>ENA-OFCX01001053-OFCX01001053.1-metagenomes-genome-assembly--contig:-NODE-1053-length-12030-cov-3.826639_pt1 | contig 12030 bp, 8 predicted proteins | sample MGYA00153384_OFCX01 | MGnify analysis MGYA00153384
AACCGTCAGCGGTAAATTCTTCTTTGGTTTTTTCAGGCATGCGCCAGTAGCCTTCGAAGACGTTTGGCCCCTTTACCTGAATGCCGCCAATCTCATCAACGCCTAGTGCTTTGCCATCGTCATCTTGCACGCGCAGTTTTACGCCCGGCAATGCAAAGCCGACTGTGCCACCGCGACGTTCACCGACGTAGGGATTGGAAGTGAGCATCGCTGTCTCGCTCATGCCGTAGCGCTCCAAAATAGTGTGGCCGGTGCGCGTTTGCCACTCGTTGAAGGTTTCAATCAGCAGGGGAGCGGAGCCCGCCACAAAAAGTCGCATGTTGCGCACGGCGTTTTTATCCAGCCCCGGCTCATTTAACAAACGTACATACAAAGTAGGCACACCCATAAAAACCGTGGCCTCAGGCAACTTGCTCACGACAAATTTCGGATCAAACCTGGCGCACCAAATCATCTTGCTGCCGTTGATCAACGCACCATGCAGCGCAACAAACAGGCCGTGCACATGGAAAATTGGCAGCGCGTGGATGAGCACATCGCCTGGCGTCCAACCCCAATAGTCTTTGAGCACCAACGCGTTACTCAGCATGTTGCCGTGCGTGAGCATCGCGCCTTTGCTGCGGCCGGTGGTGCCGCTGGTGTACAAAATGGCGGCAAGATCATCAGCACTTTTTACTGCCACCGTGTGCTGGTCACTGCAATGCGCAGCGCGTTCTAGCAGCGAGCCTGTGCGGTCGTCGTCAAGCGTAAAGACGTTTTGTGTTCCGGCTTTAAAAGCAATTTTGCTGACCCAGCCAAAGTTCTTTTTGCTGCACACCACCACCGCTGGCTCGGCATTGCCGATGAAGTATTCAATCTCTGCACTCTGGTAGGCGGTATTGAGCGGCAAAAATACATAGCCCGCACGCAGCGTAGCCAGGTACAGCAGCATGGCTTCAACGGATTTTTCAACCTGCACTGCGATACGGCTGCCTGCTGGCAGCTTGAGCGATTCAAGCAAGTTGGCAAGCATGGCGGTGGCGCGTTCCAGATCGTGCCATGAATAGTTCAAGCCGCTGTCGGCTTCAACCGCAACGGCATCAAGATCGCTTGGGAAAGCTGCGCGCAGTGCAAAAAATAAATTATTGTTTTTCATGGACGTCTCAAAACTTCGGTGACCGCTTTTCAATGAACGCAGTGACTCCCTCACGGTGCTCGTGCGAGTCTGCGTATTGGTAAGCATTTGCTATTATTTCAGAAGCTGCTTGCGCCCGTGCTGATTGGGCTAGAGCACTAAAACACTGTTTATTCATGGCTGCAGCGTTTGGCGCGAGTTGGCCAATGCGGTCAACATAGGTTTGCACGGCTGGCCCCAAATCCGCATCAGTACACACAGCGTTTAAAAAACCGCGCTGCAGCATGGCCGAGGCATCCAGCACGCTGGCCGCAAGCAACATTTCACGCGCCGTCAACTCGCCCACCGCGCCCATGATCAATGCCGCCTCACGCGGTGCCATCGGAAACCCCAGCCGGGCGATTGGCGCGCCAAAACGGGCTGTGGTTGTGGCCAGGCGAAGGTCGCAGCAGCTGGCTATCTCCAGCCCTGCCCCCATACAGTTGCCTTCAATATGCGCGACGACGGGCAACCTGCAGTCCAGCATGGCCTGTAAAGCTCCCCACACGTCGCCTTCATGGAACTCGCGCAGCGTCGCCTCATTAAAACGAAAGTCAGCGTATTCAGAAATGTCGCCGCCAGCGCTGAAATCAGCGCCCTCACCGGCCACCACAACGCAGCGCAGCGTAGCGTTTTCTGCAATGGTCTGGAACCTTTCGCGCAGCTCCCGCCACATGCCGCGGGACATGGCGTTGCGCTTCGCCGTATTGGACAGCGTAATGCTGGCAAGCCTGCCAGCGACGCTTAAAGTTACCGACCCCATCAGTCTAATTTGGCACCTGCCGTTTTGACCACAGCCGCCCAGCGCTTGACTTCGCCGCTGACAAAAGCACCAAACTGTGGCGGCGTGAAGCTGCCGAACTCTGCACCGTTCGTGGCCCAGATGGCTTTCAATTCGTCTGACGCGGCGGCTTTGCGCATTTCTTCAACAATGCGTGCTTGCACATCAGCCGGCGTGCCCTTTGGCGCCCATATGCCGTACCAGGTGGTCACGGTGTAATCGGGCAGACCCAACTCTGCCGCGCACGGCACATCCGGAAAAGCCGGGTTGCGTTTGGGGCCAGACACCATCAGCGCCTTCACGCGCCCGCCCTTGATGTGTGCGCTGGATGAGCCCAAGCCGTCAAACATCATGTCAACTTGCCCGCCCACCAAATCGCGCAGCGACGGGCCCGCGCCGGTGTACGGAATGTGCGTGATAAATGTTTTGGTTTGCTGCTTGAACAGCTCACCGGCCAAGTGGTGCGACGTACCCGCGCCCGCTGAGCCGTAGTTGTATTTGCCCGGTGCTTTGCGTACGGCCTCAAGAAAACCCTTGAAGTCTGCATACGGCATGTTTTTCGGGTTAACCACCAGCACCTGGGGCACATTGGCCATGAGTGCCAGCGGCACAAAATCTTTTTCAATATCGTAGTCAAGCCGCGGGTACATCGACGGTGCAATCGAGTGGTGCACCGCGCCCATGAACAGCGTGTAGCCGTCTGGCGCAGCCTTTGATGCAATCGTTGCGCCTACCGTACCACCTGCCCCGCCCCGGTTGTCAATGACCAGTGGCCTGCCTGCGGTTTTGGCAAACACGGCTGATAGCGGTCGCGCAAACGCGTCTGTGCCGCCGCCCGCCGGGAAAGGCACTATCAAATTCACCGGCTTCGCGGGCCAGACAGACTGCGCATGGCTGCCGAGGGCGATGGTTGCGGCACTGGCCGCTGCTACCTGGAGCAAAGCGCGCCGGGTGGTGCGGGTCGGGTGGGTGGTTGTATTAAAGGTCATGTTGTCTCCGGTTGTAGTAGTGTCACGTTCAAAAATCAAAGGCTCAAAAAAGCTAGGAGGGTCAAAGGGTCAAAGAGTCAGAAAATCAAAAGCTCACCATGTCAAACATACAAATCATCAATCGCCCTGGTTACCGGGATCTTGCCTTGAGCAAGCTGCAAGCGGTGCTTGTCCAGGCGCTTGAGGTCATACAGATAGTTGACCATCACGCCGTACGATTGCTTTAGCCCTTTGGCTGACGGGTCACCCGCCCAGTTAAGCCGCTCAATGCGCGCACCATTGCCCAAGTGAAAACGGGCCACCGCGTCTACCGGCTTGCCGTCAACCAATGCCCGGCCCAAGTAATGGGCAACCTGCTGCAACACTTGCCGTTTAAGCGATGACTTGTCCGGCAGGGCCAAAACATCCACGCTGTGTAGTTCATCGGCCAGCTCAGATGCGTTGCGCACCAGCCAGGCCTTGAACCCGGGGATCGGCGACAGCGTGACAAACGTTTTCAGCTTGGGAAACTCATCTTTGAGCGTGTCCACCACGCGCTTGATGAGCGAGTCGCCAAAACTCACCCCGCGCAGGCCAGCCTGCGTGTTGCTGATCGAATAAAAAACTGCAGTGGTGGCCAGGCCCAGATCTTCTACATCGGCGGACTCGTCCAGCAACGGCGTGATGCAGTCGGCCAGGTACTGTGTCAGCGCGACTTCAACAAAAATCAGCGGGTCATCAGGCAAGCACGGATGAAAAAACCCGTAGCAACGGCGGTCAGAGTCAAGGCGATTTTTAACGTCTGCCCAACTTTTTATATCGTGCACTGCCTCGTACTTGATGAGTTTTTCAATTAACGATGCGGGCGAGTCCCAGCTGATGCGGCGCAGGTCTAAAAACCCCACATCAAACCAGGTGGAAAACATGTATTCCATCTCAACATCAAGTGCAGCCAGGCGCTTGTCGCCTTTGAGGTGAGGCAACATTTCTGCCCGCAAATCCACCAGAAACCGAATGCCCTCAGGAAAAGCGCTGAAACGCTGCAGCAAGCGCCGGCGCGGCGACACGGTGGCGCGCCTGTAGCGCACCTCTGCCACTGCCTCATCAGCGGTGCCAATGGCTGATGCAAACTGGTCATGCGCAGCTTTGGTTTTGTGCGGGTCGGCTACAAACTGCTCGCTCATGAGCAGCCACATATCGCGCCGCTCGTTGGGTGCGGCTTTGACGTACCACTGGGCAATACGCTTGGCGCGCAAACCGCCTTCGACCTCACTTACCTGCGGCTCAACGACTTTTTTCAGCTCCAGCAGCGTGCGTCGCAGTACGCGTGGCGACAGCGCTTCTTCCTTTTGCCGTAGCGTAGCGCTAAGCCGATCGCGGGTGCTGCGGCCACTGGATTTCAATTCACAATTTGCTATTATTTCAGGAGCTTCTTGCGCTGAATTTAATTGGGCTATAGCTGTATTTGATGCATGATCTGGACTGCTGACGGTGCCCGTCGGCTTGCTGCGCGCAAAACGCGATACGCTGCGGTTCAACCATTCAGGCGGTGTCATGACGCAAACCTGGCTTGCTTGCCATGTACGTGACGCAGCGCCTCGCGCTGGCGCGTTAGGTGGGTGCGCATAGCCGCTTCAGCACCTTCGCTGTCACGGCTTTTAAGCGCGGCAAATACCGTCATGTGTTCAGACAGGCTTTGCTGCAGGCGCCCCGCAGCGCCGAGTGACTGCAAGCGCGACAGCTTCAGTATCTTGCGCAAATCTGTAATGCTCTGGCTCAGCCAACGGTTGTTGGCCAGCAAAATAATCGCCTCATGAATCGCAAAGTTGGTGGCGTAGTAATCAGTGATGCACCCGGCCTTTGCCTGGCGCTGCAGCTTGTCGTGCAGCGCACCCAGCGCATGCAGGTCGCTGTCGCTGGCGTTACGCGCCGCCTCAAAAGCGCAGCGCCCCTCCAGCAGAGCTATGACCGGAAAAATCTCGTCCAGGTCTTGCTCGGTCACCACACTGACAAAGCAACCGCGCCGGGGTTCGTGGCGCAGTAAGCCCTCTGCCGTCAGCACCTTCAGAGCCTCTCGCAACGGTGTGCGCGAAATCTTCAACCGCTCACATAACGCCACCTCATCCACAAAGCTGCCTGGCGCGAGCGATCCTGCAAAAATCTGTTCGCGCAACGAGCTGGCGGCTTCTTGGTGCAGTGAGTTTTGGACAAGGCGCATGGATTGGGCTGGATGAAAATCCTACGTTCGAACTTCTAAGTTCGAAGTTCGAGGTTCGAGGTTCGAGGTTCGAGGTTCGAGGCTTAAGGTTTAAGGGTTCAGGGTTCAGGGTCTGTAATCTGTTGATAAAAAATCGACGCTGGCTTTGACGATGGTGAATTAATTGCTTGGTACCGCCAATAATTACCCGTAATTATCAGGGTCAAAAGATTTCGTGACAACCTTAGTTACCCGAACAACCAGAATTTCGCAAACAACCAAAATTTCCCAAACAATCAGAATTTCCCAAATAACCAGAATTTCCCAGACAAAAAGACGACCACACAACCGGCCCACCTGACCATCCGAGATTCAGAGCACTTACAAACTGCACCAATCCAAACAACGCGAACGGCATGAGTTGCTGGCCTTGATTCGTCGATCTGATTGCCGCAGACTTGCTACTTTGGCTACGCCACACCCACACGCCCAGGCTCTTAACGCCGTTTACGCGAGCCGTCTTCCAAAATCTGATCGTCAGACCGCAACTTGCCGTTTTGGTCCCACTTCTTGCGGGCCACCAACCGGGTGCGGCCTTGCTCATCTGGCTTGCTGTACGTGTCTTCAACAGCCACCTTGCCGTTGGCGTGAAATGATTGCTGCAGGCCGGTCAGTTGGTCTCGGTTCACACCGAAGGCAATCGTGCTCTGCCGCTCCGTCACTTTTCCGTCATCGTCGAAACTTTCCCGCACTGACCTGCTGCCGCCGCCATCCTGCGCAATGGTGATTTTTTCTTTCATAACGCCATTCAGGTACCAACGCTCTGTCGCGTTCGGTTGGCCATTGGTGTAGCGGATGTGTTCGATCATTTGCTTGTTGGCGCCCCACGCTTTTGACCATTGCAAACGCCCGCTGCCGGACGTCACTGCGTAATCGCTGCCCTGTGAATTGCGACCCGGCTCGTACAAGCGCTCTTCCCGCAACACGTTTTTGCCGTTGGCCGCGCCTTCCGTGTTGTAGACACGGTGCCAGCGCTGGCCATTTTGAAACGCCAGCTCGCCGACCACCACCTCAGCATCTGTCGCAGCAAATTGTCTGCTTACCGGTCGGTATGTCGTCGCAGCCAGAATCTTGCCTTGCTCCATCGTGCGCAGCTCGCGCCGCTTGCCGTTTTGAAACAGCGCCGTTTGCACTTTGCCTTCAAAACCGCACAGCATGCTGTCCTCAGGCAGCACGCTGGCTTGCGAGCATAGTGCACTGATCAGGTTGCCATCGCGGTCCCAAGCCAGGCTGGCCAGCACCTGGCCGTCCAGCGTAAAACTGACGCGGTCAGTCTTGCCTGTCTCAAAAAACCAGCGCGACGCTCCGCGTGTGCTGCCGTTGTTTTGATGCGACTCGCTGCGCAGTTTGCCATCGGGCCAAAACTCTCGCTCAAAACCGTCGGTGTTGCCACGCTCATTGATCATGCGCTCGCGCTGGATGTTGCCTTTGGAGTCGTAAAACCGCGACAGGCCCATAAATACGCCGCCGCGCAACTCTTGCTCGCTGGTTGGCAGGCCAGTGGTCTCTTCTTTGCAGCGCATCATTCCCGTCAGAGTCTCGGTGGTGCTGCCGTTGAAAGGGTTGACCGTTTTACCATTTACCTCGCAGCGCGGCACGGCCCATGCGGCGCTTGCAACGATGCAAAACGCAGCCAGCAAAAAAACGGCTTTCCAGGGGCTTTTTTGGCTTTTCATACGGAGTCTAATTTTATAGTTCGACGCAAAAAAACCCGCCAGAGCGGGTTCTTTGCCAGCAAACCTGCAAGCCGCATCAGCCCATGTGCAAACCACCATTGAGCGAGAAGTCGGCGCCCGTTGCGTAGCCGCCTTCGCCCGATGCAATCCATGAAATGATGGATGCGATTTCTTCTGGCTGGCCAAGGCGTTTGGCAGGCACGCCCGCAACGATTTTTTCCAGCACGTCGGGGCGTATCGCCTTGACCATGTCGGTGCCGATGTATCCCGGGCTGACGGTATTGACCGTCACGCCTTTGCTGGCGACTTCTTGCGCCAGCGCCATCGTAAAGCCGTGCAAACCAGCCTTCGCAGTAGAGTAGTTGACCTGACCGAACTGGCCCTTTTGACCATTGACCGAGCTGATGTTGATGATGCGTCCGAAGCTGGCAGTCACCATGTCTTCAATCACCTGCTTGGTGACATTGAACATGCTGTTGAGGTTGGTTGAAATGACCGCGTCCCAGTCGGCCTTGCTCATTTTTCTGAACTGCCCGTCACGCGTGATGCCGGCGTTGTTGACCAGCACGCTGACTGGCCCGTGTTCGGCTTTGACCTTTGCAAAGGCTTCTACTGTCGAGTCCCAATCGCCGACATTGCCCACCGAGGCATAAAACGTGTGGCCAAGGACTTTTTGCTCATCCAGCCACTTGGTGAAGTCACGCGTGGGGCCGCACCCTGCGATGACAGTAAAGCCGTCTTTGGCCAGGCGCTGGCAGATTGAACGAGCCTCGATGGGTACGCCATGGGGTGTTGCCAATGCCGCGCTCGCAATTGACGCCACAAAGCCATTCGCGATGAAGGGAGAAGTCGCATTGGCACAGGAACGCACCGATATGCCTTACCGGATTTTGGTGACGCTGGCTGGGAAGCTATCCGACATCACTGCCACGGGCAGTTTTTCATTGAAAGACGTGAACAGTGGCGTGGTGGGCAGTGCCACCGCGACGCTGTCACCATTTACAGCGCAACCGCTGGTGCGCGCAAGCGTGAAGGTGCCGAAACTGAACCTGCGCGACATTGACCCCAGCTTGCCGGAAGCAACACTTGCGGTAGACACCACGCTCGAACCTGCTACCGGTGAAACTTTCAAGGGTGCGCTCAGCGTACTCAACAATTCGCGAGGCACGCTTGATCAGCAGCGCCTGCCATTGACTTCGCTCACTGCCCGCTTTGTCGGTGACGCGACACGAATCGAGCTCAGTGACGCGGTCGTCGATCTCGGTGCTGGCGGACAGTTTCGTGGCAGTGCCAGCTATCGCAACGATCTCGATGCCAACGTGCTTGATCGCATCACGATGGCGCTAGCCACGCAGAACCTCAACCTCAATGGCCTGCATGCGCGGCTGCGCAAAACATTGATCAAAGGTGAGGCCACCATTGCGCCGGATAAGGGCGCGGTCAAAATCGCCGGCGTGTTTCGCGAAGCAAAACTTGCACTCAACATCGATGCACGTGCAGACCGCGAGGTATTGCAAGTGCTGCGTGCCGAATTAACGGCAGGCACGGGCAAGCTTGCCCTGAGCGGCAATGTGAAGCTGACCGGCACACGCGAATTTCAGGCAACCGGCACATTAAAAAAATTCAACACCGCAGATTTCGGCGCGTACCCGGCCTCGGACCTGAATGCGGAGTTCAATGCAAACGGCATCGCTGCGGCGGCGTGGCGCGTGACGTTGGCCGCGACGCTGGCACCCAGCCGCTTGATGGGTCAGCCGCTGTCAGGCAAGGCGAACCTGAGCGCGAGTGCTGATGCGCTGCGCGATGTCGATGTTGCGCTGACGCTTGGCGTGAATCAACTCGCGGCGCGCGGCGGGCTCGGGCCTAAAGCCGGCAGCACAGAATCGACGCTTCTATGGAATATTAACGCGCCGCAGCTTGCCCAGTTCAATCGCGAGTTTGGTGGCAGCCTCGTTGCAAAGGGGTCAGCTGCCGGTGCGTTGATGACACCGCTCATCAATGCTGAAATCGAGGGCAGGGAACTGCGATTTAAGGAGCATCGCGTTAAGACGACGAGCGGTCGCGTGCAGATGGCGCTTAATGCAACGTCGAACGCGGCATCCGACGCAGCACTGACGGCTGAGCTGAATCTGGTTGACTACGCTTCACCCGGGATTTCAATGGCGCGAGCGAGTGCAAAACTCGAAGGCACGCGCGCAGCCCACACGCTTCAACTCACTGCGACAAATGCGGATTTCAACGTACGCCTCGACGCACGTGGTGCGCTCTTAGCAGCGAACAGTTGGCGTGGCGAAATTACCCGGCTAGACAACCGCGGCAGCGTACCATTCAGCTTGCTGGCTGCCGCACCGCTTTCGCTTTCAACCGAAGGACGCGTGGAACTGGACGCAGCGCGCTTCGACGTCAGTGGTGGCAAATTAGAGATCGCGCAATTTCGCATGATCGACGGTGCCATTGCCACGCGCGGCAATGGGTCGGGTCTGCCGCTTGCGGTCGCGTTACCGTTTTCGGAAACGCTCAAACGCCATATCGATACGACGTTGAAGGTCGGTGCCGAGTGGGACATCGCTACCGCCGGCGGTGCGCGGCCGGCGGGTATGACGGCGGTAAAAGTGAGCGGCAAGCTACGCGTGTTCCGTGAATCGGGCGATGTTCGTTTCCTGTCCGAGCCGCCGTTCGCAGCCGGTCTTGAGTCGCTCGATGTCAAGGCGGACGTCGCCGACAATTTGGTGACGGCGTCACTTACCATCGTCGGCAAACAGCTCGGTCGCATCGATTTCAATGCCACGACGCGCGCCGAGCAACGCGGCCAAGCCTGGGGTATCCCGGCGACAGCACCGTTGCAAATGAAAGGTGAAGTCGACGTGCCTTCGCTGGTATGGGTGACGCGCGTTGCGGGCCAGCCTGGTGTGACGCTCGATGGCAAACTCCGCGCGACGGTTAGCGGTACCGGCACGTTTGGATCGCCGCAGTTGTCCGGTCGCGCCTCAGGAAGTGCACTCACTTTCGCCTGGCCCGAGCAAGGCATCAACTATAAGAGTGGCACGCTCGATGCTGAATTCAGCAGCGACACGCTGGTCGTGAAACGACTTACTTTCGCAGCCGGCGAAGGCAGCCTCGAAGCGAATGGCAATCTCGCCATTTCCGGCATCAAGTCGAGCGGCAAACTAAAGGTCAAGCTCGATCGCTTCGAGGCCGTATCGCGTCCGGATCGCCTTGTCGTCGCGAGCGGTGAGGGCAGCATGGATCTCATTGATAACCGCGTGTCGATTGCGGCGAAATTGAAAGCCGAACGTGGATTTTTCGAGCTTCCCGAAAAAAGCAATCTCACCATCAGCGACGACGTTTACATCATTGGCAAGACCGCGGCTGCCGAACGCACGGAAAGCAAAATGACGACGAAGGTCGATCTCGATATCGACCTTGGCCGCAGCTTCCAGATACGCGGTGCGGGACTAAATGGTCGCCTTGCCGGCACCCTGCGTGTTGCCAGCATCGGCACCGGTCTACCGCGTGCGGTGGGCACGTTGACGATTGAAGATGGCACATACGCGGTGTATGGGCAGAAACTCTCGGTTGAACGTGGCGCGCTCACGTTTGCCGGGCCGATTCAGAATCCGGGAATCGATCTGTATGCGGTGCGCAAAAACCCGCAACCTTCGCTGGCGGGCAATACCGTGGAAGCGGGTGTCGAAGTGCGCGGTAGTGCGCTGGCGCCGCGCGCCAAGCTGGTCTCCAGTCCCGATGTGCCTGAGACCGAGAAGCTGTCGTGGCTGGTGCTGGGGCGCGGTCTGGAAAGTTCCAGCAAGGCCGATTTTAGCCTGTTGTCTGCCGCAGCCAGTGGCCTGCTCGGCACCGGTCAGGCCAGCTCCATTCAGGCGAAGATTGCCGGTGCGCTCGGCGTAGATGAGTTCGGCATTTCCCCACCTGGCACGGGGCAGGGCGGTTTGCTGACCCTCGGAAAACGCATTTCTTCGCGCCTGTTCGTGGTCTACGAGCAGGGATTGGGCAAAGTCTCCAATATCGTCAAGGTCCGCTACACACTGTCGAAGCGCTGGTCGGTGCAGGTGCAAGCGGGGTCCGAGAGTGCGGTCGACGCGCTCTACACGTTGTCGTTCGACTAACAGCGCAAGTGACCGCCGACCCGCAATACGCTTCGCTTCTCGCGGGCTACATTAGCGGTGACTAACCCTGAATGGAGCCGCCACGTTCCAGTGATTGCGAGCGCGCCGTCGAAGAGCCATGTTTGCGCTTCGAATCCTCAGGCGCACCCGCGCGATCACGCATGCCGTAATTGCGAATCACGTCTGAAACCCGTAATCGGTAGCCGTCAAAAATGTGGTCGCGCAAAGCGCGGGTCTGCTATGACCATCTGGCAGGCGAACTCAGCATACTAATCTGGGATACAGCGCGCTTTCGGTTGCGCTCGCATTGCCCGACGATGGCAAAGTGTTGGCCTGCGACAGCAGCGATGAATATTCCCGCGTCGGTGTGCCGCACTGGCAAGTCGCGGGTGTTGCGCACAAGATAAATTTGCAACTGGCACCCGCGCTGACCACGCTCGATGCGCGTATCAATGCGGGCGAGCAGGGGCAATCGCGTTTATCGATGCCGACGAGAATGGCTACGACGCATATTACGAACGTTGCCTGATGCTGTTATGTGAAAGCGGACTGATCGCTATTGACAACACCTTGTGGAGCGGCAAAGTGACTATCCCGACCGAGGATACCGATACTGCAGCGTTACAGGCGCTCAACCGCAAATTGCATCGCGATGAACGCGTGGATCTTTCGATGTTGCCGATCGGCGATGGGTTGACGCTGGCGAGAAAGCGATAGGCACTGAAGGCGACTGCGCCGTGTCAATAGGCAACTTCCAAAAACTCCCGTTCGCACGGAGCTTGTCGAAGTGCGGATGATTTAAGGCATTGATTAAAGGTAGTGCGCAACGTTTCGGCAGGCTCTCAAGAAACAGCTTTTTGCTCTTTCATAATCAATGCGTTGCAATGCGGATTTATTTGGAAAAATGGTTCAAGGAAGTACCGAAACAGCGCCGAACTCTAATTGGACGTGTCACAAGTCTGCGGGCTGGCTCCTTCCCCTGGCGACGGGGATGAGGCAAGGGTTTCGCGGCGTACACGCCGCGCTTGCCGAACGGCATTCCCATGCAGGGGAATGCGCGTCCTGCAAGGA
>ENA-OFCX01001058-OFCX01001058.1-metagenomes-genome-assembly--contig:-NODE-1058-length-11984-cov-3.123900_pt1 | contig 11984 bp, 8 predicted proteins | sample MGYA00153384_OFCX01 | MGnify analysis MGYA00153384
TGATCAAGGCCGCCGTCATGGGCGTGGTGGAGGGCCTCACCGAATTTCTGCCCATCTCATCGACCGGCCACCTCATCCTGGCTGCGTCGCTGCTGAACTTTACCGGCGAGAAGGTCAAGGTCTTCGAGATCGCCATCCAGACCGGCGCCATGTTTGCCGTCATCTGGGAGTATCGCCAGCGCCTGGCACGCACCGTCACCGGCATCACGAGCGACCCCGTGGCGCAGCGCTTTGCGCGCAATGTGCTGATTGCCTTCATCCCGGCTGTCGTGCTGGGCCTGGCTTTCGGCAAGGCCGTGAAAGAACACCTGTTTCACCCCGTGCCGGTGGCCATGGCCTTCATCGTGGGCGGCTTCATCATCCTGTGGGTCGAGCACCGCCACCGCCGCCTTTACGGCGACAGGGACGTGGAAGGCGGGCGACGCGCGCGCGTGGAAAGTGTCGACGACATGAGTGCCGCCGACGCGCTGAAGGTGGGCCTGATCCAGTGCCTGGCGTTGATACCGGGCACCAGCCGCTCGGGGGCCACCATCATCGGCGGCATGGTGCTGGGGTTTTCGCGCAAGGCAGCCACAGAGTTCAGCTTTTTCCTGGGCATCCCCACCCTGATGGGGGCAGGTGCTTATTCAGTGCTGAAGAACCGCCATCTGCTGTCCTGGGCCGACCTGCCGATGTTCGGCGTGGGCCTGGTGTTTGCATTCTTCAGTGCGTTGCTGTGCATACGCTGGTTGATCCGCTACGTGTCGACCCACGACTTCACGGTGTTTGCCTGGTACCGCATCGTCTTCGGTGCGCTGGTGCTCGTCACGGCATGGGGCGGCTGGGTGGAATGGCAGGCGTGAATTCGCAAGGCGTGAAGACCAGGTCCCACACGCCGTGGCCCCGTTGCAGGCCGCGGGCCTCGAACTTGGTCAGCGGCCGGTGTTCTGGGCGCGCCGCGTAGCCTGACTTCGATTCGGCGCAGTTGCACAGCGTAGGTTCGGCCGACAGCACCTCCAGCATCTGCTCGGCGTAGGGCTGCCAGTCGGTGGCGCAGTGCAGCCTTGCACCCGGTGCCAGCCGCGTGACGAGTGCGGCCACGAACGCGGGCTGGATCAAGCGACGTTTGTGGTGGCGCAGCTTGTGCCACGGGTCGGGGAAGAAGAGGTGAACGCCGGCCAGGCTGGCTGGAGCAATCATCCTGTCAAGCACTTCCACCGCGTCGTGGCGAACGATGCGCAGGTTGCTCAGTTGCTGCTCGCCGATCAGCTTCAGCAGCGCGCCCACGCCGGGTGGATGCACCTCAATGCCGATGAAGTCGGTCCCGGGCATTGCGGCAGCAATCTGCGCCGTGGCCTGGCCCATGCCGAAGCCGATTTCCAGCACACAGGGCCCCGTGCGGCCGAAGGTGGCGGGCAGGTCCAGCACCGCGGGGGTGAAGGGCAGGATGAAACGCGGCCCCAGCTCGTCCAGGGCGCGCTGCTGGCCCGAGCCCATGCGCCCGGCGCGGCGCACAAAGCTTCGGATGGCTGGGGCTGCTGTGGTTGCCGGTGCTGCTGCTGCCGTGGCCGACAAATCGCTGTCCGGGCTCACGGTTTGGCCAGCGGCCCGCTACCCAGTGGCCAGTCGAATTCACCCTTGCTGGCGAATCGGCTGCCGCCAAGCGGGCCTGCACCCAGGCGGCCGCTGAGTTCGAACTCGATCTTGCGCACCTCGCGGCTGCCCGTCATCGCCCAAGCCTGGCGCAGCACCGCCGTGGCGGGCACGGTGACGGGCACCGTCAACACCGTTTCGCCAAAACGCGGCACGGTGGTCTTGACGGCACTGACGCCACTGGCGAAGTCGATACCGCGCACGGCCAAATTCAGCGACAGGCCGTCGATTTGCAGCGGCGCATCGGCCGGGTTCTGCACGCGCAGCTTCAGATTGAAGCGCAGTTCCATACCTTCGCCGCCGATCGACTCGATGCCGGCAAAGTTCACCTTCGGCGGCAGGCCGCCCGACAGCGCGGCGCAGCCGGCCAGCACCGCAGGCAGGGCCAGCAACAGCAGGCGGCGCCGGCGCCACAACGCAGGCAAACGGGGGTACGGGGCAGGGTGCATGTAGCCAGTTTAGCGGGCGCATGCGGCCCGGCCCGGCGATAGAATCGCGACGCGGAATGCGGGTGTAGTTCAATGGCAGAACGGCAGCTTCCCAAGCTTTAGACAGGGGTTCGATTCCCCTCACCCGCTCCAGATTTACCGTCGGCCAGGGACTTGCCACGTGACTGCCCCATTCCAAATTGCCTGTTGCGGCCCCGATGTCAGCACCACGCTGGCCGACTCGCCACACGGCACGTTCGAGATGCGCCACGCGACCACGCTCGACGGACTTCTAGGCAGCAACGCCGACGCGTTGCTGATCCAACTGCCGCAACTGGTCGACCTGCTGGCCTGGCCCGCGCTGCAGGCTGCCGCACTGAACACTGCCGTGGTGGTGGTCGCGCCGGAACCTGAAGCCGCGCTACTGCAACGCCTGGTGCAGGCGGGCGTGCAAGACGTGTTGCCCGCAGCCGATGCCCACGGCGCGCGCCTGGCCCTGGCGCTGGCGTTGGCCATCGCCCGCAAGCGGCTGGACGTGGCTACCCGCCTGGCTTATGCCACCGACCTGTCCACCGGCCTGCCCAACCACCCGCAGCTGCTGGAACACATGAGCCACCTGCTGGCGCTGCGTGAGCGTGAACCGGCGCCGATGGCGTTGATCGTGCTGCGCGTGCATGGGCTGGCGGCCACGGAAGAATCGTTGGGCATGGAAGCCGCCAACGTGCTGCGGCGAAAGGCTGCTGTGCGGCTGCGCTCGGGCCTGCGCGCCAGCGACGTGGTGGCGTCGATTGGTGTGGATGCCTTTGCGGTGTTGTTGGCCTGGATCGATGCACCGGCCGACGGCGAGCGCGTGGCCGCCAAGTTGGCGCATTCACTGGCCCGCCCGTTCAACGTGGCTGGGCGTGACCAAGGGCTGGGTGTGGCCACCGGCCTGGCCAGGTACCCTGAACACGGCAAGGACGCCGAAAGCCTGCTGCGCCGCGCGCTGGCCCAGGCTGCGCAGATGGCCACGGTGGACGGATCGCTGCCGGCGAGGGCCGCAGACCGGGGTCCGGCAGCGGCTGCCAACGACGGCTGAGGCGTCTGAAACCACCCGGCCCGTCCGGAACCGCTTGTTCCCGCGTCCGCGTCCGCATCCGCATCCGCATCAGGCCGCACGGGGCCTGATGCTTCGGGCCTACTTATGAATGTCGCCCAGGCACAGGTACTTGGTCTCGACGTAGTCGTCCATGCCCTGGCGTGCACCCTCGCGGCCAAGGCCGCTTTGCTTGACGCCGCCGAACGGAACCTCGGCCACGGCAATCAGCCCTGTGTTGATGCCCACCATGCCGTATTCCAGCGCCTCGGCCACGCGGAACACGCGCCCGATGTCGCGGCTGTAAAAGTAGCTGGCCAGGCCGAATTCGGTGTCGTTGGCCAGATCGACGACCTCGGCCTCGGTTTCGAAGCGGAACACCGGCGCCACCGGGCCGAAGGTTTCTTCTCTGGCGCACAACATGTCGCTGGTGACGTTGGACAGCACCGTCGGTGCAAAGAACCGCCCTTGAATCGGCTGGCCACCCACTACCACCGTCGCGCCCTTCGCCACCGCGTCGCTGACATGGCTTTGCACCTTGGCGACGGCCGCGTCGTCGATCAGCGGGCCCTGGGTCACACCGGCCTCGAATCCGTTGCCCACCTTGATGGCGCTGGCCTTGGCCGCCAGTTTGGCCACGAACTTGTCGTACACGGCGGCCTGCGCGTAGATGCGGTTTGCGCACACGCAGGTCTGGCCGGCGTTGCGGTACTTGCTGTTGATGGCGCCTTCTACGGCGCTGTCGATGTCGGCGTCATCGAAGACGATGAACGGCGCGTTGCCACCGAGTTCCAGGCTGATCTTCTTCACCGTGGGTGCGCACTGGCGCGCCAGGATGCGGCCGACCTCCGTGCTGCCGGTGAACGACAGGTGGCGCACCACACTGCTGCTGCACAGCACATTGCCGATCTCGATGCTGTTGCTGCTGTCGGCCGTCAGGATGTTCAGCACCCCCGCCGGCATGCCGGCGCGCTGCGCCAGTTCGGCCACGGCCAAGGCCGACAGCGGCGTCTGCTCGGCCGGTTTGATGACCACCGGGCAGCCCGCGGCCAACGCGGGTGCGACCTTGCGCGTGATCATGGCGATGGGGAAATTCCACGGCGTGATGGCCGCGCAGACACCGATCGGCTGCTTGATGACGAGGTAGCGCTTGTGGTTGTCGGTGGTGGGAATGGTCTCGCCGTAGACGCGCTTGGCCTCTTCGGCAAACCACTCGATGAAGCTGGCGCCGTACATCACCTCGCCACGCGCCTCGGCCAGCGGTTTGCCTTGTTCGGCGGTCATGATGCGGGCCAGGTCGTCGGCATGCTGGTGCAGCAGCGCAAACCACTTCATCAACACGGCAGCGCGTTCCTTGGCTGTCTTGGCGCGCCAGGCCGGCCAGGCTTTTGCAGCCGCCGAGATGGCAGCCGCCGCATCCACCGCGCCCAGGTTGGCCACCTGTGCCAGTTCGGTGCCCGTGGCCGGGTCGACCACGGCAAATCGTGATGACCCGGCCACCCACTCGCCGTTGATCAAACCGTCGGTCTTCAGCAAGCCCGGGTCCTTGAGTGCGGCGAGGGGGGATGTCGTCATGGTGGCAGGCTCCTTGAGGCCTGCAATGTAGCGCGCCGAGTGGCCACCCAGGCCAGCCCGCCAGCAGCAACCGGCGCGGATGCCGGCTCCGGGTTTGGGGCTGCGCTGTTCCGGGGCCACCCGCATGTTATGCAGCCGGGCGTCAACATCTGGCCAGTCGACTTGCTCAGGACGCTGCGGGCTCTCAGGGTGACGCTTTCAGGCCGACAGCGGTGGTGCGGTGGTGCGCGCTTGCTCAGGTTTTTGGCGCTTGCGATGCAGCGCGGCCTGCGGCCAGCAAAGCCAGCCCACCCAGCAGCAAAGTCAGCGAGGCGGGCTCGGGGATCGGGCTGGTCAGCTGCAGCGCCACGAACTGGGTGAACTGGAGCGCGCCGAAGTTGTTGTCCGACGCCAGGATCAGCGTGCGCTTGCCATCAACCAAGGGGCCCCATGTGATGCCTTCGATGTTGTCCAGCGCCAGGAACGAGCCGTCGTCGTTCTTCAGGTCAGACAGGTTCAGCAGCAAGGTCTTGCTCACCGGCGTGTAGGCGGCGCCGACCAGCGAATTCACACCCGACACGTCGGTGGCACCGCGCGCATCGACCAAGTACAGCCTGATGGTGTTGCCCGTGGGCCCGGCCGGCCCGCTGCCCGGCGTGGCCGCACCAGCCGAAAAGGAGCGTTCAACCGCAATGAACTGGCGGTCGTCGAAGGCCAGCAACTCAACCAGGCCATTCGTGGCAAAACCACCTGGCGGGTTGCTGGGCAATGCCACCGGCTCGACCGGGTACACAAACTCCGCCCCGGCCGCGCCGGTGGCCAGGTCGAAAGACAGGATGCGTGAAGGCGAGCCGGCGCCGAGCGTGGCCGCGGGGCCGTCTTGCACCAGCGCGTTTTCCGTGGCCGTGTACAACGTCCGGCGATCGGTCGACACCGCCAGGCTCTCGAATGCCAGGTTGTTGCGAATGCCGGGGTCGGCAGCGCCCGTGCCCATCGGGTGGTAACGCGTGGGCACGGCGAAGTCGCGGGTGTAGGTGCCGCCCGGCGTCATCTCGCGCACGGTAGGGTTCTGCAGGGCGGGCGAACCGGCGCCACCGCGCTGGCCTTCGTTGGTCCACAGCAGATGGTCGTTGACCGGGTTGATGCGCAGGGACTCGGGGTCGACGGTGTTGGCGGCGAAGGGCGTGCCGTCGGGTTTCAGCAGCGTGGTGACGCTGACAAAGCCAACGCCTGCGAAGCCTGGCGTGGGCGAGCGCACGAACTGGCCCAGGTCCAGGCTGAGCTCGTAAAAGCGCGCCGGGTTGACGGCGCTGCGGTCGTCGCTCAATGCCAGATAGTTGCCGCTGGCCTTGCGCTCGATGCCGGACAAACCACCCACGGTGGTGCCGCTGAAGACATGGCCGCTGGGCACGATCTGCTGTCCCAGGTAGCTGAAGCCCTGCGCTTGCGCGCTGCCCAGGCAGGTCAGCGAAACGAGCAGCGCGGCGGCGAACGGGCGTGATCTTGAGTGCGGGGTCATGGCTGTGCTCGTTGAAATGGTCGGCTTGATTGTTCAGGGGGTGCGTGACCGCTCGGCGACACCGGGCGCAGAGGGTAGCTGGTCCCGGGCTGCGGGGGTGGTGGCTCCTACAATCCGAAGTTTGTGCCAAACGGGCCTGCGTGCCTGAAGCGCGCCACCAGCATCGCACGGGAAACACACGGGATGAATGCCTCAGAAATCCGCTCCACCTTCCTGAAGTACTTCGAAAGCAAAGGCCACACCATCGTGGCGTCAAGTCCCGTGGTGCCGGGCGAAGACCCCACGCTGCTGTTCACCAACGCGGGCATGAACCAGTTCAAGGACGTGTTCCTGGGCAACGACCGCCGCAGTTACGTGCGCGCCACCAGCAGCCAGAAATGCATCCGCGCCGGCGGCAAGCACAACGACCTGGAAAACGTGGGCTACACGGCGCGTCACCACACGTTTTTCGAGATGCTGGGCAACTTCAGCTTTGGCGACTACTTCAAGCAAGACGCCATCCGATTCGCGTGGGAACTGCTGACCGAACATTTCAAGCTGCCGGCCGACAAGCTGTGGGCCACCGTGTACGCCGACGACGACGAGGCCTATGGCATCTGGCTGAACGAGATCGGCCTGCCCGCCGAGCGCATCGTGCGCATTGGCGACGACAAGGGCGTGCGCTACGCGTCAGACAACTTCTGGATGATGGGCGACACAGGCCCCTGTGGCCCGTGCAGCGAGATCTTTTACGACCACGGCCCGGGCGTGGCCGGTGGCCCGCCGGGTAGTGCCGAGCAAGACGGCGACCGCTACATCGAGATCTGGAACAACGTCTTCATGCAGTTCAACCGCACCGAAGACGGTGTCATGCACCCGCTGCCCAAGCCCAGCGTGGACACCGGCATGGGCCTGGAGCGCCTGGCCGCCGTGCTGCAGCATGTGCACAGCAACTACCAGATCGACATGTTCGTTCGGCTGCTGGCCGCGGCCAAAAGCGCCGTTGAACAGGCCGCCGGCGGTGCGGCCATCGACGCCGAATCGCCGTCGTTGAAGGTGATTGCCGACCATATCCGTGCCTGCACCTTCACGGTGGTGGACGGCGTGATTCCCGGCAACGAGGGCCGCGGCTATGTGCTGCGCCGCATTGCCCGGCGCGCCATCCGCCACGGTTACAAGCTGGGCGCGCGCAAGCCGTTCTTCTACACGCTGGTCAAGCCCCTGGCCGCCGAGATGGGCGAGGCCTATCCCGAACTGCACCGCGACATGGCACGTGCCACTGAGGTGCTGAGGCAGGAGGAAGAGCGCTTCTTCCAGACCATCGCCAACGGCATGGAGATGCTGGAAACCGCGCTAGCCGGCGGTGGCGACATCGCTGGCGACCTGGCCTTCAAGCTGCACGACACCTTCGGCTTTCCGCTGGACCTGACGGCCGATGTCTGCCGCGAACGCGGTGTCAGCGTCGATGAGGCCGGCTTCAATCTGGCCATGAACCGCCAGCGTGAAAACGCCCGCGCGTCGGCCAAGTTCAAGCTGGCCGCGGGGCTGGAATACACCGGCGCCGACACGGCTTTCCACGGCTACGAACACCTGGTGTGCGAACACAGCAAGGTGGCGGCCATTTATGTCGAAGGCAGCCCCGTGCTGCGCGCGCGCGCCGGTGACGACGTGCTGGTGGTGTTGGACCACACACCTTTCTATGCAGAAAGTGGCGGCCAGGTGGGCGACACCGGCGAGCTGCGCAATGCGCGGGCCCGCGTCATGGTTGACGACACCGTGAAGGTGCAGGCGGCGGTGCACGGCCACCAGGGCCGCATCGTCGAGGGCGAGGTCGAAGTCGGCGACGATCTTGTCGCGCGCGTGGACGCCGACCACCGAGCCCGCGTGGTGCGCAACCACAGCGCCACGCATCTGATGCACAAGGCCCTGCGCGAGGTGCTGGGCGCGCATGTGCAGCAAAAAGGTTCGCTGGTGAATGCCGAGCGCACACGCTTCGACTTCGTGCACAGCGCGCCCGTGTCCGATGCGCAAATCAGGCAGGTGGAAGCGCTGGTCAACGTCGAAGTGCTGGCCAACGCGTCCACCAACGCCCAGGTGCTGCCCATCGACGAGGCGCAGAAGCTGGGCGCGATGATGCTGTTCGGCGAGAAGTACGGCGACGAGGTGCGCGTGCTGGACATCGGCAGCAGCCGTGAACTGTGCGGCGGCACGCATGTGCAGCGCACGGGCGACATCGGCCTGTTCAAGATCGTTGCCGAAGGTGGCGTGGCAGCCGGCATTCGCCGTGTCGAGGCCGTCACCGGCGGCAACGCGCTGGCTTACCTGCAACAGCTGGAAGCCACCGTCAGCGGCCTGGCCGGCACGCTGAAGGTCACGCCGGCCGAGGTCGCCGGCCGCGTGGGCGGTGTGCTGGAGCACGTGCGCACGCTGGAAAAAGAACTGGTGGCGCTGAAGAGCCGGCTGGCGTCTTCGCAAGGCGACGAACTGCTGCTGCAGGCCGTGGACGTGGCCGGCATCAAGGTGCTGGCCGCCACGCTGCAGGGCGCCGACGCCAAGGCGTTGCGCGAGACGATGGACCGGCTGAAGGACAAGCTCAAGCACGCCGTCATCGTGCTGGCGGCGGTGGATGCCGGCCGCGTGCAACTGGCCGCGGGTGTCACGGCCGACGTGCTGGCTGGCGGCAAGCTCAAGGCCGGTGAGCTGGTGAACTTTGTCGCCCAGCAAGTGGGCGGCAAGGGCGGCGGCAAGCCGGATCTGGCGATGGCCGGCGGCAGTGATGCGCCGGCGTTGCCGGCGGCGCTGGCCAGTGTGGCGGGGTGGGTCGGCGAACGTGCTTGAACGTGATTGAGCGTGACTGAGCGTGACTGAGCGCGGCCGAGCACGCCAAAGCAAACCTGAACGTGCGTGCGCGCGCCTCACTGCAGCCGCGCCCAGCCGAACCTGGCGCGGATCAGGCCGGCACCACGTCGAACGCGATGGTCAGGCGTTCGGCTGCCGCGCCGAAAGGCACCGTGCCGTGCCACAGCATCGACGGGAACAGCACCAGCCGGCCGGGCTGCGGTGCCACCCGGCGTTGCACCAGCGTGTCGCGGTCCACGCCCGGCAGCGGCAGGTCGGGGCGGCCGAACTGCAACCAGTCTTCGTGCTGCGGGTGGCTTGCCAAGCCCGGCGGCACCGTCACGTAGTACACCGAGCTGATCCACCCGTGCGGATGCACGGGGTCGGTGTGGAAACCTTGCCGCTGCAGCCGTGAAGACCATGAATCCGTGAAGCGCCAGCCGGCAGTGCGCTGGCCCAGGAACGGGTGTGGCGCCTCGACCGGCAGGCCGGCCAGATAGCCATCCACGGCTTCTGCGATACGGTCCTTCAGTGCATTGACCAGTGGGTGACCCTGCTCGAAGAGATCGCCCAGGGTCTGCGTGCCGACGCGCAGAGTCTGGTCGATGGGAGCCTGGCGGGCGCTGTGCAACGAGCGCAATTCGCACGCCAGGGCGGCGTTGAAGCTGCCGATATCAGCCCACCCGGTGGGCGATGGCAGGTCGATGACGTGCACAAAACGGTCCACATCGCACACGGCCTGGGCCTGGGCCTGGGCCTGCGCCGCGTCGCCACGCAGCCGCCAGGCCAGCAGCCGCTGGGCCTGGGCCTGCTGGTGCTGCGGGGCCAGGACGCAGGTCGCTTGCGCCCCGCCTGCCTCAGCGCGGCGTCGAAGTCGGCCTCGCCCTGGCTCCAGCGCAGGCGGGCCAGGTCAACCAGCGCCAACGCGTGCGCGGCGTCGCGCTGCAGCGCCTGTCGGTAAGAGGCCGCGGCCTCGGCCGGCCGGCCCAGGCTGTGCAGCGTGTTGCCGCGGTTGTAGTGCACGTCGGCCGTGTCGGCCCCCATGGCCAGGGCCTGTTCATGCGCCTGAAGCGCAAGCGCCGGGCGGTGCTGGCGTTGCAGCACCACGGCACGGTTGTGGTGCAGCGCAGCCCGCGCCGGCGCGATGTGCAGGGTTTCGTCCAGGGTTGCCAGCGCGCTTTGCAGTGTGACGGCGGCCTGGGCCGCACCGCGGGCATGTTTCAGCCGGGCCAGGTTGTACAGCGCGTTGGTGTAGTTGCCGGCCAGGGCCACGGCGCGTGCGTAGCAGCGCTCAGCTTCGTCGCGGCGCTGGGTGCGGTCCAGCACCTTGCCCAGGTTGTTCGACACGTGCGGTTGGTCGGACTGGGCTTGCAGCGAGCGCCGCAGGCAGTGCTCGACGCCCGGCTGGTCGCCGCGCTTGCCGGCCAGCCGGCCCAGCAGCTGCCACGCGTTCGGCTCTCCGGGGTGCAGCGCCAGCGCCGCCTGGTAGGCCGCTTCTGCGTCTGCGGCGTGGCCGGCCTGCTGCGCCTGGAAGCCCTGTCGCACCAGGACGGCGGCTCGGGTCTGCGGCGTGGTCATAAATCTGAGCATAAGCGCGGCGCGGGCGTGAAAAAGGCATGAAAAAGGGGGCCGAAGCCCCCTGCTGCCGCTGTACGCCAGCCCCAACACTGCGGCCCGGCGCTGCCCCGGTCAGAATGCGTAACGCAGCGTGGCCTGCACCGCCCACTGGCTTTCGCCAGCGGCCTGTCGAGTCACGAGGTCTTCGGTCGAGCCCAGCGTGTAGACGTACTTGCCACCGCTGTCCAGCCCGGTGTAGTTGACAAAGCTGCGGTTGGACGGGAATGAGATCTCGTCGACGCGCCCCCACTTCTTGTTCAGCAGGTTGCCGAAGTTCAAGATGTCGAAAGTGAAGCTGAGCTTGTGGGCTTTGATGAAGCTTGGCAGTTCCTGGCTGAAACGAACATCGAAGTTGTTGACCCAGGGTGCGAAGTTGTTGTTGCGACCCACCAGCCCACCCTTGGCAGAGGCCAGCCCCGCGTTGGCGTTAACCACTTCCCAGAAGGCCGCCTCGGCTTGTGCAGACGTTTCCGTGGCGCTGCGGCCGCGGTACACCACCTCGCCCGAGCCCGGTGCTGACGGGATGTACATCAGGTCGTTGCCGCCGATGCCATCGCCATTCAGGTCGTTCAGGTAAGTCCAGCTGTAGGCCTTGCCGCGTCGGCCCTCGTAGAAAACGCCCACGCTGGTGCGGTAGGTTCTGACGAATGCCTTCGACCAGCTGAGGCTGGCGCTGAATCGGTCGCGCACAAGGTAGTTGGAATTGGCCTCGATCTCTTCATTTGGGTTGAAGATGTTGCGGTTGCTCCAGTTGGAGGCCGATGTGGACGAGGTCAGCGGGCTGACATCTTTGGCCGTCGTTCGGGTGTAGGCAAGGCTCCAGCCGAATCCCGCCGTGAACGGTTTTCCAATAGACAGCGTGATGGCGTCACCGCCGCCCTGGCTGGTTTCCTTCGCCAGCAGCACGTTGCCGAAGCGCGCGTTGCTCAGCGCACGGGTGCGTGACTGGCCGGCGGGCGTGGCACAAGCGCCTGCGGTGATGGGCGATCCGTTGGTGTTCCAGCAGGAACCGCCAAACGTTGCCGCAGCGCCGCCGTTGTAGCCCTCGGGACGGTAGAACAGCTCGCGGCCGTCGGTGCCGCGCCGGGTCGACGCGCCCAGATTCAGGTGCTCGTAGTAGATGGCCGAGTTGGTCTTGGTGTGCAGCCATTCAGCACCCACCGTCAACTGGCCCACCACCGGCAATGCAGGCAGTTCGGTCTCGAAGGCCAGGTTGGCTTTCCAAACCGACGGTTGCTCCAGGCCCGAAGAAATCAAGTCAACGTTGGCGGCTGGTACGTTGCCAGACAGGCTGGTGGGCTGCGCCGCCGGACTGGGGTTGAACCGCAGTTGCCCCCCCGCG
>ENA-OFCX01001059-OFCX01001059.1-metagenomes-genome-assembly--contig:-NODE-1059-length-11971-cov-5.034072_pt1 | contig 11971 bp, 17 predicted proteins | sample MGYA00153384_OFCX01 | MGnify analysis MGYA00153384
CAACGACGAGTCGGCGGAAAAGACGCGTTTTTAAGTCGCATCAAGAACGCAACACTACGCTAGCGGCGCGGTCGGCAATTTTTGGGGGCTACCACGTCGCGATTTACCGGCGAGGGCGTCGGCGTCCACACGCCGGGTGCGCTAGGCGCAAACAATCCTGCGTCGCTCAGCGGGCACAAGGGAAGGAACGATTCGTCGATCTCGCGCTCGAGACGCTCGCGCTGCGTGAGCGACGGCGCAACGGACGGTGGCACGAGTGATCGGCGACTGTTAAGTTCACGCGCAGCGTCACGGGCGGCGTCTGAACGCGCTTTGTACGGGTCAAAGCCCTCCGGTTTGGCGGGCGGCATGTTGAAGGCAGGCAGGCGCTCATTGCCCGTGGCTCCCGGCACGCCTGATGGCAGGCCATCTCCCGTGCGCGGCGAGGGCAACGTGACGCTGGCTGATGGGCGTCCGGTTGCGCCAGCGCTAATGGTGGCGCCGCTCGCGGGTGCAACCGCACCGGTGGCGCCTGGCGCAGCGGATGCACCCGACGGCGACGCGCTTGCCGCAGTGGGCGCTGCGGCGGACGCGGGCGCGGCGGCAGGGGCAACGCTTGCGGCGCTAGGCGTCGACTGCGCGAGCACCGACGCGGCCACCGGTTGCGCGGGCGCGGCGGGGGCTGCGGTCGCAGTCGGCGTCACGGTCGCGGGCACCGGCGTAGGTGCCGCAACGGGTGGCGTCGGCGCGGCGATTTGCGGCGATGGTACGGGAGCAGCGACAGGCACGAGTGGCGCAACCGGTGCGGTCACCGCGACAGGCGCGGCGGGCGCGGATTTCGCGGGCTCGGCGGCGACGGGTGGTGGCGTGGGCGCGGCGGGCTCCTTCTTCGCAGGCGCCTCCACGACCTCTTTCACCTCGGGCTTTGGCGGCACGGGCTCGGCCACTGGCGGCGGCGTTACGGGCAAAGGCGGTGGCGTGGTCGCTAATGGCGCAGGCGCTTTAGGTTCGGTTTTGGCAGGCGTGACCAGTTCTGGCGGTTGTGCGCTGGGCACGGGTTTGTCAGGTTTGACCTCAACCGTTGGGGTGGGTGGCTTGATTGGCGTTGGCGGCAGCGCGGCGGGCTGCTCAACGCGCGGAATCGGCGGATCAAGCTCTTCCGCGCGAGGAATCGGCGACGATGCGTTTACCGTGACTGTCGTCGTCTTTGCCGCGTCGGACGCACGTTGCTCGGTGGGACGCGGCAATGCCTCGGGCAGCAGCGTGGCGGGCGCTTCGCGAGGCACCAACCGCGCCTTCATGCGGGTGCTTGCGTCTTGCTGCGCGTCACTGGTCGGGGCGCGCCAGCCGAAGCTGTCCCCGCCGACTTGGATGGTCAACACGGTCAGATGGATCAATAACGAAATGGCGACGCCCCACAGCAAGCCGCGCTGCGCGTTGGCTTGCATGTCGTGCGCAATGGCGCGGGTGTCGGTGATGGCGGCGGTCAAAATGAAGGAACGATATGTTGGCGGTGTTGTGGGAGCGGTCTTACCGCGATGGGCGGGATAGGCGCCACCTGATCGCGGTAGAACCGCTGCCACAGAAAATCATGCAGAATGCGACGCGAATTTCAAGAGTGTATGCGGGAGCGACCTTGGTTGCGACCCGTGGTGCTAGCCTTCTCTCAATCAAACAAGATCAGCACGAGGAGCATCCTGATGAGCAACAACCGCGACGACGACAGCAAATTCAAACGCCGAAGCCAGCAATGGTTTGGCAAGCTCGACAAAGATGGCTTCGCGCATCGGTCGTGGATGAAAAATCAGGGCCATCCGAACGACCTGTTTGATGGTCGTCCGGTGATCGGCATTTGCAACACCTGGAGCGAGCTGAACCCGTGCAACGCGCACTTCCGCGAGATCGCCGACTTTGTGAAAAAAGGCGTGTGGGAAGCCGGCGGCTGGCCGCTGGAATTCCCCGTCATGTCCACCGGCGAAGTGCTCATGCGACCGACCGCGATGCTGTACCGCAACCTCGTCAGCATGGACGTGGAAGAAAGCATTCGCGGCAATCCGATTGATGGCGTGGTGCTGCTCATGGGTTGCGACAAGACGACGCCGTCGCTGGTGATGGGTGCGGCGTCGTGCGACATCCCAACCATTGGTTTGTCGGGTGGACCGATGTTGAACGGTCGTTACAAAAACGAGATTCTCGGCAGCGGCACCGGCGTCTGGCAGATGAGCGAAAAAGTGCGCGCAGGCACCCTACGGCTTGAAGAATTCATGGATGCCGAAGCAGGCATGCACCGCAGCAAGGGCCATTGCATGACCATGGGCACGGCGAGCACGATGGCGTCGATGGTCGAGTCGCTTGGCCTTTCGTTGCCGGGTAACGCAGCGATTCCGGCGGTGGACGCGCAGCGCTATCGCCTCGCGCAACTCACCGGGCGGCGCATTGTGGACATGGTGAAAGAGGACGTGCGCCTGAGCCAGATCCTCACGCGGCAGGCGTTCGAAAACGCCATCAAAACGCTCGCCGCGATTGGCGGCAGCACTAACGCTGTGATCCACCTGTTGGCGATGGCCGGCCGCATTGGCGTGCCGTTGAAGCTCGATGATTTTGAGCTGGGCTCAGCGATGCCGAACCTCGTCGACATTCAGCCCAGCGGCAAACACCTGATGGAAGATTTTTACTATGCGGGCGGGCTGCCGACGGTGCTGAAATCCATCGGCGATTCGCTATACAAGGATGCACTCACCGCCAACGGCAAGACGATTTGGGACAACGTGAAAGACGCGGAGAACTTTAATCCGAACGTCATCCGCCCACTCGACAATCCGTTCATGGCGAACGCTGGCATCACCATCCTGCGCGGCAATCTCGCTCCGAATGGAGCCGTCATCAAGCCAAGCGCCGCGACCGCAAAACTGCTGCAACATCGCGGCAAGGCTGTCGTGTTCGAAACCATCGAAGAGCTGCACGAACGCATCAACGACGAGTCGCTCGACATCGACGAAAACAGTGTGATGGTGCTCAAAAACTGCGGCCCGAAAGGCTACCCCGGCATGGCCGAAGTCGGCAACATGCCGCTGCCGCCGAAAGTGCTGCGCAAAGGCATCTCGGACATGGTGCGTGTGAGTGACGCGCGCATGAGCGGCACCGCGTATGGCACCGTCGTGCTGCACGCCGCGCCGGAAGCCGCAGCCGGCGGCCCGCTCGCGTTCGTGCAGACGGGCGACTGGGTCACGCTGGACACCGCAGGCCGCAAGCTGTCCATGGAAGTATCAGACGCTGATTTGGTTCGCCGTCGCGAAAGCTGGACACCGCCCAAGCCGCCCCTAGATCGCGGTTACTGGAAGCTCTATATCGATCATGTGCTCGGGGCGGATACGGGGGCGGACTTGGACTTTTTGGTGGGAAAATCAGGGACGCCGGTGTTGCGGGAAAGTCACTAAACAGCCGTCGGCATCATGCACGTGCCACCGTCATCCGCACCGCGTCGTCATCCTAGGCGCAAGCCGGGGATCCAGTGCGTAAACTCATGCGAAGCGTCAAGCTATGAAAACCACCGACTACTTCCACGACAACGTGCTGCCCAAGCGCCCGTACATTCGCGCTGATTGGTGTGAAACCGTCATCGCCCATCCGCTCAAGCGCGAGGTACAGGTCGAGGACGGAAGAATTCGCCACTGGGGTTGGATTGTCGACGTGGGCCGCCATCTACGGGTGGTGACCCTCGCCGACGGAGAGACAGTGCACAATGCGTTCTACGACAGGAGATTCAAACCATGAGAATCGCTTTTGACCCAGAAACCGACTCGCTCTACATCCATCTGAGCGAACGCCCCGGTGTAAATTCTGATGAAGTCTCGGACGGTGTTGTGTGCGACTTTGATGCTGACGGAATTTTGGTGGGAATCGACGTGCAACACGCGCGAAGCCGCGCCGATTTGTCGCAGCTAAAACTATCGAAATTGCCGGTGGTTGAGTTGGCGGCCTGAGGTGACACATCTCGTGGTCGCAGCGTAATTTGATGAACAGGTAGTCGACACACGAACATGACTCGCGACGAAGCGCTCACCGTACTGACGAAACTCAAGCCGCAACTGCAAAAACAGTTCGGCGTGAGTGAACTCGCGCTGTTCGGCTCCGCTGCGCGCGACGAGTTGCGCCCTGACAGCGATATTGATGTGCTGGTCAAGTTTGATGCCGTCGCAACCTCGGTACGCTACTTCGGCGTTCAGTTTGCAATCGAGGACGCGATAGGGATGCCGGTTGATCTGGTGACCGAGAATGCGCTACGCCGTGAACTCAGGCCCTACGTTGAACGAGAATGCAGTCGTGTCTGAGCGAACTTGTATGCTTTACGTCGATTATGTGAACGGCGCAGACGCAGCCGCGAATCTTGATTTTCTGCTTATGAATTCGGGGACACTGGTTTTGCGGGCGAGCCTCCATTTTTCAGCAACAAACTAGCAGCGCATTACTGCGCTGCTAGTCCGTCTTTAATGTGGTTTTCACTTTTTGCGACCGTAGCGAGTTCTTCTTGGGTCAATCCGATTCTGTGCAAAAGGTGGAGGCAGAAGAGCGCTTCTGCTCTCTCGCATAGCAGCCACAGATCTCGTCCTTTTGCCGCTTTTGCTTTTAGGCTAGGATCGAAGTGAGTCAAATAGTTGCGCGTATGCTTCATTTTTGTGGTCATTCGGTCGATTGAATCTGCATCCCCCAGCAAGACCTCAAACGGGGTGATTAGCTCTTTAAGTCTGTCGACTAAGAAAATTTCGTTCGCAAAATTCAATCGCTGAGATAGCCAGTCCTTGTGTGCTTCAGGGCGATTTTCGATCAACTTGGCCTTAAGCGTTTTGTATGCTTCACGTGGCAGTCTGTATCGTGCCGTCGTGCGTCGATGAAGAGTTTCCAGCGCTTGTACCAACGAAAGAAATCTCTGGTCTAGGTACTTGTGCTGATCGGCGAATGCCGAGAAATAAAGTCCCAAAGCAGGAGAAAATAATTCATACATCGTGAACCAATTCCTGAGCATCTGCGCAAAGCGATGTTCTGCTGGCGGAAATAGAAACAGCATCCGATATGTCTTTATCTCCGGCACTTTGGGATCAAACGGAAGGGACTGATAAAAAACTGGGAGCTGTATGTTTGGTTGTTTTCCATTCGAGAAGTCATGCTTCAAGTCGTCTCTTGTGACGAAAGCTTCACAAATGCTCAGTTTCTCGCCCAATACTAGGCGCATGAACTGAATGGTTTGATATGCGATCTCAACAAAATCAGTGAACGAACGCAGCGTTTCCGACCTGACTCGCACGAACGCCTTAAGTGTGACTTGGGCCTGCTTGGGATTTAATCCCGGTAGAGAACCACCGAAGTCGAACGACAACGAAAAACCATTGAAATTTCCATCGACTGATTTCATTGGAGGCAACCCGAAGTTGATGGTTGCCCCAACTCCGTCATCGCTGTAGGTGATACGTATCGCACCAACCGACAGCCACTCCTCTAGTCCATCCACGGAAAATCTAAACTCATTAAACGCGAAGAGTTCTTTTTGGTCGAGATGGCATCCGATAAGTAAATGAGAAGCTGTTACGGTTGATTTGCTAACGCCACCAAAGAGCGACGTGTTTTTGCTGCGATAGCTGCAATTTTCGAGTGTCACGTAACCGTGTTTCTCAACCAATCCAATGATTCGATTCGGCGCGTCCGACGTGAGTAAAAGCGGATCGAACGTTTCGCCGTCCATGTTGCCAAGAAAATCGACATCAACCGCGCCGCCGTCCAGCACTCGTAGATTTCCCGGTATTTTTTTGTCCTCGGCTCCTGGAGGCCAAAAATAGCCGGGAAATGAAAAAGATTCGTTTACTCTCATCGCGAAAGCATACTGCCCGGGGGGCAGCATTGGTAGCCCTAGCCCGGATTAGGCACGCACCGAACTTCGCCGCGGACGAATCCGTTTCGCGCGCACGCCGTAGTTTCGCGCGCACGCCGTAATCCGGGATTGTTGGCGCTCCGCTTGATCGCATTTCTTTTGCACAGTAAGCGACCGATATGCCTCTACGGGCAAGCTGGAATGAGGCTGGTAGATTTGTCCTGAGCCGAAGTTCATTGCTTAGTCAGCTCCTTCATGAAACATCCATTGAATATGGGCTAAAGCCCGTTTTTCTCACTAGTCGACTTCCGATCCAATGGAGGCAATGCCTCCATCTAATAGGGCTTACATCAAAAAGATGCTGCCGAATTTTCGCGAAAAGCTCACACCTCGCTTGCTTCAGACCGCGCCCCACGTAATGCACGCAACCCTGCACAAACTCCAACCTTAACGAATCCCGCAGATTTACAATCTGTGCATGGACGTCATGACTTCCCACATCAGCATCAACGCCGAAATCCGTTTCGGCAAGCCTTGCGTGCGCAACACCCGCATCACGGTGGGTGATGTGCTGGGGTGGCTTGCGTCGAGGATGACGTTTGAGGAAATCCTTTTTGATTTCGAGCAGTTGACACGCGAAGACATCCTTGCCTGCCTGATGTACGCGGCTGAGCGCGAGCAACACACGACGCGCATCCCGATCGCAGCGTGAAGCTGCTACTCGACGAGAACCTGTCGCGCAGGCTGGTGGCGGCGCTTCAGGATTTGTATCCCGGCACGACGCATGTGGAATTCGTCGGGCTTGACGGCGCTGCTGATCTTGCCATTTGCGATTACGCAGGCGAGCATGGTTTCGTGATGGTGACCCAGAACGTTGACTACGACCAGATCATTGCGCTGCGCAATTTCAATCCGAAACTGATCCGGCTCACGCTTGGCAACACGAGCAATGCGGCGACGCTGCACGCGCTGCGCTCGGCTGCGCCTGAAATCATTGCGGCACTCAACAATCCGAATCGCGGGATGGTCGAGCTGGGGTGATAGTGCCGCAGCCCGCTTAGGTCGGACACCCGAACTGGTTCCGACTAGTACCTCGCGCCCTTCGTCCCTTGCCCTACACATGGGACAATTGGGTATGGCTATCGAACGCGTCATCCGCAAAACCACGCTGCACGAGGCGAACGACGACGTTCGTGATCTGGCGTATTGGTTGTCGCGGCCGGTGGCGGAGCGTATTGCGGCGGTTGAGGCACTGCGCAAACCGGTGCTGGAGGCGAGGCCCCTTGCTGAACAAAGACTTCAAAGAGTTTATCGCGTTACTTCACTCAAACGCGGTTGATTTCCTGGTGGTGGGCGCACACGCGCTAGCCGCTCATGGACGACCGCGATACACAGGCGATCTTGATATTTGGGTGCGACCTGAACCCGATAATTTGGCGCTACTCATCAAGGCGCTTGATGCGTTTGGTTTCGCAGCACTCGGCGTTTCAGCCGACGACTTCATGACGCCGCAGGCGATGGTGCAGCTCGGCTACCCGCCCGCACGGATTGATCTGCTCACCTCGATTGACGGCGTGACGTTTGCAGATTGCTTCGCACACCGGCTGGATGTGGCGATCGCCGGGACGGTGCTTCCAGTCATTTCCATCGACGATTTGATCCGCAACAAACTCGCGACCGGTCGCGCGAAGGATCTTGTCGACGTGGCGTCTTTGCGGGCTCTTGGGCGCGAATAGCAATTTCTGGGAAACTATTGCCTTTCGCCATTGAACCGCCACGCAAGTATGACCGACACGCAAGCCTTTCCCCCGCTCCCCGATCACCTCTCCGCCGACCCGCGCAGTGCACATCATCATGCCGACGTTTTCGCGCGCGACATTGGCATTCGCCTTAACGACAAAGAGCGCCATGACGTTGAGGAATACTGCATCAGCGAAGGCTGGGTGAAAGTGCCTGTTGGCAAAACGCGTGATCGCAAGGGGCAGCCGCTAACGATCAAGCTCAAGGGCAAGGTTGAGGCGTATTACCGGGCCTAGATACGTAAAAGTGTGCGTGCGCGTTAAAAGCGCGCCGCTGTCTATTAGCTTCAAGCATTGAGCTAACGACATCACGATGCGCGCGCTTAGGCGCGGAGTGCATCAGTGGTGGACCGACGGATTAGCACTCGTGCCGCGGCACGTTGCGAAACATCAATGCGTCACGTATGCTTTGTGGAGTTGCCAAGGCGACGGTCAATACTTCATTTTCTTTTCGGAGAAAATTTATGGTGTGGCTCACTATCGGCGCCGTAGCTGCTGCGTTGCCGTTTGTTTCGGGCTGTGCGTCCATTGTGAGCGGCACCAATCAATCGCTAACGGTCGAAACGCCCGGCTGCGCAGGGGCTTCTTGCAAGTCGACTAACGACAAGGGCTTGTGTGCGGTGAACGCTTCGGGATCGGTGGTAGTCAACCGCACCTACGGCCCGCTGACGGTAGTGTGTTCAAAGGCGGGCGTGGCCGATGCAACCGCAGTCATTGAAAGTTCGACCAAGGGCATGGCGTTCGGTAACGTTCTCCTTGGCAGCTTAAGCCCAATCACTGTCGGCGTCGACATGAAGATTGGCGCCGCTTACGACTATCCCAACCTGATTCAGGTGCTTCTGGTTTGCTCAAAATAGTTAGCGGCTAACTCATCCTCCAAGCGGTGCTCGCCGCGATGCTCACCGCTAAGTTCCTTAAGATGTCGAGCAGACATCGCGCAGGTTTGCGCGTTCAGGCGGTCACCCGCTACTTCTTAGCCGCCAACTCTCTTTTAATCGCCACTTCATCCTCCTCGCGGAAGCGGCGGCTGGCACATTGGTCACGCCAAAGTGTGGCTTGCTGCCGATGCGGCTCGACGCGGTCGTTGATAGTTTTGTTGCGAAGGTTGATGTCGTCGATGCGCGCGTTGAGTGCGGTGACGCGGTCGCGTAGCGCTTGCTGGGATGCGTTGAAACTGTCGATGCTGAGCTCCAGCATACGGCTGCGCTCGACGAGTTTGGCGCGATCCGCTGCGGTTGCGGTCTCAACGGTTGCGCGCTCGGCGTCGGTTTTGGCGTCCTGTGCGAGCGTATTCAGCGCCGTGAGCTGCGTGGATAGGGCTTCGCGCTCGCTGATTATCGCTGCGGAGCGGGCGCGCACCTCTGCGCTGGCGGTATTGACTTCGGCCTGTCCGGCCTTGACCGCGTCCTGATCGCGCTTAAAGCCGTCCTGATCTTTCAATATTTCGGCGCCAGCCTTCGTGTTCGCCTGTTCGAGCGACATGCAACCGCGCAACTCGGCCAGCGTCATGATTTTGTCGCTGCGCGCGGGGGACTGGCCATGAACGACGGCGCTGCTCAAGACGGCAAGCAGGAGCGATGCGCAAAGCGCGGGGCGCACCAAGGCGCTAAAGTGATGTGTATTCACGGTGAAAAAGAGGCGCGGGGCGCGCTAAGTTTGACGAAGGGGACGCGTCGACGACGGGTTAGTTTTGAAGTTTACTCAATATCAGAGCGGCTCGCGATGCGTCTGGCGCAGCTTTTTTTACACCCCGTACTCCGTCGTTGCCCGGTCATAATTCCACCTGTGCGCACCGCCTCCTCGACCGATATCAATTGCCCACGCAACATTCAGGAAGGCGGATTGAGCCAACGTTGGTGCCTCAGATCAGGAAGCAGCTTTTTCATTAAAGCTTTATTTCACGTGGGCTCACTGCCGTTTTATGCAATAGTCGATAATATGCTTTATACATGCCTTAGACCATTTTTAACAACACTTTCCGCAAAAAGCTGATGGGATGAGCGTACTTGTTTGCGTCCCGGTTTACAACGGCTTCGACAGTGTCCAGCGCTGCCTGACCGCATTGACCGAATCGCGGGTGACGAGCGCGTTTCGTACGCTGTTGATCGATGATGCCTCCACCGACCCGCGCATTGCGCCGCTGCTCGACGGCCATGCGCTCGCCCAAGGCAACGTTCAATCGCGCCGCAACACGGTCAATCGGGGCTTTACATGGAACGTGAATCAGGCATTTTCCGCAGCCCATGAGGACGAGCACCTGTGCCTGCTCAATTCTGACGCGGTAGTGAGCATAGGCTGGCTCGACCGGATGCTTGCCGACGTTCATCGCGACGCAACGATTGGCACCGTCACGCCGCTCTCTAACAACGCGACGATTTGCTCATTTCCTGATTTTTCGCGCGCGTGGCCTGTGCCCGACGCAGCCGAGCGCGAACGCATCGCGAGAGCGCTGCACGAGACGCCGGATGAGCCCATTGATCTGCCCACGGGTGTCGGTTTCTGCATGCTGATTTCCTCTGCCTGCCGGTTGCAGATCGGACAGTTCGATATCGAAAATTTTCCACGTGGTTACGGCGAAGAAAATGATTTCTGCATGCGTGCAGCCGCCGCCGGATTTCGCAATGTGTTGTGCACCAACGCCTACGTAAGCCACGAGGGCGGCGTGTCGTTTAGCGACTCAACGCAGGCGTTGATGGCGCTCGGCGCAGCGCGTTTGCTGGCGAAACATCCGACCTATGACACGGAAGTGTCGGCGTGGATCGCCCGTGATCCGGCGCGAACCCGGCGCGAGAAAATCGTGCAAAAGTTGAATTTGATGGGGCCGGACTGAGGCGACGCCGCCGTAAACGAGCATCAACGCCATACGCAAAACGCTTGACCGCCCGACCAAGGCCGCACGCGCATCAGTGCAACACTGGCAATTGAGCTGCACGGCGGCTCATGTCGGGCTATACTATTGGGCTCTGCTCCACGACACGTACACATTGCGGCGACAACGCTCTTCACCGAGCCCCGTCATTAACAGCGTGAAACCAACAAACGTCGGGAGTCAGTTAAGTGCGTGTTTTGCGTTTTTGCAGGGCACGCGTTTTCTGTCCATAGATCGAAACTGAAAAGGAAAATGACATGCGTCATTACGAGATCGTTTTTATCGTCCATCCGGACCAAAGCGAGCAAGTGCCTACTATGGTCGAGCGTTATCGCTCCCTTGTAACCGGCAAAGGCGGAAAAATTCATCGCCTCGAAGACTGGGGCCGCCGTCAACTGGCCTACCCTATCAATAAAATCTACAAAGCGCACTATGTGTGCATGAACGTTGAGATTGATCGCGACACGCTGATCGAAATCGAAACCGCGTTCAAATTTAACGACGCCGTGCTGCGTCACCTGACGGTGAAAAAAGACGGCGCTGAAGTCGGCCCATCACCCATGATGACCGGCGAAAAAGCCCGCAATATGAACTCACCTGAAGCCGCTGAAGCGGTTGCAGATTAATTCAGGATCAGGAGCAACACTATGGCATTCGGCAAACCTAAATTCGGTCAAAAGCCCCGCAAGGCTCGCGAACCCAGCCTCTTTAAACGCAAAAAATTCTGCCGCTTCACCGCAGCAGGCGTCAAAGAAATCGACTACAAAGACATCGACACGCTCAAGGATTTCATCCAGGAGAACGGCAAAATCATGCCGGGTCGTGTAACAGGCACCAAGGCGCGCTATCAGCGTCAGCTCACGGTCGCCATCAATCGCGCGCGCTTCTTGGCGCTCGTTCCTTACTGCGACCTGCACCCTTAATTCAGAAAGGACCTCATCATGCAAATCATCCTTCTGGAAAAAGTATTGAATGTCGGCCTTTTGGGCGACATCGTTAAAGTAAAGGACGGCTATGCCCGCAACTTTTTGATCCCGCAAGGCAAAGCCAAGCGCGCGACCGAAAAGAACATCGCGGACATGTCAGTGCGTCGCGCTGATCTCGAAAAGCTCGCTGGCGACAAGCTCTCAGTGCAAACGGCGTTGGGCGAAAAGCTCAGTGGCGTTGAACTGAAAATGGCACAAAAAGCCGGTGTTGATGGTCGTTTGTTCGGCTCGGTGAACAACGTGGACATCGCTGAAGCGCTCAAAGCGTTGGGCTATGACATCACCAAAGCCATGGTGCAAATGCCCAATGGCCCGATTAAACTGATCGGCGAGTCGGCAGTTAAACTGCAATTGCACACCGATGTAACGACCGAAATCAAGGTCATCATCGTTGCAGAAAAAGACTAAGCGTCTTTAGCTGCAAATCAGCCCGCCCGCAGTTGCCTTATGTTTTAAGGTGACTCTGGCGGGTTTT
>ENA-OFCX01001061-OFCX01001061.1-metagenomes-genome-assembly--contig:-NODE-1061-length-11955-cov-2.889328_pt1 | contig 11955 bp, 9 predicted proteins | sample MGYA00153384_OFCX01 | MGnify analysis MGYA00153384
GGATGCACTGAACCGCATGGGTGCCGCTGCTACGGATGAAGCCAGTGCCATGGAGGCCATGGGCCACCGGCCCAAGCTCATACCCGGTGGCGCGCACAACTTCAAAGTGACCTATCCCGATGACTTTGCCTTGGCTGAAGCCGTGCTGATGCAACGCGGCGGCAGTGCCACGCTGGAGCTGTTCAAAGGCAAGCGTGACAATGCGCAGCCAGTGGGCAATCCTTTTTTCTAATTAATAACCTAATGGACCGCTGGTCATTGGCAGGCGGGCATAAATAACTATGAATTTTCGTATTGGTGAAGGCTGGGACACCCATGCTCTGGTCGAAGGCCGCAAGCTGATCATTGGTGGCGTTGAAGTCCCGCATGACAAGGGCTTGCTGGGGCATTCGGATGCTGACGTCCTGCTGCATGCCATCACTGACGCTGTGCTGGGCGCTGCTGGGCTGGGTGATATTGGCCGGCACTTTCCTGACACTGCAGTGGAGTTCAAGGGCGCTGACTCTTTTGTTCTGCTGCAAGAAGCCACGCGCCGGGTGCGCGAAAAGGGCTGGGAGATTGGCAATATCGACAGCACCGTGATTGCGCAGCAGCCCAAGCTGGCACCACACATTCCCTTGATGCAAAAACGCATCGCACAAGCTGTGGGTGTGGCCGAAGAGCAGGTGAACGTCAAAGCCAAAACAGCCGAGAAGATGGGCCCTGTGGGTGAGCTGCTGGCGATGGAGGCCAACGCGATTGCCTTGATCTACAAGCAAGCGCTTTAAAAAGCGCAGTGGCTAGCGCTTGTTGCAGCAGCGCCAGCATCGGTTGGTGGATAAATAAAAAGAGCCCTGTTGCGCAAGCAGGCAGGGCTCTTTGGTTGGGGCGGTGGTTTACATCGCTTCCGGTGGTAGCTGACGCTTGACCTGTGGGCGCTGCAAACGGTGCTGCGGGTCTTGGCCATCAGGCACGTCGGTGACGCGCTGCAATTGAATATTGGCCGCCAGGCCACCCGCATTGGCGTTGGTGATGGAGAAAATTCCACCCATGCGCTGGACGGTTTTATCAACAATAGACAAGCCCAGGCCAGCGCCGGCTGCAGCAGTGCGCGCCGAGTTGCCGCGAAAGAAGGGCTGTGTCAGGTTGGGCAGCTGTTCTGGCGGAACGCCGGGGCCGTGATCGCGCAGGCGCATCAGCACCCAGTTCTCCCGGGTTTTGATGCTGATGTCGACAAAAGCGGTGTCGGTATCAACGGTCTTGCCGTAACGGCGTGCGTTTTCCAGCAGGTTGGAAATCACGCGGGCCAGCTCTACCTCATCAGCCATCACATAGATATCGTCGGGGATGGACATGGAGATTTGCAGCTCGCGGTGGTTTTGTACGGCGTAGACGCACGAGGCCACCACGGCATGCAAATTCACGACTGTCAGCGTGACGTGGTCGGGGCGTGCGTAGTCCAGGAACTTGTCAATGGTGGCGTCGAGCTGAACAATGTCGGCCACCATGTGCTCGCGGGCAATGTCATCTTGCACGCTCATCTCGGTTTCCAGGCGCAAACGTGCCAGTGGCGTGCGCAGGTCGTGCGAGATACCTGCCAGCATCACGGCACGTTCTTGCTCCAGCTTGGCCAGTTTCTGTGCCATGCGGTTAAAGCCAATGTTGACCTCGCGGATCTCGCTGGTCACCGCTTCTTCATCGAGCTGACTGGCGGCAAAGTCACCATCGCGCACGCGGTTGGCGGCGTAACTCAATTGCTTGAGAGGGCGGTTGATCAGGCGTGCAATGACAGCAGCGCCCGCCAAAGAAAGCAGGCCCGCCGTACTCAGCCAGATCAGCCACGTGCGGCTGCCTGCGGTAACGAAGCGTGATTGATCCAGCAGCAGCCAGTTGGGGTCTTCATCGATGGTGAAGCTCACCCACAGCCCGGCTTCGCCATTGACACTGCGCGCCAAGATGGTGTCTGGCCCCAGGCGTGAGGTCAGCAGCTCATCCAGACGCATGTTCAGCTGGCTGGGCGGCAAAACCTCGAATTTGTCGCCAGGCTCACGCGGCTGAATGCGCACGCCTTCCTGGTCGGCCATGGTCTTGAGGAGCGAGACACGTGCAATGGCATCCGAGTGCTGCAGTGCGGCGCGGCTCAAGTTCACCAAAGAGGCAATTTGCTGCGCGGTCTGCAGTGTGCGTGGTTCAAATTCCAGCGCGCGCAGAGTCTGCAGCCACGCCAAAATGCTGCCCAGCAAAAGCAAGGCCAGCAGAAAGAAGGTGCGCCAAAAAAGATTGAGGCCCACGCGAGAGCGTGCGCCTGCATCATTGGTGGCGCTGGCGGTATGGTGACCGCCAGCATGCTTGGAAGAGCGTGACATGAAAGAAGGGCGCGCAAAGCGCCTTTGCCTTAGGCGTGGGAAAGTCGGTTAGCTGTTGCCATCTGGAACGAAGACATAGCCCACGCCCCAAACCGTTTGAATATAACGAGGCGCAGCAGCATCTTCTTCAATCAGCTTGCGCAGGCGCGAGACTTGCACGTCCAGACTGCGGTCGAAAGGCTCAAACTCGCGGCCACGTGCCAGCAGGGCCAGCTTTTCACGGGACAGGGGCTGACGCGGATGGCGTACCAGAGCCTTGAGCATGGCAAATTCACCTGTCGTCAAAGGCAGCTCTTCACCACTCTTTTGCAGCACGCGAGTGCCCAGATCGAAAGTGAAGGGGCCGAAAGTGACCGTCTCGTTGTCACCAGAGGGCGCACCCGGTGCTTCCACTGGAGGGCGACGGCGCAGCACAGCGTGGATGCGTGCCAGCAACTCTCGCGGGTTAAAGGGCTTGCCCAGATAGTCGTCAGCGCCGACTTCCAGGCCCACGATGCGATCTACGTCTTCACCCTTGGCGGTCAGCATGATGATGGGCGTGCGGTCATTTGCAGAGCGCAGACGGCGGCAGATGGACAGTCCATCCTCACCGGGCATCATCAAGTCCAGCACGATCAGATCGACGGTTTCACGCAGCAGGATGCGGTTGAGGGCTTTGCCGTCTTCGGCAATCATGACTTCAAAGCCTTCTTGCGTGAGGTAGCGGCGCAGCAGGTCGCGGATACGTGCATCGTCATCAACGACGAGAATTTTGTCGGTTCGATTGTTGGTCGTGGCCATGGATTCATCCCTTGTCCAATTTGTAACAGAGCCAATTCTGACCAGCTTGGCGCGAAAAATTCCCGTTTTAGCCGATGTTTGACACAGTGTTACATGTCTTTCCTAAAAGTAGAAAACAGCTTTCATCTCAAGTAGTCTCTGTCTGTCATGCTTTGCCCTTTGTTTGAATGCAACTGGGCGTGTATTTCACAGAAAGGAAATTTGATATGCAGCTTCGTAAAAATGGCGCACGTTCCCTGCCTTCTTTCGTAGGGGTATTGCTTTTAGCCACTGGTGCTGTAAGTGCTTTCGGGGTGGCCCATGCGCAGACCCCCGAGCCTTTGCGCAATGTGGTGCAGCTTTCAGCGTCTGGGCAAGTCGAGGTTGACCAGGACTGGCTGCAAATGAACCTGAGCGTGAACCGCGAAGGCACCAATGCCGCAGCAGTGCAAAAGCAACTGCAGCAGAGTGTGGACGCCGCCATGCGTAGCCTCAAGCCTCAGGCTCAAGGTCAAGACATGCAGGTGCACAGTGGCAGCTTTGGCGTGTATCCGCGCCACGGTAATGACGGAAAAATCAAAGGCTGGCAAGGTCGTGCCGAGGTGGTGCTGGAAGGTAAAGACTTTGCACGCATCAGTCAGGCTGCAGCGCAGGTGCCCGATTTGACAGTGTCCAGCATGGGCTTCGGGCTGTCCAAAGAAGGAAACATCAAGGTGCAAGACCAGGCCCAGGCCATGGCGGTTGAGAACTTCAAAGCGCGTGCATCACAGCTGACCAAGCAATTTGGTTTTGCTTCCTACAGCCTGCGCGAAGTGAGCGTCAACAGCCAGGATGGCTACTTTATGCCCCGCATGCAGCGTGCCAGCGTGGCCATGGCCGCAGCCCCCAAGATGGACATGGCTGAGCCAGTGCCTGTTGAGGCTGGGAAAACGCAGGTGACGGTGAACGTTTCAGGCTCTGTGCAGATGCAATAAGTTGCAATAACAAGAGCGTTGTACGTTTTCTGTCATTGCCTTTGAATCAAAAAAAGCCTCTGAAGATTCAGAGGCTTTTTTGTATGAAGATGGCAGCGCTTGGGGTTCGCAGAACGAGCCAGGCAGCCGAAAAATTGCTCTCTTACTGCGCAGCCCAGCCGCCATCCATGTTCCATGCGACACCGCGTACGTTGCTGGCGGCATCGGAGCAAAAGAACACGGCCAATGCACCCAGCTCTTCAGGGGTGGTGAATTGCATTGATGGTTCTTTTTCGCCCAGCAATTGCTTGGTGGCGTCTTCCGTGCTGATGCCCTGGGCCTGGGCTTTGGCATCAACCTGTTTTTGCACCAGAGGGGTGAGCACCCAGCCTGGGCAAATCGAGTTGCAGGTCACCCCTGTTGTGGCGTTCTCTAAAGCCGTGACTTTGGTGAATCCCACAATGCCATGCTTGGCAGCGACATAAGCCGACTTTTGTGCGGAGGCCACCAATCCGTGCACCGAGGCCACATTGATGATGCGGCCCCAATTGGCCTTTTGCATGGAGGGCAGTGCCAGCCGGGTGGTGTGAAAGGCGCTGGACAGGTTGATTGCCAAGATGGCATCCCATTTTTCAACAGGGAACTCTTGCACAGTGGCGACATGTTGAATGCCGGCGTTGTTGACCAAAATATCTACGCGACCCAATCGCTCAGCGGCAAAGGCCATCATGGCTTCAATTTCGGCGGGCTTGCTCATGTCAGCTCCGTGGTAATCCACCGAGATGCCGTGCGCGTTGCCTGCAGCCGCTACCTGGGCTTTGGCGGCGTCAACATCGCCAAAACCGTTCAATACGATATTGGCACCTTGCGCTGCCAGCGCTTGTGCAATCCCCAGGCCAATACCGCTGGTGGAACCCGTGACTAAAGCTGTTTTGCCCTTAAGCATCTGGATGTCTCCGCTGAAATATGAATTAGGATGGATGAATCCATTATCAATCGGCAAGTACGAGGATACGCACCCATGATTGAACCTACGCTGAACTACGTAACTTGCCCGGGCGCAGCGGTGCACGGTGGCTCAGAGCACCGCATGGCGTATTGGGAGTGGAACCAGACGGGCAATCCCTGGCATCCCCATGTGATTGTGTGTGTCCACGGGTTAACGCGACAAGGTCGTGACTTTGATGTGCTGGCGCGCACGCTGAGCCAGCATGCACGGGTAATTTGTCCCGATATTGCAGGGCGCGGCTACAGCGACTGGCTGGCGCAGCCGATGGATTACGGGCTTGTGCAATACACGGCCGACATGCTTGTTTTATTGCATCACGTCAATGCCACCGCCCCTGTTCAGGTGCTTGACTGGGTGGGCACCAGCATGGGCGGGCTTATCGGTTTGATGGTGTGTGGGCAGCCCGGCTTGCCACTTCCGGTTGCAGTCAACAAGCTGCTTTTGAATGATGTGGGCCCTGTTTTGGAGTGGCCAGCGTTGCAGCGTATAGCCTCTTACGTAGGAAAGCCCGCGCACTTTGACACGGAGCAGCAAGCTGCTGCTGCGTTGCAGGTACTGTCGGCAGGCTTTGGTCCGCATACCACGCAAGCGTGGCTGGCGTTGAGCCGGCCTATGCTGCGCGCAGTGCAGGGCGGTGGCTATCGGTTGCACTATGACCCAGCCATTGCGCTACCCATGCAAGGCATGACACAGGAGCAGTCAGAACGTGGACAGGCCGTGCTGTGGGGCCTGTATGACGCAATTCGTGCACAAACATTGCTTGTGCGAGGGGCACAGTCAGATTTGGTGACACAGGACACTGCTCGCAAAATGCAGGAGCGAGGTCCTTTTGCACAATGCATAGAGCTTGAAAGTGTGGGACATGCCCCCACCTTTGTGGCGGATGACCAGGTGGCCATCGCACGGAATTTCTTGTTGGGTGATGAATGAAAAAAGAATGTAAGGCCCTGCTGCACAAGCCATATCTGTTTGGCTGGAATCTGCACGAGGAGCTTGTATGCGCAGTGTGACGTCCTTGCCCCCAACAACAGGTGAAGACAGTGCGGTGCCGACGGGGTTGAAGGCGCCGGCTGGGCCGGTGGAGATGCCGCACCTGCTGGCGGCCACAGCAGGCAATATTCCAGATCAGGTGGATGCCTTGCGTCGAGCACGTGCGTTTGCAGAGCCGCTGCTGTCTGGGGAAGAGCTGTCTTCTGGTGAAAACACGCTGGCACACGCGGACGCCACTGCGGCAATTTTGCAGGGCATTGGCGGTTCAGAGGCAATGCAGGCTGCGTGTTACCTGGTGTATGCCAGCATGCACCTGAACAAACCGCTGGAAGTGTTGATCAAGGCGTTTGGTCCCAATTTTGCGGAGCTGGCGGTAGAAACCACCAAGCTCATGCAGGTGCAACAGCAAGCTCGCGCAGGCGAGAGCAGCGCACAGCGGGTGGATGACCCCGCCACGCAGACAGAAACCGTGCGCAAGATGCTGCTGGGCTTTTCGCGTGACGTGCGCGTAGTGCTGCTGCGCCTGGCATCGCGTTTGCAAACCTTGCGCTGGTATGCCGCCAGCAAGCGGGCGGTGTCGCCCAGCTTGGCGTACGAAGCGCTGCATGTCTTTGCGCCGCTGGCCAACCGTTTGGGTATTTGGCAAATTAAGTGGGAGCTGGAAGACCTGTCTTTCCGCTTTCTGGAGCCAGATACATACCGCAATATTGCCAGGCTGCTCGACGAAAAACGTGCCGAGCGCGAGGTTTACATGGAGCAGTTGCGCTCGCGCCTGGAGTCCGGGCTGCGTGCTTACAGCATCAGTGCCACCGTATCGGGCCGGCCCAAGCACATCTACAGCATTGTCAAAAAAATGCGGGGCAAGTCGCTCAACTTCGATCAGTTGTTCGATATCCGGGCTTTGCGCGTGGTGGTGCCGACAGTCAAAGACTGCTACACGGCCCTGTCGTGGGTGCACGAAAACTTCAAGCCGATTGAGTCGGAGTTTGATGATTACATTGCCAAGCCCAAGCCCAATGGCTACCAATCGTTGCATACGGTGGTGCGCGATGAGCAGGGCCGAGCCATTGAAATTCAAATTCGTACCCAGGCCATGCATGACCATGCCGAGAACGGTGTGGCCGCGCACTGGGCCTACAAAGAAGCTGGAGTCAAAGGCTATGCAGGCGTTAGCGCCACAGGTGATTACGACGCAAAGATTGCCGTGTTGCGCCAGCTTCTTGCCTGGGGGCAGGACTTGTCAGAGAACCCCTCGCACCGGGGACTGTTTGATGACCGCATCTATGTGCTGACACCGGATGCCGCTGTCATTGAGCTGCCTCAGGGGGCAACGCCAGTGGATTTCGCGTACTCAGTACACACTAATTTGGGGCATCGCTGCCGGGGCGCTCGCGTTGACGGCAACATGGTGACGCTCAATACGCCCTTGCAAAGTGGGCAGACCGTGGAAATCACAACGGTCAAAGAAGGGCGTCCATCGCGTGACTGGCTGAACCCAGAGCTGGGTTACTTGGTGAGCAACCGTGCCAAAGCCAAAGTGCGCGCTTGGTTTAATGCACAAGCCATGAATGAAACGGTCATGCGTGGCCGTGAGGCAGTAGAAAAACTGTTGCAGCGGGAAGGTAAAACGGCGGTCAAGCTGGACGATCTGGCCGTGCAGCTGGGCTTTAAATCTGCTGATGCTCTGTTTGAAGTGGTGGGCAAGGATGAATATTCCTTGCGCAATATCGAAACGGTATTGCGGCCTGCTGAGCCCAGCGAGCCTGAGGATGATATCCAGGCCATGGTGCGCAAGCCCCGTGCCAACAATGCTGCCCATAAAGGCGGTGTTCTGGTTGTGGGTGTTGACTCGCTCATGACGCAACTGGCCAAGTGCTGCAAGCCAGCGCCACCGGATGAAATTGGTGGTTTTGTCACGCGTGGCAAAGGGGTCAGTGTGCACCGCGCGGATTGCAGCAATTTCCGGGAAATGGCCGCACGCAACGAAGAGCGCGTTATTGATGTGGCATGGGGGTTGCCCAAGGCAGAAAAGCTGACAGCGGTTTACCCGGTGGATGTTTCTGTAGAAGCCACCGACCGTCAGGGTTTACTGCGCGATATCTCCGATGTTTTTGCCAAAGAGAAAACCAACGTCATCGGTGTGCAGACCCAGTCGGTCAAGGGGACTGCCTGGATGACATTCACCGTGGAAGTCTCTGACTCTGGCCGTTTGAACAAGGTGCTGGGGATTGTGGCCAACGTTTCTGGCGTGCGTTCTGCACGCAGGCGCTAATTTTTGAGTGTTCTTGAATTGGCGTCATAACCCGTGCTACAATCGCTGCTTCTGATGAATTTCAGGCGCGTAGCTCAGTTGGTTAGAGCACCACCTTGACATGGTGGGGGTCGTTGGTTCGAATCCAATCGCGCCTACCAAACATATGCAAGTATTTATTGCTTGCAAAAAATGCCCACTAACAAGTGGGCATTTTTGTTTGTGCAGCATGAATTTCTTAAAGGATTCAGCCTCGGTCAGAAGGCTGCAGACCTCCTGCCTGACATTGCCAGCCCATGCTTGGTTTATGCGTATTGCTCAAGACTTGCTCATGCTGGCTGATGGAGTGGGCGCAGGCTCGAAATAATCCACCAGCTGGTTAAGCTCCTGTGCCGTGTGCTTGAGCTCTTCGGATGCTTTCCATGCCCGCTGTGCCTCGGCTCTGTTTTCAACGATCAATTCGGCCACCTGGTGCATGGCACTGGCGACTTCCTCAGCGCCAAATGCTGTTAAACGTGTAGCCGTGGCCAGTTCACGGGCTTCGAATGCCAGGCCCGCAAGGCTGCTGTCAGGCGCTGGCTGATCTGCCAGCAACATCAGTCGTTCTGCGTGCGCGCTGAGATCGCTGGTTTCCGCCACGGCGGCATTGAGCGAGCGAATCGCAGAGTACACGCGGTCATGCTGTTCTTCTGAGTGCTCCGTGACTTCATACAGTGCCACATTCAACGTGGCGCAGTGGCGATGAATACGTCTGGCTGCCAGCGCGATTTCATCGAGCATCACTTTCAAATGCAGTTGCATCACTGCGGCTGCGTGGTTGAGCTGGCCGCTCTCGCCGGTGCCGGACAGATCGATATCTCCCTGTAGATCCCCTTGGGCAATGCGGTTCAGGCGGCGGATAGAGGCATTGAGCGGGTTGACAACGCCTCGGATAAACATGTGGCCTACCAGCACGACCACGGCAAGCCCCAGGGCAATACCTGCCATTGCAAAGCTGCGTATGCGGTTGTTGCGCTCCAGTGTGCTTTCGTACTCGCTACGCGCCGCTTGTGTGAGTGCATTGCGCAGTGCCACGGCAGCGGTCATTGCGGCTTGTTCCAGTGGCAGCACCCGCTGCTTGATCAGCTGCTCAACTTGCTGGGGATCATCGTGCGCCACAGCCTGCTCTACTGGGCGCAGGCCATCGCTGGTGTATTGGGCCAGTGCGTGGGTCAGCATGGATTTTTGCTGAGTGACCTGTGCATCCATGTCGGCCAGCTGGCCCAACAGGGCGTGGATCTCATCACGGTGGGTGCGCAGTTTGCTAATCTGGCCGGCCAGTTGTCCCTGCAGATGGCTGTTTGCACTTTCGTGGCGAGCTAAGCGGATTTCCATCATGGTGGTCCGGCTGTCGCTGAGTCTTGCTTCGATCTTGCCAATGGCGGTGATTGGCGCCAGCTGTGCGTGGTAGAGCTGGGTTAACGCGTTGTCGGCCAGCCTGAGGCCTCCAATCCCCAAAGCGCCTCCAGCCAGCATCAGCAGAGCGACAAACAGGCTACCTGCTCGCATGCCTGTGCGTATGCCAAGCCAGTCTGGCAAACGAGGCTGCGGCTTTGATGTGCCGGCTGCCATGTCGCGGTAGCGCGTCTGTGCTGCATCAATGGCACTGGCTGGAGCGTGCTTGCGCACCGACATGTAGCCAATCACCTGGTCGTTGCGTTTGATGGGCACTACACAGGCATCAACCCAGTAGTAGCCGCCGTCCTTGCAGCGGTTTTTGACGATGCCGCGCCAGGGTTTGCCGCTTTTTAGTGTGTGCCACATGTCTTCGAATGCGGCGCAGGGCATGTCTGGGTGGCGAACGATGTTATGGCTGCGCCCCAGCAGTTCGTCGAGCGCATAACCGCTGGCGTTGACAAAAGCCTCATTGGCATAGGTGATCACGCCCTTGAGGTCCGTCTTGGAGACCAGGGTGATGCCTGGGGGGATGTCAGTGTGCCGTGACGTCACGGGCAGGTTCTGCTTCATGGGTGGGCTTTCTCAGGGTTGCGTCCACAGACGCTTGAGCACCAGTGCTGCGGAGCGGCAGTCTTCAACTCGCAGTGAGCCTGTGATGTCGTGGGCAGGGTCGGTTGAATCGCGGTACTGCGGTCGCAAGATGGGCATGCCGTTACTGTCATAGAGGCTCCAAAGGTCAATGGATTCATTGCGCTTTTTTCGTGAGCGCACCACTGCGAATTCACCGTTAGCCAATCGCACCAGCGTGCCCGGGGGATGCATGGTCAGTGTCTTGATTGAAAGTTGTAGCAGCGGGTCGTCGTACAGCCGTACCCGGTCTTGAAACAGTGCTTTGAGTGCATCGCGAGGAAACTGCCCGGCACGGTTGGGCCGGGGTGTGACCATTGCTGCATAAGAGTCGGCAATGGCAAGCAGGCGTGCTCCGACCACAATGGCATCGCCGCTGAGCCCTCGTGGGTAGCCTGATCCGTCATAACGTTCATGGTGCTGGCGCACCAGCTCCAGCCAGATGGTGTCGGTGACCCCCATTTCAGCCAGCAATGCGGCAGAGCGATCTGGGTGGCTGCGCACCAGTGCAGCCTGTTGCGGTGTCAGGGCGCCTGCCTGCTGATCCAGCTGTGCCTGCATGGACAGCAGCGACAGATCACGTGTCAGTGCGGCGCATGCCAGTGATAGCCGTTCGGACTCACCCAGCCCCAGCTCGCGTGCCGCAATTTCTACCAGGGTGGCTCCCAGCAATTGCTGGATCACCAGGTAGGGATGCTGGCGATCCAGGTGTAAGGCTGCCAGGAGTGCATCGGCATCCTCGGCACAGGCATCCAGAATGCCGTGGGCCAATCCCAGAACAACCGGGTGCAGTTCAATTCTTAGCGTGGCCGCTTGCAAATGGGTATGCAGGCGCTTCAAGGTCATTGCCAGCCGATCGGCCCGAACGAACACTGGATCGGCTGTAGACAGCGCTACCGTGCATTCTGGCAACACCAGCGTGGGCTGTTGCGACGGATCGCTGGGTGGGAGCGGGGCATATGCGCCGCGTGTGAGCAAGGTGTTGATGTGGCGTGGAATGCTCAGCACATAGCCTTCACGAAACAGCAAATTGCCGTCCTCGTCATACAGCGGCCACGGTAATGGCTCGTTCAGTACCAAATCGCTTTGGAGGACGCGTCGCATGGTGAGAAGTCAGCCTGTCAATAAATAGTGAGGATCGCTTTTGTATGCGATTCACTACCTTGATGCAGATACATTTAGCAACAAAATGACTAATGTCAATATTGCCACTTATGGCTTATGAGTACTGACTACTGCGCTCGCATATTTGATAGTTAAATTACTTTTCCTGGGCAAAATTCATGATCGTGGTGTCTCGTAATTCCGGATTGTTTTACAGACTAAATCAGGTTTAGCCATCTACTGTGTACGCTGTGTGCCGCTGCGTCGTCGTTGCTTTTTGGTGAGGCATGGCGGCTGGACTGCCATGGGCTTTATGCCTGGGTGCATGTGGCCCAGACTTCGCCTGGATGGACAGGGCCATAAAAAAAGCCGCCACAGAATGCGAAATCTGTGGCGGCTTTTTTGTGTACGGTCACATCTTGTTAGGCAGCGCCGTCACGATTTCTGGGAAAAACCACAAGATAGCCAGTGCCAGCACCA
>ENA-OFCX01001064-OFCX01001064.1-metagenomes-genome-assembly--contig:-NODE-1064-length-11933-cov-3.160044_pt1 | contig 11933 bp, 11 predicted proteins | sample MGYA00153384_OFCX01 | MGnify analysis MGYA00153384
AGCGTTTCAGGCGCGTGGGCGAGCCGGGCCAACGCGACAACGGCTTGTGGCACAGCCAGGCCGAACTGATCGGCGACGATCCACTGCGTGCGCCCGGCCCAGCCATGACCAGCACTGTGGCGGCGCTGGCCGAAGCCATTCAGAAGCTGGCTGAACTTGACCAGAAGCCATTTGCCGAACCCTATCGCCTGGACGACGCCGGCTGGGTGGCCAACCGATGGTGCGAGTTGTTGCCGGTGTCGCTGGCGGCCAAGCAGAAGTTGATGGCGCTGGACGACCCGGTGATCCGCCTGTCGCTGGTGGACGGATTTCTGCGCGATAAAAAGGTTGTCGTCGGCTAGTCGGCTGCACTTTGCAGCAGCCGGCGCACCGGCGCAGCCAGGCCCAACGCGAATGCCTCCTGCGGCGTCACCCAGCGGCCGGGGCTGGCCCAGGCGGCGTTGGCCAGCAGGCCTAGCGCATCGGCGGCGCCGCGGGCCGGCAGCGTCCAGCGCAGCGGTTTCAAAGTCCAGTCGAAATGGGTCAGAGCGTGTTCGATGGTGGGCAGCACCTCGGCGCGCCCGGGCCAACCGGCCAGCTCTTGCTGCCAGGCCGGCAGAGACGCCTGCTCCGGCAGGCTCCACAATCCGGACCACACGCCCTTGGCCGGCCGCTGCACCAGCCACCAGCGGCCGCGATGCTGCAGCCACAGCAGCGCATGTTCGCGCTGACCGCGGTTCAGGCGCCGGGTCTTTACTGGGTAGCGCTCGGCGTTACCCGCGGCACGCGCCGCGCAAGCCCCGGCCAGCGGGCAGCGTTCACAGTGCGGCCGGCGCTGGGTGCACAAAGTGGCGCCCAGGTCCATCAGGCCCTGGGTGTAGATATCCACATCGTGCAGCGGCAGCAAGTCCGTGGCGCGCTGCCAGAGTTCCTGCACCGGCGCGGCTAGTGCCAGGTCGCCATCAAAGCCCAGCACCCGGGTCAGCACGCGCTTGACGTTGCCGTCGAGGATGGCGGCGCGCTGGCCGTAAGCCAGCGCGGCAATTGCCGCCGCCGTCGAGCGCCCCACGCCAGGCAGCGTGGCCAGTGCATCGCTGCTGCGCGGAAAGCGGCCGCCGTGTTCGGCCACCACCACCTGGGCGCAGCGGTGCAGGTTGCGCGCGCGGCTGTAGTAACCCAGGCCGCTCCACAGCGCCAGCACGTCGTCCAGCGGCGCCGCGGCCAATGCGGCCACGTCAGGGAAGCGGGCCAGGAAGCGGTCGTAGTAGCCCAGCACGGTGGCCACCTGCGTTTGCTGCAGCATCACCTCAGACAACCAGATGCGGTACGCATCGTGGGTGCCCTGCCAGGGCAGGCCGTGGCGGCCATGCACCCGCTGCCACGCAATTACCTTGGCCGACACGGCCACGGGGCGGCCGCTCAACGCCACTGCCCGCCAGAAAGTGACAGTGACGGCAACGGCACCGGCGACGAGAGCTGGTCAGGCCGCGTCTTGGTGTTCCATCTGGGTGTCTGGGGTAAACGGCCGCAGGGCCAGGGTATCGGGCAGGCACGCCGCCGCGGCCAGGGCGTCGTCAACAAGGCGTTCGATACGGCCCTGGGCGCGGGCCAGGCGTTCGTCCTGCCCCTGCACTTCGCTGATGCGCTTTTCCAGTTCGCCCGTCGCTGACTGCACGCGCTGCAATGCATCCTGCCTGCGCGCATGGCCGCGCCGGCGTTCATGCAATTGTTGTTCGAGTTGACTGCTGGCACCCTTGCTCCACATCTCCACTTCGCCCGCGGCATTCTCGAACACCACCCTGAGCTTGGACAGCAGCATTCGCCTGAACTGGTCGGCAAACCCGGGCGTGGCCATGCGCCACCACTGGCCCAGTGCCAAATAGCGGCTGTAGTTCTTGTCGATGCGTTGCAGTTCGTCACTCGCATCGGTCAGCCGCGGCAGGGGCGGCAGCACGAAGGCGAACCCGAATTCGGTGTTCAACTGCTCGAAGCTGGCCTGGAGCATCTGGCGCATCTCGTCGGTTTGCGTTTGAGCGCCGCGAAGAGCCGCCCGCAGACGCGCCAGCAAGGTGTCAAACGCGACCCGACCGCCCAGGTTGAGCGGGCGCGCGCCCATGGCGGCCTGCATGGCGTGCATTTCGGCGCGCAGCGTGTCGCTGGACAGCAGGGCCAGCACCGACTGCAGCAAACGCCGCTGCACCGAACGCAGCGCCGCCAGCCGCATGGTGCAGCGCTCGAACTCAAGCACCTCGCCGTCCAGCCGCTCGACCATCGCACGCAGCCGGCTGCCGCTCTTGCCACGCAGGCCGCGCAGCTCGAACAGCTCTTCACTGCGCTGGCGGCGCCGGTCGGCCAGCTGTCGCAGGGCGGCGGTGCGCACGGTGTGCAGCACGGCGGTGGCCGACTGGCGCAGCAATGCCTGGCGTCGCGGCAGCAACTCGGCGGCCAAGGCCTGCTCCAGCAGCGGCAAGCGGCTGGCCGCCAAGGCCGTGTCGTCCTGGCAGAAGCGCGCGCTCAACGCGTCGCGGGCCGACAAGGCAAACACGCTTGAGAGCGGCACGTCAAGCGTTTGTGCGGTTTGCGCAAGTTGCTGCTCTAGCTGCGCGCGCACCTCGGCGTCCGTGGCCAGCGGGTCGGCCAGGATGTCGATCTTGTTCAGCACCACAAAGCGTTGCAGGCTGGCCGTGCCCAGATGCTCACGCCAGATGGCCAGATCAGAGCGCGTGGCGCCGCTGTCGGCGGCGAGCAGGAAAACGATGGCGTGCGCCGCGGGCAACAGGCCCAGCGTCAATTCAGGCTCGGCGCCGATGGCGTTCAGGCCCGGCGTGTCGATAACCACCAGCCCACGTTCGAGCAAGGGGTGCGGATACTGAATCAACGCATGACGCCAGACCGGCACCTGGACCAGGCCGCACGCGTCCTGCGGCGGGTTGTCTTCAGCGTCGCTGTCGTTCCACAAACCCAGCACACGCGCTTGGTCTACGCTGACCTGCTGCGTGCGCGTCACCGCTGCCAGCGCCTGCACCAGCGTGTCGGGCTGTCGCGGGTTGAGCGGTACATGGTGCCAAGGCGCGTCGCGCTCACGCAGCTCGCCCAGCGACGCGCCCCCCAGCCGGGTCTCGATGGGCAGCAGCGACAAGCGCGCTGTCATGCCACGGTCCCAGCGCAGTTCCACGGGGCACATGGTGGTGCGGCCAGGGGTGGCCGGCAGCACGCGGCGCCCCGCCTGAGCGAAGAAGATGGCGTTGATGAGCTCGGACTTGCCGCGCGACACCTCGGCCACGAAAGCCAGCACGAGCTTGTCGCTGGCCAGGCGTTCGCGCAGCGCGGCCAGCATGTCGACCTCGGTCTCGTTCATCAGGTCGTGCTCGGTCAGGGCGCGCGACAGGTTGCCGATGTGGCGGCCCAACGTGGCCCGCCAGAGGGCCAGCGCGTCGAAACTGTGGGCAATGGGGCTGTGCATGTCGTGGCGGCAGTGGCGGCGCTGGCGGCGCGGCGAGGTCTCAATCCATGCTAGCCCAGCGTCATGGTGGCCACCGGCACACAAGCGGCCAGCGGCTGTCCAATGTCACACTGCGGGCCGTGCCGGATGCATCAGCGCTTCTGGCACACGGCCGTGCCGTGTGCATCAGCGCTTCTGGCACACCCCGCAGTAGTAGGTCGACCGCTGCGCCTGCACCACGCGGTGCACCGCAGCCCCGCAGCCGCCACAGGGTAGCCCGGCACGGCCGTAAACCGCGGCCTGGGTCTGGAAGGCGCCGCTGGCGCCATGCACATCAGTGAAGTTGCGCAGCGTGGACCCACCCAGGTCCATGGCGCGGGCCAGCGTGGCACGCACCGCCGCCAGCAGGCGCGCCGCACGCGGCCGGCTGATGCGGTCGCAACGAAGGCTGGGGTGGATGCCGGCCTGGAACAGCGCTTCGCAGGCGTAGATATTGCCCGCGCCCACCACCAGCTCGCCGCCCAACAAGGCTGCCTTGATGGGCATGCGGCGTTGGTGCAAGGCCGCATGGAATCGCTCGGGCGTCAGCGCCGCGTCGAAGGGCTCGGGCCCCAGTCGCTGCAGCAACCTGGCTGCCGGTGCGGCCTGCATGCCGGGCGACCACACCACGGCGCCAAACCGGCGGGGGTCGTTCAGGCGGAGAGTGCCCTGGCTGGTGACGAGGTCGAAGTGGTCATGGGCGCCAGGCGGTGGCGGATCAGCCAGCAAGGCCAGTGAGCCCGACATGCCCAGGTGCATCAACAACCCCCCGTCGCGCGTTGCGATGCCGGTTGCCGTCAACGGCAGCCACAAATACTTGCCACGACGCAGCACCGGCCCGACGGTGCTGTTCGCCAGGTCGCCTGGTGGCACGCCCAAGGGCCAACGCAAGGGCTTGCCCAAGCGGGCAGAAATCACGCGTGCACCCCGCAGCGGGGTATCGATCCCGCGCCTTGTGACCTCGACTTCGGGAAGTTCGGGCATCGCTTCATTATGTGAGAATGGAATCGCACTGCCCGGGAGCCACGATGTCCGATTCACCGCGCTGGCGCCTCGCTGTCGCCGCCACACTGGCCGCAACGTCTCTGGTGTCCACGCCCCTGTCGCAGGCACAGCCGGCCACTGCCGACAACAGCAAGCTTGGGCTGTCGCCGCTGGACGCGCCGCTTTTTTACCAAATCCTTGTTGGCGAGATCGAGTTGCGCCAAGGAGAACCTGGCGCGGCATTCGAAGTCATCCTTGACGCGGCACGCCGCACGCGCGATGACGGCCTGTTCCGCCGCGCGGTCGACATCGCCTTGCAGGGTCGCGCTGGCGAGCAGGCACTGGCGGCGTCCCGCGCCTGGCGCGTTGCACGGCCCGAGTCGCCCGATGCGTTGCGGCTTCAATTGCAAGTTCTGTTGGCCCTGAATCGCCCGGCCGAGATTGCTGAGCCGTTGAAGGCGCTGCTGAGCTTCACCCCCGCCGCCGAGCGCGGCGCGCTGATCGCCGTGCTGCCGCGTTTCCTGCAGCGCAGCAGCGACCCCCGGGTTGTCACGCTGGCGATTGAGGAGGCGCTGAAGCCCTATGCCAGCGCGCCGGCCACGCGCAACGCGGTGCTGGTGGCGCGGGCGCGCGCCTGGATGCATGCCGCCGATGGCAACCGCGCCCTGGCGCTGGCCCAGGAGGCTCATGCACAAGAACCCACGAGCTCGGGGCCGGTTCTGTTGGCGCTGGACCTCATGGCACTGAATCCCGCAGCTGAGCGAATCGTCACAGACCACCTGGCGCGGCCGGGCGCCGACCCCACGCTGCGCCTTGCTTACGTGCGCGCACTCACCGCCGCGCAGCGCCTCGCCGATGCTGTCGCCCAACTCGAGCAGTTCACGCGCGAGCGGCCCGACGAGCCGTCAGCTTATCTGACCCTGGGCGCCTTGCAGCTGGAGTTGAAGCAGCCGAATGGAAGCGAGACGGCGCTGCAGCGCTATGTCGAACTCATTCAAAAGGCTCCGGCCGGAGCCATGGTGGCGGCCAACACAGCCAAAGACGACAACGACAACGACAACGACGACGACGGCGCGCCGCGGCCCGACGCCGGCCTGGTGCAGGCCTGGTTGATGCTGGCGCAGGCGGCCGAGCAGCGCGGCGACTTCAAAGCCGCCGAGTCTTGGCTGGGCCGTGTCGAGGACCCGCAGCGTGCGCTGGAAGTGCAGACCCGCCGCGCGTCCATGCTGGCACGGCAAGGCAAACTGGTGCAGGCCCGTGAGTTGATCCGCATGACACCCGAACGCGGGCCGCAGGACGCGCGCGCCAAGTTGGTGGCCGAGGCCTCGGTGCTGCGCGACGTCAAACGATGGGGCGACGCCTTCGAGGTACTGTCCAGCGCCACGCAGCGTTTCGCAGACGACTCCGATTTGTTGTACGAGCAGGCCATGATGGCCGAGAAGCTGGGCCGTCTTGACGACATGGAACGGCTGCTGCGCCGGGCCATCGAAATCAAGCCCGAAAACCCGCATGCGCACAACGCGTTGGGCTACTCGCTGGCCGATCGCGGCTTGCGTCTGCCCGAAGCCCGCGCGCTGATCCAGCGGGCGCTGGAACTGGCCCCCGGCGACCCGTTCATCACCGACAGCCTGGGCTGGGTGGAGTTCCGCATGGGAAACCTGTCCGAGGCCCTGCGCCTGCTGCGGCAGGCCTATGCGGCACGGCCCGATATCGAAATCGGCACCCATCTCGGCGAAGTACTGTGGGCGCTGGGCCAGCACGACGATGCGCGCAAAGTCTGGCGCGAGGTGAAAACGCGTGACCAGACCAACGAGGTGTTGCGCGACACCCTGGCGCGGCTGCGCATCGATTTGTGAAGGCGCTGGCCGCGTTGCTTGCCGCGGCCACTTTTCTGGCTGCCTGTGCCACGCCACAAGCGCCCGCCGAGAACTCGCTGGTCACCACCGGCAGGCTCAGCTTGCGTGTGGATGCACACGCGGATCGCCCGGCGCAGGGCATGACGGCGGCCTTCGAGTTGCAGGGCCACGCCGACCGGGGTGAACTGCGCTTGATGTCGCCGTTGGGCGGGCAGTTGGTGGCCGCCCGATGGGCGCCGGGCCAAGCCGTGCTGGACACGCCCGCGGGCCGGCAAAGCTTCGCCAGCCTCGACGACTTGTCGCTGCGGGCTCTGGGTGAGGTGTTGCCGCTGGCCGCTCTGCCTGACTGGCTGGCCGGCCGGCCGTGGCCCGGCGCGGCTCATCAGATCAGCGCCGCTGGTTTTGGGCAACTGGGCTGGCGGGTGGACCTGGCCAAGCGTGCCGAAGGCTGGATCAGCGCCTACCGAGAAGCACCTCCCGCCGTCAGCTTGCGGGTGCGCCTGGACATGGACGGCTGATGAGCCTGCAGGCCCTTTACGACCTTCCCGCCCCGGCCAAGCTGAACCTGTTCCTGCATATCGTGGGGCAGCGCGCCGACGGGTACCACCTGCTGCAGTCGCCCTTTGTGCTCATCGACTGGGCGGACACCCTGCATTTCGAACGCCGGCTCGACGGACAGCTGACCCGGCACGACCTGGGGCCAGCCCTGCCCGTCGACGATCTCTGCCTGCGTGCCGCACGCGCCCTGCAAGCGGCCAGCGAATCGCCATGGGGCGCCGACATCAGCATTCAAAAACAAGTGCCCTGGGGCGCTGGCATGGGCGGTGGCAGCTCCGACGCCGCCACCACGCTGCTGGCGCTGAATTGTTTGTGGGGCTTGCACTGGCCGCGATCCCGCCTTTCCGCATTGGGCCTGCAATTGGGTGCGGATGTGCCATTTTTCCTGGCTGGCGAGAACGCGTTCGTCGAAGGCATCGGCGAGCGCTTGACGCCGGTGATGCTGCCGCCGGCGTGCTATGCCGTGCTCAAGCCCACCGCAACATTGAGCACACGTGAGATCTTCGCCCACCCAGCCCTGAAACGCGACACGCCGGCTGTTATCATCAGTGGCTCGCCGAACGAGGCCCAAGGGCATCAGCATTGGGCACCAGGGCTTGAAGGTGATAACGAAAATTACGGCAGAAATGACCTTCAGATCCCGGCGCAGCAGGTGTGCGCCGAGGTGGCGCAAGCCGCCGAGTGGCTTGAAGCACGTTTCGGCAACAGTCGCATGACAGGCTCGGGCAGCGCAGTGTTTGCAAGAGTAGGTACAGACGCATCGCCCAACAAGGCTTTTCCGCAAGACGGGTTGCCAGCAGGTTGGGTGGGGCGCATGTGCCGCAGTCTGGACCAGCATCCTTTGCGGTGCTGGTCAGACTGAACGCAGGAAACCGGTCTTTCCAAGGACCGAAGGTCAGAGGGCACGGCGCGAGCCGCGTCCTGTGTAGGGGAGTCGCCAAGTTGGTAAAGGCATCGGATTTTGATTCCGACACGCGAGGGTTCGAGTCCTTCCTCCCCTGCCAAATCGTCCGCTGAAGCCCGGGGCCGTTGCCCCGGCGGGCCCTTGACGGAGATGTCCACCGTGCTGTTCAACACCGTGCTGTTCACCGGCAATGCCAACCCGGTGTTGGCGGCCGAAATCGCTTCGCACCTGGGCATCGAAGTCGGCCAGGCCACCGTCGGGCGATTTTCTGACGGCGAGGTCACAGTCGAGATTCTCCAGAACGTGCGTGCACGCGACGTCTTCGTCGTGCAACCCACCTGTGCGCCGACCAACGAGAATCTGATGGAACTGGCATTCATGGTCGACGCTCTCAAGCGCGCCAGTGCACGCCGCATCACGGCCGTCATCCCGTACTTCGGCTACGCGCGGCAAGACCGCCGCCCGCGCAGCATGCGTGTTCCCATCAGCGCCAAGGTGGTGGCCAACATGCTTGAGACGGTGGGGGTGGAAAGGCTGCTGACGATGGACCTGCATGCCGACCAGATCCAGGGCTTCTTCGACATCCCGGTGGACAACATCTACGCAAGCCCGGTCCTGCTGTCTGACCTGAAAAGCAAGAACTATCCCAACCTGGTGGTGATCTCGCCCGACGTGGGCGGCGTCGTGCGCGCGCGCGCACTTGCCAAACAACTGGGCTGTGACCTGGCCATCATCGACAAGCGGCGCGCAGCCGCCAACATGTCGGAAGTGATGCACGTGATTGGCGAAATCGAAGGCCGCAACTGCGTGATCATGGACGACATGATCGACACGGCCGGCACGCTGTGCAAGGCGGCCGAGGTGCTGAAAGAACGCGGCGCCAAGAGCGTCTACGCGTATTGCACGCACCCCGTGTTTTCGGGGACGGCGATTGAGCGCATCCATGCGTCGCAGATCGACGAAGTCGTCATCACCAATACCATTCCACTTTCCGACGCGGCCAAGGCCTGCCCCAAGATCCGCCAACTGTCGGTGGCTTTTTTGTTTGCCGAGACCATCCGCCGCATCAGCGACGGGGAATCGGTGACTTCCCTGTTTGCAGAGCAGAACAACAACTTCTGATTTGCATGCACCGGGGCTGCGCGCCGCGCCGCCCTTCGTCACGAGGCAGCCTGGTCGCGGGCGCCTTTTTCTTATCGGAGTTACACATGAAATTCACAGCCTACGAGCGTACGCTGCAGGGGACCGGAGCGAGCCGCCGCCTGCGCAACGCCGCCAAGGTGCCCGGCATTGTCTATGGCGGCACGCAGCCGCCGGCGATGATCGAACTCGACCACAACGCCCTGTTCTTCGCGCTGAAGAAGGAATCGTTCCACTCGTCCATCCTCGAGATGGACGTGGCCGGCGCCACACAGAAGGTGCTGCTGCGCGACTTTCAGATGCACGCCTGGAAACCCATCGTCCAGCACATCGACTTCCAACGCGTGGACGAAAACACGAGGCTGCGCAAGAAGGTGCCGCTGCACTTCTCGGGCGAAGAAGGCTCGCCAGCCGTGAAGACCGACAAGTGCCTGGTCAACCACGTGCGTACCGAACTGGAAGTCGAATGCCTGGCTTCGGCGCTGCCCGAGTTCGTGATGATCGACTTGTCCAACCTGACCAAGGGCCAGAGCCTGCACGCCGACGACTTGAAGTTGCCTGAGGGCATCAAGGTCGTCAAGCGCGGCACGCAGAACCCGGTCATCGTGTCGGCCACGCTGCCCAAGGCCGAGGAAGAGGTCGTTGCGCCCACCGTGGTGGTGGCCGCCGACAAATCCAAGGGCAAGCCCAAGAAGACCGAAAAGCAGAACCAGAAGTGATGCACCCGTGCGGGGGCCTCAAAAGTCCTCGCGCGTCGTCCACCTCATCAGCGGGCCCCACTTCGGTGGGGCTTTGTTGTTTCTGCGGCTTCCATAATCTTTCACCATGATCAAACTGTTCGTCGGCCTGGGCAACCCAGGCACCGAGTACGAAGCCACGCGGCATAACGCCGGCTTCTGGTGGATCGACGCACTCGCCGCGCACCTGGGCGCGCGCTTGGTGCCCGAACGTGCCTACCAAGCTCTGGCCGCCCGCGCCAACACCGCGCAGGGGCCCGTGTGGCTGCTGCAGCCCATGACTTTCATGAACTGCTCGGGCGTGTCGGTGGCCACACTGGCGCGCTTTTTCAAGATCGCGCCGGCGCAGGTGCTGGTGGTGCACGACGAACTCGACCTGATGCCCGGGCAGGCCAAGCTCAAGTTCGGTGGCAGCGCCGCCGGGCACAACGGCTTGAAGGACATCCACGGCCAGCTGGGCACGCCGGACTTCTGGCGTCTGCGCCTGGGCATCGGACACCCGGGCGTGAAGGCCGAGGTGATCCACTATGTGCTGAAGAAACCGTCGGCAGACCACCGCGAGGCGATCGAAAAGACCATCGTCCAGTCACTCGAATCCGTGCCGCTGCTGCTGGCCGGCGACATGGCCGGTGCCCTTGCGCGCGTCCATGCCCAGCCGCCCCGGCCGAAACCGTCGCGGCCGGTTGCCATCGCGGCACCGGCTGCCGCACTGCCTGCAACACCGCCTGCAGCAGCGCCTGCAGCACCGCCCATAAGCCCAGCCGCCAAGGACACGCCATGAACCGCCCACTCTTCATCACCTTGCTGCTGGTTGCTGGCCTGCATGGCGCTGTGCATGGCAGCGCGCAAACGGTTTGGCGCTGCGGACCCGATGGCCGCAGCTACAGCAGCCAGCCTTGCAGCGATGGTCGCGCCATCGAGCTGCCCGGCGCACGCCCGCAAGCCGATGTGCTGGCCGCCCGGCGTGCCGCCGCTGCAGAACAAAGGCTGGCGGCTCAGCTGCGCGTCGAACGCCTGCAGCGTGAACGCGAACATCAGGCGCGCGGCCCGGGGCTGTCTGGTTTTGCGCGCGCAACGGCGCCAGCCTCAGTCAAGCCGCAGCTGGACCGCCAAGCGAAGCTGACTCCAAAGCGACAGGCGCTGTCGCCTGAAGCCGGTGGTACTTCAACAAAAGCTGCTCGGGCGTCTCGACGAACGCCGGGTTGACGGGGATGCAGCTCACCGGGCAGACCTGCACACACTGCGGCTCGTTGAAGTGGCCCACGCATTCGGTGCAGCGGCCGGCGTCGATTTCGTAGATCTCGGCGCCCATGGTGATGGCTTGGTTCGGGCACTCGGGTTCGCAGACATCGCAATTGATGCACTCATCGGTGATCCACAGGGCCATGGTGGTGTGTTCAGGAGTCGGTTTGGGAGACGCGCTCTTTCAAGCGGCGAAGCACCGAGGGTGCCACGAACTTGGAAACATCACCGCCGAAGCTGGCAATCTCGCGCACGAAGGTGCTGCTGACAAACTGGTACTGGTCCGATGGCGTCATAAAGACCGTCTCCACATCAGGCATCAGCTGGCGGTTCATGCCGGCCATCTGGAACTCGTACTCGAAGTCACTGACCGCGCGCAGCCCGCGCACCACCACCTTGCCCCCCCTGCTGATGACAAAGTCGCGCAGCAGCCCGCGGAAGGGAACCACCTCGACATTGCGGTAAGGCGTGGCAATCTCCGTGGCGATGTCCAGCCGCTCGGCGATGGTGAACATGGTGCGCTTGTGGTGGCCGGCGGCCACGGCCAGGATCAGCCGGTCGAACAGGCCCGAGGCGCGCCGCATCAGGTCTTCGTGCCCCATCGTCATCGGGTCGAAGGTGCCCGGATAGATGGCGGTCAGTGGCGTCGCGGTGGTCAAATCACGTCCTCCGGGGGCATGGGCGCGGCAGTGTAGTCCGACCGGCTCAGGCGGTGCGGCGGAAGAGTTGTGCGTGCACAGCCCCAGCGCGTGTGGCGCGGTGCAGTTCCAGGCCGGCTGGCACGGCAGGCCCGGCAAGCACGGCAGTGCCCGACTCCAGATAGACCCAACCCTGCACAGCCACAACCCGCGCTGCCGAGGCCAGCCCGGGTGCCGCCAACCCGGCGGCAAAAGGTGGGTCCAGCAGCACCAGGTCGAACCGGCCGGCAGCGCAGCGCGCCATCCAGGCCATGGCGTCAGCGCGCTCCACGCGCAGCGCGGTGGCAACCAGCCGCGCCTGGGTGGCCAGCAGGCTGGTGACGAGCGCGGCGTCACTCTCAATCAGCAGCACCT
>ENA-OFCX01001065-OFCX01001065.1-metagenomes-genome-assembly--contig:-NODE-1065-length-11927-cov-3.064269_pt1 | contig 11927 bp, 8 predicted proteins | sample MGYA00153384_OFCX01 | MGnify analysis MGYA00153384
CCGTCCCCAAGCAGAATTTTTATTCAAAAAATTCTTAACTTCTTCCTTCTTTCTTCTTCCGACTTTTACCTTTCCTCAATCAATCTCAAAATTACCCACCAACACATGGCTCGTTATTCTCGACTGCAAAAACTCGGTTCTTATATGCGCCCGCACTGGAAACCCACATTTTGGGGCGTTTTTTCACTACTAATTGTCAATGCTGTGGGCGTTTACATTCCCTTGCTTATTCGCAATGCAGTTGACACTCTCCAAATTGCGACCAAATTTGACCAAGTTTTCAACTACGTGGTGCTGATTCTGATCCTCGCCTCAATCATGTGGGTAATTCGGATGGTGTCACGGATTCTGCTGTTTGGTGTCGGGCGTCAAGTAGAATTTGACCTCAAACAGCAAATATTTAATCATTTATTAACATTAGAACCGTCTTATTTTGCTGTCAATACAGTAGGAGATTTAATTAACCGCGCCACTTCCGATTTGGATAATATTCGCCGCTTGGTGGGTTTTGCAGTCCTTAGTTTGGCGAATACGGCATTTGCCTATGCTTTGAGTTTGCCGGTGATGCTGGGGATTGATATGCGATTGACGCTATTGGCGATCGCAGTTTATCCTTTAATGCTGGTTTTGGTGCAGTTATTTAGCAACAAACTTCGCATCCAGCAGTTAGTAGTCCAAGAAGAATTGTCGGCGATGAGCGATTTAATTCAAGAGGATATGAGCGGAATTTCCGTAATCAAAATCTACGCTCAAGAAGAGAACGAACGCCGAGCTTTTGCTGATTGCAACAAAAAATTGTTGGATGCCAATTTAGAATTAGCCCAAACTAGAAACTTTATTTTTCCGCTACTCGGCGGTTTGGCAAGCATCAGTTTGTTAGTGCTGCTTTCAGCAGGCGGCGGCGCAATTGCTAAGGGCGAAATTAGCATCGGCGATTTTGTGGCGCTGCTGATTTACGTCGAGCGTTTGGTATTTCCGACGGCGCTGTTGGGTTTCACAATTACTGCTTACCAGCGAGGAGAAGTCAGTGTCGATCGCATCGAAGCAATTCTGACAGTAGAACCGAAAATTAAGGATGCTCCCGATGCAGTTGAACTACCAACTCCAGTCATCGGATCGATTGCAGCCCGCCATTTGACTTATACCTATCCCGGCGCTAAAACACCCGCACTCAAGGACGTTAATTTTACCATAAAACCGGGAGAGACTGTCGCAATTGTTGGGGCGATCGGCTCTGGCAAATCAACCTTAGCTAATGCGTTGCCGCGCTTGCTAAATATCGATCCAGGTCAGTTATTTGTAGACGAACAGGATATTACCGAGGTAAAATTGAGGGAGTTGCGCGGGGCGATCGCCTACGTGCCCCAAGAAAGCTTTCTGTTCGGTACTAGCATCAAAAATAACATCCGCTACGGGAATCCTTTAGCAGAACAGCCCGAGATTGAAGCAGCAGCAAAACAAGCGCAAATCCACCCCGAAATTCTCAATTTTCCACAGGAGTACAAAACAGTTGTCGGCGAGCGCGGCATCACATTATCCGGCGGACAAAGACAGCGCACAGCCCTGGCTCGCGCTTTGTTAGTTGACGCACCAGTCCTAATTTTGGACGACGCTCTTTCCAGCGTTGACAACCAAACCGCTAGCGATATTTTGCACAACTTAGCAACCGGAACCGATCGCAAAACGGTGATTTTTATCTCCCATCAAATGTCAGCGGCTGCTAGTGCCGATCGCATTTTTGTCATGGAAAAGGGAGAAATTGTGCAAGTGGGAACCCACAAAGAATTAGTAGGGCAAACAGGGCTTTATCAGTATCTGTGGAACCAGCAAAAACTAGAGGAATTGCTGCATTGATTGAGAATGGGGCATCGGGCATCGGGCATTGGGCATTGGGCATTGGGCAATTAATCTTCCTTCTTCCTTCTTCCTTCTTCCTTTGTCCTATAATTAAATTGTCTACTCCACTCCAATCATCCCCGAATCATGCTCGCAGAAACCAACGCCACACTCTGGCCCAGCCTAGTTACCGCCTCAGCATTACTACTCTATTTCATCGTTACCATAAACGTCGGCAGAGCCAGATTCAAATACAAAGTTTCTCCTCCGCAGGTGACAGGAAGCCCAGACTTTGAGCGAGTATTGCGAGTGCAGCAAAACACCTTAGAGCAAATGATTTTATTTTTGCCCTCGCTGTGGCTATTCTCGCAATTTATCAGCCCAATTTGGGCCTCTGCAATCGGTGCAGTTTGGATAATTGGACGCATCTTGTTTGCTTGGGGTTACTATCAAGCCGCTGAAAAAAGAGCCCTGGGTTTTGGCATTAGTACCTTAGCTACTTTAGCTCTGCTTGGCGGTTCCTTTACAGGCATTATCATGTCGTTGCTGAAGGTTTAAGCATAGCTTTTGTACTCGTTCCCAGGCTCTGCCTGGAAACGCAGATCCGGAGGCTCTGCCTCCAATTCTACTGCTTAAAAAGCGAGGCAGAGCCTCTGGACATCGGTTCCTAGGCAGAGCCTAGGAATCAGTTATTTTGCCTGTAATTAATCTAATAACCTTCAGGAGGAAATATGTCAGAAACAAGCAAACCAGTATTTCAAATTAACCAGCAGCTTTTCCAGCAACTTGTTGAGTGGCAAGAAAAACTTGAACTAGAAGATGAATCAGAAGCAGATTCAGAAGATAAAAAACTAACTCAGGTAAAAAAATCAACTGATAGTCAAGAAGAGTCTTCAAAAACAGATAATTCCTAGTTTTTGACAGTTTTAATCAATGGAGAAGCAATGGAAACGTTGAAACTAGCAATGCTGGAAGCTGAAACTGTACCTCAATTAGCTGCACTTATTATTGATTATACTCATGAAGAAATGATGATAATTTTTAGCGAGTTGGAGTGGGAGCAGCAGGATAGAATTAAGACTATTTGGAAAACAGCAGTAGATTATGATTGACTGTTGGGTGGGGGCGGGTTTACGAGATTATTGGTTTTATACCAATTTAATGTGAAGTTGCACATATCTCGATCCCCCTAAATCCCCCTTAAGAAGCTATGCCTTATAAGGATCTTTCTTAACATTTAGAGAGCGATCGCGAGGCTATCAAACCCTTGGTGTTAAATTAAGATTTCAAGGCATAATTGCCGGAAACGATCGCCTCTTTCCTCGAAGTTTTGGTATTGATCGAAACTAGCACAGGCTGGGGAAAGCAGCACTACTTTTGCATGGTTTTGTTTGCCTAATTCTGCCGCCCTTGGAATTGCTCTTTCCATTGTTTCGACAATTTCCCAACTATTGTAATTAGCTTGTTTTAGCCGATCGCCAAAAAGAGTCGCCGCATCCCCAATTAACAGCACCACAGCAGCTTTCGCCTTAATTGTATCAATCCAAGCGCGATCGTCCCCTTCTTTCGCGTCACCACCTGCTATTAAAATCGCCGGGGCGCTCACCGAAGCCAACCCGACTTGGGCGGCGTCATAATTGGTCGCTTTGCTGTCGTTGATGAAATCTATGCCTTCCCAGGTGCGGATGTGTTCGAGGCGGTGCGCAACTCCGGGGAATTTGGCAATGGCTTGGGCGATCGCACTTTTATCTATCCCCGCCAAATTAGCCGCCGCCACCGCCATTAACAAGTTTTGCAAATTGTGTTCTCCCACCATCCGCAAAGACTCAGCAGGCAGAATTTTCTCGCTTTGAGCGATTACCCAACCGTCTTCGATGTAAGCTCCAAAATCTGCATTTCCCAACACTCCTTTTTCACCTTTCACACTCGTCCAACACGCACCCGGCCAAAAGTCAAGTCCTTGCTGCCGCAAACCAGGATCGTCGCCGTTGATTACCTGCAATTCAGACTTTTTCAGCAAATGCGCTTTAATGTTGTAGTAATTTTCTAAAGTTTTATGGCGGCTGAGGTGATCCGGTGTCAAAGTCGTCAAAACTCCGATTCGCGGCGCTACAGACGGCGATGATTCTATCTGATAGCTGCTGATTTCGGCGATTACCCAATCCGGCGGTTTTTCGGCTAAAGCTAATTCGCACGCAGCATAGCCAATGTTGCCGCAAGCCGGGGCATACAGTCCAGCTTCTGCAAAAATAGCAGCAATTAAAGCAGTAGTTGTAGTTTTGCCATTAGTCCCGGTAATTCCCACCCAAGGAGATTTGAGGTAACGCCACGCGAGTGCCATTTCTCCGATTGTTTCAATGCCTAACTCTCTAGCTTTTAGTAATGCTGGACTGTCCCAGGGAACGCCCGGACTTACTACTACTAATTCTATAGATTCGACTGGTTCAAAAGATTTGCCTAATTCAACTGCAATTCCTTCGCTAATCAGTTCCTGTTGCTGTTCGAGCAAATTTGGAGAAGATGAGCGATCGCTCAGCGTTACTTCCCATCCTTCGCGTTTTAGCAGTCTAGCAGCGGCAATCCCTGATTTTCCTAATCCAATGATATGAGCGATCGGCATACGTTATGTGTGTGATGGAGCGAATTTCCCTGGTTTTCTAAGTTTATATCTTAACCTTTTGTTTGCAAGGTTAGGGTAGTATCTATATACTACTAAATACATTTAAAACTGAGATATTACACCATTCTTAACAAGCCTTTTTTTCAACAGGCTCTCCGGCCTGTTGCTGAAATGGTGCGGAGGTTATAAACCCGCGGCGGACTAACTTTTGACGATCGCCCCAAAGTCAGCCAACACCCGCGCGTGATTCCGCAACAACCCCAATAAATTCAACCGATTGCGCTTAATTTCCGCGTCAGCATCCATCACCAAAACGCTATCTGGGCCGTCGAAAAAGTTGCCGACAGTCGGAGCAATTTCAGTCAAACTATCTACCAATAGCTGATAATTGCGGGTTTGCTTCGATAACTGAGTTTGCGGCACTAACTGCACTAAAGCATCATAGAAAGCTGGTTCGGACGACTTTTGAAATAACTCTGGTTTTACAGCCGTTTTCGGTTCCAATTCAACTTTATCCAAATCTCCTTGAGCCGCCAAACGAGTTGAACGGTTGACTGTTTCGTAGATTTTATCCAATGTATTGTCATTGCGGATTTGTTGCAGGAAAAGCGCTCTTTCCAAAGCATCCAACAAATCTCGCAAGGCTCGTTCGGTATATTCTGGGTCATTTTCTCCCAAAACTGCATTCACCAAATCGTAATCTATATTCTTTTCTTCTTGCAGCAAAGTCCGAATTCTTTGCAGGAAAAACTCTGATAATTGTGACTGCAATTCCGGGCTTGTTTCCGGGCGAATCGCTGTAAATTCTGCAACAACTTCCGCGAGTAATTGGTGCAAATTGACTGGTAACTGAGCCGCCCAAATAATGTTAACTATCGCATTGGCTGCGCGACGCAAAGCAAAAGGATCGGAGGAACCTGTCGGCAACATTCCCAAGCCAAAGATACTGACTAAAGTATCTAATTTGTCGGCGATTCCGACAATTTGACCTGTAAGAGTTTGGGGCAGATTATCCCCCGCACCTTTGGGCAAATAATGTTCAAAAATCGCTGTGGCTACTGCTTCCGATTCGCCGCTGGCTAGGGCGTATTTCTGCCCCATGATTCCTTGCATTTCGGGAAGTTCGTAAACCATTTGGGTTACGAGGTCGGCTTTGCAAAGTAAGGCTGCTCTTGCTATATGTAAGTTTTCTTCTGCTGTGATTTGCAGTTGATTTGCGATTAGACTGGCAATCTTGCACAGCCGATCGACCTTCGCGCGTACAGTCCCCAAATCTTCCTGGAAAGTTACGGTTTCCAGCTTGGGCAAATAATCCTCTAGAGGCTTTGCCAAGTCTGCTTTGTAGAAAAACTGACCGTCTGCCAATCTCGCCCGCACGACTCGCTCGTTCCCGGCAGCAATAATCGCCGATTTAGCCGGATCGCCGTTGGAAATTGTAATGAAATAGGGCAGAAGTTCGGGGAAATCAGGGTTTTTGAGAATGGGAAAATACCGCTGGTTTGTGACAATAATTGCGGTGATTACTTCCGGCGGCAGCATCAAAAATTCGTCGTCGAATTTGCCGACTACGGCGTTTGGCCATTCTACTAAATCGGTGACTTCTTCTAACAAATCTTCGGTAATATCGGCGTAACCGCCTTGTTTTGTGGCTGCGGCTTCTACTTGGGCTTGAATTTGAGTTTTGCGCTGGGTTCGATCGACCTCAACGCAAGCAGCCCGCAAACACTCGACATAATCCTCAGCTTGGGGAATCGACACTTGCGACGGATGTAACACCCGATGTGCTTGGGAAATGCGATCGCTCTTTACCGTATCTGAACCACTCACCAATGTAATTTGCAGTACCGTATCATCAAGCAACGCCACGATCGATCGAATTGGGCGAGGAAACTTCAAATCCCCGTCAGCCCAGCGCATGAACCTTTTACCTTCCAATTTGCTAATCCACATTGGCACAAGTTCAGCCAAAATATCCGCACTCATCCGCCCCGGAATCTTTTTCAGCACAAACACAAAATCGCCCTTATCTGTAGCGCGAATTTCCAAAGCATCAATTTCTACGCCCTGCTTTTTGGTAAAACCTTCGGCTGCTTTCGTCGGTTTGCCATCTTTAAAAGCCGCAGTTGCGGGTGGCCCTTTTACCTCTTCTTCTCTGTCTAATTGCTGAACTGGCAGTCCTTTGATCAGAACAGCCAAACGCCGAGGAGTAGCGTATACATAAATTGATTCATTTGTCAAGAACTGTTCCGAAAGAGTTGCAGGCACCAGTCGCTGCCATTGTTGGGCGCTGTCTTTCACAAAAGACGCGGGCAGTTCTTCAGTACCGAGTTCTAATAAAAAGTTAGCCATATCGCACCGTAATGGAATTTTGTTTAGAGTAATTTCAAGGATAATTTATCCGATCGCGCGATCGCAGCAGTTTTCAAGACGGCTGTAGGGACACGGCACTGCCGTGTCCCTACCAAACGGCACTGCCGTGTCTCTACCGTACCTAATTTATCCGATCGCGCGTTGGCGTTAGCGAAGCGATCCGAAGGAAAGCTTGCAGAAGAAAATCCTATATCTCAAAAATACTCAAAAGTTGAGCATACCACGTAGAATCGGGGGTGAAAGACAATATTCTCAACAGCCCATGACCTTGGCGGAAAGACTAGCACAAGATTGGAAGTCTCGACTCGAAAAAGATTGCCCGGACGAAAATTCTAGCACTCGCGAGAGTGTTGTCCGCTGGCTGTTGGGAGACCAGCCAGAAAGATTTGACACTCTAAATCCGACTCAACTAACTGTCTCCTCTGGTGCGATCGACTTTTTATATCGAATTTTGAAGCAGCGGTATCTCGGAGTAGCGCCAGAAAGAGCTTACCGCAACTTGATCGGGCGACTAGGCGGTTTGGTGGTGCTCCGACAAAAAATCCAAGCGTGGGTTTCCCTAAGTCGCGACAGACAGCGGAGTGCGGTGGAGGTATTGCAAGAAGTGATTCAGGAAATGCTTAATTCCGATCGCTATCTCCAGCAGCAAGTCGCCTGGATTGCCGAATGCACAACGGACAAACGCCTGCGAAATGCTTTGCTGCTAGCAAGCACAGAAGAATACTGCTTGCGGCCGATTCGCAACCAGCCACTGCTGGTGTATCGCTTCGTCAACTACCTGCGGCGTTCCCAGCGGGGCGGATTGACGCAAGTTCCAGCGGGAGACTGGGTGCGGCTGGTGTCGGAACAGATTACGCCTGACGACACAGACGAACCGCTTAGTCTGCTAGATGCAGAGGCGATGTCCGAGTACCGACAAAATCAAGCTTGGGAAGAGCGACAAGCGACTCGCCAGATTGTCCAACAAGAATTTGAAAATTACTTGACTGCTGAAGTCGATCCGCTGGCTGCTAGGTGGCTGCAACTTTACCTACAAGGCCGTTCTCAAGAGGCAATTGCTGAGGATTTGAACATTCCGATTAAGCAAATTTACCGCTTGCGAGAAAAAGTCAGCTACCACGCAATCAGGGTTTTTGCAGTCAAACAAGCACCAGAATTGGTCGCCAACTGGCTAGAAACTTCGCTCAAAGAACACAGTTTGGGCTTGACTCCGGCTCAGTGGCAGCAATATTTACAAGAACTCACCCCAGTGCAGCGGCAGTTGGTAGAATCGCTGAAAGCAGGGAAAAGTGTTGAGACGATCGCCTCTGAATTGAAGCTGAAAACCAATCAAGTCATCGGCGAGTGGAGCAAACTCTATTTAGCAGCTCAATCTCTCCGCAACGAGTAGATTAGTAATGCGTGGCGGGTAATTGCTAATTGTTAATGGGCGCTGGCATCTTTGATAATTAGCGCTACAAATCAATTTCCTCGAAGCCACAGAATGCTGCCAGTTTCCACGGTCAAACTACCCGATCGCACACTGTATTAAATTAGTATCAAATCAGCGCGCGATCGGATTGGAATTTCGCAGCTTGCAGCGTGACGAGGGCGATCGGGGACGCTCTGTGTAACTCTTTAGGGTAAAATATTAGCATTCGCGATCGATGATAGTTCGTCGATAGTGCTAGCCATTATCTAATTGTCAATCTTTTGGTAAAATTTGAGACTGGAATACAGAAGAGAGAAAATTCTGAGATGGAAGATTTTTCTTTCATAAAAGCTTCCGGTTTTCAGACGAATGGCTCCGTCAGGGAAATTGCAGCACTTAATTTTATCGTATCAAGTTGGTGCATCGAAGAGCCGATCGCGCTTCCGACTATAAAAAAGCTAATGGTATATACATCTTCAACAGACTCGGCGACTACAATGGACTCCGATCGCATATTTCAACTAATCGATACAGTTGTCCCCTTTGAAGCCTGCCTTTACTATCAAGTATTGCCCCTATCTCTAGAAGGCAATCAGTTTAAATTGGGCGTAGTCGATGCCCAAGATGACTCCGCCTTGGACTACGTGCAGCGGATTTTAGCTTACATGAATTGCTCAGTTACAACGGAGCCAATTGCGCCGGAAACTCAGCGCTCGATGCTCTCAGCATACTTGCTCCACGGGAGCCAGCTCAGAGAACCGAGTCAAACAGAAACAGAAACCGCAGCAGCCCCAACACCCAAACCCGCACCAGCAACTTTCCGCTCCGAAGCAGACACGCTGCTATCTGTGCCCGAACCCTCCATTCCCGCTGCTCGCGAGCGGTTCAAACCTGCTGTCGCTGAGGTTTCCCTGATGCCCGCAAAGGTGTCGGTTTTGAATGTCGAGGCCCTGCACTTGTCAAGCCCTGTCACAGTTTTGGCAAGTTTACCCGCAGCCCAACTGCTGCAAGAATTGCTCGGCAGAATATTGCTCGAAGGTATCGGTAGACTGTTTTTTGAGCGACAGCAGTTGGAAGGCCGGATTCTTTGGAGTCAAGACGGCGTTTTGAAATCAATGCTCGAAGGTATCCAACCCCTATTGTTTCAAGACGTTATCGACGAGTTGAAGCGGCTGACAGATATGCCTTTTAGTCGAGTCGAACACATACAACAGGTAGAAGTCGAGCGAATTTATCAAGGAACCCATTTATTATTGCGCTTGCGGGTGATGCCTGCCAACGGCGGCGAAGAAGCAACGCTGCAAGTGTTGCGGGGGGCAGCTTTGAGGTTTTATGAGCAGCAGCAGTTGTCTACTTTGAGTCGGGATGCACTACAATTAGCTCAGGAATTGCAGCGAAAAGTCAATCAAATTCGCGATCGAACTCGACTTGCTCCCATGCCATTAGAAGGTTTGCCGGCTTTGGAAAAAGTTGTCAGAAATGTTGACAATCAAATAGAAGCTTTAATGAATCAACATAATCTTGAGTAATAGCCGAAGGAAGTTCGGCAACGGATTCTGTAACGGATGTAACGGATGTAACTGGTTCTCAGGCAGAGCCGGGGAACCAGTAGATTTTATATAGCAATCCTAAATCATTTATGAGAATTTACCATAACTGTGAAGTTTGGGGAAATTGCTACAATAGTAATCCACGAGCATCAATGGAATTAAATTCGATCAGCCTTAGCTACTGTTGCACGATTTTGGAGAATTGGTATCAGTAAGAGTTCCTTGGTCACGGCTGCGATGAACGCGGGTACTGCTGGGGGCGATTAGTATTTGCCAGTCACTCGAATTAAGAGGACGCCATTCAAAGAGTGAAACTGTTGCCCTAAGTTATGCCAAGGGTTGTTTGAGTTCGCTGGGAGCTGGCAGGTAAGCAGGCACTAAAAATAGCTGTAGCGGTTATAAAACCTAGGAGGTCTATAACCGCTACAGCACATTTATGAGGAGGCTAGTGTTTCCCTATGGCTTCCTTTCTCCAAGAAAGTAGATAGGGTCAGATACCTTTCTTAAGCGTAATACACAACCCGCTAAACTCCGCATTTCGGAGGAAGATTGCGGGTCGCCCAATCGTCTTCCTGCAATATGTGATACCTTTTTACTTGGTCTTGGTGATAACAACAGAGGTGTTGAGAACTTTCTTTTGTTCCTATTTTTTACGGGTACTAACATATTGTTTGTGTTTAAGTGGTTACAGTTTTCAGCTTTTAGCATAAAATTTAGTATTTGTTCACAGGTTAATTTATCAATGTTGTTGATATTTTCCCCTATAATAGGGGCAGTTTTTTGACGTAGCATTTGTGTTTTCATAGTATAACTATTTAGGTCTTTTATTAATTTATGGAATAGTAAATAAAAATTACTTGGACGGAAGAAAATCTTCCTATAGGCATAGTATGAGCGCATTTAGGCGACCTGTCTACTTATAAAGCAGATGTTTAGTCTACTTCGTAAATTTTCTTCATATTAGGGTTATCCTTTACCAGGCCGGATATTAAACTCTTATAGGTTTTTGCTACCTCATCTAGGGATACTTGCATATCAATCCCCAGTAATTCCGTTTCTGTCCGTTCCGCTGTATAGGACATATACAGCAGTAGTAGCTTTACTAATGCAGAAAAATATTGTAGTTTACGGCAGTTTAGGCTTAGGCGTTCGGCAAATTCTTGACTCACTAGCCATCCCAAAAAAAATTGCTCTAGAGACGTACTCAGTATCGGGTCATAAAGAAACCAAGAAGGAATTGCAATCTGTCTAGATAACTTATGCAACCCCGGTAAAGGTTTCCACTGAAGTGAACCATTGTTCAGTTTAGAAAAGGTTGCAACTATCACGCTATTATGCTTAAAGATGAGATGCTGTTCGCTACCATCTGTTTCCCAACATATACTCAAAGTTTGGGGAGATTTTCCCTTAATTTTCACATAACTTATTTTTCCTTTTTTATTCTTTTTGCGCTTGCCAGAGATGTACTCAAGCTGAATTTCTTTCCTGCTTTCGTAGACCCATGAACCGTATAATCCGAAAAGCTTATTCAACCCAAGACCTGGCCTAGGTTCATTTATTATACGTTGATGTTCCTTTTCTAGCTTAGTACCTATGTCGCCTAGGGTTTTAGCAAAATTTAAAATCTCATGTTTTCCTATGGGTTCACTTGGGAACTCATCAAATATTGAGCTTTGAGAAACATAAAGTATTAACTCAATAACTTTAGAGCAAACTTCCTGAGAATCGTTATTAACAGAGAGGTTTTTATTTAACAGATAAAATACATAGTAAAGGATATCTTCTAAAATATATTCACTAGCAGGAACGCATAAGTAATCCACTATATATGTTAAAACTCTACCCTGTATTTTTGATAATTCATTATGGTTTTTAATTAAAGATAAGGCAATTTCTTCAATAATTTTTCTTTCCTCTTTGAACCAACTTAACCATGACTTGATATCAATTTTATGTCTATCCACTAAGCTTAGACCTTGAAGCCTACAATCTTTAAGCTCATTAATACTTGAGATTGTTTGATTAGGATTATTAATTATGGCTTGGTCGAGGATGTCTTTAAATGTACTCTGAAATTCTTCTAAGCTTTGTTCTCTACTCTGTGAATCATTACTGGGTTCGCTGGGATGGGTATCCTTTC
>ENA-OFCX01001066-OFCX01001066.1-metagenomes-genome-assembly--contig:-NODE-1066-length-11926-cov-5.098896_pt1 | contig 11926 bp, 10 predicted proteins | sample MGYA00153384_OFCX01 | MGnify analysis MGYA00153384
ATTCGACGAAAAATCCATCGTTTTTATTAGTCACATCAATTTCGCAACACGACACGAGTCATCCACCAAATCAGCGAAATCTTCGCCGCTCCCGGGGCCGCGTTGGTCGGCCCGATTCCCGTCGAAATTCAAAATTACACGGTGTACGCGGGGGCGCTAAGTGCGCAAGCGCGCGACGCAGTCGCAGCTCGAGCGTTGCTCGCCGTGCTGCAGATTGACGGCGCGAGCGATCGTGCAGGCGAAGGGCTTGGAGGCGCAATAAAGTGCCCGCGCGCCATCGTGCGGTTGACCGTTCCAGAGAAAAACGCAATTCTGTTGCAAAATAATAGTATTCCTATCCTGCGTGTTCGACTGCATTGACTCTTCTTGCCATCATTACTGCTGCCGTCTTGGGTGGCGTTGCCTCGTGCGGTGTCGCCGCGTTCGCGCTCTACGCCAAGCTGTCATCGGTGGAGCGTTGGGTCGCATTTGCCGTGGGGGCGATGCTGGCCGTGGTGTTTTTGGACATCCTGCCGCACGCGTTGTCGGAGGGCGTTGATCCAGCGTCATTGATGAAATGGGTACTGGCGGGCATGCTGTTTTTCTTCTTTCTGGAGAAGCTGGTGATCTGGCGGCATTCGCATGGCGATTTGCAGCCCGCCGCTGACGGCACGCAAAATCACGCTCACCACCACCACCACCACGGACATCACCACGGCAATGACGGCGGGCGCTCGGGCTTGATGATCCTCATCGGCGATTCGCTGCACAACGCAACCGACGGCGTGGTGATCGCGGCTGCATTTTTGGCCGACTTCAAGCTGGGTGTGGTTACATCGCTGGCCATCATCGCGCACGAAGTGCCGCAAGAAGTGAGCGATTTTTTTGTGTTGTTGCACTCTGGCTACACGCGCAAAAAAGCCTTCCTTTACAACATGATTTCGAGTCTTGCAATGGTTGTGGGCGGCGTCATCGCGTACTTTGCGCTCGAGCGTGCGCAGGCATACGTCACGCCCGTTTTGGCGTTCGCTGCATCATCCATGCTGTATGTGGCCGTAGCTGACCTGATCCCGACCCTGCATCGCAAATTCTCGATCAAGGATACGCTTCAGCAGATGTTGATGATCGGGCTAGGTGTGGGCACGGTATTACTCACGCACACGCTGTTGCACTCGGGGCATGGGCACTAGTACTACTGTGGGAGCGGTTCCACCGCGACGGGCCGCCTACGATTCCGACTTGTCCACTTCCGCCGCTTCAGCGCGTGCGCGATAGCCTCTCAGTTTGATCCAAAGCAACAACCCGACAGGCAAAACGCCTAAAAATAAGAGACGTACGATGCCTTTGAGCAGCGTGTCAGACACGGCTGCAATCATCATCACGACATACAGCCAGCCTATTGCAACAATGATCATCACCGGTTCGCTTTCATACCACTTGCGCAGATTGGATGATACTTTGGACGAATCTGCGCGCGTTAGTTGCGACACTAAGCGCTAGTACCGTTGCCAATCCGTTACGCGATGGGCTACATTGGCTTAAGAAGACGAGAGAGAACAAAGGAGGAGCATGGTCATGAGTAACCTTAATCAAATCCCGCCCAGCTTGCAGTCGCTGTTTAGCGGAGCGTGGGCGCAGGCGGCGGGCGCGGCCAATGCGGCCAACGGCCCCGCCGGACTCGCTATGCAAGGGATGCCCGCCATGCCAAGCGCTCCGGGTATGCCTTTGTTCTCCGCTATGCCCCCAATGTCCTCCGCGACCGTGACCGCACCCGAGGCGGGTTGGTGGTGGCTGCCAGCGGTCAAACCGGAGATGATGCAAGCGGCGGTCACCAAATGGTTTTCGCCTGAAGTGGACATGAAGCCGTTGGCCGCGGCCGACCGTCGATTTCGCTCGCCAGCGTGGGAATCGCAGGCGTTTTTTTTGGAAACACGCAATCAGTATTTGCGCACTGCGGCGTTCTGGCGCGAGCTGGTCGCAAACGCTGAGCTTGAAGAGCGTGAACGACATCGTGCCAAGTTTTTTCTGGAGCAATTGCTGGATGCGGTAGCGCCGAGCAATTTTTTTCTGACCAACCCAGAAGCCATCGCTAAAGCGGTTGAAACGCACGGTGAAAGCTTGAAGCATGGCATCGAAAACCTGCAACACGACATCGAGCAGGGGCACATTGCGATGACCGACGAGACGGTGTTTAAGGTGGGCGAGAATCTCGCCACCACGCCCGGTCAAGTGGTGTTTCGCAATGATTTGATTGAGTTGCTGCATTACACGCCAACGCAAAAAACGGTGCACCAACGGCCGCTGTTGATCGTGCCGCCATGCATCAATAAGTTCTACATTCTTGACCTTAAGCCGGAAAACTCATTCGTTGCGCATGCGGTGGCTGAAGGCTTTGACGTCTACCTCGTCTCGTGGCGGAACGTACCCGAAGAATTGAAGACGCTGACGTGGGAGGATTACCTCGAACAGGGTGTCCTCACGGCCATTGATGAGGTGCGCGATCACGCCCAAGTGGAGACGATCAACGCGCTCGGTTTTTGTGTGGGCGGCACCATCCTTTCCTGTGCACTGGCAGTGCTCGCAGCGCGCGACGAGCTCGATGATTTCGTTGAGAGCGCAACGTATTTAACAACGCTGCTCGACTTCGATGAGCCGGGCGACATCAAAGCTTATCTTGGCGAGAGCACGTATCAATTGCGCGTGCAAACGCTGGGCGAAGACGGCACTCAAGGTTTGATGAAAGGCTCGGAGCTGGCGCAGTCCTTTGCGTCATTGCGGGCCAATGATTTGATCTGGAATTACGTGGTTAACAATTACCTCAAAGGGCAAAATCCACCCGCGTTTGATCTGCTTTATTGGAATGGCGATTCGACCAATCTGCCAGGCCCGATGTATCTGTATTACCTGCGCAATTTTTATCTTGACAACAAGCTCATCGAGCCGGATGCTTTGGAGATGATGGGCGAGCCGATTGACGTGTCGGCTGTGGACATTGCGACCTATGTTTACTGCTCCCGAGAAGACCATATCGTGCCGTGGAAGAGCGCGTATATGTCGGCAGAATTGTGGGGCGGCGACGTGGAATTTGTGCTCGGCGCGTCGGGGCATATTGCAGGAGTGGTCAATCCGCCGGGGCCGAAAAAGCGCAGCTATTGGAGCGGCTCATGGCCCGCCGCGTCACCTGAAGAATGGGACAGTCTGGCGAAAGAAACACCCGGCAGTTGGTGGCCGCATTGGTATGCGTGGCTGGGTGCGCGTTCGGGCAAACGCGTCGCTGCAAAAAAGCAAACAAAATCAAAGCTGGGTGCAGCACCCGGCACCTACGTTTTAGAGAAAATGTAACCGACCCATGCAGGAGCGCCTCTGGGCGCGATCAGCGTTTGCGTAAGCGACGACAATCGCGCTCAGGGGCGCTCCTACGGGATAATTCAGCAATCAAAAAGGAGCAACAAACATGGCACGCGTAGCACTCATCACAGGCGGAATGGGCGGTTTGGGCGAAGCAATTTGCATCAAGATGGCCGCCCTCGGTTATCAGGTCGTCACCACCTATTCACCGGGCAACAAGACGTGGAAAGAGTGGCTGGATTCCATGAACAAAATGGGCTATGGCTTTCGCGCGTATGCCTGTGACGTCGCGGACTACGACTCGGCCACGGCCTGCGTCGCGCTGATCGTCAAGGAAGTCGGCCCCGTGGACGTGTTGGTGAACAACGCCGGCATCACCCGCGACATGACGTTCAAGAAAATGGACAAAATCAACTGGGATGCGGTGGTCGCGACCAACCTCGATTCCACGTTCAACATGACCAAGCAAGTCTGCGACGGCATGCTGGAGCGCGGCTGGGGTCGCATCGTGAATATCTCGTCAGTCAACGGCCAGAAAGGTGCGTTCGGTCAGACCAACTATTCGGCGGCGAAGGCCGGTATGCACGGCTTTACCAAGGCGTTAGCGCTCGAAGTTGCGCGCAAAGGCGTGACGGTGAACACCATTTCGCCCGGCTACATCGGCACCAAGATGGTTATGGCCATTCCGACCGACGTGCTGGAAAGCAAAATCATCCCGCAAATTCCGATGGGCCGCCTGGGCAAGCCGGAAGAGGTTGCGGGGTTGGTGGCGTATCTGTCAAGCGACGAAGCGGCCTTTTTAACTGGTGCCAATATCGCCATTAACGGCGGTCAGCATATGAGCTAGTCGTGACGGGAAACCAGCTGTTTTCGGACATGAACTAGAAATATCAGCTTTTGGCTGAAAGCCCAATCCTATCGGGGCAAAGTGCAAAAAAAGCTCAAGTCAACTTGGGCCTTTTTTATTTTTAAGCCCTCATTGGGTAAGGGTTTAGTCAAGAAGCTGACCACGTTTTTACCGATTTACTTATGTGGGCAGCCTCTGCCCACCATGACGTTGAATTTCCGAGTGGATTGTTTTGTCGATGTTTGCTGGGCACGGGGTGTCTATCCGCGACTACGCGACTGCCTCTGCGGGCCCTCCCAATTGCCGTCATGCTCGCCGAAGGCGCGCATCCCGTTCGTGACTTTAGCGGGGCGGTACTCATAGCCGCCGGCGGTGCCAAACGTTCTGGATGCTCGTCTACGGTCGGGATCCCGCCGAGCTGAGGCATCTTGCTAATCAGCCGTTGACATTCCCCCGCAATCGTCTAATTCAGTGTCATAGCGCGGCCCTAAATTGGATTCTTCGCGCGGAGAGTGTTTCATGTTTCCACCAGCAACCGTGAGTGCCGCCGCGAATGCGCCATTCGTTTCTGCCGCGAAAGTCACGATGTTTATTTGCATCGTGTGCAACGGCGCAATCGGCGCAATCGGCGCAATCGGCGCAATCGGCGCACGCATCGGAGTCCACCGCGCCGCCCACCCTCGCCACCGCGCAACACAAGCTTGCCGCCATGAGCGTGCCCTTCGTGCCCAGCGCCGGGCAATGGGACGCACGCGGTGCGGTCGCCGCGTATACGTTTGCCGGAACGTTGTTTGTGACCAAAGGCGGCGAGTTGGTTTACAGCCTGCCGGGCAGGCCGCTCGAGGTTGGCGCGGGCTTGACCGCGCTGCAACCACACCCCGAAGCGACGCCAAGTCGTCGCCTACATACGCCTGGTGAGCGCACCCCCGGCTGGGTGCTTAGCGAAACGCTTGTTGACGCCAATGTCGACGTCCGCACAATGCGCCAAAGCACATTGAAAGCCCCCGCAGGCCATCGTCCAATGGAAGGCAAAGTCAGTTACGCCATCGGCTCCGACGCCGCAAAACACGCCAAGAACTTGAACACCTACGAGCGCGTCAATTTGGGCGACATGTACCCCGGCATCAACGTGTAACTTTGAGCCACAAGCAACAACGTAGAAAAAATCTTCACTGTCGCGCCGAGCCACGGCCCGAAGCAAATCCACATCAAACTCGCGGGCGCGAACAAGCTCGAAATCGGCACTCAAGGCGAACTTATCGCCCACACCGGCAACGGCCCGGTCGCCTTCACCGAGCCGATTGCGTTTCAGGAAACGGCCGACGGTGCGCGTGAAAGCATTGAGGTAGCCTACGCGCTGGATACCGAAACGCAAACTTATGGCTTCAGCGTCGCCCGCTACGACCTCGCGCAGCCGCTCACCATCGACCCGCTCCTGCAATCGACCTATCTTTGTTCCTCTGGCAACGATTCCTCAGCTGCATTGGCGATTCATCCTTTTACCGGCGACGTCTATGTCGACGGCTACACCACATCCACCAATTTGCCCGGCACCAGCGGCGGCGCACAGAGCGCCTCCGGCGGAGGTAATGAAGGCTTCGTCACCCGATTCAACGCGGCGCGTACACAGCGCCTGCAATCGAGCTTCGTGGGCGGTTCGTTCACCGATAATGTCAATGCACTGGCCATTCACCCGACGAGCGACGAGGTGTACGCGGCCGGAACCACCGGATCCACCAATCTGCCCGGCACGACCGATGGCGTGCAGAGCGCCGCTGGCGGCGACATCTATGTGGCCGGACAAACCAATTCGAACAGCCTGCCCGGTGCCAGCGGCGGTGATGAGGCCTACGTCGCGCGTATTTCGGACGATTTGACCTTGATCAACCGCATCCCCACGCCGATTAGCTTCCTGCACCAGAGCAACGTACCGCCGGGCACGACGCGGACGTGCAACGAGGTATCGATTGCGGGTCTGAGTCCGAACACTGGGATGGTTTATGTCGCCGGTGCGGCCAACAGCCAGTTCTGTGTCGCCACCGCTTCGGGCTGTTGCCCGGCGCTGCCCGCCGTGCCCGCAGGTTGCGCTGCAGCGACTTATGTGTCGGACTGGCTCGACAGCATCACGTTCTTGGGCAACGGCGATTACGTGACGCTGCGCCACAGCAGTGCCAGCCCCTCCGGCACGGCAGAAACTAGGTTTACCGTCAGCGGTCAGGCGAATTGGTTTCGCAGCTCAACAGGCAACGCCAACATCGCTTGCAACCTCGACATGAATGAGGACAATGTGCTGTCAGCCACGAAGGAAGGCTTGATCTTCCTGCGCGCGATGCTGGGTTTGAGCGGCCCCGCCTTGATCAACGGCACGGGTGTGACCTTGGGGGGTGGGACACGATGCGGTTGCAGATCAATGCCAACTGCGGCACCAACTTTTGACATAAATCATTATTAGATTGGGGCTGAGCGCTAATTTTAGAATAAGTCGACTTTGATAATTTACAGTCGCAGCCCTTGTACAGTGGGACTTATGGCGTAAAGTTGTTTACCACTTCTTGCACATTCGGCATTGGACTTGCCGTAGGTAGCGTGAGTAAATAGTGTCTGTTTTCAATGAGATGTCGCGGAGATGACGATGCGCAACAGCGCTAGCCCGACAGTCGGCCCGAGCGGAGAATTCAGTATTTCCCGCCCGCCGCAGAAGCGCCACAAACCAGTGGTGCTCGTCCCCTGCGACAACCGTGTGTACGACGACCGGCCGATGCAGGTGCTGCTAACGCGCTACTCCGACGCGCTGCGCGATCAGGCGGACGTGTTGACGATTCCGCTGTTGTGCACCGGCAAGGAAGATGTGGAGGCGTATCTAGCGATGGCCCACGGCATCATGCTCACCGGTTCGCCATCAAACGTGCATCCGTCGCATTTCGGGCAGGACGTGTATGACCCGTCGTTGCCGCTCGATCCAGCGCGCGATTCGATCACCTTGCCGCTGATTCGGCGCGTGATCGAGCTCGGCCTGCCGATGCTGGCGATCTGTCGCGGCCTGCAGGAGATCAACGTCGCGCTCGGCGGCACGCTGCATCAGGCCGTGCATGAAATCGACGGTCGCCACGATCATCGCGGCGCGAAGGGACGTCCAGACGCCACGACCGACGAGGTGTACGCGGCGGCGCATCTGTTGCATGCGGTGCCGGGTGGTTGTCTCGCGGCGATTATCGGTACGGGCGATGTCACTGTGAATTCGATTCACGGGCAAGGCATTGATCAGCTTGCGCCAGATTTGAAAGTCGAAGGTCACGCGCCAGACGGCCAGATCGAGGCCGTTTCGATTGCGTCTCATCGCGGCTTTTCGCTCGCCGTGCAATGGCATCCCGAGTGGAAGCCGTGGGAGAGCGAGGCATCGTTACAGATTTTTTCGGCGTTTGGTGCTGCCTGCTGTGCATGGCGCGCAGCACAAACGCAGAAAGAAAATCGCGAAAAGAACTTTGCGAGTACAGCAAAGGCAGCGTAGTGCGTTGCCTGTTTGCGCATTAACCAACCGTTTGTTGAGGACTTTGCCTAGCGCATAACCGTGACAAGAAAACGATCCGTGCACGTGCATCCAGGCGCGGATCGATCACTGATACCGGAGTAACTGATGGATATGAAACAACCGCATACGTTCGCCGAGCTTGAAACCTGGCTCAATCAGCGGCGCGTTACTGAAATTGAATGCCTCGTCCCCGATCTCACGGGCGTCGCGAGAGGCAAAATTCTCCCCCGCGAAAAATTCACCGAAGACCGCGGCATGCGCCTTCCAGAGGTGGTCGTGGCTGGATCGGTAACAGGGCAATTCCCGACCGAAGGCCCATACTTTGACGTGATCTCGGCCACGGACAAGGACATGCATCTGGTGCCCGATCCGAGCACCGTGCGTTTGGTGCCCTGGGCTGCCGATCCCACCGCGCAAATCGTGCATGACTGTTTTGATCGCAACGGCGGATTGATTCCGTACGCGCCTCGCTCCGTGCTCAAGCGCGTGATTGAGCTTTATCGCGCCGAAGGTTTGTTTCCCATTGTCGCGCCGGAGCTGGAGTTCTATCTGGTCGCGCGCAACACCGATCCTGACTTGCCGCTGAAACCGCCGATTGGTCGCAGCGGTCGTGCGGAGACCTCGCGGCAGGCTTATTCGATCGACGCAGTAAACGAGTTCGACCCGTTGTTTGAAGATGTGTACGACTATTGCGGCAAGATGGGGCTCAACGTCGACACGCTGATTCATGAGCTGGGCGCTGGGCAAATGGAGATCAATTTTTTCCATTCCGATCCGTTGTCACTCGCAGACGAGGTGTTCTTTTTCAAGCGCACCGTGAGGGAGGCCGCGATGCGCCACGACATGTACGCCACTTTCATGGCCAAGCCCATCGCAGGCGAGCCGGGCAGCGCGATGCACATTCATCAAAGCATTGTTGACGCTGATGGCCAGAACATTTTCAGCAAGCCCGACGGCAGCGCATCAGACAAATTTTTTTACTACATCGCTGGCATGCAAAAGTACATTCCGCCAGCAATGGCGCTGGTCGCGCCATACGTTAATTCGTACCGTCGACTCGCGAAATACACTGCTGCACCGATCAACATTGAATGGGGTTACGACAACCGCACAGTCGGCATTCGCTCGCCCATTTCAGGGCCAGAAGCGCGCCGTGTGGAGAACCGCGTGATCGGCTCGGACGCCAATCCTTACATCGCGATGGCGATGACGCTCGCCTGCGGTTATCTCGGCATGAAGCAAAAACTCAAACCCACCGACGAGATGAAAGGCGACGCGTACGGCAGCCCATTCGCGTTGCCGCGCAGCTTAGGCGAGGCGCTGGATTGGCTACGCAATGAACCGGCACTCGCCGACATTCTCGGCAAAGAATTCATCACGGTGTATGCCGAGGTGAAAGAGATTGAGTACGCCGAATTTATGAAGGTCATCTCGCCGTGGGAGCGTGAGCATTTGTTGTTGCATGTCTAAGGCGATGCAGCCTCGCGTGTTCCCCTCTCCCTCGGGAGGAGGGAGCAAAACAACTGAGACTTTAAAAGAGCGATCATGAAACTTACCACCCAAGAACTCCAAGCGCTCGACAGCGCTCACTATATCCACCCATTCACCGACACCGCGGCCCTCGCCAAAAAAGGAGCGCGCATCATCGTAAAAGGCGAAGGCGTCTACATCTGGGACAGCGACGGCCACAAAATCTTTGACGCGATGAGCGGTTTGTGGTGCGTCAACGTCGGCTATGGCCGCAAGGAGTTGGCCGACGCGGCGTATGCGCAGATGATGCAACTGCCGTTCTACAACAGCTTTTTTCAGACCAGCACCGAGCCATCAATTCACCTTGCAAAACTGCTCGCTGATGTGAGCCCATCGCAGTTCAATCGCGTGTTCTTTTCCGGTTCCGGCTCCGAGGGCAACGACACCATCGTGCGCCTCGCGCGGCACTACTGGAGCTGCCTCGGGCAACCGCAAAAAAAAACCATTATCGGGCGCTGGAACGGCTATCACGGCAGCACCATGGCGGGCGCGTCGCTCGGCGGCATGGAAGGTATGCACCAGCAGGGTGGCCTGCCGATCCCCGACATCGCGCACATTCAACAACCGTACTGGTTCGAGATTGGCCGTACGCAATTTCCAGAGCTATGCAAAGATGAATTCGGCTTGAAGGCCGCGTCGTGGCTGGAAGAAGCGATTCTCGACATCGGTGCTGACAGGGTCGCAGCGTTCATCGGCGAACCAGTGCAGGGCGCGGGCGGTGTGATCATTCCGCCGACAACATACTGGCCTGAAATTCAGCGCATCTGCCGCAAGTATGATGTGTTGCTGGTCACCGACGAGGTCATCTGCGGCTTCGGGCGCACCGGCCATTGGTGGGGCTGCGAAACGTTTGGGATCGAGCCCGATTTGATGACGTTTGCCAAGGGCGTCAGCAGCGGCTACGTGCCGTTAGGCGGCGTGATGGTCAGTGATCGGGTGGCCGACGTGGTCATCGCGCACGGCGACTTCAATCACGGCTACACGTACTCCGGCCACCCGGTCGCGGCGGCGGTGGCGATTGCCAACATCAACATCCTGCGCGACGAAAAAATCGTCGAGCAAGTGGCTCACGTCACCGGGCCGTATCTCAAGAAAAAATTTGAAGCGCTCATTGACCATCCGCTGGTGGGCGACGCAGAAACCTGCGGATTGATGGCGGGTCTCGTTCTGGTGAAATCGAAGTCCCCGCTGACGATGTTCAACGCGGCGCTGGGTGTCGGCATGGTCTGCCGAGGCCACTGCTTCGGCAACGGCCTCATCATGCGCGCCGTCGGCGATCGCATGATCATTGCGCCGCCGCTGGTCACCACCTGCGCGCAAATTGACGAGATGATGCTGTTGATCATCAAGTGCCTAGATCTGACTTTAACCGAAGTTAAATCGAGAGGATGGGTCGATTAGAAGCGTCCAAGCCGCTGGCGCAAACACTGGCTGGGTGAACGGGCGCGTGTTTTCGGCTCGATTGCGCGTTGCCGCATCGCCTGTAACCCGCAAATGGCGCCCTTGCGAAAATAATCGTGCGCTGTCATAAAATGAAAGTCAATTTTTTGAGCTTTCAACCTCGGGCCAACTATGCCAAACACTCGTAAAGTCGCTGAACTGCCTGACGTCTTACAAACCACCCAAGAAGTACAGGCTCAGTTGGAGTCGGAATCGCGTGACCTCTTCGTGGTTAATGAAGTGCTGAAGCAGGAAATCCCGGCGCCGATAAAAGCCACGGGTGACGTGGCTGCCGCGCTGGAACGAAGCGAGGTGATTCAAAGCAATCTGGGCGTGGTTGCCGAGAACCTCGACGACGTGAACAACGTGCTCGCTGAAGAAGTGGCGCGCAGAAAGATCGCGGAAAAGAAATTGACCGAAACCAGAGCCGATCTCGCCGACACCAAGGCACAGTTAGCCAACGCTAAAGACCATCAGTAGGCTGTCTTCGCTCGCAATCTAGGCAGCTTAAACGCGGGCGCAAACGGGTTCTCGATTCGCAATTGTTTATTGACGAGCAAGCCAGGTTGCGTATGTTCCGAATAGAGTGTGGTCGTCCCGCATGACAACCCGCTCGCGACGATCATTGCGTCGTAAAGGCATCTGGCCACGAAAGCGGCGCAACGCTTCCAGCGTGTCCAGCGCGCTCGCCTTCTTCGACACGCGTATGTCGCGCAACCCCGCAACCGTAATGTCAATTTCGTTACCCACGGCAAGCCCAAGCGCAGAGACCGCGGCGGCAGGCAGACGAGCGGTCAGGCTATGTCACCATTTGGCTGCGTGCATTTTGTACTTCATGTAGACATACAGTCTTTATGAATGGATCTTTATTGATGGAGCGCTGGTCATGCTGAACCGCTAAAAAGGTGTGGCTTGATCTGCGATCGCCGTTTCTGTATTACTTGCGCCGCATCCCTCATCACTCTAAATGGTGCGAGTTGATTGCTCTGACAAACAAACTGACTTGCTTGTCCAGTACGGTGCCTAGTAGTCCGTTCCCAACCATTTCTGCGCACATCGCTGAGGCCAGGTCTTCTCCTGCGCATGCACCGCAGCGCCAGCAGGCCTGGCGCACGGCAAGGCGGTCGCGCCCAAAGTACGCGCCGAGTTGACAGAGCACCAGTTGCTAGGCGAGCCTACCTGCTGCGCCTTCGGATGCGCTGCCGCCTACTGTCAACAGCGATTTGAAATTGATACAGTTTTCTAACATTCAG
>ENA-OFCX01001070-OFCX01001070.1-metagenomes-genome-assembly--contig:-NODE-1070-length-11903-cov-3.207968_pt1 | contig 11903 bp, 9 predicted proteins | sample MGYA00153384_OFCX01 | MGnify analysis MGYA00153384
TTGGCGCTAATTTTTAGCGCCTCGACGGTCGGTGCGCAGGAACGAAGTTTGGTGGTGACGCCGGTTTTTTCGGTCACGCAGCAGTTCACCGACAACCTCAATCTTTCCGCCAGCAACCCGCGCGCGGAATCCATCACCACCATCAGCCCTGGCGTGCGCTTGTCGGTGCGGTCGTCCAGGCTTCAAGGCTCACTCGACTACTCGCTCAACGGCGTCATCTACGGGCGGGAATCGGCCTCCAACAACTTTCAAAACGCGTTGAGGTCTTCGCTGCAAGGCGAGTTCCTGGAAAACCACGGGTTCATCAACGCCAGCGCGTCCATTTCCCGCCAGTCCATTTCTGCGCTCGGGCTGCAAGGCGATCGTCCCTCGTCCATCAACGCCAACAGCACCGAGCTGCGAACCTTCAGTCTGGCGCCGTCGCTGCGGGGTCGGCTGTTCGGCGATGTGAATGTCAATGCCAGCCTGGCCGCATCGGTGGCCAGCAGCGCTGGCGGTGATTCATCGACCCAGAGTGCTGCGCTTGGCATCGGCGACAGCAGCCGGGCCATCGGCTGGGCGCTGGACCTCAATCGTGTCGTTTCCGACTTCGACGGTGGCCGGCGCAGCCAGCAAGATTCCTTGCGGGCAACCCTGTCGTATACGCCGCTGCCCGATCTGCGGATATTCATCAATACGGGGACCGAGCGCAACAACGTGCAAGCCCCGAGCGAGCGCACCAGCGCCACCTGGGGCGGCGGTCTGAACTGGCAACCGACACCGAGAACGCAGCTCGGTCTGACGGGTGAAAGGCGCTTTTTTGGCAACAGCCACAGCTTGAACTTCAGCCACCGCATGAAGCGCCTGGTGGTGTCGTACACCGATTCCCGCAGCAGCACCCAAAACACGGCCGGTGCCGGCGTGGTGCTGACGGTGTACGACATCTACTTTGCCCAGTTTGCGTCGCTCGAGCCCAATCCGGTTCTGCGCGATGTGCTGGTGCGCGGCTTCCTTCAGGCGTCGGGTCTGAATGCCAACGACCGGCTGACCGGTGGTTTCATCAACAGGGCACTGACCCTGCAAAGCACTCGCAACCTGTCCTTTGCCATGCAGGGTGTGCGCAGCAGTGCGGTCCTGTCGGCTTTCAGCACCCGCTCCAGCCGGCTCGACGGGGTGAGCGGTGCGCAGGACGACCTGTCGCGCGTGGATGTCCTGCGACAAGTGGGGTGGAGCCTGTCTTTGTCGCACCGACTGACGCCGAACTCATCCATCGTGCTGTCGGCAGTCGAGCAGCGAACGCCCGGCCGCGGTGCTGTGGCCGGCAACGGATTGAAGACCGCCAGCCTGAGCTGGTCGGGACAGATTCAGCGCCGCGTCGGCCTGTCCGTGACGGCGCGGCATTCGCAGGCCGACGGAGCCAATCCCTATGACGAAAACTCGGTGCTCGCCGCACTCAGCCTGAGCTTTTAAACCATGTACGAAGCCTTTTACGGTTTGAGCAGCAAGCCCTTCCAGCTCAACCCCGATCCCAACTTCTACTTCGCCAGCAAGCAGCACCGGCGGGCCAAGGCCTACCTTGAATACGGCGTGTCCCGAAACGAGGGTTTCATCGTCATCACCGGCGAGATCGGCGCCGGCAAGACGATGGTGTTGCGATCGTTGATCGAAGGGTTGAACGGCAGCAACGTCATCGCCGGTCACCTGGTGACGACCCAGCTCGGTGCCGAGGACACGCTGCGCATGGTGGGAGCGGCCTTCGGCTTTCGCGTCAAGGACGTGCCGAAGAGTGAACTGCTGATCACGCTGGAGGCCTTTCTCATCAGCCAGACCAGCAAGGGCAAGCGCTGCCTGCTCGTCGTGGACGAGGCCCAGAACCTCTCGCCGCGCGCGGTCGAAGAGTTGCGCATGCTCAGCAATTTCCAGTTCGGCAACCAGGCGCTGCTGCAGAGTTTCCTGGTCGGCCAGCCGGAGTTTCGCGAGATTCTCCAGCAGCCCGACATGGAACAGTTCCGCCAGCGCGTGGCGGCCACCTGCCACATCGGCCCCATGGACCAGGATGAGACCAGGGGCTACATCGAACACCGCCTGAAGTGCGCGGGGTCCACCGGCAAGCCCAGCTTCGAGCCGCAGGCCTTCGAGGCCATCTTCAAGGCCACGGGCGGCATCCCCAGGCGCATCAACGCGGTGTGCGACCGCCTGCTGCTGGCCGGCTTCCTGGGCGGGCGCACGCAACTGGGCGTGAGCGATGTGAACGAGGTGGTGCTTGAATTCGAACAGGAATCAGCCGCACCACGGCGCGCCATCGTTCACGCGCCTGCGGTGTCGCCGGGCAGCGAGCAGGTGGTGCCGGGCGGGCTGGCGGGCGAGCCGCTGGATCTCGATCTGGACCTCGGCCAGCCCCTCGATGCCGACACGGCTGCCGGCATGCAGCGTCAGATTGCCGATCTCACGGCGGGGCAACGGGGTGACCAGCTGCAGCGGCTGGAGCGAGGCCTGTTGCGCCTGGAGCGCATCAACGTGCAAACCCTGTCGATGCTGACCCGCCTGGTCGACGCCATGAAAAGGCCGCCCGACACGATCGACAAGGTCGACACGAGCGCCAGGGTCGACCTGGTCGACAAGGTCGACAAGGTCGACAAAGGCGAAAAGAAGCGATGACCGTTGCTGTGAGTGCGGCGCCGCTTCCCGCGCCTGGGGCCGACTTCACCGGGCCGGTGATATGTGTCGTCGGTGCGCGGCCGAATTTCATGAAGATGGCGCCCATCCTGCGTGCACTGGCCGGGCACCAACCCCCGATCCCGGCGCTGTTGGTGCATACCGGGCAGCACTACGACGCCAGCATGAGCGACCAGCTCTTCGCCGATCTGCGCCTGCCCACGCCCGACATCAACCTGGAGGTCGGCTCGGCCAGCCATGCCGTGCAGACGGCCGAGGTGATGAAGCGCTTCGAGCCTGCGCTGGACGAGCACCAGCCGTCTTGCGTGCTGGTGGCCGGCGATGTGAACTCGACCCTGGCCTGCGCCTTGGTGGCGGTCAAGAAGGGCGTGCCGGTGGTGCACGTGGAGGCTGGTTTGCGCAGCTGGGACCGCCGCATGCCCGAAGAAATCAACCGCGTCCTGACCGATCAAATGGTGGGGCGGCTGTACACCACCGAGCGCAGCGCGGCCGACAACCTGACGCGTGAAGGCATCGCGGCCGAACGCATCTGCTTCGCCGGCAACGTGATGATCGACTCGCTGCTGTGGCACCGCGCCAGCGCGCCGCCGGCGGCCGACACGCTGCGTGCCCATGGTGCCGATGCCGCGCGCCTGGCGCATCCGCAGGGCTTCGGCGTCGTCACCTTGCACCGGCCTTCGAATGTCGACGATGCGCAAACGCTGGCCGCCTTGCTGGGGGTGTTGCGTGAGGTCTCGCAGAAGCTGCCGCTGGTTTTCGCGCTGCACCCGCGAACCCGCCAGCACATCGCGCAGTTCGGCCTGGAAGAACTGCTCGACCCGGCCACCATGGTGGTGCTGCCGCCACTGGGGTACCTGGACATGGTGGGCTTGATGGCCGAAGCCACGCTGGTTCTCACCGATTCGGGCGGATTGCAAGAAGAGACCACTTCGCTGGGCGTGCCCTGCCTGACCCTGCGCGAGAACACCGAACGCCCGATCACGGTGGAGCAGGGCACCAACACCCTGGTCGGGCGCAATCTGCAGGCCATCCGCGATGGCGTGGCCGCCATCCTGGCCGGCCACGGCAAACGTGGCCGTGCGCCCGAACTGTGGGACGGCCACGCCGCCGAGCGCATCGCGGCCGACCTGTACCGCTGGCTGCGTGCCAGTGCCCCCTGAACCGGTCAGCCTGCATGTTTGCCACTGCACCACCCGCCCGCCTCACCAACGCGTTGACCATCGACGTGGAGGATTACTTCCAGGTGTCGGCGTTTGCGCCCTACATCCGCCGCGATGAGTGGGACGCGCGCCCATGCCGTGTCGAACGCAACGTCGACCGCATCCTGGAACTGCTGGCTGAACGTGAGGTGAAGGCCACGTTCTTCACCCTGGGCTGGGTGGCCGAGCGCTACCCGCAACTCGTCAAGCGCATCGTGCAGGGCGGCCATGAACTGGCCAGCCACGGCTACGGGCATGAACGTGCCAGTGACCTCGACCCCGCCGCGTTCACCGACGATGTCACGCGCGCCAAGGCGATCCTCGAAGATCTGGGCGGACTGCCTGTGCTGGGCTATCGCGCGCCGAGCTTTTCCATCGGCCGCGGCAACCTCTGGGCCTTCGACGTGCTGGCACGCGCCGGCTACCGCTACAGCAGCAGCATCTACCCCATCGCGCATGACCACTACGGCATGCCTGAATCGCCACGTTTCGCCTACCGGATGGCCAATGACCTGCTCGAGGTGCCCGTCACCACGCTGCGCGTGGGCGGGCGCAACCTGCCTTCAAGCGGGGGCGGCTACTTCAGGTTGCTGCCCTACGCGGTGTCGCGCTGGATGATCGGCCGCGTCAACCGTGCCGACCAGGAGGCCGCCGTCTTCTACTTTCACCCTTGGGAAATCGACGCCGGCCAGCCACGCATTGCCGGCATCAACGCCAAGACACGCTTCCGCCACTACGTGAACATCCCTCGCATGGAGGGCCGGCTGCAGGCGCTGCTGCGCGACTTTCGCTGGGGCCGCATGGACCATATCTTCCTGCAGCGTCAGTCGTTGCCCGTGCATTGCCTGGCCGCCGCGGCGGGCTGACGGCGCACATGCCCACCCTGCAACGCCTGGCCCTGGGCGACACCGCGATGGCGGCCGACTGGGACGCATTCGTCCGGGCCTGCCCGCAGGCCACCTTCTTCCATCGTGCCGGCTGGCAACGCATCCTGTCCACCGTGTTCGGTCACCGCACGCACTACCTGTGCGCCGTCAGCGGCAACCGCATCACCGGTGTGCTGCCGCTGGCCCATGTGAAGAGCGTGTTGTTCGGCAATGCACTGACCAGCCTGCCGTTCGCGGTCTATGGTGGCGTGGCTGCCGACGACGAGGCCAGCGCCGCCTTGCTCGAAGCCGAAGCCCAGCGGTTGGCGCAGGAACTGGGGGTCCAGCACCTCGAACTTCGCCACATCGACCGCCGCCATCCTGGCTGGCCAGAGCAAGACCTCTACGTCACCTTCCGCAAGCCCATCCTGCCCGACGACGAGGCCAACCTGCTGGCCATCCCGCGCAAGCAGCGCGCGATGGTGCGCAAGGGCATCAAGAACGAATTGGTCAGCGCCATCGACGGTGACGAAGAGCGGTTTTTCCGCCTCTACGCCAGCAACGTGCACCGCCACGGCACCCCCGCCATGCCCAGGCGCTATTTCGTCGAGTTGCAGCGCGAGTTCGGCGAAGACTGCAGGCTGCTCACCGTCAGCACGGCCCAGGGCCGGCCGCTGTCCAGCGTGCTGAGTTTCTACTTTCGTGACGAAGTGCTGCCGTACTACGCCGGTGACGACGAGGCCGCGCGCGATTTCGCGGCCAACGATTTCAAATACTGGGAACTGATGCGCCGCAGTGCGGCCAGCGGGCTGAAGTTGTTCGATTACGGTCGAAGCAAGCAGGGCACGGGCCCTTATGCGTTCAAGAAAAATTGGGGTTTCGAGCCCACCCCGCTGCACTACGAATACCAACTCTACAAGCGCGACGCCGTGCCCCAGAACAACCCCAACAACGCGAAGTACAAGCTGATGATCCAGGCCTGGCGCAAGTTGCCGCTGGGCGTGGCCAACTGGTTGGGGCCGCACATCGTGCGCAGCCTGGGCTGAAGCGGCGCGACATGGCCAACCTGTTGTACCTGGTGCACCGCATGCCTTACCCGCCGAACAAGGGCGACAAGGTGCGCTCGTACCACCTGCTCAAGCACCTTGCGGCACGGCATCGCGTGTTCGTCGGCACCTTTGTCGACGATGACGCTGACGTCGTCCACATCGAGACCTTGCGCGGCCTGTGCACCGGCCTGCATGTCGAGCCCCTGCACCCCGCACGCGCGCGCCTGGCCAGTCTGCGGGGCCTGCTGCAAAACGATGCCCTCACCCTGCACTACTACCGCAGCGCTGCGCTGCGTCGGTGGGTGGCGAAAGTCGTGCAGCAAGAGCACATCGCGGCTGCGGTGGTCTTTTCGTCTTCGATGGCGCAATACGCGCTCGCCCAGCCGGGCCTGCCGATGCTGCTCGACATGGTGGACGTGGACTCCGCCAAGTGGACCCAGTACGCCCCGCAACACCGTTGGCCGCTGTCGTGGCTGTACCGGCGCGAGGGCCAGCGCCTGCTGGCCTGTGAACGCGCCGTGGTGGCACGCTCGGCCCGCACATTCTTTGCCACCGAGAAAGAGGCCGCGCTCTTTCGCCATTTGGCACCAGAGTGTGCGGGTCAGGTCGAGGCCATGAGCAACGGCGTGGACGGCGACTACTTCAGCCCTGAGTCCAAGCGCGCGTCGCCCTACGCGGTCGACGAGACACCGCTGGTGTTCACCGGCGCCATGGACTACTGGCCGAACGTCGACGCCGTGTGCTGGTTTGCGCGCGAGGTGCTGCCTGAACTGCGGCGCCAGCGCCCCGGCCTGCGTTTTCACATCGTCGGTCGTGCACCCACCGCGGCCGTGCGTGCACTGGCATCGGACGCGGCTGCGGGCGTGGTGGTGACGGGCACCGTGCCCGACGTTCGCCCCTATCTGCAGCACGCGGCGGTGGTGGTGGCGCCGTTGCGCCTGGCGCGCGGCATCCAGAACAAGATCCTCGAAGCCATGGCCATGGGCCGGCCCGTGGTGGCTGCCAGCCCGTGCGTGCAGGCGCTGACGGCCGAGCCGGGGCGGGAGATCCTGGATGCCGAGGCCGCGCCGGACTATGTGCGCTGCATCGACATGCTGTTGGCGGCCCCTGACCGCGCGGCCGCCATCGGCGCTGCAGGCCGCCAACATGTGCTGCAAAGCTACACCTGGGCAGCCCACCTGCAGGCGCTGGACGGCCACCTCGCCAGGCTGCGCCCGCTCGCGGCACCGGCGCCTGCCAGCACCCCCTCGACGATGAATCAGGAGCCCGCTGCATGAGTGCTGTCCGATGAAAGCTGTCCGATGAGTGCCGTGCTGACACCCACCCAAACTACAAGCCCCTGGCGCCCCGCGCTGCTGGCGCTCGGGCTGGTATTTGCGTTGCTCGGCGGCCTGTACGCCGACACGGTGACGGCCATGGTGGGCATCTGGAACCGCTCCGAGACCTTTGCCCACGCCTTTCTGGTGCCGCCCATCGCGCTGTGGCTCATCTGGCGCCAACGTGACGTGCTGGCACAAATCACCCCCAGGCCCGCGCCCGGGGTGCTGATCGTGTTGGCCGCCTTCGCGGGCATGTGGTTGCTGGCCGACCTGGTGCTGGTGAATTCTGCGGCGCAGTTCGCCTGGGTCGCCATGCTGGTGCTGGCCGTGCCCGCCGTGTTGGGCCTGCAAGTGGCCCTGGCGATTCTGTTTCCGCTGATGTTCCTGTTCTTCGCCGTGCCCATCGGCGAATTCATGACCGACCCGATGATGAGGTGGACGGCCGACTTCACCGTGACCGCGCTGCGTGCATCCGGCATCCCGGTGTACCGAGAAGGCCTGCAGTTCGTCATCCCCTCGGGCAGCTGGAGCGTGGTCGAGGCCTGCAGCGGCGTGCGCTACTTGATCGCTTCATTCATGGTGGGCACGCTGTTCGCTTACCTCAACTACCGGTCCTGGAAGCGGCGTGCGCTGTTCATGCTGGTGTCGATCCTGGTACCCATCGTCGCGAACTGGCTGCGCGCCTACATGATCGTGATGCTCGGGCACCATTCCGGCAACACCATCGCCGTCGGGGCCGACCACCTCGTGTACGGCTGGGTCTTCTTCGGCATCGTCGTGATGATCATGTTCATGATCGGCGCCCGTTGGTCCGAGCCGGACGCACCGGTGGCCGTCGTTCACCATGCCGGTCGCCCGCCGGCCCGGTGGTCAGCGTCCATGGTGTTCATCGGCCTGGCCACTGCGGCCGTGCTGCTGCTGCCGCAGGGCGCGATCTGGGTTTTGCAGAACAGCGAAGCCGGCACACTGCCCCCGCGGCTGGCGTTGCCCGCACAGCCTGCTTCGGCCTGGCGTGCGGCCGAGCCGACCAGCAATTTCATGCCGGTCTTCGCCAACCCCAGCTTGCAGGTGCGCAAGGCCTACGTGGGCCCCGCGGGCGAAGTCGGCCTGTACCTGGCTTACTACCGCGGCCAAACCGACGACGGCAAACTGGTCAGCTCGGTCAACATGCTGGTTGCGTCCGATGACCGACATCGAAACCACGTGTCCGGCGGCAGCACGACCGTCGAGGTCGATGGGGGCCGAGCCATCCATTGGCGCAAGGCGCTGATTCTCGGCAACCCGTCCGCCACCGACGCCAGCGGGCGGCGCGAACAACTGACTGCATGGCGGGTGTACTGGGTCGACGGCCGCTGGATTGCCGGTGACGCGCAGGCCAAGCTGGCCGGCGCATTCAGCCGCCTGCGAGGCCGCGGTGACGACGGCGCCGTGCTGGTGTTGTGGACCAATAAACCGTCGCCCGAACAATCGCAGGCCGTGCTGGAACAGTTCGTTCGGGACAACCTGCCGGTGTTGGGCCGCTTGCTGGCGCAAACCCGCGACCAGCGTTGAAACCAGGGCCGTTGCCCGATCTGGAACCCTTGAAGGAAACCAACACCGTGAGCACCATCGCAGTCATCGGGCTGGGCTACGTCGGCCTGCCGCTCGTGGTCGAATTCGGCAAGCAGATGCGCACCATCGGCTTCGACATCGCCAGGCACAAGGTCGAGTCCTGCCAGCGCGGCGTGGACCCGTCGCGTGAACTCGAAGACGAACAGATGGCCGCCGCCCGGCATGCCGTCTACACCGACGACCCGGCCCTGCTGGCCGAGGCCGACATGATCATCGTGGCTGTGCCCACGCCGGTCGACGACGCCCACATCCCCGACTTTCGCCCGCTCATCGGCTCGTCCACCAGCGTCGGCCGGCACATGAAGAAGGGCGCCACGGTGATCTTCGAGTCCACCGTCTACCCCGGCGCGACCGAGGAGGTGTGCATTCCGGTGCTCGAACGGGAATCGGGCCTGAAGTGGCGAGAAGACTTCTACGTCGGCTACAGCCCCGAGCGCATCAACCCCGGTGACAAGGAACACACGCTCACCAAGATCCTGAAGATCGTCTCCGGCGACAGCCCCGAGACCCTGGACCGAGTGGCGCGCCTGTACGAAAAGATCATCACCGCGCGAGTTCCATCCGCGCCGCCGAAGCCGCCAAGGTCATCGAGAACACCCAGCGCGACCTCAACATCGCGCTGATGAACGAGCTGGCCATCATCTTCGACAAGCTGGGCATCGACACCACCGAGGTGCTGGAAGCCGCGGGCACGAAGTGGAACTTCCTGAAGTTCAAGCCCGGCCTGGTGGGCGGGCACTGCATCGGCGTCGACCCGTACTACCTGACGCACAAGGCCGACATGATCGGCTACCACCCGCAGGTGATCCTGGCCGGCCGGCGCATCAACGACGGCATGGGCAAATTCATCGCCGAGAAGACCATCAAGCACATGATCGCGGCCGGCAGCACCATCAAGGGCGCCAAGGTCAACGTGCTGGGGCTGACCTTCAAGGAAAACTGCGGCGACCTGCGCAACAGCAAGGTCATCGACATCATCCGCGAGTTGCAGAGCTACGGCGTCGAGGTGTTCGTGACCGACCCGCAGGCCGCAGCCGATGAGGCCATGCACGAGTACGGTGTGAAGTTGACCCCGTTCAAAGATTTGCCCTGCGCCGACGCGATCGTCGCGGCCGTGGCGATTGAGCTCAGCACAGCGCGCTCGGTTGGCGATGATGCACAGGTGGCCGGAATCCATGAGCGATACACCTACCGGATGCACAGTTTGAGTGAATTCATGAAGACGCTGCTGCAGCGGTTCACGCGGTGGTTCAACCGTATGCATGAACGGAGTGGCACGTTGTGGGAGGATCGTTATCGAAGCGTGATCGTCGAAAGTGGTGTGGCCTCTCGGACGATCGCCGCATATATTGATTTAAATCCGGTTCGTGCCGGTATGGTGGCGGATCCAGCTGAGTATCGTTGGAGCAGTTACGGGGAAGCGGTAGGCGGAGGTGGAAAGGGAAATGGCAACAGAGCCCAGGCCGGCCTGGTGCGAGCCTGTATGAGTCACCAAGGGGCAGGGTTCGAGGCAGAGAAATGGAATGATGTAGCTCGTGTGTATCGTCGGGCGATGGGCTTGGCGCTCGATCGCAAAGTTGGACGCGCGGCGGTGGAGAAAGGGAAGGTGCGACCTTGGATGAATGAAGCAGAAGCCATTGAAGCAACGGAAAATGGCACGGTCTTGCCGGACCTTTCAATGGCGGGAATGCTGCGTTGCCGGGTGAGGTATTTCACAGACGGAGCGGTCATCGGAAGCAAGGCCTTCGTAAATGACACCTTTGCAAACGCGCGGGATCGTTTTAGTCCCAGACGGAAAGATGGTGCGCGAGCCATGCGGGGCAGCGGTCGCGAAGCAAAGGGGTTGTTGTGGACCGTCCGGAATCTACGGGTAGGAATCTAAGTCACCGCATTCTCGACCAGCGAGGAGACAATCCATCTAACCCGATTGGAGTTCTCGATCCGGGGGCAACCCGCTCAACCGAATCGCGGTGGTTTCACACTGTATTCGACGATTTGCTGGCCGAGTGAAAACTACGGCTTCGGCGATTTGCGAACATCGCATCTGGCCAAAAAAAGGGGCCGCGCACTCGCGCGACCCCGTTTCTGTCATGAATTTGATACTGAAGAGGAGATCCCCATCCCCCCGACGGCACTAAAGTGGCACAGAACCTGGAAGTTTGTCATGTCACTAAATAATGGGACACGCGCTAAAGGGCTTTTGGAAGTTGCACGAGCTGTTTCAAGACAGATCCAGGAAGCCTCGACGGATCGCCTCGCTGACCGCGGCGGGTAGGCTCCGGACGTGGAGCTTGTCGAAGCTGCGTTTAATATACTCGGTGGCCGAGTGCTGGCTGATCTTGAGTTCGTCAGCAATTTCCTGGCGATTCAAGCCCTTGGCGGAGAGTTGAAGGACTTCGCACTCACGGGCTGAAAGGGAATCCGCGTCGGGAATGGGGCTCAATTGGCGAAAAGTCTGTAGGATCATACCAGCAATCTTCGGATCAAGCGGCGTGCCGCCGGAAAGCACTTCCTCCAGGGTTTCCATCAAGCGCGAGGCGCTGCCGGCCTTTACCAGATAGCCATGCGCTCCTGCTTCCAATGCGGCGAAGACCTTGGCCTTGTCCGTGAAAGCCGTTAGCACAAGCACCCGTGCTTCGGGCAGGAGTTCGCGAATTTTTCGGATGCCAGCGATGCCGCTCATGCCAGGCAGACCGAGGTCTGAGAGAACTAGATCGGCCGTCAATCCGCCGCGGAATGCCTCGAGCGCATCTTCCATAGTAGAAAATCCACCGACGCAGCTGTAGCCGCCACGCTCCTCGAGGACCATGGACACCGACTCCCGGAAATCAGCATGATCTTCGATCAGAACCAATCGGATCGGCGTGTCCTGAGATGCGGTTGAACGGGCCATTGCCACAGCAGCTAAGCGCATCGCCTGGCGTTCGGAAAGCGCTAGATTCCACCATCACCGTCGCTTCCGTTCGAGCGGCACCGTGAGAATGAGACAGGTGCCCTCACCGGTCCGGCTTTCGATTTTCAGATCCGCGCCAAGGGCCTCGGTCCTTTGCCGTAAGGCTCGCAGGGTAGCGGGGCGTTCCAGGCGTTCCGGATCAATGCCAACACCGTCGTCCGCGATGGACAGGCGGAAATTTCCGTCTGTCCGCTCGGCCTTGATTTTCACCTCCCGGGCGTGCGCGTGGCGGATCACGTTGTGCAGTGCTT
>ENA-OFCX01001071-OFCX01001071.1-metagenomes-genome-assembly--contig:-NODE-1071-length-11897-cov-2.804172_pt1 | contig 11897 bp, 8 predicted proteins | sample MGYA00153384_OFCX01 | MGnify analysis MGYA00153384
GAACCGGCTAATATGGATGAAGAGTGCGAGGTTCATTATGTTGGTGGAGTCTTAGTCGTCAAAGCATCATCAATAAAAGATCAAGAACTGATTAATTGGGATACAATTATTCCAGATATGCGCGAAGAAAGAATCGGGAAATTTATCTAAAATGAACGTTTTATTTGATACATCCGTACAGCTAAACCTTTTTACCGACGCAGTTTAGGTAGCAGTGCCTTTTCCAACTTTTCTGCAATCCGAAAATATGCTATTAATAGGTTTGCAAGTCCGAAAGGTAAGGCTTTGACAATATCTCGGTCAATGCGATAAACTCTAGAACCAAGTCGGAGAATGACATCTCCATCTTCACGAGCTTTTATACGTTCCCTTAAACGTCGAATTTCCTCACTTATAGGACTTTCGCCAGCTGCTGTATGATTTCCCTATCAGAATGGCTAATTGCCTAACTAAATAAGCCTAGACCAACGGGGGCGGCAGTAGCAGAGGCAATACCGAACCAAATTACAAAACGATTATCTTTTCCCGACTGAATACCAAGATAAACGGTTCCGGTAATAAGACCAGTTGCAATTAATGCTGAAAAAATCTTCCTTATCACAATCACTGAAGTAATTCCAAAATTAAGGGTTGAAAGATATCTGTCCAAGATTTCATAAATAAGCAAGGGCATCTACAACAGATGCCCTCACCGCAATCCAAACTACGCCCCCACAGATTCCTTAGCTGCGTAAAGCACCTCAACGGTAATCTTCTCAATCCCCCGATCGCGCGCGAACTTCTCAGTATTCCGCTTGACTTTCCCGCGCACAAAACCAGGGATTTTATTCAATTCTGCCTGTCCTTCCTTCGTCCAACCCATATCGGAATCAGCCGAAATTCCCTTGGTAATTACTTCCTTGGTATCGTGGCCGCCGAAGATTTCTAACAGGTGATCTTCCATGCCCAAAGTAAAGGAATTGTAGACTAAATCTACGCACTGATTCGTGCCTTCATAACCCAAAAATGGCTTGTAGCCCATCGGGAAATTTTGGACGTGAATCGGTGCAGCAATGACACCACAAGGAATGTCCAACCGCTTACCAACGTGGCGTTCCATTTGCGTGCCGAAAATTGCCGAAGGTTCTGCTTTGGCGATCGCATCTCCAATTTGCCCGTGATCCTCCGTCACCAGCACTTCATCACAATACCCTTTTACCTCTTCCCGGAACCAATCAGCATCGTGTTTGCAGTAGGTTCCTGCCCACACAACGTGGATTCCCATCTCGCGAGACAAAATCTTCGTCATCGCCGCAGCGTGGGTATTATCGCCAAATACGACCGCTTTTTTGCCAGTTAAGTTTTGGCAGTCGATCGACCTTGAGAACCAAGCAGCCTGCGACACAAACCGCGTTTGTTCGTCAATGAAAGCTTCGTAATCAACATCCGCACCTTGAGCATTCAAAACTTCCTGAATCTTGCGAATACAACGCGCAGTTTCCACCACACCCATCGGCGTAATATCCACCATCGGTGTGCCAAATTCTTTTTCCAAATACCTCCCAGTCATCATCCCCAATTCCCGATAAGGAACCAGGTTAAACCAAGCCCGCGGCAGTCTTTTTAAGTTATGAACCGAAGCACCTTCGGGAATAACTTCGTTGACTTCGATTCCCAAATCTGCCATCAAACGCTTCAACTCAGTACAGTCATGCTGGTTATGGAAACCCAGCGTTGACATCCCGATGATGTTGACAGATGGTTTTTCGCTTTTGGCTTCTACTAAATCGCCTTTTTTGCGGGCTTTGTTGATATAAAATTGGACGATTTGATCTAAAGTACGATCGGCTGCTTCCAGTTCGTTTACCCGATAATGGTTCACATCCGCCAACAAAACGTCGCCCTTGGCCTCCAATTGAGCTCGCTCCACGAAGTTTTCCAAGTCTTCTTGTAGAATGCTGGAGGTGCAAGTCGGAGTCAACACGATTAAATCTGGGTGCTCTTCTCTGTCTTTGCGGGTGATGTTGTCCACCACTCGTTCCTGGGAACCGCGTGCGAGTACGTGTCTGTCAACCACGCTGGTAGTTACCGGGGTGAAATCCCGTTCCCTCTCCAGCATGGAGCGCATGACGTTAAAATAGTCATCCCCGATGGGTGCGTGCATGATTGCATGGACGTTTTTGAAGGAAGTCGCAACGCGCAGAGTGCCGATGTGGGCTGGGCCTGCGTACATCCAATAAGCCAATTTCATAGGTATTTTTCCTGATGCTGGTTGAGATTTGCCCGATCGAGCGATTACTGCTAAATTTTAAGGTTGTTTCTGATTTTCTCACCGGATGAATCCTTTAGAAATAGTAACTTTCTGAGGATTTACAGATTTGGAAAATGCTCAAACGCTTTTGCTGCTTGGGATTTGACTTGCAATTCCCACAACTTTACCTTTGTTTTATGGCAATAATTCTTAATTTATTGTCAAGTTTCGTTAAGAAATCGGCAAATTTTATCAACGTCGGATACCCCGGGCGCAACTTACAGCTAGATTGCTGCCAGAATTTTCGCAAAGGTATATCTATTGACTTTTTAGCCAACTCAAAATAAACTATTAATTAATCCACTATTTTCCCGGCATCAAAAGTTGCAAAGCGGGGGAGATATTGACCTAAAATAAATCCTTAACAAATCCCATGAAACTATCCAAAATAGACTTGAGCAACGTATTAGCAGTTGGTCACTCTAACGGTCAGCTAGGACTGTTAATCGATCGCGATTCCGAAATAGAGTTTATCGAAATTGCTGCTCCCGAAGCTGCAATGCAAGGGCTGCAAATGGTTGATTTCATCGCGAATACAGATTCAACCGAACTCAGTGCTGGTATAGAATTAAAAGAAATTGCTTCAAGCTGCGAACCAATTGCGATGATGTCGGTAGATTCCGAAATGGCTAGATCGATCGGATACGACGCAGAGGAGCAAGTTTTGCAAATAGAATTTAGCAGCGGGTCAGTCTATCAATACAGCGATGTGGAACCCCAAATGTGGGAATCTCTACAAGATGCTGATTCTACAGGCAAATTTTTTAACTCCGAGATTAAAGGTTATTATTCGAGTCGGCGCGTAGATGACTAGCGTGTAGTTAGGAGTTGCACCTTTGGGCGGTTTGATTGAGGTATGATGCCTTCATTCCAGCAATCTCCTAAAAGCTGAGATTGTTTTTTTTGTCAGCCGTGCGATCGAGCATCACAGTAAATCCTTGCACAAATACAGGATTTGTGCTTTTGTTTACGTAACTGCTGAGGTGACGAAAGCCCCAGGGCGCTTTTGTCACCTCAGCAGTTCTTTGCTGTCAAGGCGTGTCTTCCCACACATCCCAAAAGATATCTCTTGAGTAATAATGAAGAATAACATAGGATTTACAAAAAAAAACCCGGTTCACACGAAAAAATCTGGGGTTTGTCAACGACTATCAACCAAGAAACCGGGTTTCTAGCCCGCCGCGCGTAAGTCCTGTAATATTGACCAAGCACACCTAATTTGAGAGAACCCAACTATGATGGCAATTCCCGGCGTTGCAGTTCTCGCTCTCATTTATGAAAGCAGCACTTCTCTGGTTTACCGCGGCCGCAACGAGCAAGACAACCAACCTGTTATTATCAAACTGATCAAAGAAGACTATCCGACTCCTGAAGAACTGAATAGATACAAACGCGAATATGATATTACTGTCAACTTAAACCTCTTGGATGGAGTTGTTAAAGTTTACAAATTGCAGCAGGTTAGAAATAGTCTGGCAATGATTTTAGAAGATTTTGGCGGCGAATCGTTAAAAATCTTTATGGCTTCCCAAAAATTTACCCTTTTAGGATTTTTGACTATTGCCATCAAAGTTGCTGAGACTTTGGGCGAAATTCATGGCAAGAATGTAATTCATAAAGATATTAACCCCTCTAATATAGTTTTTAATCCAGCTACCGGAAAAGTTAAACTCATAGACTTTAGCATCTCAACTTCATCAAACCTGGAAAACGTTCCGAATAAAAATCCCAATTTTTTAGAAGGCACTTTAGCCTATATGTCGCCCGAACAAACGGGCAGAATGAACCGGATAATCGATTACCGCACAGACTTTTATTCCCTCGGCGTCACCTTCTATGAAATCCTGTCAGGACAGCTCCCTTTTCCCACTACCGATCCAATGGAGTTAGTTCACTGTCACATCGCCAAACAGTCAGTACCTCTGGCGGAAATTGCACCAGAAATTCCTCAAGCAGTTTCAGATATTGTGATGAAATTGTTATCAAAAACGGCTGAGGATCGCTATCAAAGTGCTTGGGGACTAAAAGCCGATTTGGAATCCTGTTTGTTTCAGTTGCAAACATCCGGGGTTATTTCTGAGTTTGCTCTCGGCAGCCAAGATATTTCCGACAAATTTCAAATACCCCAAAAACTTTACGGCAGACAGCGAGAAGTTGACACTCTTTTAGCGGCATTTGAACGGGTAGCAGCAACAAATAATCGAGCCTACAACATCAAACAGTCCCAGATTTCTGTGATCAAGAAAGAGATTAAATCGAAACAAGAAATTCCCGTGTCAGTAATTGCGAGAGGACAGCATAAATCTCGCAGCGAGATGATGCTAATTGCTGGTTATTCCGGCATTGGCAAATCGGCAATGGTGAAGATTTTAGACAAGCCCATTACCCGCAGGCACGGCTATTTTATTTGGGGAAAGTTTGACCAGTACAAGCGGACTATTCCCTACTCCGCCGTTGTCAGCGCTTTTTCGGAACTGGTGCGACAACTGTTAACTGAAAGCGAAGCTCAATTAGCAATTTGGCGCGAAAAACTCCGCACTTCCTTCGGTCAAAACGGGCAAATTATTATTGATGTAATTCCCGAAGTTGAACTAATTGTCGGAGCTCAGTCTCCTGTCGCTGAATTGGGGCCGACGGAATCTCTGAACCGCTTTAATTTAGTTTTTCAAAATTTCATTCGCGTATTTTGTCAGCCCGAACATCCACTGGTAATTTTTCTCGACGATTTGCAGTGGGCTGATTCTGCGACTCTCAAATTGATCGAATTGATGATGACAGATGAAGCAACCCAATATCTGTTTTTAATTGGCGCTTATCGGGATAACGAAGTTAGTCCAACTCATCCTTTAATGATGACTGTGGAGACGCTGCGAAATCAGGAAGCCATCATTAATCAGATTGCTTTGTTGCCGCTGGGAGTTGACAATATCACTCATTTGATTGCCGAGACTTTGCACAGCGATCGAGAATCTGTCAAACCCTTAGCTGAACTGGTTGTCAGCAAAACCGACGGCAATCCCTTCTTTGTCAATCAATTTCTGCAAACCTTATATCAGGAAAATCTGCTAATTTTTCACCCGCCGCAGTCGGGGAGCAAGGGCGGCTGGCATTGGGATATGACTCAAATTGAGCAGTGCGCGATCACTGACAATGTAGTCGATTTGATGGTGCAAAAGTTGAGGAAACTGCCAAGTCCGACTCAGCAGATTTTGCGTTTAGTTGCTTGTTTGGGCAACGAATTCGATTTAAATACTCTGTCTTTAATTAATGAAAAAGAAGCCTCGGAAACTTTTGCACAGTTACTGCCGGCGATTCAATCTGGACTAATTCTGCCAACTTCCGAATTGGAAAGTAAGTCACTCGATTACGTGATGTTTCCGCTGTTAATTCTGAATTATAAGTTTTTGCACGATCGCGTACAGCAAGCAGCTTACGCTTTAATCGATGACTCGCAAAAAAAGGCAGTTCACCTGAAAATAGGTAGGCAAATCCTAGAAAATACTCCGGCTGAGTATCGGGCTGACAGAATCTTTGAATTAGTCGATCACTTGAATGTAGCTCGATCGCTAATTCGAGACGAGCGAGAATTAATTGAACTAGCAACGCTGAATTTAGACGCAGCCCGCAGAGCCAAAGATGCCACTGCTTATGTTGCAGCCTTGCAGTATTTGACCGCAGGTATGGACGGTTTGACTGCCGATATTTGGGATTTCCACTACGACTTAGCCTTTGCTCTGCACATGGAGCGGGCAAATGTTGAGTATTTAAACGGCTATTTCGAGCATTCTGAAGAATTTATCAATATAACTTTGGAAAAAGCGCGATCGCCCTTAGAAAAAGTAGAAATCTACAACCTGCTGATCGTGCAGTATACCCTGCGCGCGAAGTACGAAGAAGCCGTTAAAGCCGGAATCAAAGCTTTGAACTTGCTGGGAATAGACTTACCACTAGACGGGCTGCAAAAAGTCATATCCGAAGAATTTGCAGCAGCCACAAATATTTTAGCAGGTAGAGAAATAGCTTCGCTGATTGACGCTCCCGAAATGACAGTCCCCGACAAAAAAGTGGCAGTCAAATTAATCACAAACTTATTAACATCGGCTTACCTCAACAACCCAGACTTGTGGAAAGTCAGCGTATTAAAAGGAGTCAATCTTTCTCTCACATACGGTTTAGTTCCCGAAGCATCTCTCTGCTACGCTGGCTATGGTATGTTCTTAAACGCTGTATCGGGAGACTACAAAGCAGCTTATCAATTTGCCATGCTGTCGCTGAATTTGAGCGAAAAATCGGGCAATATCGGCTTGAAGTGCAGAGCTTGTTCCTCGTTAGTCAGTATTTTTCATTACTGGTTCAATCATATTAAAGAAGCACACGCGATCAGCAATGAAGGATATCAAGCAGCTTTAGAATCAGGAGATTTAGAATATGCAGGTTATCTTCTGTCCAATCGCATAGCCAATTACTTTTTTCAAGGCAAAGAAATCTCGCAAATTCTGGCCGACACGAGCAGATATTTGCAATTCAGCCAAAAAACCAAAAATCAGCTCGTAACCGATACATTATTAGGCGTAGAGTTAATCCTCCGCAACTTAAGCCAACTCACTTCTGAAAAGTTTGTATTTGAAAGCGAAGATATCACCGAAGCTGAATATGTACATAACTGTCAAGCTCATCAAAATTTATACTCGCTCTGCCTTTATCAGATTCGCAAATGCCAGGTAATGTACTGGTACGGCAATTTTAATGAAGCGTTGCAACTAGCTTTAGAAGTAGAAAAGCAGCTATCTTTTATTACTGGAGCGATACCCGCTACCGAATGGAATTTTTTCTTTTCTCTAATTTTAGCAGCCGTTTTCCCCAGTGTTTCAGCAGACAAGCAAAAGCAATACTTGGAGAAGCTAGAGGCGAATCAAAAACAGATGAAAATTTGGTCAGACAACTGTGCCGAAAATTTTCTACACAAGTACCTTTTAGTACAAGCAGAAATAGCTAGAATTTCCAAAAAAGACTCAGAAGCTGTAGAGTTGTATGACCTTTCCATAACTTTCGCTCAAGATAATGAATTTGTCCAAAATGAAGCACTAGCTAATGAACTAGCAGCCAAGTTTTGGTTGAGTAAAGGCAAATATCAATATGCTAAAATCCACTTGCGCGAAGCTCATTCGTGCTACTTGCGCTGGGGTGCCGTCCGCAAAGTTGAAGATTTAGAACAGAAGTATCCGCAGTTGCGAGAAATGATACCGCTCAACGGAAGTTTTAACAACAATCAAACTACAACAACTATTCATACTTCTACTGGTAGCGATGCGAGAGTGCTGGATTTAGCAACTGTCATGAAAGCATCGCTGGCGATTTCCAGCGAAATTGTCCTGGACAAGTTACTGGCTTCTTTGATGAGAATATCGATCGAAAACGCGGGTGCGCAATCCGGTTTTTTAATCTTGGTTAGAGATGAAAAACTGTTAATTTCAGCCAAAGCGTCAGTAATTGCTGAAGATGTAGCGGTGATGCAATTTACGCCCGTAGAAGAATGTCAAGATTTACCTGTGACGGTGATTAATTATGTGGAAAGGACTCGCGAGGATTTGGTGTTGAGCAATGCGGCTGACGGGCGATTTACCGCCGATCCTTACGTGGCAAAACACCAGCTCAAATCTCTTTTGTGTACGCCAATCATCAATCAACGCAAACTAATCGGTATTCTTTATTTAGAAAACAACTTAACTGTCGGGGCGTTCAATTCTCATAGATTGGAAGTTTTAAGGCTGCTTTCGTCTCAAGTTGCTATTTCTTTAGAAAATGCTCTACTTTATAATTCGGTGGAGCAGAAAGTGCAAGAGCGGACGCAGGAATTAAATGAAAAAAACGAGCGTTTAGAAAAAACTTTGCGCGAGCTGAAACTCACTCAAGCTCAATTAATTCAAACGGAAAAAATGTCGAGTTTGGGGCAAATGGTGGCTGGTGTAGCTCACGAAATTAATAATCCTGTAAGTTTCATTTACGGTAATCTAAATCCGGCTAGTGAATACGTCAAAGACTTGCTGAAATTGATTGAAATGTATCAGCAGCATTATCCAGAACCTGCTGATGAAATTTTAGAGGAAATAGAAACAATTGAACTGGAATTTTTGATTGGAGATTTGCAAAAGCTGCTGGATTCAATGAAGGTGGGAGCCGAAAGAATCCGGGATATTGTGTTGAGTTTGCGGAATTTTTCGCGCCTCGACGAAGCGCAAATGAAGTCGGTTGATATCCATCAAGGGATTGACAGTACAGTGATGCTGTTGCAGCCGCGTCTGAGGAAAGAGGGCGGGCGTTTGGGAATTGATTTGATTAAAAAGTACAGCAATCTACCGCTAATTACTTGTTATGCGTCGCAGTTGAATCAGGTGTTTATGAATGTGTTGACAAATGCGATCGATGCGTTGTTGTTGGCGAGGGATTGTCCGTCTCAGCCTCAAAATAATCCTACTATTACGATCGCAACGGAGGTGACAGACAGGAATACTGCGATCGTTAGAATGGCTGACAACGGCTCTGGGATGAGCACTGAGGTGCTGCACAAGATATTTGACCCGTTTTTTACAACTAAACCAGTAGGTTCTGGTACTGGTTTGGGACTGTCTATTTCGCACTCGATCGTTGTTAGTTCTCACGGTGGGAGTTTGACTTGTGTTTCTGCACCTGGAGAGGGTACGGAGTTTATTATTGAAATTCCGATCGCCCCGCGGCAGGTTTTGTAAGAAATAGGGCGAATATTGGGCGAATGTCCGGCGGTTGAAACCGCGTCTACACAAACAATGTCCGCCTCCGCGGACTAAGAAAATTGTATTTGGCGGTATAAATCGGCGATCGCAATTTCCACATTCACCGATTCAAGTAGTAAGGAATCGCCCAAGCCATACTCCGATAGCACCCATTGCCCCTGTTGATTGCGCCGAAACACCTCTACTCCCGCCTGTTCAACTTGCACCAAGACATATTCTTGCAGTGTTGAAAATTGGCGGTATTTAGCAAACTTTGTTCCGCGATCCAGAGCTTCTGTTGAAGGCGATAAAACTTCGATAATCAAGCAGGGAAATTGGACTAATTGGGGATCGTTATCGCGATCGTCGCAAGTTACCACAACATCTGGATAAAAATACTTTTGCCCTCGTTGTACTTGGGCTTTGACATCCGTCATGTACATCTCGCAAGGGCGATCGACAAGAGCATCATCCAGAAGCTTTGAGAAATTGAACGTAATTCGATTGTGATTGCGGGTTCCGCCACTCATAGCGACAACTTCGCCATCCCAATACTCGTAGCGTTCCTCTTGGGTGGGTTCCCAAGCCAGGTATTCTTCTGCGCTCATCGATAGGCGATCGGGTAAGGCAACCATAAGTGCGATCGGGGAATGAAGTCTGTTTTTATAATAGCTCGAAAATGGCGATCGGCTTTTAATTAAACCAAGTTTTCGTAAGATGTAATAAATAAGCTAAAAAGCAAGCAGGTAGCCATGACAGCCACCCTAATTCCAACCCCACAAGCCGGAGTTTTGCTGAAAAATATTAGTTGGCAAACTTACGAATCTCTGGTAAATGAGTTAGCCGAACAGCGGGGAATTCATTTAACTTACGATCTCAGAAACTGGGGTTTTTATAGTCGCGTGGAGCCTCAGAAACCGGGTTTCTTCGGAGATTTTCTGTTCCACTTGAGATTTCTCAGAGAAACCCGGTTTCTTTGACCTTAGTTCTAAATTTTTGCAACGATAAATTCACTATAATCAAAGGAGAAATTGGCAATGACAGATGAAGAATTTATTTCCGGTTTCCTAGCAGTCTTTGAAACTAAACCCGAAGTCTTTGAACAAGCCGGGGCGGTTGACGATTTAGCAAGTCTCAGCAATACAATATCCCAGATGGCAGATAAATCGAACAATGAAGTAGCTGATGTCATTGGCGATTGGTGTGCAAACTATCCTAAAATAACAGATGAAATCAATGAAATCGAGAGAAAACTAAAACCGCAACCCACCAAAAAAGAAGGACAAGAACCAAAACTATCAAACCGCTATCCAGAGTTACCCGAAAACCTCAAAAAACGCCTTCCCAATTCACAGCCACCGCGCCAATAACATGAGTGACAAAATTTCTGCCCCCAATGTCTATTTATACGCTTTCCAACTGCACAATGACAGTAAGGGCAGCAATAATCCTCTGTGGAAACACTGCGACAATATCCTCGCCAACTTCACCAATGAAACGGTAACACCCAACCTAGTTTTCCCCCAAAATTCCCACAGCTACCGCGAGGATTTGTTGCCAAATGTCAAACTACCATTTAACAGCAATCCGCTCGTAGAAGGTTTTGCCCAACCGCTACAAATTCAAGACAGCTATGCTTTATGCTTAAATATAGGTTGCCCGGAAGACGGCACTGCTGATAATTTAGATGTCGATTTCATCCAGGAATTAAACCCCAATCGAGTCTTACTCATCAACGGCGATGACAACTTTTTAGGTCAAACTCTCCTAATTACCGCATGGCTTCCCCAAAACTCTTCAGATAACTTAGATTCCCTCAAACCCCTCGCCGATAAATGTCGCGATGCTTTATTTCAGGGCGACTCGCCACCTGTATTTTATCGATCGAGTAAACTGTTCGGTAGTCCGATTTTTGAATACGGTTCAATTAGCGATATTGCGAATTACCGCCACCTGCTTGTCTGGCTGCTTGCTGACAAACAAACCGACGAAGATTTTAACACTTGCCAAGCAGAAATACTCGACCTACTATGTCACCGCCACAAAGTTATCAAAGCTTTTCAAGACAGCCGCCTGATTTACCGCGAACTCGATCGCGAATACCGCATTATTGAGAAAAATATGGAGATATTGCAACAGCAATTTTCCAGAGGAACCGTCTTAACTGCCGCCCAATTGCAGGAATTTCAGGAACAGTTAAAGCAACTCTTCAGCAAGGCTGTAACTTATACTCGCCTGCTGCGGAAACTCGAAGATTATGACAATACAATTGCCCTAAATCTTAACAATTACACTGACATTTTGTCGAAAATTTGTGATATACTAGGAACCGATAAGGAAGAACTATCAATATTAAATAATTTCAGTAGGAAAACGGCTCCTTACGTGCGATCGCAAATAGCCGGCGACTTAGGATATTTCCGCCACGGAACAAACTTAATCGAGCAGGCGATCGCCTCAATACGCGGCATAGTAGAAATAGAACAAGCCAGGAGCGATCGCACCAACCAACTCGCACTCCGTAAAAGCGAGGACAAAGAGAAATATCGGGACGATCGACTACAAAGCACTGTACAGGCGATCGGCGTCGGTTTAGCAGCCGGAGGCATCGCAGCATCCAGCGGCACAGACAAAGTATTCCAAACAGTCCAAAACCATCAAATCCCAGTGTTAATGCAGTGGCATCCCTTCGCATTCTCATTTTTATTAAGTTGCGCGATCGCCCTTTTCGCAGCCGGCATCACTTGGTGGCGCACTAAACCGAAAAACAGTTGACAGTTGACAGCAAGATTTTCAAGATGAGGATTAAACATCGTTATAAAAACAATCCACCTTAAATACCCCATTGATTCTTTAGT
>ENA-OFCX01001072-OFCX01001072.1-metagenomes-genome-assembly--contig:-NODE-1072-length-11893-cov-3.196232_pt1 | contig 11893 bp, 12 predicted proteins | sample MGYA00153384_OFCX01 | MGnify analysis MGYA00153384
GGATATTCTTTGCTTGCTGCCCAGGGGCACGCCAGAGGGGGTGCGCATGGTGCTTTCGGGCCGCCGTTTTGCATTGCGGCTGGGGCAGGCGGTGCGCTTTGTGCTGCTGGCTAACAGCCAGCACAGTGCAACCATGCAGCCGGGGCAGTTGATCAAGCTGGAGGGCGAGGGCTGGGTGGAGCTGCCACCACTGTCCATGGTGCTGCCAGCGCCGCAAGGCCAGACCATGGCGCAGGTGGAAGTGCAGTTGCAAGCTTGCATGACCGAAGTGGGCACGCTGGAAGTGCGTTGCACCCGCATTCAAGACGGTGTGGCCGACCCAGCGCAGTCCTGGTTGCTGCCTTTTAGCGTGCGTGGTGCCGTGGGGCAGACGGCACAAGAAAACCCGGCGGCTGACGCTGATGCAGAAAACACTGCAGACCCAAAACACTCAAAAGGCCTGAAAACAGCCGACACCCTATTGCCCCAAGCAGTGGCGCAGCTGGACCGTATCTTTGGCACGCAAGCGCAAGCAGTCACGAGCAAAGAAGTGCGTCAGTTGCGCCAGTCGCTGGAGAAATTGCTGGGCGGACGCGAGGGCTGGGATGTGGGCCTGCTGCGGGCCCTGTTTGATGCGCTGCTGGCCCGTGCCAAGCGCCGCCGCCGCAGCGCAGACCATGAGCGTGTCTGGTTCAATCTGGCTGGCTGGTGCCTGCGCCCCGGTGTGGGGGCGCAGCTCGATAGCTGGCGGATTGCACAAGTGTGGTCACTGTACGAGCAGGGTCTGGGCCACGCCAAAGAGGCCGCCAACTGGACGGAGTGGTGGGTCTTTTGGCGCCGTGTGGCGGCCGGTCTGAATGAAGAGCAGCAAATGCAGGTGCTGGAAGCCGTGGCCGGTGCCATGCAAAAGACTGTGCAGCAAACCACCCAGCGCAGCGTGGCAAGCGGTGGCGGTAAAGCCAGCTTGGGCAGCTATGACGACATGCTGCGCCTGTTTGCTGCCATGGAGGCTGTGCCGTGGTCCTACCGCCAGGAGATGGGGCAGTGGATGCTGCAGCGCCTCAAGCGCCCCGATGAATCCGTGCAGACCTGGTGGGCCATTGGGCGCGTGGCTGCACGCCAGCCGCTGGCTGCCAATGCGCATCTGGTCATGCCGCCAGCGGCTGCGCAAGAGTTTCTGGATGCCACGCTGCAGCAAGACTGGCGCAAGAACGAAACCGCCATGTTTGCGGCTGTACAGATTGCGCGCATGACGGGCGACCGTGCACGCGATGTACCCGATGCGGTGCGTCAGCAGGTGCTGGAGAAAATGCGCGCTTCAGGTGCACCTGAACGCTGGGTGACGCTGCTCGAGCAGGTGGTGCAGATGCAGGCAGAAGACCAAAAACGCAGCCTGGGAGATAGCGTGCCACCAGGGCTGGTGTTGCTGCCACCGGGCAGCCGTGCGCCAGCGTAAGCGCTGGTATTCAGTATTTTTTTGAACATGGGCTGAGGAAATCAGCCCTCTTTTATGCACCAAGGTTGGCTGGGTATGCGATGGTTTTTCGGGTGGCTGGGCTGTTTTTTTAGCCTGTTTCTGTACAGCAGTGCGGTCTACGGGCTGCTGCATGGAGTGCTGGGACAGACGCTGGTGTTTGGTGCCTTGTATCGCATGTTCATGTACCACGAGGCCTATGCCTTTCAATACATTGCGTTGTTTTGTGCAGTGCATGCCTCGGTCGCTATGGCGGCCATCTATGGCCTGCCGCAAAGCCTGCGCAGTCACCGCTGGCTGCTGGCAGCAGGCACTTTGCTGGTGACCATCGCTGTGGCTTCTGTCCTGGGCGGTGTGCTCTGGAAAATCCATGACATGCTGGCGGGCTACTTTCCTTCTGGGCCAAGGCTGTGGCAAGACTTGCTGTGGGGCGCTGAAATGGGCTTTTATCTGGGCTGGCAGGTGCTGGCCATGTCGCAGCCCTACAGCTTGCTGTGCCTGCTGGGCTTTGTGTGGGTCACGCTCAAGTGCAGCCAGCTGGCGCACGGGCCCCGCAGCGCGCATATGCTCTGACACCGCCTTGCCTGCAACCAGCCATTGGCCCACGTACTGGCAGCTATGCCTAGGCGCACTCGTGCTGTGGGGCATGGCTCGCCCCGTTGATCTGCTTTGAAATCTTGCTGTGATGTCTGCTTCTAACTCCGTGCCCGTTTCCGTGTTTCGTTCCCGCTTGTGGCTGGCGCTGCTGGCGGTGCTGGTCATCGCTGTGGGACTGGCTTCGCGCCGTGGCTGGTCGCCGTTTCCTGCGGTGCTGGGCAATTACCCGGGCGACATGCTCTGGGCATGGCTGGTGTTCTTGTGCGTGGCCTGGCTGCGGCCCGCCATGGCGCGCGGGCGGCTGGCTGCTGCTGCTTTGCTGATTGCGTTTGCAGTGGAGTTGCTGCAGCTGTACCAGGCACCGTGGATTCAGGCCGTGCGCGCCACCACACCGGGTTATCTGGTGCTGGGCAATGGGTTTGATCCTCTGGATCTGCTGGCCTACGTGGCGGGCATAGGTCTGGGCGCATGGGTCGATGCATGCTGGCCCTGGGCGGTGCCGCGTACGGCTGCAGGGCAATCGATGCAGCCCTGATCTGCGCTGGCCGCTTTGTGACAACGCTCTTGCTCGCACTGCCTAAAATTGGCGCGTCACAACACGCAGCGAGGGGATTGCAATGGGATTGCTAGATGGCATGCTGGGCAACGCATCCAAGGTGGATGCGGCCAAGTTTGAAACGGAATTTACGCAAATTCTGGCTCCGGGCGAGAAGGTAGAGCACGTCTACCAGCTGATTCGTGACTACTTCGTCTTTACAGACAAGCGGCTGGTGCTGGTGGACAAGCAGGGCATCACCGGCAGCAAGGTGGAATATCACTCGCTGCCGTACAAAAGCATTACCCACTTCAGTGTGGAGACGGGCGGCACCTTCGATCTGGATGCGGAGTTGAAGATCTGGATTTCCGGCACGGCGGCACCCGTGCAAAAGCAATTCAACAAAAAACTGAGCATCTACGAAGTGCAGTCGGTGCTGGCCAGCTACGTACTCAAATGACTATGAAACCCTTACTGCGCAGATCTGTTTTCGCCCTTTTGGCTCTGGGTGGACTTGCCCCATTGGCGTGGGCACAACCGGCCACCTGGCCCACCAAGCCCATCACCTTTGTCGTGCCGCAAAACCCCGGCGGTGCCAACGATGTGATTGCGCGCGCGGTGGCGCAAAGTCTGGGCACCTCGCTGGGGCAGCCCGTGATTGTGGAAAACCGCCCCGGTGCCAACGGCAATGTGGGCACCAGCCAGGTGGCCCGCAGTGCTGCCGATGGCTATACGTTTTTGGTGACGGCACAAAGCGCATACACCATCAACCCGGCGCTGTATTCCAGGGTGCCGTTTGACCCGATCAAGGACTTCACGCCGGTGATGCAGCTGGCTGTAGCGCCTTACCTGCTGGTGGTGAACCCGAACTTTCCGGCCAAGACGTTGGACGAGCTGGTGGCCTATGCCAAAGCCCACCCCGGCAAGGTTGAATATGCATCGGCAGGCAATGGCACGCTCAACCACTTGCTGGGAGAGATGCTGAAAAAGCAGCGCGGTGTGGACTTGCTGCATGTGCCTTACAAGGGCGCAGCCGCTGCGGCCACCGATGTGGTGGCGGGCCAGTTGCCCGTAACGTTTGGCAGCTTTCCCGGTGTAATGCCCTTTGTGACCAGCGGCAAGCTGCGCGTGCTGGGCGTGGCCTCTGACAAGCCCACGCCGCTGGCCCCTGAGGTTGCAGTGCTCAAGGAGCTGGCGGTCACATCGTGGTACGGCTTGCTGGCCCCGGCTGGCACACCCCAGCCGGTGGTGGACAAGGTGTACAAGGCCATCACTCAGGTGCTGGCCACCCCGGCGATGCAAGAGCGCCTCAAAACACTGGGCGCTGAGCCTGTGCAATCGAGCCCCGCCAGTTTTGCCGCCAGCTTGCCCGCTGAGCTGGCGCACTGGAAAAAGGTGGTGGATGCCTCGGGTGCTCACATTGACTGATGCGTAACTGACGGCGGTGCCCAGGGCCTGCCGTGGCCGCTTGGGCATGCCATATGCTGCGTGGGCGACTGTGAATGGTTTCGGCTGCGCTGCGCATTTGTTATGTTCCAGCGCAGTCGTTTTTTCTCTGGAGTGCCTCCATGCCAACGCCCAATCTTTTCAAACGTGCCCTTAAAGCAGGCCAGCCACAAATTGGTCTGTGGTCCACACTGCCTTCGCCTTATGTGAGTGAGCTGGTTGCAGGCAGTGGCTTTGACTGGCTGCTGCTGGACACCGAGCACACGCCCACTGATGTTCCGCAGATGGTGCAGCAACTGCAGGGCGTGGCGGCGGCGCAGGTGCGCGCAGGATGCGCACCTACACAGGCGGTGGTGCGGCCAGCGTGGAATGACAAAGTGCTGATCAAGCGCTATCTGGACATTGGGGCGCAAACGCTGCTGCTGCCTTTTGTGCAAAACGCCGATGAAGCCCGGGCTGCGGTCGACGCTGTGCGCTACGCACCGCAAGGGGTACGCGGCATGGGGGGCAGCATGCGCGCCTCTAACTTTGGACGTGACAGCGAGTATGTGGCCAAGGCGGCCCATGAAATTTGTCTGCTGGTGCAGGTGGAAACGCGCGATGCGCTGGTGAATCTGGAAGAAATTGCCAGCGTGGAGGGGGTCGATGGCGTATTCATTGGCCCGGCAGATCTGTCGGCCAGCCTGGGCTACGCAGGGCATTCCACGCACCCGGACATGACGGCCATCATCGACGACGCCTTGCACCGCGTGCGCAGCTGCGGCAAAGCGCCGGGTATTTTGGTGACCAGCCCCGAGCGCGTGCAAAGCTGCTTGCACCAGGGCGCGCTGTTTGTGGCTGTGGGCATGGACATGCTGCTGCTGCGCGCAGGGGCCGATGCGCTGGCTGCGCGTTTCAAGCCATCGCAAATCAACGCTGGCGCTAGTGCTTCTATGTATTGAGCCGTTCATCCGGCTTTCTACAATGCTTGAACTGCGGCGGCTCGGGCGCTAGCGCTCAGGGCCTCTTTAAAAAAGAAGCGCTCAACGCTTGCCTGTAAACGTTTTCAAATACTTTTGTATCTGAAAACATTAACTGGTAAGCGATAGCAGCTATTAAAACCTTCTTTGCACCGCGTTGTCTCTGGACGGCCTTCTTCATTTTTCAGCTGAGAACATTCCATGTCCCATTCTTATCCTGACACCCAATTGCTCATCAACGGTCAATGGCAGCCAGCGGCCAGCGGCAAGACCATTGCCGTGCACAACCCGGCCACGGGCGCAGTGATTGGGCAACTGGCGCATGCAGGCATCGAAGACCTGGACCGCGCGCTGGCCGCTGCTGAAAAGGGCTTTGCCATCTGGAAGAACACCAGCGCCCATGAGCGCCAGGCCACCATGCGCAAGGCAGCAGCGCTGCTCAAAGAACGTGCCGACGATATTGCCGCGCTGCTGACACAAGAGCAGGGCAAGCCACTGGCCGAGGCCAAGGGCGAAGTGCTGGCGGGCGTGGGCATCATTGAATGGTTTGCCGACGAGGCCCTGCGCCTGTATGGCCGCATCGTGCCTGCACGCCGCGGCGATGTGCAGCAACTGGTGATCAAGGAGCCCGTGGGCCCCGTGGCGGCCTTTACGCCGTGGAACTTTCCCGTCAACCAGATCGTGCGCAAGATCAGCGCTGCGCTGGCCACGGGCTGCTCTTTCCTGTGCAAAGCGCCAGAAGAAACCCCGGCTTCACCCGCTGCGCTGTTTCAGTGCTTTGTCGATGCGGGCGTGCCCGCTGGCGTGATTGGTCTGGTCTATGGCGACCCGCACGAAATCTCCAGCTACCTGATCCCCCATCCCGTGATCCGCAAGATCACCTTCACCGGCTCTACGCCTGTTGGCAAGCAACTGGCGGCCATGGCGGGCGCGCACATGAAGCGCAGCACCATGGAGCTGGGTGGCCACGCGCCGGTGATCATTGCCGAAGACGCCGATGTGGAACTGGCCGTGAAAGCCGCTGGTGCCGCCAAGCTGCGCAATGCAGGCCAGGTGTGCATTTCGCCCACCCGCTTTCTGGTGCACAAGAGCCTGGAAAAGCAGTTTGTCGAGCAGGTGGTGGCTTACTTTGCATCCATCAAAGTCGGCAATGGGCTGGATGCCGATACCAAGATGGGCCCGCTGGCCAATCCTCGCCGCGTCACCGCCATGCAGTCGCTGGTTGCCAACGCGCAGGCCAAGGGTGCCAAGCTGTTGATGGGCGGCCAGACGCTGGGCGATGCAGGCAACTTTTACGCGCCCACTATCTTGGCCGATGTGCCGCTGGATGCCGATGTGTTCAACAACGAGCCCTTCGGCCCCATGATTGCCATGCGCAGCTTTGACAAGCTGGACGAAGCCATTGCCGAAGCCAACCGCCTGCCGTATGGCCTGGCCGCCTATGCGTTCACCGCATCGCTCAAGAACGCGCACCTGCTGACCCAGCAGGTGGAGACCGGCATGCTGTGGATCAACCAGCCTGCCGTGGCCTCTGCCGAAATGCCTTTTGGCGGTGTCAAGGATTCGGGCTATGGCTCGGAAGGCGGCATGGAGGCACTGGAGGCCTACCTGATCCCCAAGGCTGTCTCGATTGCGATGGTCTAAGACACCCAGTACGCTGACAGAAAAAAGGCCGCAGCTGCGGCCTTTTTAATTGGGTTAAAGCATTCGGATCAGGGTCAGGGGGCTGGTACATCGTCACCCAGCGGCCTGCCATCGCTGGCGCGCTCATCGGTGTTGACCAGGCCTTTCTTCACATCACGGTGGGCTTGCTGCATCTCAGGGGCCGGCTGCTGGTCCGTCATGTTCACGGACTGATCTCGCTCGTGGGGCAGCTTGCCTTGTGCGCCTGCGTCAGTGGGGCGCTGCTTGCGGGTCGTATCAATGTGGGGTTCTGCCTGTGTGGCGCTGGGCTTATGCTGGGGCATGGCGGCCTCCTTTCAGGCTGCAGTGTGACTGCATCGGGCGTGGGGCGCTGTAGTCCAGTGGCTGGCATGGGGGCTGGCAAATGAAAAGTTCTTTTCAAGCTGTTGCACGCAAGTGCGCTGACTGGCAAGTCCTACAGCGCATGGCCGCAGCTTGCGGCACTATCAAGGCATCAACCGTGTGCTTGCACTGCGCACATGCGCAAAGCCTTTTTCAATCACAACATGGAGGACACGAATGACTTTAATCCCCGGCGAAACCCAACCCGGCTTTACCGAACTGTTTGCCCAACTGGGGCTGCCCAATGATGAAGCCAGCATTGCGCAGTTCATCCGCCAGCACGCGCCTTTGGCCGATGACGTACTGCTGCACGAAGCACCATTTTGGTCGCCACAGCAGGCGCAGATGCTCAAGGAAGAGATCCGGCTGGATGACGACTGGGCCATTGTCGTGGACCAGCTCAATGCCGCATTGCGTGGCAAACCCAGACTGGAAAAAATCTGAACACCGGGCGCGCAGCGTCCCAATAAAAAGGCAACCTCAGGGTTGCCTTTTTATTGGGTTAGAAGCGCTTCACCCAATCACCCACTAGCCCAGCCAGTGCGCCAGGAGCAGGCCTGCACCCAGCAGCCATGCAAACAAGAGGGCTGCCAGCAGCAAAGGTTTGACGCCTGCAGCACGCACTGCGTGCACATGGGTGGTCAGGCCCAGAGCGGCCATCGCAATGGCCAGCAGCAGGTTGTCCAGCTGCACACCCAGCTTGACCAGACTGGCAGGCAGGATGCCCAGCGAGTGAATCCCGGCCATCACCACAAAGCCCAGCGCAAACCACGGAATCGTGACCTTGCCCGCGCTGCTGGTGCTGCCGCCCTGGGCGGCTTCATCGCGGGCCAGCCACCACGACAGCAGCAGCAAGAAGGGGGCGAGCATCATCACGCGCACCATCTTGGCAATCACAGCGGTGTCTGCCGCTTGCGGGCTGACAGCGGCCCCTGCCGCCACCACCTGTGCCACTTCATGCACGGTGGCCCCAACGTACAGCCCGTAGTTTTGTGCATCGGCCTGCAGCCAGCCATGGCTGGCGTTCCACTGGAACAAGGCGGGGTACAAGAAGGTGGCCACTGTGCCAAACACCACGACGGTGGCAATTGCCACTGACACATCCTGTGCGCGGGCTTTGGCAACGGGGGCGGTGGCCAGCACGGCGGCAGCGCCGCAAATCGAGCTGCCTGCACCCACCAGCAGCGTGGTGCGCCTGTCCATTCCCAGTACGCGCTGGCCCACAAGGCAGGCCAGGCCAAAGGTGCTGCACAGCACCAGCGCATCCATCACCACGCCACTCCAGCCAACCGAGGCAATGTCCTGAAAAGTTAGGCGCAAACCGTAAAGCACGATGCCTGCGCGCAGCAGTTGCTGCTTGCCCAGCGCCACACCAGGCGTGGCAACGCTGGCCATGCGCGGGTAAATGGTGTTGCCAATCAGCAAGCCCAGCACGATGGCCAGTGTGAGTGCACCCAGACCATGTGCGGCAAACCAGGGGTGCTCGGACAGGGCCACAGCCACAACGGCAACGGCTGCGCTGAGCCCCAGACCGGGCCCTATGCGGCGCAGCCATTCGGCGGGATGAAAGAGAAAATCAGAAAAAGTGAAAGTGTTCATATGCCATCCGAAGCGGTAATGCCTTGTCCGGATGCATGCACTTTAGATAAGCTGGTTATATTTGTATAACGAATAGTTTGAGTAAAAACTACCTGCTTTATGGGTAGATGAATCACGGGATTGCCATGCTGCACCTGACGCTGCGACAACTTGAAATCTTCTGCGCTGTTGCGCAAAGTGGCTCCACCGTGGCGGCTGCTGATGCGGTGGGCCTGTCGCAATCGGCCACCAGTGCGGCTTTGCAGCAGCTCGAAGGCGCTTTAAATATCTTGCTGTTTGAGCGCGTGGGCCGCAATCTGGTGCTCAACGATGCAGGGCGTGCCTTGCTGCCACAGGCGCTGTCTTTGCTGGAGCAGGCCCGCAGCCTGGAGCAGGCACTGGGCAATGGCGGCGCTGGCTTGCCAGTGCGCCTGCGTGTGGCAGCCAGTACCACGGTGGGCAGCTATGTATTGCCCCCTGTGCTGGCGGCGCTGGCCCGCAGCCACCCGCACATCAGCGTGGACGTGCGCATCAGCAACACACGCAAGGTGGCACAGGCCGTGGAGTTGCTGGAGGCAGACATTGGCCTGATTGAAGGCAGCAGCCACTGGAGTGGGCTGCAGGTGCAACCCTGGATCAAGGATGAGCTGGTGATTGTGGCTGCCCCCAGTGATGCGCTGGTGCATGCGGCGCAGAGCAAGCCTGTGGGGGTGGGAGTGCTGCGCCAGGCGCGCTGGTTGCTGCGCGAAGAGGGCTCAGGCACGCGGGAGATGGTGGAGCATGCCTTGCTGCCACGCTTGCAGCAGCTGCAGGCCACGGCCACGCTGGGCAGCTCTGAAGCCATTGCACGCTGTGTGGTGCAGGCGCTGGGCATCAGCTGCCTGCCACGGGTGCTGGTGCAGTCCATGCTGGATGACGGCAGCTTGGTAGTGTTGCCCACATCGCTGCCCAAGATGGAGCGGTACTTTTCCATCGTGCAGCGCACGGGCAAACATGCATCGCCTGCGTTGCAGGCATTTCTTGATGCCTGTATGGCGCATGCACAGGTGTAGTTGCAAGTTCAGAATGATTCTTAAAAAAGAGCTGCTAGCGCTTTGTTTATAAGGTTTTCAGATAGTTATATATCTGAAAACAAGTGCTGATAAGCGCTAATAGCTCTCTTTTTTACTTGACTGGAATGGGTGTGCTGCGCGGCACAGGCACAGCGGCCACGCTGTTTTGGGGCGAGCCTTCAATCACGCGGTCGGAATACGTCATGTACACCAGCGTGTTGCGCGTGGTGTCCACCATGCGCACCACGCGCAGGCGCTTGAACAGCAGGGATGTGCGCTCGGTAAACACTTCTTCCTGCTGCTTGATGGGGGCGGCAAAACCAATGGGGCCAGTGGCCTGACAGCTGATGGACGCCTCTGAGCGGTCTTCCGCCAGACCCAGACCGCCTTTGATGCCGCCAGTCTTGGCGCGTGAGACGTAGCAGGTCACGCCAGAGACCTTGGGGTCGTCATAAGCATCCACCACAATCTTGTGATCAGGCCCGATGAACTTGAACACCGTATCGACCGAGCCAATCGTCTCGGAGTTGGCTGCGGCGTAACCGCAACCGAGCAGCAGGGCTGCGCTGGCAAGCCAGAGTCTGTGTGCTTTCATAGACCGCAAGCATACGGCCAGCCTGCGTGTTGTGCTGGTGCAAGATGCACCACTGCAGTTGCAGGTTTGCCCGCAGTGCCGTGCAGCCATGGCTGCACCACCGCACAATCGCCGCTCTTTTGGAGATGCGCAGGCATGGCTAGTAGCCCATGCCACTGCGCCCATGGCCTGCTGCACGCAGGCCAATTTTTCGACTGTGTTGCCATGTCCCGTGATTCTTCTTTGGCGCAGCCCTCTGTATTGGCTGCGCCCGCTTTGCTTTTGATGGCTGTCGCCTGCGGGCTGTGTGCCGGGGGCAATTACTTCAACCAGGCGCTGCTGCATTCCATTGCCCTGCATTTCGGGGTGGATGATGCCGCTGCGGGCCTTTCGGTCACCCTGGCGCAGGTGGCCTATGCCGTGGGCCTGCTGTTCATCACGCCGCTGGGTGACAAGTTCGAGCGCCGTCGCATGGCCGTTGTGCTGATGCTGCTGGCGGGCGCAGGGCATGCCATGGTGGGCTGGTCCAGCAGCTTTGCCATGTTCATGGCTGGCACCCTGATTGCAGGCTTGTTCTCTGTGGCCTCGCAGGTGCTGGTGCCCATGGCCGCTGCGCTGGCTGCGCCCGGCCATGCGGGGCGCAATGTGGGGCTGGTACTGAGCGGCTTGCTGGTGGGCATCTTGCTCTCGCGCAGCGTGGCAGGTGGGCTGTCAACGCTGGGCGGCTGGAACCTGGTGTACCAGGTGACCGCCATCACCATGGTGCTGATGGCGGTGTCCATAAGCCATTTGCTGCCCACCTCGCGCCATGCTCAACCTATGCCGTATGTGCAGGTGCTGCGCTCCATGGGCGCATTGCTGCGCACCCAGCCTGCGCTGCGCTTGCGCACCACGGCCAGCGCACTGGCCTTTGCCTCGGTCAGCGTGATGTTTGCCACCATGGCGCTGGTGCTGTCCAGCGCACCCTTGCAGCTGAGCGACATGCAGATTGGCCTGGTGGCTCTGGCCGGTGTCACAGGTGCCCTGATTGCCAATGTGGCAGGCAGTTGGGCCGATCAAGGCAAAGACCGCACCTTGCTGCGAGCCGGGGCTGTGGCGCTGCTGCTGTCATGGCTGCCGCTGTGGTGGGGACAGACCAGTGTGGCGTGGTTTGTAGTGGGCGTGCTGGTGATGGATCTGGGCCTGCAAGCCATCAACGTGACCAACCAGTCGAGCATTGCCAGCCTGCTGCCCGAAGCACGCAGCCGCATGAATGCGGTCTACATGACGGGCTACTTTGCAGGTGCATCTGCCGGTTCTGCCCTGGGTGTGTGGGCATGGAACCTGGCAGGCTGGCAAGGCGCGTGCAGCGTGGGTGCTGGCTTGGCGGCACTGGCTGCGGTGAGCGTGTGGCGAGGCGTGCGCTGGGCAAAGCGCCAGCAACGCCTCAACAACATGCAGACGGCTTAAGCGCGCTGGAGCAGCGCTTGCGCTTGCTGGAGAGCAATCGTGTGCTGGCCGGCAGCCGAGCCATTGCGCAACGCCGCATGCTCAACCATCGGCTGCGTGCTATCGATGAAGAGCTGGCTCGTCTGAATGAAGAAATTCAGTTGCAGGGACGTCGCGCCGCACTGGCTCAGACACATCTGGTGCGCCAGCAGGAACTGGTATCCGAAAGTCGCCGGCGTTCTTCAG
>ENA-OFCX01001073-OFCX01001073.1-metagenomes-genome-assembly--contig:-NODE-1073-length-11892-cov-4.255470_pt1 | contig 11892 bp, 16 predicted proteins | sample MGYA00153384_OFCX01 | MGnify analysis MGYA00153384
CAAATACAAGTCGCCACAAAGTTCTCTGCACCGAAAATCTCATCAAGCATGTCGCGCGCATGATGCACCTCGTTGTCATCCAGCGTGATCCAGATCGAGCCTTTCTCGCTTAACAACTCGCGCAGCAGCACCAGCCGGGGCCACATCATGCACAGCCATTTGTCGTGGCGCAGCATGTCTTCGCCATCGACTGGGTTGGTCGTCAACCACTCTTTCATGATGGGGCTGTTGACGTTGTCGTTGTAGCACCAGCCTTCGTTGCCAGTGTTGTACGGCGGGTCAATAAACACCAAATCAACGCTACCGGCATAACGTGGCAGCAGGCTCTTGAGTGCATGCAAGTTGTCGCCATGAATCACCAGGTTGCTACCCAAATCTGCCGGGCCAACGCCTTTGGCTGCGTCCACCTCCAGCGGGCGGTACGGCACCGTCAGGTGGTGGTTGTAGACGTACTCTTTGCCTTTGAAGACGATTTCAGACATGTGTTTTCGGTGGTGTTGAGGAGGAGCTCTTTTGATTATCAGTGCATTTATTGGGTAAGCCACAGATCAATAAGTGCTATTTATTCAGGAGCTATTAGCGCCCGTATTTATTGGGTAAAACTTCAAAAACGTTAAAAGCTTTATAGACTTGAGGAGGATTTTCTTATCTGGTAGGGTAGGAAAATTCGAGCCAATCAATTGAACGAAAAAGCCTTCGCTTCTACCTTAATCAGCACCTCATCAATCGGCAACATCAGGCTAACCTCCACCACGATACTGACCACTGGCTCAAGAAAAAAAAGGCCGTGTACGCAGGTGTAGGTTGGGTAGTGGCACAGGCCGAAAAAAATTGCATTAGCGTAGCAGCGGTAGCCCGAAAGCATAGCTCTCCATTGACAAAATTTTGTGCGTCACACCACCATTGAGCACTGTCACATGCGCAGCTTGACCTGCCGCGCCAGCAGCAACCAACAGCGGTAGAAAATGCTCAGGCGACGGGTGTGTACGTGTTGCATGGGGTGCAATCACCAGCGCGCGTACCAGTTGATCATGCTTGCCGCTGGTCACTTGCTTACGTACCCAACTGACAAATTCATCAACGTAAGCAGGCGCAGGTTGCACTTCACCACCCGGTCCTGTAAACGTTTCATCCATCTGAAACTCGTACAAGTTGTGCGTCAGGCTGCCCGAGCCAATAATTAAAACGCCTTCATCAGCCAGACTAGCCAAGCTGTGACCCAACGCCAGAGCAGATAGGCTGTTCAGGTCATGGGGCATGGAGACTTGAAAGACCGGTACAACTGCCTGTGGAAACAGATATTGCATTGGTATCCAGGCACCATGATCCAAGCCTTGCTGCATGTCCAGTTCTGCTTTGTAACCCGCCGCTTGCAAAAGCCTGATGGTTAATTCAGCAAATGCAGGTGCGCCTGGTGCGGGGTATCGAAGGTTGTACAGCTCATCAGGAAAGCCCGCAAAATCATGGATGGTTTGCGGCTGCGTCGTACCTGCTATGCGCAAGTGCTGGCTGCGCCAGTGTGGAGACACTACCAGCACCGCTTCGGGCTTGTTTAAAGCTCGCCCTAACGCCGTCAGGTGTGCTCCTGCAATGCCTGGTTGCAGCGCAAAGGTAGGTGCACCATGCGACACAAACAGGACGGGCTGCCTGGCGGCATTAGAAGAACTACCATTAATCATGGCTAAAGCCTTTGTGTGTAGTACAACCCTAAGCTTGACGCGCTTGCAGCAACTGCTTTCGCAGGCTGTAAGCACCGTCACCCAGCAAGGCCACACCAACCGCCAACAACACCAGAACCGCCGGAAATTCCCAGCCACCCTTGGCGTTGGTGAACAACCAACCGTTGCCCACATGCACAAATAGTGCACCCAACAAGACAGGCAGCGACAGCAATGCGGCCCAAGCTGCTTGGTAACCCACAACCAGCAAAACGCCGGCGATCACCTCAAGTGGTGCAACACCATAAGCCGCCCAACCGGGAAAGCCAACTGACTCAAAGAAACCAGCTGTGCCCGGCAGAGTAAACACAAATAATTTGAGCATGCCGTGCGCTATCAGGACGATACCGAGTGCGGCGCGTAAAACCAGCGCCGCTAAGTCTGCGCGCTGAAAATGTAGTGGGGTTGTAGTCATGAAAACTCCTGAAAAAATGAAATGAAAATTAAAGATGTCGGCTCGACTCCAAGTTGAGCCGATGATGCACAGCACGTTTGGTGCTGTCAGCGTTGTTCCAGAAGTTTTGCAGAACCCAGCCATATTCAGGCAAGCCATTGATGAACGGGTCAAGCATCTTCATGCCCGATGGCAGCTTCCAATCGGCTTGGAGTTCGGCACCGAGTGCAAAAACAGTGTTCAACTGCGCACCAGCAGCGCTCATGCGTTGCATGGCGGCGTCGGCTTCGTACTTGCTCCATGCGCCAGATGCATCAACTACCGGGTGTACCGTGTAGCCATCATTGACCATGCTCAAAGTCGGAAACGCAACGCAAGTGCCCAGGGTAACGCCAGAAATGATGATGTGTTTGCGACCCGTTTTGGCCACCAGTTCTTCTAACGCTTTGCGAAAAGTTGGATCTTCGTAGGCATTGATAATGCCAGTCCGGCGAATGATGGATTGCGTGGGAAACAAAGCTTTAAGCTCTGGCAGGAGGTCACCGTTTTGCCATTGTGCATTTGACGTGGTCAGCAGTACCGGAATGTCGAGCGCGACAGCCATTTTGGCCAAGGACACTACATTGCTTTTGTAGCCCGAGCCCTGCGCAAAATCACGTGTACTGGCCATCAAACCAATTTGGTGGTCAATGAACAGCATGATGCTGTTTTGTGGTGTTGGCTTTTCGTAAGCAGTGCGTCCTGCCTTGCGGGCGTCTGCTGGCGTAACCTTGTTGGCCAAAGATTTGTCAGTAATGGCACTGATCGTGTCGGCTGGCCGATCTTGCGCCAGCGCAAATGAGCTTGCGCTGATCAAGGCGAGCGACATAACGAAGTGATTGAGACGAAATTTCATGGTTTGCTTTCGATGTAGGTGAAAAATATGTAAACGCCAAGCGTTTAGCCGTTCAGACTTTGCGAATCCAGGTAGGTGCCACGCTGGTGCCAAAGCCTGCGCCGTAACCCAAGTAAGTGTTCAAGCCTGCCAGTGGCTCCAAATAACGCGCGTTTTTCAAGGCACCAGCGTCGATGGTTAAAAACCCCATGCTGGTGGCCAGCGATTGCACGGTTTCTTTGCTTGCCGCGTTGTCACCAGCGACAAACACAGTTACCTTCTGAGCGTTACCAAAATTAGCGCCTTCATTGAGCACCGCGGCAAACAAGGTGTTGAAAGCCTTGACTACATGCGCGTGCGGCACCGCTTTGGAAATTTCTTCAGCTGCACTGGTGCTGTGACCAACCGTTAAGCCCATGTAGTCGGCCGTCAATGGATTAGTGATGTCGATAACGATCTGACCCGCTTGAATATTGGCGCTGGTCAATGCAGCAACGGCATCGCCATAGCCAGTTGCCAGCACGATGGCATCAGCTTCTTTGGCAATGTCATGTATGGGCATTGACACAACACCCGTGTACTGCGCGGCCAGTGCGTTGGCCTTGGCTACATCGCGTGACGCAATGTTTACCTGATGGCCTGCGCCATGCAGTTGTTTGACAAATGCACTGGCCATATTGCCAGCGCCAACAACAGAGATTTTCATGATGATGACCTTTAAAAATAATGTGAGACTTTTGTTGTGCGGCGTGATTGCTGGGCACGGAATGAACTTTATAAGTTCCATTTAAAGAGATAAAGTATCTGTATTAAGATTAATTGTTTCTTAAAATGAGACAAAAGAAGAAATATATGGATAAATTTTTAGAAATGCGCACTTTTGCATCGGTCATTGAAATGGGTAGTTTTGTGCGCGCGGCAGACACGCTGAGCATGTCTAAGGCCGCTGTATCGCGTTATGTCAGCGACCTAGAAAGCCGTTTGGGTGTTCGATTGATTCAGCGCACCACCCGTAAGCTGTCGCTGACCGAAGAAGGTGAGGTTTTCTACGCGCGATGTAAAGAAATTTTGGCCGGGCTGGATGAAGCGGAGGCGGAGATTTCACTGCGAACAGGGCAAGCGGTAGGGCAAATCAAAATCAGCGCACCTGTGTCTTTTGGTATTTTGCACATGGCCTCGCTCTGGGGGGTCTTCATTTCCCAGCAACCCCAAATTTCGCTAGACATCACTTTGTCGGATCGGGTGGTTGATTTGGTTGAAGAGGGCATTGATGTGGCTATACGAATTGGTCGGCTGCCGAGCTCCACCATGATCAGCCGCAAACTGGCAACGACCCGCATGGTGCTTTGCGCTTCACCGGCCTATTTACGCCGCACGGGTAAACCGAAAAAACTAGCTGATTTGACAGACCACGCGGTGCTGGCCTTCAGCTACTGGTCAGGTGGTGACGAGTGGCAGTTTGAGGGACCGTTTGGTACCGAGTCTGTGAAGGTCAAGCCAAGAATGCACACCAACAGCGGTGATACCTGCCGGGGCGGCGCGATAGAGAATCAGGGGATCATCTTGCAGCCTACGTTTTTGGTGGGAACGGATTTGCAATCTGGCGCACTGGTTGAAGTACTGTCGCAGTACAGATCCATAGAACTGGGCATTTATGCGGTGTATTCGAGCCGCAAACACATATCGCCCAAGATCCGGTTGCTGATAGATTTTTTGGTGGATTGGTTTAAGCAAGCGCGCTGGCCGGTACATGGCTGATGTTGAAAAGTTGATTCATGTCCTGCACCGCCTGGTCAACGGCGGCCACAGCGTGGTGGTGATTGAGCATGACCTGGACGTGATTGCCGAGGCCGACTGGGTGATTGACCTGGGGCCCGACGGCGGCAATGCAGGCGGCAGCGTGGTGGCTGCTGCGCCGCCCGAAACTGTGGTGAAGCTGGGTACGCATACCGGGAATGCTTTGCGGAGTGTTTTGGAACGAGCTTAAATGATATCAAATCAGTAGCTGTTAGCGCCCGTATTTATTGGGCTACAGCTTTAAAATACAGTTAATTGGTAGTTGATTACATTACTCTTCCCCCTTTTCGGGGACGGGCTGGGATGGCGCAAGAATGGTTTATTGGAAATACTGTAAAGCTTCTAATTTATCTTTCAGGCAACAAGCAATCGTCGGTTCGCCCTCGGCTTAAACCACGTGTCTGGCGCGCTTGAATCGCAACCAGATCGCAATCAGGTTTCAATGTACAGCGGCGACAGGCTGATCAGCTGCGATGGCGGCATGCCGAACACACTTTTAAATGCTGTGCTGAAGTGAGCCGAGTTTGAAAAACCTGCGGATATGGCAGCATGCGTCAGACTGGTGCCTTGAATCGCATCTCCGAGGGCGACACGCATGCGTGCCCAAAGTCGAAAGCGCCGAAACGAAATACCGACATGCTCTTTGAACAAATGCTGAAAGCGTGAAGAAGAAAGTCCAATTTCGCTGGCCCAATCTGCAGCTGGCCGTGTGTCGTCAGGACTCAGCAACAGGGCCTGAACAACAGATCGAATACGTGGCTCGTCCTGGCGCTGGATAAAACCCAAATTTTTTGCCAGGGCTGCCGTGGTTTCAATCCACGCCAGCTTATTTCGCGGCATTTGCACCAGCAGGTCAATCAGGATGCGCTCGTTGATCAGATCAAAGCTGAGTTTCTCGCCCGGTTCCAAGCAATTTGCACGCAGTGCTGCAAGATCGGGACTGAGGGCATCCACATAGATAAATGCGTGGTCGTGCGTACTCATCTCGATCAAATGCAGTTGATTGGGCTCAATCAGCACACTGCGACACACCCTGAATCCCTGTTCGAGATCACGCGCATCTAGCGCGACCCGCATTGGCGTTTCAAGTGCAAGCGCCAGGACTGCAACCGCATTGCGATGCGCCGCCAGTTGAAGTCCCGGGCCAATGTACAGAGCGCGCGCTCCCCAACTCACCAGCATTGCAGGTGCTGATGTGCTTTCACCTTTTTTCTCGCTGCAGCTCGTTTTTAAAAGCATTGTGAAGATGCCTTGATTACATTCAACCAAGCTAGAGTATGGCTGGATAAATCTGTGCAATAAAAAGAATAATCAGTGAAACGACCTTAACTTGCAGACAGGCGCGGTAGAAATGATTGATCAGCAGGCTGTCGTGACAGCTCCGTCGTTGCAGCATCTTGAAAGGATTAAATAATGGTTATCAAATTATGTTGGGCCGTACTGGCCCTGATTCACGTCATACCAGCGTTGGCGCTTTTCAAACCTGCGCTGTTGACCACCTTGTACGGCGCGCAGACGGGCTCCGTAACGTATATGTTGTTGCACCACCGCGCTGCCTTGTTTGTCGGTGTCTTCATCGCGTGCATTTATGCAATCTTTCAGCCTGGATCACGCCAGCTTGCCGCTGTAGTGGTGGCTGTCAGCATGGTCTCATTTCTTGTGTTGTTTGCTCTCAGTGGTAATCCGGCAGGCTTGCGTCTGGTGGCAATTGTTGATCTGGTCGGTCTTCCATTTCTGGCATTTGCTGCATGGCACGCATTTCATGTGGCGCTCGCCGGTGAGTGAATTTACGTTTGATCTAAGCCCAACTTCATCAAATGATCTGTTGTGAACTGGGCTGCACATTCTGCCCATCTTGGTCTGTTTATCGGCATACCGCCTGCTTTTGCGATGATGACGGATTTTAGTTATTTGCTATTATATTAATAGCTATTTACGCCCGTATTCATTGCTCTAAAGAGTTAAATTACTCGTTAATGAAAACATAAAACTGGTTTTCTCGCCCTAAAAGCCAAGCGCAAGGCTAGGCGTCAAACTCAGGTACACTACCTACCAGTTGATAGGTATTTTAGGGATTTTATGGATAATTTTCTAGCTATTCATGCAGACGTCAGCCAGCGGCTGGTTGTGGACCAAGCCAGCTTGCCATGGGTGGATTCACCTGTGTCAGGGGTTTGTCGGCGCCTTTTGGAGCGAACAGGTGCTGAGACTGGCCGGGCAACTTCCATCGTCGCGTACGCGCCCGGCTCTTCATTTCATCGGCACACCCATGGTTTGGGCGAAGAAATTTTGGTGCTCGACGGTATTTTTAGCGACGAGAACGGCGACTACGGACAGGGCTGCTACTTGAAAAATCCGCCGGGCTCTGCCCATGCACCTTGGTCTGAAAAGGGTTGTACGTTGTTTGTCAAGCTTCACCATCTTGACCCAGCTGATCAACACCAGGTAGCTGTTGATACCCGCACAGCCCAGTGGTCTCCTGGTTTGGTGCCCGGTTTGACAGTGCTGCCACTGTCAAGTTTTGGCACTCACAATACGGCCATGGTCCGATGGGCCCCGAACACCCGCTTTCAACCGCATCGCCATTTTGGCGGTGAGGAGATTTATGTTGTTGATGGCATTTTTGAAGATGAACATGGGCGCTACCCCGCCGGAACTTGGATGCGCAGCCCGCATTTGAGCGCACACCAGCCCTTTAGCGTTGAGGGTTGCACGATCTTCGTGAAAACAGGGCATCTTGCGCCAGAAGTTGCCCAGCAGTCGCTGCAAAAGCTGTACGCATGAAGCACTTCTCCGATGCGACGCCAACTGCTGAAAAGGTGCTCGACGCTGCTGAAGGGCTGCTGCAGCAGCGCGGCTATAACGGCTTTTCGTTTGATGACGTGGCTCTTCTGGTGGGGATTAAAAAGCCCAGCATTTATCACCATTTCGCAACCAAGGCCGAGCTTGCCTGCGTGGTGACGCAACGCTATACCCACCGTTTTCGTGCTGCGCTGCTTGACATCGAAGGTCGCCATGCGCGCGCGCCCGAACGCTTGGCCGGTTATGTGGCTTTGTTCGAGAAGACTTTTGCGCAAGGCCAGCGTTTGTGTGTTTGCGGCATGTTGGGCGCCGAGGCGCAATCCCTTCCGTCAGACGTTGGCGCTGAAGTGCGGCGCTTTTTTGAAGCCAATCTGGTTTGGCTGACGCAGGTCATGACCGAAGGGCAAAGCGCGGGTTTAATCCGCTTGCAACCCGAGGCGGGCGTTCTGGCAGAAGCGCTTTTGTGCGCATTGGAAGGCGCAATGGTGGTGGGCCGGGGCTTGGCATCCGTACGCGGCCCGGGCGCTGTGGGCGCATCAATGATTTTCACGTTGCTGGTTTGAAGTCTTTGTGCAGTGCAAGTTCAAAGACAAAAGCCAGTTTTTTTGCAGGCAAAAACTACCAATTAGTAGGTAGTTGATTTTATTTTAGAAAAGGTTGATTTATGACAAATTTATTCAAAGGCCAAAAGTTACTGGTCGTGGGCGGTACCAGTGGCATGGGCCTGGCAGTTGCACAAATCGTGTTGCGCCAAGGTGGCAAAGTTGTCATCACTGGGCGACGTGCCGACAAGACGGATGCAGCCCGCCGCTTGCTGGCTGCTGATGAGCTGCTTGGTGCTGGTGCAGCAAATGATTTCGTGTCAGCCATCAACGCTGACTTGCGCAGCCCTGAGGGCCTGCAGCTTCTTCTCAGCACGCTCGAACGCGACCACCCGGACATTGATTTACTGGTCAATGCAGCTGGTGTGTTTTTGCCCAAGCCATTTTTACAATATACAGATGCTGACTATGAGCAGTACCTTAGCCTGAACAAAGCCACGTTTTTCATCACTCAACAAGTAGCTGCCAGCCTGGTAGCAGCAGGGCGGCCAGGGGCTATTGTCAACATCGGCTCCATGTGGGGCAAGCAGGCGATTAAGGCTACACCATCGTCAGCCTATTCAATGGCCAAGGCCGGTTTGCATGCGCTGACCCAGCACTTGGCAATGGAGTTGGCCAGCAACAACATCCGAGTCAACGCAGTTTCGCCAGCAGTTGTTGAAACGCCGATTTATGAGGGCTTCATCGCCCCCGCTGATGTACACAATGCGCTGCAGGGCTTTAACAGTTTTCACCCGATTGGGCGGGTCGGTCAGCCGCAAGATGTGGCTGAGGTCATTGCATTTTTACTATCCAGTAAAGCTGCCTGGGTGACGGGCGCAGTATGGGATGTGGATGGCGGCGTGATGGCGGGACGCAATTCTTGAGCCAGATGGCGGGATGCAAACCAGTGCAGGCAGTTGCGGAAAGGGGCAAACGACAACGCCCTGCGTGCCGCAACGACGCACGCCTAAAGACACAAAATGCTATTTGCTCAAAAGCTGCCCGTGCTGCATTTATAAAGCTAAAGTGCTTAAGTTTTTATAAACAGCGTTTCGCAAATCTAATTGGCTTCACTTTTTCTCCCTTTGCGGGGAGAGGGTAGGGGTGAGGGAAACGGTCAGCGAATACAGGTGTCCTTCGTGATTGACTTGCTTTCCTTCTCCCCAACCCTATCTGCGCAAAGGGAGCAAGTGCGTCACACGCGTACAACGATCAAGGCGCTTACTGGGAAATGCTGTTTGGCGGTCATTGCGCCAAAAACACAGTCGCCTCAATCTCAATCAACACCTCATCACTTGGCAACATGCGACTGACTTCGACCACCGTACTCACCACAGGCTCGGGGCAGAACAGGCCGCGCACGCGGTTGTAGGCCGGGTAGTGGCGCAGGTCACGAAAGTACTGCACCAGCTTGAAGACGTCTTTCATCTGCCCGCCCTCGGCTTCTACGATGTCTTTGATGCGATTCAGTACAAACCAGCTTTGCGCTGCAGCGGGTGCTTCAAAAATATCCACGCTCATTTGCCCGGTGTTGTAGCCCAACGTTTGCAGTTGAGTTTGCGCCTCAAGAGGCAGGTCGTTGTAGGCGGTGACGACTTTTCGCGCAGCCGGATCTACCGCAATCACCCCACTCAGATACAGCATGTTGCCAACTCGTTTGGCCGCCAGGTAGTTGGCCAGAGGTGCTCCAGTAGACATGATTACATCGCTTTTAAAGTAGTGGTAACTTTGCTGATAAATGCGTCGCAGTCGGCGCGCGTCACGTTGTTCATGTTGTGCAATTGCAGCCAGGTGGTTTTGCAATTTTTGGCCATCAACGCCCGCAGTCCTCGCATGAAGAGTTTCTTCGCCGGGTCGCCCATTACTTTGAGCCACCACCACGGCGCGCCGCCATGGGTGATGACCGTCAGGCGCTGAATGTGACGCAAACCCGGCACGGCACTCTTGCCTTTTTGCGGCGGTGGCAAAAACGCCACCCCTGGCAGCCAGACGCGCTCCAGCCAGCCTTTGAGCATGGCGGGCGGGCCGTAAAACCAGATGGGGAATACAAAAACCAAATGCTCTGCCCACCTGAGCGCGTCCACATGCGGCTGCACTCGCGCTTCGATCAAACTGGGGTTAGGCAGGTAGGCCTCCCGTTCTTCAAGCGTCAAAACAGGCTGGAAATTTTCTGCATACAAGTCAAAGCAGCGCAGTTCATGGCCACGCGCTTTGAGGGTCTCAACCGTTTTTGCATACAGCGCAGCACTAAAACTTTGCGGATTGGGGTGACAGTAAACAACCAGTGTTTTCAAATTGCTTAAAACCCGTTACTTCACACCAGCTTTGGTTTTAATGTCCATACCGACTTTTTTATTCACAAATTGCGTAGTGATGACCTTGCTCAAGTCCACATCGCCCGGCTTGTACAAACCAGCCTTGACCATCTTGTCGTAAAAGTCTTTGACGCGAGCTGTGTTCATTGCGCCAATGCCGTTGGTCAGGGCTTCACCACTGTCGACAATCGCCAGCTTTTTCATCAGCTCAATGCCGCCCGCAATATTGGCCACGAGGTCAAAACCGTTGTGGGCCAGGAAATGTGCAACCTGCAAACTGCGCACACCGTGATGGCACAGGCAGGCGACGGGTTGATCCATGGTCAGCTCGCTCAACCTGGTGGGAATCTCGCGCATGGGAATAGACACTAACCGCGTGCCAGCAGGCTCGATGCGGGCGGTCTGCAGTTCCCACGGCTCGCGCACATCCAGCACCACGGGTGCTGAGGGAAGTGATGCCACCCAGTCTGCGAAATCACTTGGACGAACTTGAACAACCATGCGGTGTTGGTCTAAAAACTGAAGCGCGAAGCTTGTGGAAAATGCAACAACCGCGCGGTCAGCGTGTCCCATGGCTGCACGGTGGTGTTGCCACTGGCGCTGTGGGTGACAAAGGTGGCACGCATCATGGGCTCATCACCCACGATCGCGGCCAGCCGGCCCCCGGGCTTGAGCAAGGCCAGCAGCGCGGGCGGTACCTGTGCCACCGAGCCGCTGAGCAAAATCACGTCAAACGGGCCACCGGCAATCTTGTCTTTGGCCCCATCGGCATGGCGCACTTCCACATTGCCAATGCCAGCGCGCTGCAGATTAGCCCGGGCCAGGCGGGCGAGGTCGGCGTCAATTTCAAGGGTGACCACGTGCGCTGCGCTGTGCGCCAGCAGCGCGGCCATGTAGCCTGAGCCCGTGCCAATTTCCAGTACGCGCTCATTTTTTTGAAGCTTCAGGTCTTGCAGCAAACGCGCTTCGACCTTGGGTGCCAGCATGCACTTGCCTTGCGCGACTGCGCGTTCGCCGCCCCCTACACCCACCACCAGCGGAATTTCCATGTCGACAAACGCCAAGGCCTGGTGTGCGTCAGGCACAAAATCTTCGCGTTTCACGACATTCAGCCCGTGCAACACCGCCGCGTCCAGCACCTCCCAGGTGCGAATCTGTTGCTCGATCATGTTGAAGCGTATTTGTTCGATGTTCATGGGATTGTGGTTGCAGCGGTTGTGACGGAAGAGGCAGAAATTTTAGGTGGCGCTTTGGAGCTGAAGCGTCGGTTGAACCACTGCGCCAGATCGTCCATGTAGCAGTACATCACCGGCACCACCACCAGGGTCAGCAGCGAGGAGGTGATGACGCCGCCAATCACCGCCTGGCCCATGGGCGCGCGCTGTTCAGAACCTTCGGTCAGCGCAAA
>ENA-OFCX01001074-OFCX01001074.1-metagenomes-genome-assembly--contig:-NODE-1074-length-11891-cov-17.922018_pt1 | contig 11891 bp, 11 predicted proteins | sample MGYA00153384_OFCX01 | MGnify analysis MGYA00153384
TAGTTGATAGTTGATAGTTGATAGTTGATAGTTGATAGTTGATAGTTGATAGTTGTAATCCTCATTCCTCAGTGGCTGCGTAGTCCCGTTACCCCACCCCAGCCCTCCCCTTATAAAGGGGCGGGAGCAAAAGCCCCCCTGCTTGGTGCGCTACATCGGGGAACCCGAACAGTACGCACATCCGCGCATATTCGGGGGGTTTGGGGGGGTAAACCAACCTAAAACGAAGTCTACCCTTAACTAGAACTAACGTTAATTACGATCGACTTCCTCCTGATTTTCGGCAATTTCAGACACTTCGACTAAGACTTTATCGACTCTTTTTCCATCCATATCGATGATTTCAAATCTTAGTTTTCGCCATTCAAAGTATTCGCCAGAAATGGGAATCTTACCTAACTGCATAATCGCAAATCCGCCGAGCGTGTGGTAGTTGCCGCGATCGATCGCATTTTCGGGAATATCAAATTGTTCGAGTAATTCTTCGATCGATAACATCCCATCCAGTAACCATGAACCATCCTCGCGCTGAATAATTTGGGGTTCTTCTGGATCTTCATTAAAATCAGTAATATCACCAAAAATCTCTTCAAACATATCGTGCATAGTGACTAAACCCTGAATCACACCATATTCATCCACCACCATCGCGATATGGGTGCCAAATTTCTTAAATTGCTCCAGTACTTTCAACCCGCGCGTACTTTCGGGGATAAAGAGTGGTTGACTCAGGGATGCCGTAAGGTTGATTTCTTCACCTTTGAGAGTTTGAGAGAGTAAATCGGCGACATGAATTACGCCCAAAACTCGATCGAGTTCGCCTTCACATACAGGTAATCTCGAATAATCACTATCGATAATTTTGTCACGGGTAATCTCTATCCGATCGTTGATATCAATCCAAGTAATATCTGGGCGGGGAGTCATCAGTGCACCGATTTTGAGATCGCCTAAACTCAATACCCCTTGAACCATATCCTGCTCGGACTCTTCAAACATCCCCGTCTCAGTACCCTGTTCGATCATCACCTTGATTTCTTCTTCTGTTACTTCTGGCTGATTGGAGCGTTTGATGCCCAATAGCTTGACGACAAAATTGGTAGAACGACTCAGCAGAAAGATCAAAGGTGTCGATACCCGTGCTAGAAAATCGATCGGTTTAGCAAAAAAACTGGCGATTTTTTCGGGACTATTGAGGGCGATCTGTTTGGGTACCAATTCAGCGATCACGATCGTCAGATAAGTAATTATCGCAATTGCCAGAATTGAGGCAATCGGTTCGCTATATTGGCGCGGTAATACTAGTTCCAGTTGTGGTGCCAGTAGCCTGGAAATGGCACTCTCTCCCCGTGCACCAGATAGGATCGCCATCAAGGTAATCCCAACTTGAACTGTCGGCAAAAATCGATCGGGTGTCATTGACAAGCCTAACGCGACTCTAGCACGTCGATCGCCTTGATTTGCCAGTTGTTGCAATCTAACTTTCCGTGCTGAGACGATCGCCATCTCCGACATCACAAATACACCGTTAAGTAATATCAGGACGAAAACTAGCACTAATTCCGCAGTTAGGGACATGAAACCAAGAATGAAGGATTGTCTTAAATACTGTCTCCAGTGTAGCTGCTCAGTGACTAGGATCTGAGCTACTTAGGTGCGAGCTTCTATTTACCCCAAATTCTCTCGGCTACCGCCCGCACCGCAAATTGAGGTAAAGCTAAGGCTCTCCGCCAGCGGCTGGGTTCTTGAGCGATCCGATACATCCATTCTAGATCCAGATTCCGGATATATTGCGGTGCGCGATTTTTCGATCCAGACCACACATCAAAACTTCCGCCCACACCAATCCAGATTGCCTGGGGACATAGATGAAAATTATCCCGAATCCAAATTTCTTGTCGAGGCATTCCCAAAGCTACCAGAATGATTTTCGGCTGAGTAGTCTGAATCTGGTGTAACAATTGAGTCTGCTGTTGGCTGTCAATATAACCGTGCTCGATCCCGACAATATTTAAATTTGGTAACTCAGTTTGCCACTTTTGAGCTGCTCGATCGACTATCTCCGGCTTACCGCCATAGAAAAAAACCGAGTAGTTGTGCTCTGGCTGTGCCGCCAAGCGGAGCAAATCTGCCCCCAGATCGATACCTGCGTATCGAGGCTGCTCGACACCATGTAATCGCAACGCCATAATAATCCCCGAGCCATCTGGAGTCACTAAGTCAGCGGTGCCAATGATGTGAGCTAGTTCGGGATTGTGACTTGCCTGGATGATGATTTCGGCATTCATCGTCACGACATGGGTGCCAATCCCTTGTTGGAGTCGATCGATCAGCCATGAGGTGTAGTCAGTAGCTAGATGTACTGGTTGACCCAAAATTTTGAATTGTGGTAGAGGTATAGAAGGACGGGGCATGGAATTAGCAGAGTGGTTTAAAGATGTATTCATCATTAATTGTTATCGATCTATTGAATATCGTTGAGTTGAGCGAGCAACCACTCATCTATTGGTTGTCCATCCTTGCGCTGTAACTCGATGACGATCGTCATCACAGATCTAGAACCCACAGGTGCAGGTTGTTTATTAAAAATAATATTGTAGTCAGCCGGATTTTCATTTCGCTGTTTGAGCCAGTCCTCTACTTTAGTTTTCGCAAATAAAGATTGACCACTTTCATACATGCGATTAATTTGAAGTTGGATGCTATGAGGATTGTGTTGTGCCATTTAACTAGGGGATCGGGGATAAGGTTTAGGTTTTGGGGTGAGGATAAAGTAGCTGAGATCGTGGATGATTATGTTACCACTACACTAAAATAATTACAGATTCCATAACTTAATTTTACCTATTATCATCCCGATCGATGTTATTTATTGTATTTGTTTGCTGTTTAGCTCTCTATGTTGCTTGTAATCTAGGGGCTAATGATGTTGCCAACTCAATGGGCACATCTGTTGGCTCCAAAGCGATTACGCTCAAACAAGCGATCGTCATTGCTGGAGTTCTAGAATTTACAGGTGCGGTATTATTTGGGCGACAGGTATCTTCGACTTTAGCTACTAGTATCGCCAACCCCGATCTGTTTGCCAGTCAGCCGCATACGCTGTTACTGGGGATGATTGCGGTGTTAATTAGCTGTGGATTGTGGCTCCAAATTGCGACTGCCAAAAATTTGCCTGTAGCTTCTTCTCATGCGGTGGTAGGTGCGATCGCGGGATTTAGTTGGGTAGCCGCAGGTACTCAAGCTGTAGAATGGTCAGCACTGGGGACGATTTCGCTAGCATGGGTACTTACGCCGATCGTCAGCGGGACGGTAGCTGCGAGTTTTTATCTACTAATTAAACGCTGGATTCTAGAACCAGAGCAACCACTGATTCAACTCGCACAATGGATACCGTGGTTATCATTGATTCTTGTCAGTGTATTTGGTGTGATTGTGTTACCCACTGTTGTGGAAACATTACCGTCGGACTTTTTGCCCAATGTTCCCCGTCATGATTTTCCCCTGGGTTTAGGTGGGATTGCCGCGCTCTCGATTACGCTCTTAGGCTGGCGACGACTGAGGAATGAGATGACTGTGAAGTCCGCAGAAGTCCAAGCAGTTGTCGAGCGTCAATTAGCAAGATTTCAATTGCTTAGTGCTTGCTGTGTGGCATTTGCTCACGGTTCCAACGATGTGGGCAATGCGATCGCGCCATTAGCCACCATCCTGTATATTCAGCGTACTGGTACCGTCCCCCAATCCAGTCTAGAAATCCCCTTGTGGGTGCTGGTACTCGGCGGAGTCGGAATTGTTGTCGGTTTAGCCATTTGGGGCAAACAAGTCATTGCTACCATTGGTGAAGGGATTATCAAGCTCGAACCGAGTAGCGGATTTGCCGCAGAACTCGCCACCGCAGCCACGGTTTTGATTGCTTCGAGTCAGGGGCTACCCGTCTCCACTTCTCATGCTTTAGTGGGTGCTGTCGTTGGAGTAGGTGCGGTAAAAAATTGGCGATCGCTCAGTCTCGATACGCTCAAATCGATCGGGTTAGCTTGGATTGTCACAATTCCGATCGCGACTGCTCTAAGTGCGGGAATATTCATCGTACTGAGATCCTATTTTGGCTAGGGTCGAATCCACGCTACAAATCTGTAAGTTGTTGGCTCGGCACTGCGTTATAATCGGGCTAAACTTACTCAGCTTCTAACTCCAGACAGATGAAAGGTCAAAACTTTGTGAACTGGTTGATGGGCGATCGAGCAGGGCAAGTCGTCACCGATGTCTGGGATTGGTTGTGGGGCAAAACACCCCCAGTCGCACCGCCGAATCAAGCGGACACATTGGATCTCGCCGAACGCGCTCTGGCTCAGATGTCCCAATCGGTTGCCAGTCTGTCGGCGGCTGTCGCCCAGCAAGCAACTTCCTATCAAGATTTGCAAGCTCAATCTGAGACTAAACTGCAAGAGATCCAAGCCTTGGAGCAAGCGGCACAGATCGCGGCTGACAAAGGGCGCGATCGAGATGCACGGCTGACATTAGCTCAAGTCATCCAACAGGAAACATTACTCGCACAACTTCATACTCAAGTCGATCGAGCCGAAGCAGTCTTGATTAGTTCTCAAAATCGCCTCACGCAAGAACAGTTAGAAGTCGCGCGCTACCGTACCGAGATTCAGAACACCCGCGATCTGTCCCGCGTCAATCTTGCATTACAGGAAATTGCCCGTGCTAACGATGAATTCGATGGTGGTTCCGCCAAATCTACCCTGGAAAATGCTCAACTCCAAGCCACCGAATATGAAATGCAGCAAAAGCTGGTTGCAGATATTTCGCTCAATCGATCGGCACTAACCGATGAAGATAATGATGCCCAAATTCAAGCCAAAGTCAATGAGCGACTGGCAAAGTTGAAAAATGGTCGTGCTGAACCCCCTAATTAAATTTATGAGTAGTTCTAAAAACAGTCCGCCACCAATCGTCTATATTGCAGGAGTATTGGCTCTAGGGGCGATCGCTTACTCTGTCTTCAGCGATCGGGCTGCAAAATTGCCTGCGTCGATCGATAATAACAATAGCGATCGCCCAAACTCACAACCCCAAGTAGCATTCGACTCACCAAGAGCAGTTCCAGCGGGCACGATCCTAAAAATTGGTGGTTCCACCAGCTTGGCACAAGTCAATCAATCTTTAAAAATAAGCTTTGAGAGAAAATTTCCTGGCGTTCGCGCCATCCCTCAAGCCTCTAGTTCTAGCCAAGGCTTGACAGATCTCGCCGCTGGGTCGATCGATCTGACGGGGATTTCTCGCGCACTGACAGCCGCTGAAAAAGGTCAAGGCTTAGTCTCAGTGCCAATTGTCAGTCAAGACAAAATCGCGATCGTCATTGGCAGTAATAACAATCTCCGTACGGGTTTAACTTCCGACCAAGTTGCTAAAATATTTACAGGTGAAGTCAATAACTGGTCGCAAGTCGGCGGTAAAGATTTACCGATTCGACCGATTTTACGACCCGCCAATAGTGGAACTCACCAATCTTTTCAACAGGTGGGACTGCAAGGTAAAAACTTTGGCTCAGGTGGTAAATTCAAGGTATTGGATCGAGATGCTACTACCCCACTGCTGCAAGCTCTGGGTACCGACGGGATTGGCTATGCGACCTTTGCCCAAGTTGCCAATCAGTCAACGGTACGATCGATCGCGATCGATGGGATCGCACCCGAAGCGGATAATTACCCCTACAAGCGAACTTTAGCTTACGTCTACAAGGGTCAGCCCAACGATGCAGTCAAGGCATTTTTGGGATTTGCAACTTCCAGCGAGGGTCAACAATCGATCGCTCGTTCTGCTCGGAATCGGTAACATAGATCGTGTTAGTGAGATGATTCAACCCACAAACTGGTAAATCGAGCGACACTCCAGCCGACTAAACCCGAAACTTGCCCGTCACCAATTTCGACAATTCTTTGACAACCATCGCGACGATCGATCTCGTCAACTGAAAAGAATTTACCCTTAATTCGACTCGCACATTCTTTAACACAATCGGTTCGCACAATCGGTTCGCTCAATATTCAATTGTTCAGGAGTAGATTTTATGCCAGCTTCATTAAATGGATGCGGAACAACTTATTATGGCAGCCGTGATTTTCACACGGATGGTTCTTATAGTCATTCCAAATAAGAATGAGACATTAAGCAATACAATAATCTCGAATAATCTCGTCTATAGAAGTACCTGGCTTTGCATACATCCTTGCTCTTTTTACTACACCAAAGTCATGCTCGATATCATTTAGATCGGGCGAGTATCTTGGTAGAAATAAAATTTGATGCCCTGCTGCTTCTACCAATTCTCTAATTCTACTCTTTCGGTGAATTGGTGCATTATCCATAATTATAGTCATTCCAAATAAGTTTGAGACACCCTCAGATAGATAGACTATTACCGTGACTGACTCTGAAGGTCTAGACATGTCTCATTTTTAATTGGAATAACTATAATACTGATACTGTTGTCAAACTAGGAATTAAGAATAAATTTAGCCAGCCTTCAAATCCTGCTGCATCTAAGCTACCTGTAAATATCATTGGGGCGATAAATTCTTTTTTCTTCTTTCTTCTTCCCGCTACCAGATTCTCTCTCTTCCCTCGCTTGCCTTGTTTCTCTCCATAGACTTTTTTCCCTCGTTTTGACCACGCATATACACACTCTACATTTTCTTCAAAACCTGACTCATCAATAAATATAAGACTTTCACTTCCATACTTTTTAATTAATTCTCTAAGCTTTCTGTAATACTCAATTCGTTCTTCTTTATTCCTTTCTCTATATTTTAGATCTTTTTTTTTCGGGTTATTTTCATCTCTTTGATTGCATACCAGATCGCATTCGTTCTTACTCCAAAAATCTTGGCTCTGTCTGATAGCTTTATGTCTGGGTTCTGCTCGATATCTTTTCTTACTGCTTCCCAGTCTAGCTTCCTTTTTCTTCTAGTGACTTTTGTTGCTTCTAGCTCTTCTCGCTCTAGCCATCGATATATTGTTGCTCTACTCACTTGATAATTTTCTACTGCCTTTGATATACTTCCTCCTTGCTCTACAAACTCTACTACTCTTTTTCTTAAATCTAAACTATAAGACATTTCGACGCGACGCGATCTATAATTTTACTTACTATCTATTTTAGCTGTTTTTGTCTCATTCTTATTTGGAATGACTATATATCACGACAGAATGGATTATTTTTCTCCATATTCCACTTTTACCTCTTGCATCTTTTCGGGTTTTACCCACTGGCAGCGGTCATAATTATCTTGTCTTTAATTCTCAAAATTATAGAGTTCAGAAGATTCTACTGTGCCGTAAACAGGTTTGGAATACTTATCTAACCATCCTGATTGTAATTCTTTCGATAGTTCTATTGATTATACTTGCTTCGATAAACGGGATACTTGCTTTAGTTTATTTTATTTTTCTCCTCTCTATCCCTATTTTAAAGAGAACCTATCTAGGCTGGTATCGAAAGATTACTCGTAAGAATCGATCTTGGAATCGTAAATAAGATTTTACCATCGCATAAGTTAAGTTTATCCATTAGGGTGGGCAGTGCCCACCAGCTAGGGTTTAGGCAATCTCTAGGTAATAAATATTTGCATCTAGGCACTTAAATCCTGCTAGTCGAGTTAGCTATAGGCATATTTCGGGGCTAAATGTTGGGCAATAAGTTCGTCGATCGCACTGAGAGATCGATCTCGATAAGCTCCATATCGCTCTTGCTTATTCTTAATTTTAGTTGGCAACTCTTGGAAAATTCCAAAGTTTGGGGGCATCGGCTGGAAGTACTTGGGTTCGGCAGTGCTGATAAAATCAAAGAGCGAACCCATCATAGTCACACGCGGCATCGTAATCGGTTTTTGTCCCAGGAATAATCGTGCTGCATTTGTCCCCGCTAACCAACCACCAGCCGCCGCCGCTGTATAACCTTCGGTACCGATGATTTGTCCGGCTGCTAATAGACTGCTCCGACTGTGAAATTGAAGTGAAGAAGATAGTAATTTTGGCGAGTTGATAAAAGTGTTGCGGTGCATCACTCCCAAGCGCACGAATTCAGCATTTTCCAAGCCAGGAATCATCGAGAAGATCCGCTTTTGTTCGCCCCACTTCAAATTAGTCTGAAAACCCACCATATTCCACAGTTGTCCGGCTTTATCTTCCTGACGTAGTTGGATGACTGCGTAAGGACGGTGAATTTGGTTCTCAGGGGCTTTGAAATCGCCTCTGCGACCGTCGAACAAGCCAACAGGCTTCAGGGGGCCATAACGCATGGTTTCCTCGCCGCGTTGGGCCAATTCCTCGATCGGCAGACAGGCTTCAAAGAACTTGGCAGTTTCGCGATCGAAATCTTTTAATTCGGCTTGCTCGGCGTTGCACAGTTCTTGCTGGAAGTGGAGATACTGCTCCTTATTCATCGGGCAATTCAGGTAAGCTGCTTCGCCTTTGTCGTAGCGGGAGGCAAAGAAAGCGACCTCTTTATCGATCGAGTCCCCAACGATAATCGGACTGGCGGCATCAAAAAAGTTGAGATACTCCATCCCCGCCAATCTTTGGATATCCTCGGCTAGAGCTGGAGCTGTCAACGGCCCAGTGGCTAAAACTACGATCCCATCGCGGGGGATTTCGGGCACTGTATCGCGGCGAAATTCGACGAGGGGATGGTTTGCCAATGTTTCGGTCAAATCGTGGCTAAACTTGCCGCGATCGACTGCTAATGCGCCACCTGCGGGGACGGCATGATAGTCAGCCTTGTTAATAATAATCGAACCCAAGCGGCGCAATTCTTCATGCAATAATCCGGCGGATCGATCGGCAGATTGGGCACCAAATGAGTTGCTACAGACCAATTCGGCTAATTCTTCACTGTGATGCGCGGGACTCAACGTGTGGGGACGCATCTCATGTAGAGTCACAGGGACACCAGCCTGGGCGATTTGCCAAGCTGCTTCCGTACCTGCTAAACCACCACCAATCACTTGAACGCGCATACTGATTAAGATTTTGAAGCCTGCCGTTTCATTATAATCCCTATTTATCCTGGTCTATTTACCTTGCTGTTTGAAACCCTCTGATTTTCCGAGTATTGTCGTTGGCACTTGTGAATCTGTAAATCTTGTTTCCTGTCTGGATCGATCGGCGATTGTTTCTCCAAGTTGAGTCATGTAGTCAGTCCAAGGTGCTTCTGTATCCGGTTCGACACTAAAATATGCTTGAGTAGCAGAGAAATAATCTTCAGTTTCATTTTTGGCAATTACCCCATTCACAATTACTCCCAATACATTACAACGAGACATTTTTAATTTCTCTTGAGCAGCACGAGCACTACTCGCCTCGATTACTCCAGGTCGAGCTACTAATATTATCCCATCAGTTAATTGCCCGACACTCAGTACATCTGTAGCTACCAAGATCGGTGGAGTATCGATAATCACAAAATCATATAAATCTGCAACTTCGTCAATTAGTGACTTCATGTACTTAGATTCAAGACAAGCTAAGGGATTAGGTGGTTTAGCTCCAGCAGTCAAGACATCTAGATTTTCCATTACCGTCCATGAGTTTCGCCGAAATTTAGATCTTTTCACTAATAGTTCGCTCAAGCCTTTGGTTAAAGGTAATTTCCAGAAGTGGTGCTGATAAGGAACGCGGAGATCGGCATCTATCAATAGAACTTTGTGTCCCATTCCGGCGATCGCTGCGGCTAGATTAGCTGCTACTTTAGATTTTCCTTCGTTAGCAACTGTACTAGTAATCGCGATCGTTTTTAGAGCTTTATCTGAACTGAGAAATCTTAGATTGGCTTGAATCGTGCGGTACATTTCACTAGTTAGCGATTGAGGAGTATCTCTAACTGCAACCTCCAGTGTTGTCAACCCTGCCCGATCTCGTTTGCGCTGCCTGTGCTTATTTGCAGGTATCAATCCTAATAGAGTACATCCAAAAAATTTCTCGATTTCTTTGACAGTTTTGAGCGACTTATCTCTCATTTCTAGATAAGCGATCGCACTAGTAGAGAATAAAGCACCAAGCAGCACTCCTAAACCTAAAACTATCGGCTTGATTCCTAGTTCTGGCTTGTCAGGGACAATAGCAGTAGCAATGATTCGAGCATTTGATATATTTCGATCCTTTGCTAACTGTAGCTCTTGCACCTTTTTCAATAAAGATTGATGTGTAGATTGAGACACATCGAGTTGTCTTTCTAGCTGGCGTTGAGTTTGGAATAATTGCGGAATAACATTTACTCTTTTTTCATAGCCAGAACGAGAATTTTGGAGTGAATCCAGCTTTTTAACTAAGCCAGTTTGCTGGACTTCCGATCGCAACAATTCAGTAATTAAGTTTTGTTTGAGTTCGCCAATTTTTAATAGTCCTTGAGGAATCTGCGTTTGACTGCCAATAGTACTACGAATTTGCTGTTGTAAGAGAGTTGTTAATTTAGTTTGCTTCTCTTGGAGACTAACAATTATCGGGTTATTATTAGAGAACCGACTACTTTCCGTTGCGAGTTGCCGCTCGGTATCTTGAAGCTGAGTGAGAATACCCTGAATCGCAGGTGATTGACTAATTGCGCTAACGACAATCGCTTCTTGAGAATTTAGATTAATTTTTTGATGTAATTCTTTACTTTGAGCATTTACCTGTTCTAGTTCAGATCGAACGGCATTAATACTAGTTTCTAAATTTCCAATAACTCCAACTGCCGATTTCGATTCCTCTGATAGATCTACAATATTGTTTTGCTGTTTAAATGTCCGTACTGCTATTTCTGCTCGATCGACAGCAGCTTGAGTTCTTGGTAGCTGACGATCCATAAATTGACGAGCGGCTTCCGCCTCAGATCGACTTGTCAGGATGTCATTTTCTAAATAGACATTCATAAGTGTATTAACTATCTTTGCCGCTTCTTGACGATTGCGACTTTTGTAGTTAATTTGCGATATATCTGAGCCGCCTACGATTTTGGTAGTCAATCCAGCTTGTAACTCACCAACTTCCAGGAGTTTATTACGATTGTTTTTAAGTTTTAATCTATCGATTGTCTTCTGCAACAAGGGACGAGAAGAAATTATTTCCATCTGAGTGATGATGGGATTTTGAGTTGATACCAGGGATTTCATATCTCCTGATTCTCCTCCTTCCATTGATGTGGGGATGAGATTGGAGCCAACTACTTTAAAAGTCGCATTCTTAAATAATAATCTCCCTTCTGCTTGATAAAATGGTTTGATTAATGAGGTTGCTAATATACTCAGAATAACTGTGGAAGTAAAAATACTAGCGGCAGGTATCCAGTGCCGTTTTACAGCTATTAAATAATGACTCAAGTTCAAGTCGATAGATTCTTGATATTGCATTAAATCTAAATTTTATATATAGCTTTTAATTGTATGTCAGACAACTAAAATATTAAATCCGCCAAAATACTGGCTGCGATCTTCATAGCTCAGTGCATATATCCAAACGGGAGCGAAAATGGAATACCATCGACGATGACTGCTGACATTCTCGATCCATCAAATTTGCGATACTCTGGATTTAGAATATCAATAATTAATAATTCCAATCCACTGGATTTCGTAGTTATCTTTTTGGCGATCGATCGAAAGCACGAATCATGGCGTTAAAAGCTAACTTTGGTTGAAAGTCTCGATCGAATGGTAACGGTCGCGATGGAGAGCGATCTGGACGCGGCAAATACTTATTCAACCACGTATCGCGATCGCTCAAACCCCAGTTGATTACGGCAATCACGGCTTTTTCAGATAATACTGCATTGAGATATTGCTCGTATGTAGATGCGATCCGCCGATCTCGATCGAGCGGATCGAGCGGCAACTCTTGGTCGATAACAT
>ENA-OFCX01001075-OFCX01001075.1-metagenomes-genome-assembly--contig:-NODE-1075-length-11870-cov-2.265679_pt1 | contig 11870 bp, 9 predicted proteins | sample MGYA00153384_OFCX01 | MGnify analysis MGYA00153384
GAACTTGCCAATATGTTTCAGGGGCATCCTCAGCACCCGGTCACCAAGGCACTATTGCCGGCGACCAAATCATTCGGCGTTGACCAAAGTCGTTTGAATGAAATCATTGACGGCATGGAAATGGATCTGACAAGGCATCGCTACAATGACTTCGAGTCTCTAAAGCTCTATTGCCATCGCGTGGCGGGAGTTGTAGGACAACTATCGGCGGGCATATTCGGCTACCGAAACCCTAAGACTCTTGTCTACGCAGAGAATCTCGGTCTCGCGTTTCAGATGACGAACATTATTCGCGACGTTGGGGAAGACGCACGGCGTGATCGCATATATTTACCGCTAGACGAGCTGAGCCGATTCGGTGTCAGTTCAGCCGACATTCTCGCCACGCGGCATTCGCCGGCGTTTCATCTACTAATGGCGTTTCAGGTAGAACGAGCGAAGTCCCTGTACGACGCGGCTTTCGAGGCACTTTCGACTGAAGATCGGCTCCCACAGCGGCCCGGGCTCATCATGTCAGCCATTTATCGCACGCTGCTTGATGAGATCGCCCGAGATGGCTTTCAGGTGCTGACGCAACGAATTTCCTTAACGCCGATGCGCAAGTTGTGGATTGCCTGGCGCACCTGGATTGCGGGTTGATGTTAAGCACAGGTGGCTCCGCGAACCCGAAACCAAGCGTCGCAATTATCGGCGGAGGCTACTCAGGCATGGCAGCAGCGGTGACGCTGGCCGCGAACGGCGTGCGCTGCGTTGTCTACGAGGCGGGTCCGACGCTTGGCGGCAGAGCACGCCGAATCGAATATCAGGGTGAAGTTATAGACAACGGACAGCACATTCTGGCCGGGGCCTACACAGAATTGTTACGGCTCATGCAACTCGTTGGAGTGCCCGATTCCGCGTTGAGGCGCGTTCCCCTCCGCTTATCCATGCCACCGGAGTTCCTCTTAAGTGCGCCGCGAAGTGTCTTATTGCAAGGGTCGGTCTATTTGGGTTGGACGCTATTGGCGACAAAGGGCCTTAGGTTCTCTGAAAAACTGGCAGCGATCCGTTTCATGCGGAGTCTGCAACGCTCGAAATTTAAAGTGGACGCCAGCGCATCAGTTTCTGAGCTGCTAGCCCAGCACAGGCAACCGAAAAATCTGATTGACCATCTTTGGCAACCATTGACAATTTCCGCGCTGAATACAGCGTTATCCGACGCGTCGGCGCAGGTATTCGCGAATGTGCTGCGTGACTCGCTCGCCTCAAATCGCGAGGCCAGCGATTTATTATTGCCCTGTGTAGACCTCACCGCGCTTTTTCCCGATCCTGCCAGCGCTTGGATTACGACACGCGGTAGTGAGGTGCGAACGCGTGCGAGCGTTTCAAAAATTATTGGAGTTGGGAGTCAATACTTCGTCACTTCCAATGTTGAACCACAACACTTCGAAAGCGTTATCCTCGCCGTTGGACCGCATCAACTGGATGGACTCATGTGGGATATCGCCGCGCCCTCGCTCAAATATGAGCCCATCGTGACGATTTATTTCCGATTTTCGGAGAATATCCAGCTCTCAGAACCGATGCTCGGCCAATCCCGCGGCTACGCACAATGGTTTTTTGATCGACGCGCATTGAGTGCGAAATGCAGTTTGTTAACTGACGGTGGGGGCTTGATTGCTGCCGTCATTTCAGCGTCAGGCCCACATCAGCTTCTTTCCCAAAACGATTTAGCGGATCGTGTTTTCGTCGAGCTGTCTCGCCATGTTCCTGAACTACCTGCGCCGCTCTGGCGCAAAGTAGTCACAGAAAAATTTGCGACTTTTGCATGTACGCCAAACGCGGACCGCCCCTCTGTGATCACCAGCTACCCCGGTGTTTTCAGATCGGGAGATTACGTAACAGGTGAGTATCCTGCGACACTTGAAGGCGCCGTTCGAAACGGCATCACAGCTGCTGAAGCCTCAATGGCCTACCTGCAAACTATCTAATCCTTCAAATCTGTAAAATCCGTCAAATACAACAAATGACATTGATCTACGCCACCTTGCCTTCAGACTACAGTCCTCCGGCCGATCTGCTACGAGACAAGGTCGCACTTGTAACCGGCGCGGGGCAAGGCTTGGGGAAAGTCGCCGCTCTCACGTATGCAAAACATGGCGCGTCGGTCATCTTGCACGGGCGAAACGTAACAAAACTGGAGATGGTCTACGATGAGATCGTCGCTGCCGGGTTCCCGGAGCCAGCCATCTTGCCGTTGGACTACATGAAGACCACTCAGACGGAACTGGATGCATTTGTCCAGTCCATCCACACCACATTTGCCCGCCTCGATGTCGTCTTCCACGGCGTGAACCACTTTGACTCGTGCATGCCATTAGCAATGCACGACCTCGATATGTGGCAACGACACGCCTGTGTCAATCTCACCGTACCTGCGGCGCTAACGAAAGCATGCCTGCCATTGCTCAAACGGTCAACGGACGCATCGGTTATTTTCCTCACAGAAAGCCATGCGATCGAGCCAAAAGCCTTCTGGGGTGCATTTTCGGCCACCAAAAGTGCGCTGGCAACTTTGACAGCAATCTGGTCCGACGAAATGGATGGCCAGTTCAACGTGCGCTTCAATACGTGTCTGCCAGGACCGGTCGCCAGCCCGATGCGTGCAAAAAGTCACCCCGGTGAAGTTGCATCGAGGCAGCGTCAGATGAGTTCACTGGCACACTATTTTCTTTATTTGGCTGATGCGGCCAGCGCGCCACTTTCCGGTGCGCTGTTAGACTGCCAAACAGATTTGCCATTTATCCCGTGATTGCGTCGCCATTAACGGCGCGATATGTTCCGAAACCGGTCAGGATTTGGGTAACATACGGAAAGTTAAAATAATTGTGCTTCACTATCCATGCGCAGCACTCGCTCCGTAAGACCCACAGGATCAACCCAAACACAGTGAGCAATATCCTCGATCAAGGAAATCGCACTTTTATCGGCAGTGTTGTATTTGTCGATATCGTTGCCTATACGAAAACATCGGTCTCGCAGCAACTGTTGCTCAAAGACCGATTTACGTCGCTCCTCGCCGATTCGCTCAAAGATATTGCGCCCGATCAACGCATCATCCTCGATACCGGGGATGGTGCTGCGATGAGTTTTTTGGGGGATCCTGAAGATGCGCTTTTCGTGAGCATGCACATGCGTGATTTTTTGCAACGCACCTATGCAGATCTTGGCTTGCCTGAAAACGCCGCGCAGGAAGATATCGACATCGGTCCGCAAGGTGCACTTTCGGTTCGTATTGGTATTAATCTGGGGCCGGTTAAATTGTTGCGCGATATTAACGGTCACCCAAACATCGTCGGTGACGGCATCAACGTCGCGCAACGCATCATGTCTTTTGCGCGTCCCGGGCAGATTGTTGTGTCGCGCTCCTATTTTGATGTGGTTTCGGTCATTTCAGATGAGTACGCCAAGCTGTTCAAGTACGAAGGATCACGAACCGACAAGCATGTACGGGAGCATGAGATCTACGTCGTTGGCGAGTCCGTAGCAGCATTTGACCAAGCCAGAGCCGGCATGGCTGATCGTGCGGCTTCCACAATTCCGCGCGCGCTTCCGCAAAATCAAGCCGGGGTTACAACTGGTACGCATACACGGCGGGCAAAGGTGGACGATTCGGAAGGCGGCTTAGCATTACCTTTCCTGAAAGACCGCAAAAAGCTCACGATTGCCGGCAGCGTGTTGGGTGCGTTGGTCCTGGCACTTATTGTCGCGGCCGTGATGAAAAGACCGGCAGGGCCTGTAAAAGAAGAATCCTTGGCTGCCTCCAGCAATCTACAACCGACAACACCGTTAGCCACCGCCGCTGTGCCGACGAGCGGCACACCCGACGTTGTCAAGTCAGGCGCACCGCTATTGCCGCAAACAACGTCGACGAATTCTGTCGGTGTCGCGCCATCAGCCTCACCATCGCCGGTGAGTGAAGTCGGAAAAACTTTGCCCGAAGCTGGCAAAATTGCAAAAGCGGTGGGAGGCAAGGACGGGACGCCCGACGCTTCCAAGGCAGTGCCGGTCAAACCCGCCGAACAGGGCACGCTCAGTCTGCGTATCGATCCATGGGGTGAGGTTTTCGTTAACGGCCGGGCAATCGGCGTATCGCCGCCGCTGAAGCTGCACAAGTTGGCAGCAGGAAAATACAAAATTGAAGTCAAGAACGGCACGTTTACGCCTTATATAACCAACATCGAGGTCAAGTCTAAAGAAGATGTCGGCATAAAGTATCGGTTTCAATAGCAGTCGTCGGAAAAAGCGCACGCGAACCCTATTTCAAGGCCAAAAATGATTCGTAAAGTTCTAGGAAATTGGAGTAAATCCATGAGCCAATGGCTCCGGTTTTCGGCAGCGGCGACATTGTTGGCGCTGGTGGCGGGATGCGCCACACCGCCGCAGAAGCCCTCTGCCCCTACGCCGGAAGAAATAGCCAAACAGCAACGGGTTGATCGCGCCAAGTCCAATCTGAATGATGGCCTTAGAAAATACGACGGCGGCAGTTACGATGAAGCCATGAAAAATTTTCTGTTGGCGCTCGATAGTGGCCAACTGCAGATGGCCGATCAATTGAACGCACGAAAGCACATGGCCTTTGTTCACTGTTTAAGTGGACGTGAGGCCAATTGTAAAGAGGAATTTGAGAAAGTGTTTGCGCTTGAAGCAAAATTTGAATTGTCACCGGCCGAAGCGGGGCACCCAATTTGGGGTCCTATCTATCGGGTAACGCGGACTGAATTCGAATTGCGCAAGTCAGGGAGTGCGTTGCCTGCGACGACCGTCAAGCCCATGTCAATTGGCGAAAAATTGATTCAGGAAGGCATGAAATCCTACGAGGATGCCGAATACAACAAGGCAATCAAGAGCTTTCAGGATGCATTGAAAGAACCGCTTCTGGAGAGCAACCAAGTTGCGGCACGCAAATTCATGGCGTTCAGCTATTGCCTGACCAATCGTACAACGCTTTGCCGGACGGAGTTTGAAGCCATATTCAAACTTGACGAGAATTTTGATCTTGCGCCCGCCGAAGCTGGTCACCCGGCGTGGGGGCCGTCCTTCCGAACTGTGAAGGCTAAACGAAAACCCGCAACGCCGAAAAAATAATGATTGAGACGCTGGGCCGTTACAAGATTCTGAGCATCATCGGGCAAGGCGCGATGGGCGTCGTCTATAAGGCGGTCGATCCCATGATCGACCGTACCGTTGCGATCAAGACTGTTAACTTGAACCTGAGCCGTGATGAAATTGAAGAATTTGAAGCGCGCTTTCAGCAGGAGATCAAGGCTGCCGGTCGGCTGAACCACCCCAATATCGTCACAATTTATGATGTCGGTCGCAATGAAAACATGGCGTATATGGCCATGGAGTTTCTCGACGGCAAGGAGCTCAAGGACATTCTTGCCGACAGTGAACAACTGCCCATCGTCGCGACGATTGTGGACTGGATCGCGCAGATTGCGCAGGGACTTGGATTTGCCCACGACAATGACATCATCCACCGTGATGTCAAACCATCCAATATCATGGTCGTTCGCGGGGGGTACGCGAAGATTACGGATTTTGGCATCGCGCGTATGCCTTCGTCTGCAGTCAAGACCATGACCGGCCTGATACTTGGTAGTCCGCGCTATATGTCGCCCGAACAGGTCATTGGCAGGGCACTTGATCATCGCACCGATATTTTTTCTCTCGGCGTCGTATTGTACGAATCGCTCACAGGCACTCCGCCATTTGACGGCGACAATGTAAACGCCATCATGTATGCAACGGTCAATGCGCAGCCGCCGGCACCTTCTTCAACCAACACCACCATACCCGCGATGCTCGATCTAGTTGTCGCGAAAGCATTGGCAAAAACAGTTGATGAGCGGTACCAGACGATGAGCGAGTTTGCGAGCGATCTGAATGAGGTAAAGCGGATTCTGTTGACGCAACAACCCGGCGCAACGATGGTCGCGACGAAAACGCCGACCACCAGCAAGGCGGTTTCGCTTGAGGCGTTGGGGCTCTACCAGAAAAAAAATGAGACGGTTGATGAAGCCAAGCCGCTCAAAATTGCCAAGGCATTTGATTCTTTTGATGCCACAATCAAGCTCGCCGCAATGACCAATCAAACTGCCGAGTTTAATCAGTATATTTCTGACACCAAGAAAATGCAGGCGTACAAGGGCGCTGTCACCGGGCCATTGGCCTCCCAGGCTGCTTCGACAGATTCGCGAAATTCCCCCGTTTCGAAATCAACATTGGCAACCACGCCAACAGAAATGCCCTACATCGCGCCAGCGCTTTCGCGACCCGACAATACCGCGACCGAAAAAACAGCTACAAGTTTCTCGCCCGAACAGGGTAGTTCCGAGAACAACACAGTAATGCATCTTGCCGTCGTATTGACGTTGGCAATTCTAGCTTTGGCACTCGCCATATATCTTCTTGCTCGCTGACACTGTTTGAGAGTTCAGAATAGAAACCAAGCTCTCTCAAAAAAGGTGTGCGTTAAAGCCACGTAGAAAAGTAAAACCCTAGCATTGGCGGCTGTCTCCAGGCGTTTTAGGCCTGCGATCGGCGCGGGCGCTAGAGTTTTGTCCTCGCTACTTTTGCGAAGCGATTGGAAGACTGTTAACCGTGCAAAGAGGCTGGGAACTTTATTGCCAAGCCACTGCGCATTCGCGAAAGCGGCGGCGCAAGTTTGTGCCTCGGCAAAGCGCGCTATGATCCCGCCATGGCAAAAAAAACACTCAAATTATTTGCAAGCGCCAGCGATTGTGAAGTTGCCTTTTACGATGCGTTCGAGCGCGCGGACCTGAATTTGATGATGACGGTCTGGGCGGATGAGCCTGGCATCGTATGTATTCATCCGGACGGTTCACGGCTTGCGGGCAGCACCGCTATTCGGCTCAGCTTTACGGAGATTTTTTCGCAGGGTCCGAAAGCCAAGATAAAAGTCGGGGAACTGCGCAACCATCAAAGTCAGACACTTGCGATACACAGCGTCTACGAATCTTTCACCGTGCCAGATCGGAAAGAAAATCTGCCGCCGGTGCTTGCGACCAACGTTTACCTTCTGACACCACACGGCTGGCGCATGATATTGCATCACGCCTCTATGTCGCCGCACGGTACCACCGTCGAGGAACAAGGTGTGTTGCGGATTTTGCATTGAAGCGCTTTAGCCAAAACGAAATGACGCAGAAATGGCGGGCGTCGGCAGTGCTTGCGATGATCCACGTCTTCGTATTCTTGTCCTTTTACCTGCCCACGCCAGGCATTGCGATTGAGCCCGTTAAAGTCGTTCGCACGGCGTACGCTTCGGCCGAGAATGGCTTCGATTGCGCCATTGAGTCCGACGAATTCACCGGCACACTCTGCGACAACATATTTGACACGCTTCTACAATACGATTATCTGGCCCGCCCCATCAGGATGCAGCCTCGCGCAGCGCTCGCACTCCCGGAGATCTCGGCTGACGGCAAAACTTATACGATCAGATTGAAGCGCGGCATCACGTTTACCAATCATCCCGCGTTTAAAGGCATCAAGCGCGAGCTGGTGGCCGCTGATTACGTTTTCAGCATGAAACGCTTGCTCGATCCCATCAACCGGTCGAAGTGGCAATTCTTGCTGGATGGAAAATTAGAGGGCCTCAATGAGCTCGCCGCCGATGCCAAAAAATCTGGCAAGTTCAACTATGACAAGCCCATCCGGGGTCTGGAAGCGGTAGATTCACACACACTGGTGATTCGCCTGATCGCACCTGACTACAATCTCCCATATATTCTCGCCATGCCGGCCACCGCCGCATTTGCCCGCGAAGTGGTAGAGCAATACGGCACAACCGTTGGTGAACATCCTATCGGTACGGGCCCATTCAGGCTGAAGGAATGGCGCCGCTCCTCGCGCATTACGCTCGAGGCGAACCCGGACTTTCGGGGTGAAGCATTCGAGTCTGTCGGCAACGATGGCAGCAAAGACGCGTTAATCGCCGCGCATCTCAAAGGCAAACGCCTGCCTCTCATACAACGCATTGAAATTGACGTCATCGATGAAGATCAGCCCCGCTGGCTGGCATTTCTGGGTGGTGAACACGATTACATCCGGCCGATTCCACCACCGCTCGCCGACGCGGCATTTCCCGGCGGCAAACTCGCACCTAATTTGATTCGCGCCAATATCACGACGACGCCGGATGAAGGTGCCTGGCTGACGTACACCACATTTAATATGGAAGACAAAACGATCGGTGGCTACACGCCGGAGCGCATCGCGCTGCGCCGTGCGATCTCGATGGCGTTCCCCATCCAGGATGAAGTTGCCGTCATCGAAAAAGGTCAGGCTGAGGCTGCCTGGAGCCCGATTGCGCGCGGCATGGCAGGCTTTGTGGACGAGAAGGCGTCGTTCCACGAATACAACCCGGCGCGCGCCAAAGCTTTGCTGGATATGTACGGCTTCATTGATCGCGACGGCGACGGCTGGCGGGAAATGCCGGATGGAAGTCCACTTGTGATAGACCACGCCTCTGTACCCGATCAACGCGTACGCAGCCGCAACGAATTGTGGGGGCGCGCGATGGAGCGGATCGGCGTTCGCATGACCTTTAACAAAGTTGAAAAGCTCCCAGAGCTGCGAAAGCTGGCCACACTCGGCAAAATCCCCATGTTCACTTATGGCTGGATCGCGGACTATCCGGATGGCGAAAATTTTTTGCAACTTTTCTGGAGCAAATCGATTGGCGGGGCGAACTACACGCGGTTTTCGCGTCCCGAGTTTGATGCGCTATATGAGCGCATCAAGGTAATGCCAGATACACCTGCGCGCACCGAGCTTTACCGGCAGATGGTCCATATTCTTTGGGTTTACAATCCGTGGCGCGTGAATACGCTTAAGCAAGGCAGCATCGCCATACAACCGTGGGTGATCGGCTACAAGAAACATCCTTTCGGGCTTGAACCCTTCCGATATCTGGATATCGATACAAACAAGTTACCAGCCAATCTTCGAAAATGAATGCAATGTCAGTAATCAGGTACCAGATTCCGATCCGCGTGCTCATGGCAATATTGATGGTGGCACTGGGCGGCCAACTCGCGTGGTGGACCTGGCATTTCATTACACCCTCGCTCAAAGGTGTAGCTCTTGCACCATCTGCCAATATGGTGCCCGACTTAGCCCTCGGCCGCCAGTTGTTCGGCGATGTTGGACCATCGAATAGCATCGTCAATACCGGCCAGCAAACCGCCATACGACTGAAAGGTGTTTTCGCAGTTGATGGCAAAGCACTATCTGTGGCAATTATGAATATGGGTGGGCGCGATCAGGCTGTGAACCAAGGCCAGGAGTTAGCGACCGGTGTGACCCTCGTAGAAGTACACGCGGATTTTGTTATTGTCAGCCGCGCGAGTATCCGCGAACGAATCGAGCTTGATCGCTACGACAGTCGTGGCCCGAAACAGGCCGTCGTGACCAGTGCCGCTCCCGTCACCCAGTTTCGTCTGAACGTTTCATCCACTGGGTCAAATGTTTACGCGCTTTCGCGGCAGGAGCTCAACAATGTGTTGCAGGATCCTCGACAAATGGCCTTTACGGGCCGAATTGGCGCCGCCGCGACCGGTGGTGTCCGGGTGGAAGATGCGCCGGGAGGCTCTTTACTTGACAAGCTTGGCATCAAAACTGGCGACATCATCACCGGACTAAATGGTCAGCCGGTCAATTCACCGGGAGATTTAGCCCGGCTGTATCAGCAGTTCGGCACATTGACGAGCATTCGCGCCGAAGTAGTGCGCGCTGGATCACCGGTGATGCTTTCATACACCATTCAGAACTAACCAGAATTTCCACCGCACTCAGAACGGTTGACGAACGATCTGCCGACTTTGCGTCGTACCCGCGAATGGCCCGCTGGTAAATGCGTAGGTCATGATGCCATTGCCTCCCCCGCTGAAGCTGAGACTCATCAACCCCGCCTCTTGGACACCTAGTTGATTGGCTTTATACGCGCCACCCAGCCAAGGCGAACTGATCGTGCTGTAGAAAGGGCCAGAATAGATAGTTCCGTCCCATTTGCCGTTCGGCATTACATACCAAGTGACTCGGCCATCGGGACCGTATGTAAACCACGCCCCGAAGACGATGCCTGATTGTTGATTCAAGCTAATTCCCCAGCCATCTTGCGAGGTGCCACCCCACCACATATCGCTAACATTCAGTGGCGCAACTCCGTGACCAAAGATCTGACGCTGTATCGCTTTCTGCCCGGAAACGCCGTTTATTGTGTATCGGATTTCGGCGGTCGAAGTGCCGGTAAAGTTGATCGTCAAATTCCCGATTGCGGCGCCTGGAGCGAAACGCATTGGCGAATATGCATTGAGTGGCGCAGACTCAGGCTGATACAAGAGCCCTGAATAGGTTCCAAATTCGCTATCCCAGGTGCCCGTGGGCATCACATACCATACGGGTTGGCCCAGATCGCCGTACACATACAGTACGTTAAACATTCGGTTGCCGTGTTGATGAATTGACATGCCCCAACCGTTTTCGCCGCTCCCGCCCCACCATAGATCCGCGTAGTTGGCGGCACCGCTCGTCACCGCAACAACGACGCTAGCGGCATTGCCAGCGCCGTTGGCATTTATGCCTGTGACGGCGTAATTTGTTGTTTTCGAAGGCGATACCATGCCACCTGCGGCCACTGACGCAAAACTGGTATTGGTCCAGGAATAGGACGTGGCTAAAGGCGAACAAGTCGCCTGCAAGGTAGTCCATTCGCCGGCCAGGATTGCGGAAGGCGAAGCTGTGAGGGTGCACACAGGTACTTCTGCGACGGCGTGGGTCGAAACTGGGGCCGCAACGGATATCGTCACGCTGGCAACATTTCCCGCGCCAACCGCGTTAAATCCTTTAACCGTGTACGTCGTCGTTTGCGAGGGTGAAACGGACCCTTCCGACTCGGCGTTACCGAAGCCGGAATCGGTCCAGAAATATGACGTCGCCGCAGGAGTACACGTCGCCGCCAGCGTGGAGAAGCCGCCAGCACTGATTATGTTCGGGGAGGCAGTCAGTTCACATATTGGCGTGCCGCCTGTCGTGAAAGCGTGCCACGCGAGTGCGTGCGCACCAGCGATGTCGTCGGCTTGCAAAGCATCTACATGGCCAATATGGCTATTCATAATGGAACTGACGAATTGACCGTCTTGGTCGGGGTGACCAAGTCCTGCGGCATGGCCAAGTTCGTGCAGTGCCACACGGTTAAGATCATTTATCAGTGTTCCATCAGTGCTGTAACGAAGCGGACCGCTGTATGAACTCCAGTGCTTAGTGCTATTGAATAGTATGTCCACCTCAATGGCCTTGCCTGATGACCACCATGTGGTCGTCACCGCGAGGGTGCCGTTGTCGAATGCCAACCCGCAATTAGTGTCGGACCATGTCACTTCATTTGACTGGTTTCGGCCACAACTACCGCTAGCGTCAGACTCCTTTGCCGCAAAAAAGGCATGATCCGGTCCGGAACCGACGCCAACTTGATTCCATTGTGTTATCGCGTCGCTGATTGACTGGTTACCGATTGGCCCTTGCATTGCCAGATTCATTGTCAAGCGCCCACCCGGCGATGCGACCATCAGTGAATAGGCATCGGCCGACCCGGAAGTCATCGCAATCAAAAATGTTACAGGCAAAAGTAACGACAGCATCCGCGCAATTTTTTTCAGCAGATAACGATTCACTGTCCGCGCCTCTTGCCTATCGCGACGCGAATCGCATCGATAAATGTAGCTTCACTCATCGCGTCGGCTGGGACTGTTTCACGGCGGTCCGACAAATGCGCGTCTGTCTCTCCAGGAAGTCGGGCCACA
>ENA-OFCX01001076-OFCX01001076.1-metagenomes-genome-assembly--contig:-NODE-1076-length-11855-cov-2.875763_pt1 | contig 11855 bp, 15 predicted proteins | sample MGYA00153384_OFCX01 | MGnify analysis MGYA00153384
CGGCGGTGGCGGTGGCGGTGGAGGACGGCGGCGGCGCGACACGCGTGCGGTCCGCTGCATCGCGCGCCAACCAGCCGCGCTGCACCAGCACGGCGCTGCCGTCGGCCAACTGCAGCGGCGTCACCAGGTAAAAACCGGTGCGCCCATTCATCGGGCGGTTGTCGAGGTAGATGGACTGGGTGTCCAGCCACTGCCCTTGCAGCAGCGCGCGCCGGTGCGGCGGCGCCGCGCCATCGGCGCGGCTGCGCGGAAGCGAGTCGGCTGTCAACGGCGGCAGCGCAGATTGGGTCTGCACGGCCTGCTGCAACTGAATCTTCTGTGCGGCGCGGTCGAGTTGCCACACGCCCAGCCGCGCCGTCCCTGCCGCCACCACCAGCGCAGCCGCGAGGAGCCAGGCCTTCGACCACCGGTTCAGCGCCAAGGCCATGATGGATGCCGATAATCTGGTCCGATGAAAACCGTGATGGTGCTTTTAATGGTGGCGGTGCTGGTGGCCCTGGCCAGCGCTGGTGTGTTCATGCTCAAGAAGGGCCGCAGCGAAGACAAGCGCGGCAAGCAGATGGCGCGCGCGTTGGCGCTCCGCGTGGCGCTTTCGGTGCTGCTGTTTCTGTTCATCCTGCTGAGCTGGCGCATGGGGTGGGTACGGCCGACGGGCATTCCGATCGGCGCCTGAGAAATAAAAACGCCGCGCAGCGCGCGGCGTCCGGTGAGGCGCTGCAGCGGCGTTTAAAGCCAATACACCAGGAAGTACAGCCCGAGCCAGACCACGTCCACAAAATGCCAGTACCAGGCTGTGCCTTCAAAGCCGAAGTGCTTCTCGGGTGTGAAGTGGCCTTTCATCAGCCGCAGCGTGATGAAGGTGATCATCAGCATGCCGACGAAGACGTGGAAACCGTGGAAACCGGTGAGCATGAAAAACGTCGAGCCGAAGATGCCGCTGCTGAGCTTTAGGTTCAGGTCGCGGTAGGCGTGGACGTATTCGAAGGCCTGCACGCAGACGAAGGTGAAACCCAGGATGACGGTGATCCACATCCAGGCAATCGTCTTGGTGCGCTGGCCGGCGATTAGCGCATGGTGCGCAATCGTCAGCGTGATGCCTGACGTGAGCAGCAGCGCGGTGTTGATGGTGGGCAGCGGCCATGGGCCCATGGTGCTGAAGGCTTCCACCGTCCCGGCGGGCGACGCGGTGTAGCCGCCACCATCGCTGGGCCAGATGGCCTTGAAGTCGGGCCACAGCAGCTGGTTTTCCAGGCTGCCGAGACTGGGGATGACGTGCATGCGCGCCCAGTACAGCGCGCCGAAGAAGGCGGCGAAAAACATCACCTCGGAGAAGATGAACCAGCTCATGCTCCAGCGGTAGGAAACGTCAATGCGGTCGGAATACAGACCGCCCTCGCTCTCGCCGATGGACTGCCGAAACCAGTTGAACAACACCGCCAGCCACCAGGTCATGCCGGCCAGCACCACCCAGGCGCCCCAACCGACGCCATTGACCCACTGCGCTGCGCCGAAGATAACCAGAAACAGGCCCGACGCCACACCCACCGGATAAGCCGATGGCGACGGAATGAAGTAGTAGGGCGTGGCGCCCGCGGAGGTCGTGCCTGACATCTTGTGTGTTCTCCCGAATCACAAACCGTCTGTATTCATCATGGGGCTACCCGGCCACGCCGCTGCCCACCACCCAGCTCACCAACCACAGCAACAAGCCGACAAAGACCGCCGCGCCCAGCACGCCACCCACCACCACATGCACAGGATTCAACCGCTGTGCATCACGTTCCAGGTCAGCCGAGCGGCGCACGCCAAAAAACGACCACGCCACAGCCCGCATGGTTTGCACAAACGGACCGGCGCCGTTGGCCGCATCAGGCTTCAAATACCCACCCCTTTGACAGTGGCGGCGCTCAGGCCGCCCGCTGGCGCCGCAGGCACCTTGCCACCCACCTCAAAGAAGGTGTAGGACAAGGTGATGGTGGTGACGTCCTTGGACAGCTTGGGGTCTATGACGAACACCACCGGCCATTCGCGCGATTCGCCCGGGGCCAGGATGTATTCGTTGAAGCAAAAACATTCCATCTTGTTGAAATGGGCTGCCGCCTGTCGCGGTGCGTAGCTGGGGATGGCCTGGGCCGCCATCCTGCGGTCCTGCACATTTCTAAACCGGTACATCACCGTGGCCATCTCGCCCGGATGAACCTGCATCGATCGAACGGCGGGCACGAAGTCCCAGGGCCCGCGTGCATTCGCGTCGAACTCGACGGTGATGGTGCGGCTGGTGTCCACCTGTGTGTTGGCAGCGGCTTTGCGCCCGCCCCAACTGCCGCTGGCCACGCGCTGCTCGGTGAGCGACAGCACGTTGATGCCCAGCGCCTCACAGATGGCCCGGTACATGGGCACAAGCGCATAGCCAAAGCCGAACATGACGCTGGCCACCACCACCAGCTTCAGCAGCATGCGGCGGTTGTCCGCCAACACAAACGTGCGACGCAACCGGCTCATGGTCCCATCCACCAGATCTTGGTGACGAAGCCGACCAGAAACACACCAGCCAACGAGGCCAGGATCAACGCCAATCGCAGATTGGCGTTGCGTTGACGGTTGCTCGGCCCGGCCATCGGTCGGTCAGCCCACCACGCGCGTGGCGCTGGCGTCCAGCTTGGGTGGCGTTTCGAAGGTGTGCCATGGTGCCGGTGAGGGCACTTCCCATTCCAGGCCTTCGGCGCCTTCCCACGGCTTCTGCCCTGCGGGCTCGCCTTTGCCCCGCATCATGGGCACCACCACGGCCAGGAAGAAATACACCTGCATCAATCCAAAGCCGAAAGCACCGATGGAGGCCAGCATGTTGAAGTCGGCGAACTGCATCGGGTAATCGGCATAGCGACGCGGCATCCCGGCCAGGCCCAGAAAGTGCATCGGGAAGAAGGTGACGTTGAAGAAGATCAGCGAGCCCCAGAAATGGAGCTTGCCGCGAGTCTCGGAATACATCACACCGGTCCATTTCGGCGCCCAATAGTAGTAACCGCCGAACATCGCGAACAGCGAGCCGGCCACCAGAACGTAATGAAAATGCGCCACCACGTAATAAGTGTCCTGCAACTGGATGTCGATGGGCGCCATGGCCAGGATCAGGCCCGTGAAACCCCCCATCGTGAACACGAAGAGGAACCCCACGGCCCACAGCATGGGCGTCTCGAAGGTCATCGACCCGCGCCACATGGTGGCGATCCAGTTGAAGATCTTCACGCCCGTGGGCACCGCGATCAGCATGGTCGCGTACATGAAAAAGAGCTGCCCCGTCACCGGCATGCCGGTGGTGTACATGTGGTGGGCCCAGACGATGAAAGACAGGATGGCGATCGACGACGTGGCGTACACCATCGAGGTGTAGCCGAACAGGCGCTTGCGCGCGAAGGCCGGGATGATGGCGCTGACGATGCCGAAGGCCGGCAAGATCATGATGTAGACCTCGGGATGGCCAAAGAACCAGAAGATGTGCTGGTACATCACCGGGTCGCCGCCGCCAGCGGGGTTGAAGAAGCTGGTGCCGAAGTGGCGGTCGGTCAGCGTCATGGTGATGGCGCCGGCCAGCACCGGCATCACCGCGATCAGCAGGTAGGCGGTGATCAGCCAGGTCCAGCAGAACAGCGGCATCTTCATCAGCGTCATGCCGGGCGCGCGCATGTTCAGGATGGTGACGATGATGTTGATCGAGCCCATGATGGAACTGGCGCCCATGATGTGCATGGCGAAGATACCGGCGTCCATGCTGGGGCCCATCTGCAGGGTCAGCGGCGCGTAAAGCGTCCAACCGGCCGAGGGCGCACCGCCGGGCATGAAGAACGAACCGACCAGCATCAGCGCGGCCGGAATCAACAGCCAGAAGCTGAGGTTGTTCATGCGCGCAAACGCCATGTCTGCCGCGCCGATCTGTAGCGGAATCATCCAGTTCGCGAATCCCACGAAGGCCGGCATGATGGCCCCGAACACCATGATCAACCCATGCATGGTGGTGAGCTGGTTGAACAGATCGGGGTTGACGAACTGCAAACCCGGCTGGAACAGCTCGGCACGAATGCCCATGGCCAGCACACCACCCACCATCAGCATCGCAAAGCTGAACAGCAGGTACATCGTGCCGATGTCCTTGTGGTTGGTGGCATACACCCAGCGCCGCCAGCCGTGAGGCTGACCGTGAGCGTGGTCGCTGTGACCCGCGTGGCCTGCATCCCCGGCATGGCCGTGAGGGTCGAGAACTGCGCTCATGTCGATTCCTTCGCGTGATCGGCGGGCTTATCCGGCGAACTTGTTGGTATCAGTTACTGCTTGCGGGCGACAACAATTTCAGCTGGCTGCACCAGCTTGCCGGTCTTGTTGCTCCACGAATTCTTGGTGTAGGTGACGACCGCGGCGATCTCGGTGTCTGACAGCGTGCGCCAGGCCGGCATGGCGCCGTTGTTGGCGCCGTTGAGCAAGATCTTCACTTGGCCAGCCGGGTCGTTGAGCACCACTGCACTGCCGTCCAGTGCCTTGATCGGGCCGGCGCCCTTGCCATCAGGGCGGTGGCAGGCGGCGCAGTTGGCGTTGTAGACCTTTTCACCGCGCGTGACCAATTCGGCAAGCTGCCACTCCTTGCCCGGGTCGTCGGCGGCTGCGGCCATTTCCTTCTGCTTGCCGTCGACCCACCTGGCGTAGTCAACCTGGCTGAGCACACGCACGTGGATCGGCATGTAGGCATGTTCCTTGCCGCACAACTCGGCGCACTGGCCGTAATAGTCGCCGACTTTTTCGGCACGAAACCAGGTGTCGCGGACAAAGCCGGGGATGGCGTCTTGTTTGACGCCCAGTGACGGCACCATCCAGGCGTGGATCACGTCGTTGGCAGTGGTGATGATGCGCACCTTCTTGTCCACCGGCACCACCAGCGGGTTGTCGACCTTCAACAGGTAGTTGTCGCCGGCGGGTTTGCCGCTGTCGGACATGACCCGGTGCGAAACGTCCAGCGCCGACAGGAAGCCGATGCCTTCGCCTTCACCCTTGATGTAGTCGTAGCCCCACTTCCACTGGTAGCCGGTGGCCTTGATGGTGAGGTCGGCATTGGTGGTGTCTTTCATGGCCACCACGGTGCGTGTGGCCATCGCGCCCATGGCGATGACGATGATGAACGGCACCACCGTCCAGGCGATCTCGACGGTCACGCTTTCATGGAAGTTGGCCGCCTTGTGGCCAACCGACTTTCGGTGCTTGAGGATGGAATAGAACATCACCCCAAACACCGCAACAAAAATCGCGATGCACACGATGAGCATGAAGTTGTGCAGCCAGTGCTGCTCGACGCCGATGCGCGTGACGGGCGCGTGCAGGTTCAACTGGTTCACGCCTGGCCCGCCAGGCAGGTCGTTGACGGCAATCGCCGCTTGTGCAGCCGCTAGAGCGCACACGCCCAAAAAGGCCTGGGCCACCCACTGCGCACATCGGGAAACAGTTTTCATCAACATCATGGTCACCCGCATCTGGTCTTCAAGTAGGCGACGCTGCGCGGCGCAGCGCCACCCGAAGTTCGCGCGCAAACAAACCCCGCAGTTCGGGCCGCAGAAAACGGCCGACTTGAACGGTGCGGCCCTGGCCCGCCAGTTCAACCAGTGACCCCTGACCTGCTGCGGGCTCCACCGTCAGCCACTCGGCAATGAAATCGGTGCTGGCCAAACGGCTGGCGCATCGCTGTTCAACGTGCAGCGTGCGCCCTTGCAGGGTGAGCGTTTCGCGGTCGCCCGCGTGGCGCGCGAACACCAGCAGTGCCACACCGACGCACAGCAACTCGAGTCCTGCGAAACCCAGAACAAAAGGCGCACCGTTCAGCAAGAACACCAGACCGATGGTGAGCGATACGGCGCACAGACCCAAATACACACCCAACAGCTGACCCGGACCGATTGAGCAGTTGCGCTTGAACCGCCACTGCGTGCCCCCCAACTGCCCGGCCGTGCTGCCCGGACCGAAGTCCTGGCCAAACTGCCAACGGCAACCGCCGCGGGATCCAGCGGGTGGCACGGGCCAGTGAGTGGGGGCAAGGGAGGCGGTCATCGGAGGGCAGGTGTACGGTCGCTCGGCGGCAGGTGCCGGTGTGTCCAGGCCCGCCTTCAGCCTGGAATGGGTTGACATCAAGGCCAGGAAACGCCGCCTCGTTGAACCTGCTGAAATTGCGGTGTAAGTCTAACGCAGTCACTGCAAATCAGCCGCCCTGGCGCCTGCCGGCCCGTATCGCGGAACGCAGCTCTGCAAGCGGTACCTGCGTCTCAGCGCCAAGGCGCCAGCTCGGCGCCGCCCGAAAGGCATGGCCGTAGACCACTTCAACGCTCAGCGACACGCGGCCGCCGGGGCCGGCGGTGGCACCCAGGCGCGTGCACAACTGCTGTTTCCAGCGCGGCGTGCGAAGTCCGGCAAATCGATCCGGATCGACATTGCCGCCCAGCTGGCGCAGTTCAGCCAGCAGCGCCGCGGCCGAGGCCCAGTTCAGGGTCAGCGTCTCCTGGTCCATCACCGGGTCGGCGAAACCGGCCGCCACCAGCATGTCGCCCAGGTCGTGCATGTCGACGAATGGAGCGTGCGGCGCCCCCCAGCCGGCGCGTTGATAAAGCGCTCGCAGACCGTCGAACGTTCCGGGCCCGAGCGTGCTGAACATGAGGAAACCGTCGATTTGCAACGCACGGTGCCACTGCGCCATCACGGCTTGGGGGTCGATCGCGCCGTGCAAGCCCATGTTGGCCCACACCAGTTGAGCCGCGGCCGGGCTGACAGCGCCTTCCACACACACACTGCCCGCACCCGAACCCGCACCCGAACCCACACCAACACCCGCGCTGGCACGCCAACGCCGCGGCGACCACCACGGCGCTTGCAGCGCCAGAGCCGTGGCGGCGCGGCGGCCCTCGTCGGGTTCGACCGCCGTCACCGTGGCACGCGGGTAGGCTTGTTCCAGCAGCGCCCGGCTTGCCCCCAGGTGGGCACCCCAATCGATGATGTGCTGCGGCTGAAGGCGCACCACCGGCAGCCGTTCGGCCATGCGCCGCGCCACTTCGGTGTGCAGCCAGGGGGCCGCTTCAGCCCGGTTCATGCGCGCCTGCACCCGTGCCAGGGCCACCGGATCGACTGGCCTGCGGGCACTGCGCTCGGCGGAGGGAGGGGCCATGCCAGGCAGTATATTGAGCTGATGCTCGGCCGCGCCATCGCCCACCTGCCCAGCCAGTGCGAACTGTGCCGGCGCTGGGCTGATGCGCGTTTGTGCGCCGGTTGCCTGACCCGATTCGCCAACCCCACCGCCAGATGCGCCGCGTGTGGACTGCGCCTGGGCCAGCCAGCGCCGGCATGTGGGGAGTGCCTGCGTGAGCCGCCGCCGTTCGAACGCACGGTGTGTGCAGTGGATTACCACTTTCCCTGGGACCACCTGATCCGCCAGTTCAAGTTTCATGGCCAGGTCGAACTGGCCGGGCCGTTGGCCCAGCGTCTGGTGGCCGCCGTGCAGTCCCAGGGAGACACCAGCGTTCAATGGGTGTTGCCGGTGCCTGTGAGCCACCAGCGCTTGACGGAGCGCGGCTACGACCAGGCCTGGGAACTGGCGCGCCGGGTGGCTGCCGCGCTGCGCCTGCCAAGCCGACCCAGCGCCCTGGTGCGCACGCTGGACACCCAGCACCAGACCGAGCTGGGTCGGGCCGCGCGCCAGAAAAACTTGCGCGCGGCGTTTTACGTGCCGGGCTCGCTGCACCGCGCCGCCCTGCAAGGCAGCCGGGTGGCACTGGTTGACGACGTCATGACCACCGGCGCCACCGTGCGCGAGGCCGCCGCCGCGTTGCGCCGCGCGGGCGTGGCCGCCGTGCAGGTGTGGGTACTGGCGCGCACACCGGCGCCGGGGGACGGGGCGTGTTGAACATCGTGCTGGTGGCGCCCGAGATTCCGCCCAACACCGGCAACGTCATCCGCCTGGCCGCCAACACCGGCTGCGCCTTGCACTTGGTCGAGCCCCTGGGTTTTTCGATGGACGACCGTTTGCTGCGCCGGGCCGGGCTGGATTACCACGAGTACACCGCCGTGAAGCGCCACCAGTCCTGGCAGGCCTTGCTGGACGCAGCACAGCCGCCCGCACGCCGCTGCTTCGCGTTCACCACGCGGGGCTCGCGGCTGTTGGCCGAGGTGGGCTTCGAGCGTGGCGACTGGCTGATCTTCGGCAGCGAGACCGCGGGCCTGCCCGTGGCCTTGCGTGACAGTTTTCCGCCCGCGCAGCGCGTGCGTTTGCCAATGCGTGCCGGCCAGCGCAGCTTGAACCTCAGCAACGCCGTGGCAGTGGTGGTGTTCGACGCCTGGCGGCAACTGGGTTACGCCGGCGGCGGCTGATAGGCCGAGGTGCGGGCTCAGGCTCTGGCTCAGCCCCAGGCTCAGGGCAACGCCCGGACCCGGGCCTATTCAGAACGCGCGTGGCGTGACATCAACCGGGCCACCGCCTGCGCTGGTGCCAAGCCGCCTTGGAGCAAATCCACCACGGTCTGGGTGATGGGCATGTCGACCCCGAGCGCTCGCGCGCGCGCCAGCACCACCGGTGCGCTGAGCACACCTTCGGCGACATGGCCCAGGCTGGCCACTGCCGAGTCCAGGGGCTGGCCACCGGCCAGCAACAAGCCGATGCGCCGGTTGCGCGAGAGGTGTCCGGTGGCGGTCAGCACCAGGTCACCCAGCCCGGACAGCCCCATGAAAGTCTCGGCGCGCGCACCCAGCGCCACGCCCAGGCGGGTCATCTCTGCCAGACCGCGCGTGATGAGCGCGGCGCGGGCATTCAGCCCCGGGCTGTCGCTGTCGGGCGGCGCGGCGTCAGCCAGCCCGTCCAGCACGCCCACGGCAATGGCCAGCACGTTCTTCACCGCTCCGCCAACCTCGACGCCGACCACGTCAGCGCTGGTGTACACGCGCAGCGCGTCAGCATGCAAAACATCCACCGCCGTGGCGGTCAGCTCGGCAGATTCGCTGGCCACGACCAGCGCAGTGGGCTGGCCACGGGCCACCTCGAGCGCAAAGCTCGGGCCCGACAGCACACCGCCGGCGGCGTGCGGCCGCAACTGGCGCGCCACCTCGTGGCCCAGGGCACCGGTGCCGGCCTCGAAACCCTTGCACAACCACAGCACAGGGCGGTGGCTCGGCAGGGCCAGAAGCTGATGGCGGAGTGCGGCCATGGGCGTGGCAATCACGTTCAGGCCGTCTTCGCCGTGGGCTTGCGCCTCGACCGCGTCGTGCGTGACACGCAAGGTCGGCGGCAACATCACCTGGCCCAGGTAGCGCGCGTTGCGCCGGCTCGCCTGCATCTGGCGCACCAGCTCCGCGTCGCGCGCCCACAGCAGCACATCGTGGCGCTGTGCTGCTGCCATGGCCAGCGCCGTGCCCCAGGCGCCAGCGCCGTACACGGCAACCTTCATCGCTGCTGCCGCGGAACTGTGTTGTCAGCCTGTCAGTTCAGGCTGGTGATGATGCGCGAACTGCTGTCACCGCTGTCACTGCCGCTACCGCTGCCGTTGCCGGCAGCAGCCGCCTGCTTCTGTTGCGCCTCGAACATCGCCTGGAAGTTGACTTCGGTCAGCAGGATGGGCGGGAAGCCGGCGCGGGTGCAGACGTCCGAGACGATGGCGCGCAAGTAGGGGTAGATCATCTGCGGGCAGACGATGCTGATGATGCCTTGCATCTGCTCGTCGGGCACGTTGCGGATCTCGAAGATGCCGGCTTGCTTGGCCTCGACCAGGAACAGCACCTTGTCCTGCACCTTGGTTGTCACGGTGGCGGCCACGGTCACTTCAAAGATGCCGTCGGCCACGGTGGCGGCGGCCATGTTCAGGTTGATGTCGACCTGCGGCTGGGTCTGCTCGAGCAGGATGCCCGGTGAGTTGGGTTGCTCCAGCGACAAGTCCTTCAGGTACATGCGCTGGATCTGAAAAACGGGGGTCTCGTCGGCCATGGTGGGGTCATCCGATGTCGCAAAGCCCGGCGCCGACATGGCACGGGACCGCAGCCGCTGATTATGGTGGACCACGTCGTGCGCCCTTGACGGGCCAAGCCCGCGCGGCGTGAGAAGTTCCCAGCGGCAGTTCGTCAGCCCACCGCGGCCAGCAGCGGCAGCAACCCGCCGCGCTGGTCCAGCGCCACCAGGTCATCGCAACCGCCCACGTGGGTGTTGCCGATGAAGATCTGAGGCACCGTGCGTCGGCCGGTTTTTTGCACCATCTGGTCGCGCTCGGTCGGGTTCAGGTCGACCCGGATCTCTTCGATGTGCTGCACGCCGCGTTGCACCAGCAAGGCCTTGGCGCGAACGCAGTACGGGCAGGTGGCCGTGGTGTACATCTTCACGACGTTGATGGGTGTGCGTTCGTGATGTGCACCCCGGGATTCGCCGATCGGGCGGTCGTGCAGGCTCATGCGGCTTTCTCCACCGGCAGGCTGGCGTCGCGCCAGGCGGCCGTGCCGCCGACCACTGACACCGCGTTGGCATAACCCGCCTTGCGCAGCAGCCCGGCGGCGCGCCCAGCGCGGGCACCGTTGGGGCACAGCACCAACAGTGGCAGGGCCTTGTTGCTTGGCAATGCCTTGCTGGTCTCGATGCTGCCAAACGGCACGTTGCGCGCCCCGGCGGCATGGCCGGCGGCGTACTCGGCCGGCTCTGCCACGTCGATCAGCACGCCCTTTTCGCGGTTGAACAGCCGCACCGCTTCAGCGGTGCTGACTGAACCGGTCCCAGCGCCGCGACGCACCATGGGCCATACGAGCAGGGCGCCCGAGACGAAAGCCACAAACAAGAGGATCCAGTTGTCGACAATGAATTTCACGGTTGAGGCAGGCGCGGTAAAAACCCCGAATTATAGAATCTGGTCATGCATAAACTTGTACTCATCCGCCACGGCGAGTCGACCTGGAACCTGGAAAACCGCTTCACCGGGTGGACTGACGTGCCGTTGACAGACACCGGCGTGGCGCAGGCCAGGCAGGCCGGACGGCTGTTGAAGGACGCTGGTTTCGAGTTCGACCAAACCCACACTTCGCTGCTCAGCCGCGCCATCTGGACGTTGTGGCACGCGCTGGACGAGATGCAACGCACCTGGTTGCCGGTGGCGAACGACTGGCGGTTGAACGAACGCCATTACGGCGCGCTGCAAGGCTTGAACAAGGCCGACATGGCACGCCTGTACGGCGACGCGCAGGTGCTGGCCTGGCGCCGCAGCTACGACACGCCGCCGCCGCCGCTGCAAGCCGACGACCCGCGGTCTGAGCGCAGTGACTTGCGTTATGCCCAACTGGCGCCCGGGCAGGTGCCGCTGGCCGAGTGCCTGAAAGACACGGTGCAACGGGTGCTGCCGTACTGGCACGAACGGGTTGCGCCGGCGGTGCGTGGTGGCCAGCGCCTGTTGATTTCGGCCCATGGCAACAGCATCCGCGCGCTGGTGAAATACCTCGACAACGTGGCCGACGACGCCATCGTGGGCGTGAACATTCCCAACGGCATTCCGCTGGTGTATGAGCTTGATGGCGATCTCAAGCCGATACGCCATTACTACCTGGGCGACAGTGGCGCGGTTGCCAAAGCGCAAGCGGCTGTCGCCTCACAGGGCAAGGCTGAATGAGGCTGCGGCGAGGACCGTCCTTCAGACCGACGTCAAACCGGGCTTGGGCCGATATCGAGCTGGGATCAAGCCGAGGTAAAGCTGCGTAAAGCCGCGATACAGCCGCAATGTGGCCGCGATGGGGCCACGATGTAGCCCGGGCAGTTTCTAGAACAATTTCACGCTAAACCGATCTCAATCGCAAAAGTCGAGTGCCCGGCGGGAACT
>ENA-OFCX01001077-OFCX01001077.1-metagenomes-genome-assembly--contig:-NODE-1077-length-11853-cov-13.627310_pt1 | contig 11853 bp, 13 predicted proteins | sample MGYA00153384_OFCX01 | MGnify analysis MGYA00153384
TCCTCTTTCAAGCTCTATTCTAATCATATGGCTATTTGTGCCGTCTGGTACTAGTTGGGCATACATCGTTTCGATGCTGCCAGGGGGGAAATCACTAGCCCCAATTTCACAAAATTCTAAGTTAGACCGAGCGATTTTTTCGGCTACTTCTGGCACGCCAAACAATGTAATTTTGTGACCGCGACGGATTAGCTCCATACCCAAGTTGCACATGGGGTTGAGATGACCGATCGCTCCAGGGCACAAAATACCAATGTTGGACATGCTGATTTAGTGTTTGAAAGAGCATTTCAATTAGTATACGATCGATGTGGGGGTAAAGACGAGATCCGCGCAAAAGTTATCACCAGCATAAAGTTTTGTAACAAGCCAGCTCAGAACGATAAATTCAACTGCTCTTTGCGGCTTACTCTGATAAATATCATCTGATTTCAGTCTAGATTTAGGCTTGTAGATCTCAAAAATTAATGGAAATGTAATTCCATCGAGGACTCCATAAATATTCACAGATGGGCTTTCAGTGTCAACTTTTATATAAATAAAAACAATAATTCCGTTCGCCTAAAATAATTTTCGACACCAATGCTGTAGAGTTGTAACTATAAATAAAAGTCCTGCTACTAGTAGAAACACTTTCTAAGCTTTTTGCACAAAAGTGGATGCTCGATTCCAAAGACTTCTCGATCGAGATCCTGTAGTGCTACTTTCAATTAGAACAGAATGGCTCTCCTTGACAGATCTAGGTTACCCACACCCATGTTGAAACTATTACATCGCTTTAATTACATAGCGACTACAAAAAATGCGACTCGAAGCTGGAGCAAACAAAGCATCGGCATACTATGATGAAAAGCTCTACTCGGCGTAAGCCACGTCATGCTGCTCGAACTGCTTTTAAAAACGAAATTCGTGACTTGATTCGTGGGGCATCAAGTGGTTTTTTGTTTGGGATTCCATTACTGTATACGATGGAAGTGTGGTGGATTGGTTCTTACGCCGAACCATTACAAATGCTGATCTCAATACTGACGAACTTTGTAGTTGTCTTCTTACTGATTCGGACTGAAGGTTTTCGAGGAACGGTCAATACCAAATTGAGCAATGCTTTGATGGATAGTATTGAAACTTTGGCAATTGGATTTGTCTGTACTGCCTTAATTTTGGTGCTATTACGAGAGATTAGTCTAACAACCTCTATCAATGAAGCAGTCGGCAAAATTATTTTTGAAAGTGTTCCGTTTTCTCTAGGTGTAGCTGTTGCTAATTCATTTTTAAGCGGCGAGCGCAACCAAAATGTTAACGAACAAATCCCGTCATCTCCTCAGTCTCATACCCCAGAAATTAACTCAACCCTAGCAGACGTTGGTGCAACTCTGATTGGTGCGCTGTTTGTGGCATTCACGATCGCACCGACGGAAGAAGTGCCGATGTTGGCTTCAGCGATGACACCCCCTTGGCTATTAGCAGTGATAGCAGCTTCGATACTCATTTCCTACGGGATTGTATTCGTGGCTGGTTTGACCAATCAAACTAAGCGTTACCAACAGACAGGTCTATTTCATCAACCTATTACTGAGACTTTAATTGCTTATCTAGTGTCATTAATGGCTGCGTTATTAATGCTGTGGTTTTTCCATCAAGTCAGTCTTGAAGATCCGTGGACAGTCTGGTTGAGCCATGCAATCGTGCTAGGATTACCAGCGACGATCGGTGGAGCAGCAGGAAGGATCGTCGTATGAGCCAACCCGAACAAAGACAACAGCGATCTATGGCTGAATGGGTAACTTTCAGCATCGCATCGAGCATTGTGGCTGGTATTGTGGGATTGGTAGTTTATAGTTGGGTGAAAGTCGCAGATCGACCCCCAGTTTTAGCGATCGAGCAAAGCGGGAAGATCCGTCAAGCTGAGGGAAGTTTTTATGTACCCTTTACCCTCACCAACAAGGGAGGAGAGACGGCTGATGCCGTTCGCGTAACTGCACAATTGCGGATCGATAGAGATGTCGAAGAAACGGGCGAACAGCAATTTGATTTCTTAGCCGGAGGAGAAGCTGAGGAAGGCGTATTTTTGTTTAGCCGCAATCCCCAAAACGGTAAATTAATTTTGCGCGTTACTAGCTATCGAAAACCTTAGCCACGAGCGGTTATTGTTTGTTGCTATCGATCGTGGAAGGATGCGGCAGGATGTCAGACTAATTCGCCCGTCGATTACATTAGCTCAAGCGATCGCATAACGCCAAAACTTTTGCGTTTTTTGACTCATGTACATCAACGAACCATGCGGTAATAAATATTGCAATCGTCCTAACAACGGCAATATTACTCCTAGAGCCAATGTTTGCGGTATTATTTGCATCGATCGCTTTACCAGAAATTCCATCAATATGGTTTGGCATTGGCAGCATTCAGGTGTTCTGGGGAGTGTTGTTAATTGCTAAAGCCGCTAATTTATGATAAATTCGCGAAAATCTAAGCTAACGATCAATAATCCCGAAATGACTGTAATGATGCGATCGATCTAGTCCAACTGTTCGATCGACATCATTTCGATCTCGATATTGATGGTGCCTGGGGTGTCGATACTTTACTGTTGAATGTCAGATCGGCGCGAGCCGACCTGACATTTCCCTCTTGCCGCAACGTCCTTCGTCCAGGCTAGCCTTGAGGAGGCTGACCCACACGACCGCGATTGGGTACGTCGAACCGATCGAGCATCATCACCTTATCCCATGCAGCCACAAAATCGCGCACCAGTCGCTGATGGCCATCTTTGGTGGCGGCATAGACTTCACCGACAGCCCGAAGCTGCGGATCGGAGCCAAACACTAGATCGGCGCGGGTGGCAGTCCACTTCGGCTGATTCGTCTGGCGATCTCGACCCTCAAACGCAGTCTTGTCGTCATTGGTGGCAGTCCAGACCGTTGCCATGTCGAACAGGTTGACGAAGAAATCGTTGCTCAACACGCCAGGTCGCTCGGTGAACGCGCCGTGCTTTGAACCGTCCCAGTTAATTCCGATCGCCCGTAGACCGCCGATTAGGGCCGTCAGTTGCGGGGCGGTTAGTGTGAGTAGATTCGCTCGATCGATCAAGAACACCTCACAGGCCACCTTTGACTGCCGCTGCTGAAAATTGCGGAAACCATCGACGACCGGATGGAGCCACTCGAAACTCTCGATGTCGGTATCATCTGGCGAAGCATCCATCCGACCCGGTGTGAAAGGCACCTGGACTTCGATGCCAGCATCGCGAGCGGCTTGCTCGACACCCGCGCAGCCGCCCAGCACGATTAAATCGGCAAGGGAGACTTGCTTGTTGCTAGTTTGGGCATCATTAAACGCTTGCTGCACGCCTTCGAGTGTCGATAGCACCTTGGCGAGCTGTTGGGGCTGGTTCACTTCCCAGTCTTTTTGGGGCGCGAGGCGAATCCGCGCTCCATTTGCGCCGCCGCGCTTATCGGAGCTGCGGAAAGTCGAGGCTGAAGCCCAGGCCGTACCGACAAGTGCGGAGACGCTCAGACCCGTAGCAAGGAGCTTGGATTTAAGATCGGCAATATCGGTCGCGTCGAGCGGGTCGCGATCGTTCATTGGGATCGGGTCTTGCCAGATTAAACTCTCTGCTGGTACTTCGGCTCCCAGGTAGCGGACTTTAGGCCCCATATCGCGGTGGGTGAGCTTATACCAGGCGCGGGAGAAAGCGTCCTCAAACTCGCTCATGTTATCGAGGTAACGACGACAGATTTTGGCGTACTCTGGATCGTCGCGCAAGGCGATGTCCGAGGTCATCATCATCAGCGGATTGCGCTGGCCCTCGATATGTGCGTCGGGCGTGGTGGCATCGGGATTCGATACCGTCGGTCGCCACTGTTTGGCACCCGCTGGGCTTTCGGTCAGTTCCCACTCGAAATTGAAGAGATTATGCAGATACTCGGCATCCCATTTGGTCGGCTCCGAAGTCCAGGCACCCTCGATCCCGTTGGTCATGGTGAACTCGGCGTTACCAGTGCCTGCTGAATTCATCCAGCCCAAACCCTGCGTTTCGAGCGGTGCGCCTGCCGGAGCTGGGCCGATATGCTCCTTGCCAACGGCACCGTGGCTCTTGCCGAAGGCGTGACCGCCAGCAATCAGCACAACGGTTTCTTCGTCATTCATCGCCATCCGTGCAAAGGTTTCGCGGATTTCGCGCGCCGAAAAGAGCGGATCGGGATTGCCGCCAGGGCCTTCTGGGTTGACATAGATCAGCGACATTTCGGAGGCTGCTACCGGATTTTCGAGATCGTAATACTCCGCCTTGGGACTGCCTTTCCACCGCTGGCGACCCTGCATTTTGGTTTCAGAACCCCAATAGGTAGCAGTGTCTGCCTGCCACGCGTCTAACCGCCCGCCACCGAAGCCAAAGGTCTTTAAACCCATCGATTCGAGGGCGCAGTTACCAGTCAGCACCATCAGGTCTGCCCAGCTCAGAGCACTACCGTATTTTTGCTTGATCGGCCACAGGAGGCGACGCGATTTGTCGGTGTTGCCATTGTCGATCCATGACTCGATCGGTAGGAACCGCTGGAGCGCAGTGCCAGCACCGCCGCGACCATCAGCTATCCGATAGGTGCCCGCTGCGTGCCATGCCATCCGAATCATCTGCGGGCCGTAATGACCGTAATCGGCAGGCCACCACTCCTGAGAAGTTTTGAGCATCGCGAAAATATCGTTTTTCAGCTCGCCCAGATCGATCGTCTTAAAAGCCTCAGCGTAATCAAAATCGGCTCCCAGCGGATTGGCAAGATCGGTCTGTTGGTGGAGCAACTCCACCCGCAGACGATCCGGCCACCAATCTTCGAGCGTTGGCCCCAAGCCCTGAGCACCTTCAATTCGCGTGCCACGAAACGGGCACCCACCTGTTACAGTTGCATTATCTGTCATTACCTGCTTTCTAATCTGTAATTTGTGGATTTAGACCGTTCTATATCATAAAGACATTATCACTTTGAATAAATCATCCATTTGAAGGATGTATTGGCGTTGCGTTGCGTTACTCAAGACTATATAGCTAATTCGATGTACCAAAAAAAGGGATCGACAAGAACTGCTCCTAGAGTAATTCGTAGAAATACAAGCCCCATACTCTAATCCAAATCCCGCTCCGAAATTGCATCAGCCAGTGTCTTCGCAGCCTTACCCTGCAACTGCTGTCGTCCATCATCATAGCGAATCAGTGTAGCCAAATTTTTATGCCGACTGTGAGCCTGAGCAGATCGCACATCTCCACCATTGAGATCTAGTAATGCCGTAATACTAGAATGTCGAATCTTATGCGGACTCACCACTCGATCGATCCCTGCCGACTCAGCCAATCCCCCGACGAGCTGATACAGCCGATCTACACTTAACCTTGTATCTCGACTAGAGACAAATAGAGCTGGACTTTTACTTTCTCCCATAGTTGCCAACCAATCAGAGATCGCCTCAACTGTCGCAGGAGCCAGATCGATCGGTTCTTTATCGATTCTCCCCTTCCCCTTGAGATAAAGCCGAGCCTCCCCAGAATGAAAGTCCGCACGATCGAGTCCGCACACCTCAGCTCGTCTCAAGGCATTGTCCCAGAGCAACCGCAGCATTGCATAATCTCTTCTACCCATGACTGTCATTCGATCGATCCCATCGATTAATAACTGAAATTGGTCGATCGAGATGCCCCTAGTATCCTTGTAAGTTTGAGCCTTCACCGACTTGATATCGTCCAATCTAAACGCACACAGTTTACGCTTGGCAGCATGAGTCACAAAAGACTTCAACGCCGCCAGCCGCGCATTCACAGTGCTTGCTGACAACTGAGCTTCGAGCAAATGTCCCCGATAGGCAATAACATGACCGATCGCCTCCCATTCGGGGAGTTGAAGAAAAGCTAAAATTGTCTCAGGGGAAACCGATACTTGGAATTCCCGCCGAAAAAAATCTCTGAGTCCCGCTGCATAAGATCTCCGAGTAGCAGGTGAGATTTGCAGTGCTAAAAATTCATCCCAGACTCCAGGCGAAACTTGTTTGACAGTCAACCGCTCTCCTACAGCAGCAGATCCACCAACAAGGTTTGGGGTAGTGGTACGAACAATGTTAATTGCTGGTAGGTCGATCGCCATCTTTATTTAAGGGTGAACTACAGTGAGGGCAATCGAGCGGCATTTCTATCAAGCGACTTGTTGACTCAGATGATTTCCTGAATCTTTGCAGATTGGTGCTAGTGCAGCTCGATCTATTTCGGAAATATCCAATCTTACCGTGGGTCGATCTGGAAACGTTGCGAGAATCTCCAAATTCCCCCCTAACGATTCCACATACTGGCGGAGAGTAGATAACATTACATCGGGTCGATCTTCGAGTTTAGAAACTGCTGGCTGACTGACATTCAATAGTTTAGCCAGCTCCTGTTGCGAAATTCCCCAGCGTTCTCGCAATTGCTTGAGTCGGATCGCTTCTACTTCTAAGATTAAATCTTTCGTACCCAGCTCGATTTTCTGACGCATCTCTGGGGAGAGGCTATCCGTTACTTGTGCAAGCGTTCGTCCCATAGTAATTACTCCTTATAATCGATCGAGATGAGCGGCATATCGGCGATCTGCACGGTCGATCAGTTGTTTGTAAAACTTTTTTTGATTTTGTCCAGCTTTATCGCCTGCCACCAAAATTATCGCTTGACGTTGAGGGTCGAAAGCAAATGCGACCCGCCACACTCCATCTGAAGCATTAAACCGCAATTCTTTCATGTTTGGGTAAATCGAACCATTCAATGTGTCAGCATATGGTCTAGATAACTGTGGCCCATAGATTTTGAGTAGATTAAGGTGTTCGATGAGACTACATTTTACATCTTCACTCAACTGCTCGAACTCTATATCAAACTCATCACTAAATTCTACGCCCCATTCGTCCATGCAATATTTAGGCTCCTACCTACTAACTATAACCCATGAGTTATAACTAGGCCACTAATCAGGTGTTCGAGCAGCCACCGATGCTAAAAGTGCCAACTGTTCGTCAGTTACATATATTTACGACACTACAAACTAATAATAAGGAACATTATCGCGCATCCGATAAGCATCCGGTAAAATTGGGCGCTCGATCGGGTCGTGATATAATTAAGTGGTCATGAACCCTTCACCACGAACAGTTGAGATGAAAACAGTTCAAACAACGATCGCGGACTTAACTGCCAAACAGCAGATCGATCTACTGGCCGAACAACATGGCGTTATCTACCGTCACACACAACTTGATGAGTTAGCCGACACATACTCACGACTTTCCGACAATGAGGTCGAACTAGATGAGACCGAGCTGCTGTTGTTGGAACTCGACCGGGCGGGAATTCTTACGGGTAAAGATAACGGATTGCTGCATCTTCAGTACTTGCGCGAGCGAAAATAATGACCTTCGACCCGTTTAGAGACTTTGAAGAGCGAGGCTACCTGCGGAATTTATATAGTAGTAAAGACGTTACAGCAGTTAAGGCACTGGAGCAAAAGTCATTCAAGAAAAACCTCAACAGCGCAATCGATGCTTTGGCAACGACTCAATTTATCGAGTAAAAGCACATTCTGGGCATCCACAAGATCTTATTCGGGGATATTTACCCTTGGGCTGGTGAAGATAGACTGATAACTACCCCAGATCTCAATATTACCAAGGGTGGCTACGAGCGGATGTTTGCCCATCCACGAGATATCAGACGCGCTAGCGAATATGCCCTAGATCGGGGGCAAGATTCACCTTGGATGCGCGAACGAGCGGGAGAAGTGATGGGACTACTGGCTCACGCACATCCTTTCCTAGACGGCAACGGACGCACTATTATGGTACTTCATGCAGAATTAGCTCATCGAGCGTCCATAAGTATCGATTGGAAACAAACAGATAAGATAGATTATCTGGCTGCACTCACAATAGAACTGAATGACCCAGGTAAAGGACATCTAGATCGCTACCTCAAGCCGTTTATCCGACCAGCAATCGAGCGTCAGCAGTCAACATCGACATTGAAGTCATTACAAGGGTTAGGAGAGACAACAACACCTAAAAATAAGCCTCAGCAGGATTTGGAAGAATACTGATTTTGATGAAGGGTAACAATGTCAGAAATGGCTTAGGAAGTTATTAATCAAGCAAATAATTAAGCTCGAACATTTATCATAAACATTTCTCTTATGTCTCAACCATTACAATACTTGACAAATGAGCAGGGCGAACGAGTTGGAGTCCTATTGGACTGGAACACCTACGCTAGACTTGCCAATCCATTAGGCTTGGATGAGGAATGTTTGATGGGATTGAGTATCGATGAGTTAACAGCACTGGCAAGTTGTAAATTGGCCGTGGCAGAGCAAACTCATTTAAACGATCTAGTATCCAGAAATACAGAATCATTGCTCTCTACCGATGAAATCACCGAGTTAGATGACTTATTAGCGAAGGCAGATCGATTAACAATTCTCAAAACTCGTGCCAGATATACGCTCAAGTGCTTGGAAAAGGGTGCTGCGGCAGCATGAGTGTTTACATTCGGGTGGAGTTACAGCGACAAATTCGCAACCGCTTTGGTGAATGTTGTGCCTATTGCCGGACGGCAGAATTTCTAACGGCGATGACGTTTGAATTCGAGCATATTATCCCCCTTGCCGTTGGTGGGGAAACGGTATTTGAAAATCTTTGTTTTGCCTGTCCTTCTTGTAATCGATACAAGGGAGATCGTCAGACTGCTATCGATCCAGAAAGCGGCGAAACAGTTGCGTTGTTTCATCCCCAGGAGCAAGTTTGGGAACAACATTTTGGCTGGAGTGAGATGGGGACAGAAATGAGAGGACTAACAGCGGTGGGTCGAGCGACGATCGTTGGATTACAGATGAATCGTCCAGCGTTGATGCGGGCGAGGGCAATGTGGGTTAAGTTGGACGAGCATCCGCCAAAGTCAACGTGACTGAAGACGGTAATTGAGTGATGGCATGGGTGTTCTAATTTTATAGAGGAGTAAATAATGAGCGAACAGGATATCCTAGACCAACTTGAAGTTTGTTGCCCGGTATGTGGTAGCAACAGTTTTAGTCATGACGAAACAAATGGCATCAGTTGCGATGAGTGCGATTATATGGAGCCAGAAAATGACAATATTTAAATATGAAATCAGATCGTAATGAGAGCTAGGTGTAAGTTAGTATGCCGAAAAAAGTCGGTCATAACTGTTTTCAATGCTCGAAATTAAGTACCGCCGAGGCTCAGACCAAACCTTGCTGGGATGCGGTACGGTGTCCAAATCGACGGCATTATCAACGCAATAAGGCTCGGATTAGCCAGCAACGCAAGCAAAGTCATCTGGTAGAGTCGTCTATTAATGTACCTCGGACAATCGCGCTCGATCCGCCAATTGGTACGGCAGTGAGTGTCATCTTCTATCGCGAACGTCAGGATGCGCCAGTCCACGCGCTCGCGGCTGAGGTTTGGCAAGGGACTAAGAAGGTGTTGAAGGTTGAACCGATGCACTGCATGGGTTTGACTCCGGCTCAGGTGGTGGGGGTGATGACGGAGATTTTGAAGGCTTGTTCGAGTGAGTTGGGGGTGGAGTTGACTAGTGCGATTCGTTTAATCGAAACCGAGTAATCGGGGGATGATTAGCTTCTTTAGGGTAACTCTTTATGAGTTGAGTTCGCACTTTAATCCCCCGAAGATGACAACTAGTGCGATTCGTTGAAGTATGAATCACGGTGAAAGTCCGTACATAGTACTTCCAAGCTGGCTACGATACATGTAGCACTTCAAGGCTTGAACTGTCCAATCTATGAGGGTGTAAGTCCCTCCATCGAAACTCACGATTGAATCCTTATCTGCCCACGATGACCCGACTCGGAATTCGGGAAGTCGAAGCTGGGAACAGGGCGCAACCAGATACTAAGTTGACAAGTAACACTGGCGCTAACAGGGAGTCCTCATGATGAAACAGAGCCTAAAAAAAGCGACCTACGTCTGGGCAGACATCAACATACGCGCAAGCGAAAGTCTGACCTCGCCACCCAAAGAAGAAACTCCGAGGGCGTGCATATCACTTTGATATGAACGGAGAAATCCCGCCGCATCTTATTTGAATAGCGGCACGAGTAAGGGGTTCTGGCGGTCGAAGTGGCTACATCTAAAAGAGACTAACAATCGATTGGACGGAACGAATAAAAACGAATCTGAGGTCTGTAGGTGGTCGCACCTGCGGTAGACCAGACGAGAGGATTAATCCCTCAGATTCGGGTAGGATGCGGCGTAATTGCCGCAAGGTATTCAGAACACACTAACGGATGCAGAGCATGATTGGACACAGTTTAACGACTAGTGAATCTTGGAAGAATCTACCCTGGAAGAAATTCCAGAAGATACTCTTTCGCCTACAGAAGCGCGTGTATAAAGCAGTTCGAGCTGGGGACAAGCGGAAAGCGCGGTCTTTGCAGAAACTGATTTTAAAATCTCAAGCAGCTAAACTACTAGCCATTCGGCAAGTAACGCAGTTAAATGCTGGCAAGAAAACGGCTGGTATCGATGGAAAAAAATCCCTCTCCTTTGAGGAACGATTCACATTAGCCGTCGAGCTAACAAAACATCATACCAACTGGAAGCACCAAGGGCTACGAGAAATCCCTATCCCTAAAAAGGACGGAACCACACGAATGCTCAAAGTGCCAACAATAGCGGATAGAGCTTGGCAATGCCTAGCGAAATACGCTCTCGAACCAGCACACGAGGCAACCTTCCATGCAAAAAGTTATGGATTCAGACCAGGACGCTCGACGCACGATGCACAGAAAATCCTGCAACAAAACCTAAACTCCAGTTGTAATGGTATCAATAAACGAGTAATCGAATTAGATATCGAAAAATGCTTCGACCGGATTAACCACTCTGCAATCATGGATAATCTAATCGCCCCAGCAGGACTCAAACTCGGTATTTTCCGATGTCTAAAAGCTGGTACAAACGTAGGATTTCCTGACCAAGGAACGCCACAAGGCGGGGTAGTTAGCCCACTGCTTGCCAACATTGCACTCAATGGAATCGAAAGTATCCACAACTACAAAAATAAAAATATAGTTGTAGAGCCATCAGTCCGATACGCGGACGATATGGTCATTGTTCTTCGACCCCAAGATAACGCAGAGGCAATACTAAACCGAATTAGCGAATTTTTAGCAGAAAGAGGAATGAAGGTCAGCGAACGTAAGACCAAAATTACTGCTACGACAGATGGATTTGACTTCCTCGGCTGGTACTTTAAAGTCCAGAAAAACGGTAAGTTTCGCAGTACTCCCTCAAAGGAAAACTTCAAAGCATTCCGTAAGAAGGTAAAACACATTGTCAACAACTCGAATTATGGTGCCACGATAAAGGCTGAGAAATTAGCCCCAGTGGTCAGAGGGTGGAGAAATTACCACAAATACTGCAAGATGGACGGGTCGAGAAATTCACTTTGTTTCATCAAAGGTCGGGCATTTACGGTATTCAACAAGGAAAAGAAACAGAACCGCCACACCAGTAAAATATTACTGGACAAGGCATTTCCATCAATTTCCTACTCCGAAAATAAATTCGTCAATGTCATAGGAGATAAGTCTCCTTACGACGGCGATATTTCCTACTGGAGCAAGCGAAAAAGCAAACTCTACGGGGGATACACCTCTGAAGCTATTAAAAAGCAAAGCCGTAAGTGCGTCGCCTGTGGATTAACTTTCATGGGTGAAGAAAAGGTACATCTGCATCACGCGGATGGAAACCACGATAACTGGGACAAAAAGAATCTAGTAGCAATACATGAATCTTGTCACGATTACGTGCATA
>ENA-OFCX01001078-OFCX01001078.1-metagenomes-genome-assembly--contig:-NODE-1078-length-11851-cov-8.129112_pt1 | contig 11851 bp, 13 predicted proteins | sample MGYA00153384_OFCX01 | MGnify analysis MGYA00153384
CCAATGGCGAATGCTTCCTGGTGCTCGACAGCGGCGCGCAGGTGAAGGTGTCGCGGTCGTATCGCGACGTGGTGGCGCGGTTCGTTCATTAGGAGATTTCGAGATGATGGGACGATTGTTCGGGCTCGGGATCGCCGCCACCTTGGCGCTTGCCACGCCCGCTGGTGCGGCGGTGATCAAGGTGGTCAAGACCGCGACCTGTGGCTGCTGCGCCAAGTGGGTCGAGTATCTCAAAAAGGCCGGACATGACGTGCGGGTGACCAATGTCGCCGATGTCACCCCGACCGCCAAGCGGCTCGGCGTGCCTGACGATTTGCGCTCGTGCCACACCGCATCGGTCGGCGGTTACGTCATCGAGGGGCATGTTCCAGCCGCCGATATCGCCAAATTGCTGCGCGAGAAACCGGTCGCTGTTGGGCTGTCGGTGCCGGGTATGGTTGCCGGGTCGCCGGGGATGGAGATGGGCGGGCAAAAGCAGGCTTATCAGACGATCCTGTTCACCCGCGACGGCAAGCGCAAAGTGTTTGCTCAGCATTGAGCCAAAGGGATGGTCAATGGCGCGCGTAACCGGACTGGGCGGTGTTTTTTATCAAGTCGCGGACATCGCGGCGACGCGGAGCTGGTATCAGGAGATGCTCGGCGTCGGCGGTGAATATGGCGCGATGTTCGCGTTCAAGGACGATTCGCCCGATGGCTTCGCGTTGCTGACGCCGTTCGCGGCCGACAGCGACAAGTTTGCGCCGAGCAGTCTGCCATTCATGATCAATCTGCGGGTCGATGACCTCGATGCGATGGTCGCGGATCTGGAGGGCAAGGGGGTTGCGATCCTCGACCGGCAGTCGGACGATTATGGCAAGTTCGCGTGGATCGTGGATCCCGACGGGGTGAAGATCGAGCTGTACCAGCAAGCCGGAGACTGAGCATGACCAAGTGCGCCACCTTCGCCGCGCTGCACGTGCCGGGCAATCCCGTCATCCTGTACAACATCTGGGACGTTGGAAGCGCGCTGGCGGTGGTCGCGGGCGGGGCCAAGGCACTGGCGACAGGCAGTCATCCGGTGGCCGACGCCAATGGCTGGCCCGATGGCGAGCAGGTGCCGATCGACTTCGCGCTCGCCAATGCGAAGCGGATTGTCGACGCGGTCGAGCTGCCGCTGGCGGTCGATTTCGAGGGGGCTTATTCGGCCGATCCCGAGACTGGCGCGGCCAATGTCGCGCGGTTGAAGGCGGCGGGCGCGGTCGGGTGCAATTTCGAGGATCAGGTGATTGGCGGAGAGGGATTGCATCCGTTGGAGCTGCAAGTCAGCCGCATCGCCGCGATCCGCGCGGCGGTCGGCGACGACTTCTTCATCAACGCGCGGACCGATTTATTGCTCAAGCATAAGGAGACCGACAACGCGCTGATCGGGGAAGTGATTACGCGCGGCAAGGCGTACGCCGATGCCGGGGCGAGCGGCTTCTTCGTCCCGCGCATCGCCGACCCGCGGCATATCGCGCGGGTGGTGCGCGAAGTGCCGCTGCCATTGAACGCGATCGCCTTCCCCGGCGCCCCGCCCAAGGCGGACTGGGCCGCCGCCGGCGTGGCCCGCATCAGCCACGGCCCCTTCCCGCACAAGGCGCTGATGGCGCAGCTGACCGAGGCGGCGCGGGCGGCGATTGGTTAAAACGTTCCCCGGCGCAGGCCGGGGTCCAGGCGGCGGACGCCGGGTTGGAGCCTTCAGTACAGCCCCTTGCGGGCTCCTGGGCCCCGGCCTTCGCCGGGGAGCGGCTCCGCCGACGCCTCCTGCCATCGTCAGGCAAATGTCATTTCTTCGGCCCGAACGTCTTGACCAGCTTCAGCTTGAACTCGGGTTGGCGGGTCCTGGTTTCGTAGCGTTCCTGGATCGACGGGGCGATCAGGCTGCTGCTGCTGTGGCCTGAGCCGATGCCGTTGAGCAGGGCGGTGAGGCCAAGCGTTTTCGACAGATTGTGGGTGTAGGACAGGTTGACCGAGATACTGCCGCTATAGCGGTACTGGAACGAGCGCGACGGGCTTTGATAGTCGAGTTGGAGCTGGCCGATGTCGCCGGGGCGCTTGCGGCCATCCTTGCCCTGCCAGTTGATCGTGGCATTGGCGCTGTAACGAAGTTGGCTGAAGCGCGATGTTCCGGAGGGCGTGTCGAACGGGACGATGCTGTTGAACAAATTGACCTCCTAATGTCCGTTATGGGTGGAAAGCGGACGTTGAGGAGTTTGGCTGAGCGCTGGCTACTTCCTCGCAAGTATCTGCTCAACCGCAGCCGCCATCATAAACAATCGTCGATCCTGTCCACGGCGGCCAACAAGCATCAACCCGGTCGGGAGACCGTCTGCACGTGGAATTGGCAGTGAAATCGCGCACAGGTCGAAAAAATTCGCGATCGCCGTATTGCGAAGCAGGAGCCGGTTCCTCGCGTTGAACCCATCGAGGGTTGAAACTTCCGCTATGGTTGGCGCGACGATTGGGGTGGTTGGCATCACCAGCGCATCGAATTCCGAAATGAGCGCGTCCATTGCGCGCACAAGGTTACCACGACCGTCAAGCATCTTGGCATAGTCAGCTGCCGAGACAGCAGCGCCTGCTTCGATCCGCAAGCGAACGAACGGGTCATAATCGGTCGCGCGCGTAGCCAGCCGTTCCCGATGAATCTGAAAGGACTCCACCACAGCGAGCGGGGCGACGGAATTGATCCGAGCCATGTCGTCGAAAATCGAAAATCGCGGCTCTGACAAGTTGACGCCAGCTCGGCCGATGACGGCGATCGCGGCTTCGAAACGTGCTGCCACTGTCTGATCCAGATCGCGCAACGGCAAACCTTGCGGCATGCCTAACCGCAGGCCTTGGAGCGGTGCCGCTTCCAGAAGCCAGGGATCCTCGCCGGCGATGATCGCGTCGGCTCTTGCACAGGCGTCGACGCTCGTTGCCATTGGCCCGACAGAGTCGAGCGTGTGCGAAAGCGGATAGACACCTTCGGTCGGCACACGGAATTTGGTGGGTTTGTACCCGACCAGACCGCACAAAGCGGCCGGAATGCGGGTCGATCCGCCCGTGTCGGTGCCTATGGCAATTTCGCACATCCCATCAGCGACAGCGACCGCGCCGCCCGACGTCGATCCGCCGGGAATGCGCAAGCGGTTCACAGGATTGCCTGGAGTGCCGTAGTGAGGGTTGATCCCAACGCCGGAAAAGGCGAACTCGGACATGTTGGTCTTGCCGACAATTACCGCACCCGCCTTGCGGAGGCGCTGTACCACGGGCGCGTCGTTCGTTGCTGGCGGAGCATCGGCAAGCACCTTGGACCCTGCTCGTGTAGGTTCACCCGCGACGTCGAACAGGTCCTTGATGCACACAACCACACCATCAAACGGCCCGAGCTGGGCGTCGTCACGACGGCGGCGGTCCGCGGCATCGGCCGCCGCACGGGCAGCAGCCGAATAGACGGTGAGAAAGGTGCGGGCGCCCTCGCCACTTGGGTCCGTGATGCGGGCGAGGGCTTCTTCGAGTCTATTCCGTGCTGGGTGTTGCGTCCGCTTGGTGGGCGTCACTGTCCCTCCCCGCTGGCCCGAAACGCAGCCCGAAATAGTCAAGGCAAGACTGGCACCGGCCACCTGAAGCACGGAGCGGCGTGTCCTGTTGTTACGATCTGCGTGATCGGCGGCCAACTTCAATCCCCTCTGCGCGCAGCAGCGATCAAATCAAACGTATTGCGCCAATCCAGCCCATACTTCGCACTGTCCACAATCGGTCGTAAACGGACGTCAGCGCTCAGGCAACCGCGCGGCGCTGCCACGGCCAGCGGAACGCCGGGCCCGACTTGAGCACGCTCCTCCTGAACAATTTGGCGGAGAGGCGGAGGATCAGGGCGACCCACAGGATTTGCCATGCCAGCGCTAGTACGTGCGGCATCAGCGCGGGCATTTCCGCTGCGCGACCGAACATCGCGAACGGGGATGACAGCGGGAACAGCATTCCGGCGATGGCCATCGCGCTGTCGGGTTGGCCGACGCCCAGCGCGGCGAGGCCGAAGATCATCATTTGCGCCATCGTCACCGGCATCGACAGCGTCTGCACCTCGCGCGCGGTCGAGGCTTGGCTGCCGATGCCGAGGAATAGCGAACCGATCAGCAAATAGCTCATCGAGAAATAGATCATCCCGAGCGCGATGAAGGTCGGCCAGCCGACCGCAGGCGCGGGCAAGGCGCCAAGCCCGCCGGGGAGATAGAAAGCGATCGCGGCGGCACCGGCGAGTGTCCACACGGTGATCCCGACCCACGCCATTGCCAGCATCGCGAACAATTTGCCAATGAAGATCGCCTCGACCGGGACCGCGGCGGCGATGACCTCGATCGCCTTGTTCGACTTCTCCTCGATCAATTGCGACAGCAGCATGCCGGCGAGCAACAAGGTCAGGGTGAACAGCACCAATTGCCCGGCGCGCGCGGTCGCCGATCGGGCCGAGAGCAAAGATCCCGACGAGCTTTGGATCAGCGCGACGTCGAGCGGTATTCCCGTCGGAACGGGCGCGGCGCGAGCGCGGCGGGCCTGGTCGATGATGAAGCCAAGCTGCCTGACGGTCATGCCGTCGGCGTTGACCGCACCGGTGAAGTGCGGTGCGTCAATCCCGCCGTCGAGCACGCCGAGGACAGGCGGATTGACCTGCGCGAGCAATTTCGCCCGCTGCGCTGCGAGATCGCCTGCGGGCGCGACTGCGTTGAGCACGATTCCATTATCCTGGACCAGCAAGGGCTGCATCGTCGTGCGCGCGGCATCGAGCGCCCGATAATCCGCCGCGTTGCCGATCACCGCGACCACCGGCCGCGTGCCGTTGCGGTCGATCGACGCGCCAATCCCGCCAAAGGCGACCCCTGCGAGCACCGGGAATAACGGCCCGAGCAGGAAGATGAGGAAGGTCTTGCTCATCACCGTGGCGGTGAAATCGCGCCGCGCGATGACGAAGGCGGAGCGGAACAGGCGGGGAAGGTTCATGCTGCTTCTCCGACCGGGTGGTTCATCTGGCGCGCCGCGGCCTCGCCGGCGATGGCGACGAAGGCATCGTGGAGGCCGGGGCGTTCGATGCTCAACGTCTCGATCCCCGCGCCGCCGTCGATCAGCGCCTTGAGCAAGGGCTCGGGGCCGGATGGCGGAAGCTCGAACGTCCAGTCGCCATTGTCGAGCCGCGCGGTGGCCGGGAGTGCCTTGCGCCACGGTCCGTCGGCGGCGCGGGTGCGCAGGCGGACGATCGGGCGCAGCTTGTCGCGCGCCTCGTCGACCTCGCCCTCGAACGCGACCTTGGCGCCGGCGATGATCGCCACCCGCTCGCACAGGCGCTCGGCGTGGGCGATGACGTGGGTCGAGAAGATGATCGTCGCGCCGCCCGCCGCCTCGCGCCGGATAAGATCCTCGAGCTTGCCCTGGTTGATCGCGTCGAGGCCCGAGAACGGTTCGTCGAGCACGATCAGCTTGGGCTTGTGGACGATGGTGCCGAGCAATTGGACGGTCTGCGCCATGCCCTTGGACAGCGTGCGGATCGGCTTTTTCGCCCACTCGCCGAGGCCGTGATCCGCGAGCAATCCGACCGCGCGGCGCTTGCCTTCGCGAAGCGGAAGTCCGCGCAGCGCGCCCATGAACGCGATCGCGTCGACGCAGCTCATCGCCGGATAGAGCCCGCGTTCCTCGGGGAGGTAACCAACCTCCTCCGCCGCATCGAGCGGACGCTCGCGGCCGAGCAATTTGCGCGTGCCCGAGCTCGGGTCGATGATCCCCAGCAGCATCCGGATGGTGGTCGTCTTGCCCGCGCCATTGGGGCCGAGAATGCCGTAGATCGACCCGGTCGGGACCGCGAGGCTGACTCCATCGACCGCTCGGGTATCCCCAAAATCCTTGACTAGATCGTGCGCCTCGACGGCGTTGCTGCTGCTCATAATCGCTGTGCTAAGGGCTGGTGGTTAAATGGCAATGATCATCGAAGACGAAATCCGCGCCAAGGCGGTTGAACTGGGCTTTGTGTCCTGCGGCTTCGTGCGCGCCGATGCGGTGCCGGAAGCTGGCGAGGGGTTGCGGGCGTGGCTGGGCGAGGGGCGGCATGGCGAGATGCGCTGGATGGAGGATCGCGCCGAGCAGAGGGCGAGCCCCAATGGCCTGTGGCCGGCGGCGAAGTCGGTGATCGCGCTGGCGATGAGCTATGCCCCGGCGAGCGATCCGATGGCGCTGGCGGATCGGGGCGATTTGGGGCGGATCTCGGTCTATGCGCAAGGGACCGACTATCACAAGACGGTCAAGAAAGCGCTGAAGGCGCTCGGGCGCTGGCTGGCGGAGACGCATGGTGGCGAACTGAAGGTGTTCGTCGATACCGCGCCGGTGATGGAGAAACCGCTCGCCGCCGCCGCCGGGCTCGGGTGGCAGGGCAAGCATACCAATTTGCTCAGCCGTGAGCATGGCAATTGGCTGTTCCTGGGGATCGTCATGACCAGCCTCGAGCTTGCCCCCGACGCACCGGCGGCCGAGCATTGCGGCAGTTGCACGCGGTGTATCGACGCGTGCCCGACCGCGGCGATCACCGCGCCGGGGCGGATCGATGCGCGGCGCTGCATTTCCTATCTGACGATCGAACATGCCGGGCCGATCCCCGAGGAGTTTCGAGCCGCGATCGGCAACCGCATCTACGGCTGCGACGATTGCCTCGCGGTGTGCCCGTGGAACCGCTTTGCCGACAGCGCGGCGGCGAACCGCGCCTTCCTGCCGCGTGCCGAATTGGCCGCACCGCGCTTGGCCGACTTGCTCGGGCTCGACGATGCCGGGTTTCGCGAGATGTTCTCGGGCTCGCCGATCAAGCGGATTGGCAGGAACCGCATGATCCGCAACTGCCTGATCGCGGCGGGCAATAGCGGGGAGGCTGGGCTGGCGGCGGCGGTTTCGCCGCATGTCGATGATGGTGATCCGGTGGTGGCCGACGCGGCGCGGTGGGCGCTGGAGCGGCTGGCCTAACGCTCCATCAGCGCGAGGCAGGCGCGCAGGTCGAGGTCCGCGCCGGACGGGCGGCGGGCGTCGGCGTAGGTGACCCGGACTGCGCCCGGGCCGCTGACCGGCGGATAGAGATAGACGTCGAGCACGCAGCCACCGCGCGCCCATTGCAGCTTGGTGCCGGGGCCCTCCTGGACCTGGAAGCGCGGCTGGCCGAAGCGCTGGCCAAGATCGTGGGCCGACATGCCGATCAGCTCGGCGGTGGGACGCGGGACGGGGCTGGTCGAAACCGGGATCGCGGCTGGCTTGGGGACGGTGGAGCAGGCCGCGAGGGCGATGAAGAGGCTGGGGACGAGGCGGCGCATCGGCACACCCTAGGCCTTGTGCTTGGATGGTCGCAAGGCTAACCGCGCCGCGACTTTCCTCCGCCCCGACTGGATGTATCATGACCGCACCCCGCCTCGATGTGTTGTGCATCGGCAATGCCATCGTCGACGTCATCGCCGACGCCGACGACGCCTTCCTCGCCGCGCAATCGCTCGACAAGGGATCGATGCGGCTGATCGACGAGGATGAGGCGGTGCGATTGTACGGCGTGATGCGGCCGGGGCGCGAGATCAGCGGCGGATCGGCCGGCAATACCGCCGCCGGGCTGGCGTCGTTCGGGTTGAAGGCCGGGTTCATCGGCCAGGTGGCGAGCGACGAACTGGGCGACATCTATCGCCACGACGTCGAGAGCCTCGGGGTCGACTTCCTCGTTCCCGCGCGGGGCGATGTCGGGGCGACGGCGCGCAGCCTGATCCTCGTTACCCCCGATGCGCAGCGGACGATGAACACCTTCCTTGGCGCTGCGCAGCGGCTCGAGGCGAAGGATATCGATCCGGCCAAGGTCGCCGATGCGGCGATCGTCTATCTCGAAGGCTATTTGTGGGACCCGGCCGAGCCGCGCGCGGCGATGGAGGCGGCGATCGCCGCCGCCCGCGACGCCGGGCGCAAGGTCGCCTTCACGCTCAGCGACACGTTCTGCATCGACCGCCACCGCGATGGCTTCCAAGCGCTGATCGACGCGGGCAAGATCGACATCTTGTTCGCCAATGAGGCCGAGCTTGAGGCGATGACCGGCGAGGCGGAGTTCGACGCCGGACTGGCGCAGCTGTCAGCCAAGGTTGCGACATTGGTCGTGACGCGGAGCGAGCATGGCGCGGTCGCGGTGCGCGGGGATGAGCGCGCGTCGGTCCCGGCCGAGCCGATCGAGCGGCTGGTCGACACCACCGGCGCGGGCGATCTGTTCGCGGCGGGCTTCCTTGCCGGTGAGGCGCGCGGGCTGGGGCTCGAGACTTCGCTCAAGCTCGGCGCAATCGCCGCCGCCGAAGTAATCCAGCATTATGGCGCCCGGCCCGAGACGGATTTGAAGGCGCTTAGCGGCGGGTTGCTGGGCTGAACGAAACAGGGCGGCCCGATGCCGGACCGCCCTGTTTCTTGTGGCCGTAAACCTCAGTTCTTCGGGACGTCGATCCCGGGAACGTGGGGCGACAGCGAATCCAGTTCGCTTTCATGCACTTCGTCGCGGCCCTGGCCGAGGTGGCTGTTGCGGCGGCTGTATCCGAAGTAGATCAGGAAGCCGATCGCCGACCATACCGGCAACACCAGCATGGCGGTGGTCGGCAGGTTGAAGAACAGGAAAATGCAGCCCGCGATCGTCAGCGGACCGATGATCGCAAGCGCCGGCACCTTGAATGTGCGCTTCCGGCTCGGGTCGCGCTTGCGCAGCAGCATGACGGCGATCGCCACCATCATGAAGGCGTAGAGCGTGCCCGCATTGGCGATGTCGGCGAGCTTGCCGACCGGCAGGAAGGCCGCCGCAACGGCGACCACGATCCCGGTCATTGCCGTCACGACGTACGGGGTCTTCCACTTGGGATGAACCTCGGCCAGCTTTTCCGGAAGCAGGCCGTCGCGCGCCATCACGAAGAAGATGCGGGTTTGGCCAAACAGCAAGATCAGGATGACCGACGGGAGCGCGAGGATGGCACCAAAGCCAAGCAAATTACCGACCGTGCTGAAACCGATCACGCGCAGGACATGCGCCAGCGCTTCGTTCGAGCAGACCAAAGCCTCGGCATATTGCGGCATTGCGCACTGGCGCGCGAGCTCGGGCGACCCGGTTTCAAGCGGGAGGCCGAGCGCGTCCATGATTGGTTGCCCACCGATCGTTCCAACCGCGCCGGCCGCAACCAGGATGTAGACGATCGTGCAGAACAACAAGCTGCCGATCAGGCCGATCGGGACGTTGCGCTGGGGATTCTTGGTTTCCTCGGCGGCGGTCGAAACCGCGTCGAACCCGACGTAGGCGAAGAAGATAGTCGCCGCCGCGCCGACCGCGCCGACCCCGGTACCGAACCCGCCGAACACGCCGGCGGGAAGGAACGGGTTGAAATTGGCCATGTCGACGCGAGGCAATGTCAGCACCAAAAAGGCGGTCAGCGCGACCAGCTTGATCATCACCAGCACGGCATTGACCTTGGCGCTCTCACTGGTGCCGATCATCAGCAGCCAGGTGACGAGCAAGGCAATGATCATCGCCGGCAGGTTGATGAAGCCGCCCGGCGCACCGCCAAGGGCCAGCGGCCCGGCGGTCAGATAAGCAGGTAAGGTTATATGGAATGTCTCATGCAGGATCGTGCCAGTAAAAAAGCCCGACCAGCCGACCGACACCGCCGATGCGGCGATGGCATATTCGAGCACCAGCGCCCAGCCGACCGTCCAGGCGAGAAACTCGCCCATTGTCGCGTAGCTGTAAGTGTAGGCCGAACCCGCGACCGGGATCATGGCGGCGATTTCGGCATAGCAAAGCGCGGCGACGATGCACACCGCGCCGGCGATGACGAACGCCAGCATCAGGCCCGGACCGGCTTTTTGCGCGCCCGCGGCGGTAAGCACAAAAATTCCCGTGCCGATGATGCAGCCAATGCCGAACAGCATCAGCTGGAACCAGCCCAACGAGCGGTGCAGCGATTTGCGTTCGGCGGTCGCCAATATGGCGTCGAGCGGTTTGACGCGGTCGAATATCATGAAAAAGATCCCCTTGGTCGACGGCCCCGCTTTACGTGCGGATGCTCGTTACAGACTGTCGGGGAGAGAGCGTAGCGCCTGAAATGACGAGGGCAATCCCTTACGTGGCCGCTTATTTGGCGAGCATCGGCCCCAATGGCTGGCCGCCGAAGATGTGGACGTGGAGGTGGGCGACTTCCTGGCCCGATCTTTTGCCGGTGTTGGCGAGGATTCGGTAGCCTTGCGTATCGGCGCCGGTGAGCCGCGCCGCTTCGCCCACCGCCCGAGTGAAATCGGCAATTTCGACGTCGCTCGCCTTGGCGGCGAAGTCGTCCCAGCTGACGTAGGCGCCCTTGGGGAGCACCAGCACATGGATTGCGGCGACGGGGTTGATGTCGTGCAGCGCGAGCGAATGTTCGGTCTCGAGCACCTTGTTGCACGGCAGCTCGCCGCGCAGGATCCGGGCGAAGATATTGCTGTCGTCATACGGCAGGCTGTGATCGATCGGCATGAAAATCTGTTGCTCCGCTTGACCGTGGTTTTCCGCTCGCTACCACGAAAAGCGATGACCGACGACACACCCGAGAGCTTGATTCCCTACGACGAGATCGTCCAGGAAGCCTTGCGCGATGTCGTCGGGCGGGTGCTGTACGAGGTCGAGCGCTCGGGCGGGCAGCTGCCCGGCGGGCATCATTTCTACATCACTTTCCAGACCCGCATGCCGGGGGTCACCATCCCCAAGCATCTGTCCGACCGGTTCCCCGACGAGATGACGATCGTCATCCAGCACCGCTTCTGGGACCTCAAGGTCGAGGACGAATTCTTCACCGTCGGCCTGTCGTTCGGCGGCATTCCCTCGACCCTGGTGGTGCCGTTCGCGGCGGTGACCGATTTTGTCGATCCGGCGGTCGATTTCAGCCTGAAGTTCCAGGCCAATGGCGCCACGACCGAACATGAGATCCATGACGAGCCCGAAAATGACAGTCCGGTGGTCGAGCCAGTGGACGACGGGTCGAACGTGGTGAGCGTCGATTTCACGAAGAAGAAATAGGGCTGCGCATTCTCACAACCGTTCGTCCTGAGCCTGTCGAAGGACTGCCTTTTCTGTAACCGAGGCATTAAGGGCAGGGCTTCGACAAGCTCAGCCCGAACGGCTTTTTGGGGACTAACTTGATCATGACCCACACCCGCACCGAAACCGACAGCTTTGGTCCGCTCGAGGTCCCGGCGGACGCTTATTGGGGCGCGCAGACCGAGCGGTCGATGGGCAATTTCCCGTTCGGGACAACCGAGCAGATGCCGGTCGAGATCGTCCACGCCCTGGGTTTTGTGAAGCAGGCGGCGGCGCGGGTGAATGCGCGGATCGGCGGGCTCGATCCGCAACTCGCCGAGGCGATCCAGCAGGCGGCGGAGGAGGTTGCGCGCGGCGATCTCGACGACCAGTTCCCGCTCGTCATCTGGCAGACCGGCAGCGGCACCCAGTCGAACATGAACGCCAATGAAGTCATCGCCGGACGGGCCAATGAGGCGCTTGCCGGAACTCGCGGCGGCAAGACCCCGGTCCATCCCAACGATCATGTCAATTCGGGCCAGTCGTCGAACGACAGCTTCCCCACTGCGATGCACATCGCCGCAGGCATCGCGGTGTGCCGCAAGCTGATCCCGGCGATGCAGTTGATGCACGCCCGACTCGATGCGCTCGCCGTGCAATGGGATTCGATCGTCAAGATCGGGCGAACGCATTTGCAGGACGCGACGCCGCTGACGCTGGGGCAGGAATTCTCCGGCTATGCGGCGCAGATCGGCGACAATATCGCGCGGG
>ENA-OFCX01001081-OFCX01001081.1-metagenomes-genome-assembly--contig:-NODE-1081-length-11829-cov-1.823594_pt1 | contig 11829 bp, 8 predicted proteins | sample MGYA00153384_OFCX01 | MGnify analysis MGYA00153384
CCACTGGCTATCAATTGATTATACTGCGGCAAATATTGTTTGATGGTTTCTTTTTCTAAACCTGATGATTGAAATTTTTGGCGCGCTTGATTGAGTAAATTCTGTTGCAAAACCGCTGCATTTGCACTTTTTTGTCGGTATTGATCTGCAAAACTTACCAATAAACCCACTAGCACTAAAGCGGTGCCAAGCCCTAAAAGTGGAAGGCGTAATTTGCGCCAATCTTGGCTAGATAGGCTCATAGCACTGCCTTGCTGGCAATATTGTTAATGGCTGGCGTGACACCACTTGGTTTTAACACTACTTTTAATTTAAAGCTGGCTGGTGGTGGCGTTGCACTGGTTTCATCGGTTGTACTACCTTGTAAATTAGCTAAAGAACTCACATTAACAGGCTCTTGCAATATAAGCACTTGTTGCACAGTTTCATTTTTGTTCAAATTAGCGACTAATTGACTAACCGTATTAAGCGCTGCCCTGTAATCGCCTTTGAAGTTTTTAATTTCAGCATTCACAAAGCCTATTTGATGGAGTTGTGTTGTATTAGTCAACGCTAACGATTGATTACTTTGATTGTTAGATGACATTCCATTTGAATGGTCATCATTGATATCAATAGTAGGACTTAAAACCCAACGTATTTTTGTAAAGTTTATATCAGCCGCAAATTTACTAGCGTTACTCAATGCTTGCATTAGGCGTAAAGGGGTATGCTGATTGTTTTGAATGATTTGAGCCAAATCTGCCGCCACTTTAAGTTCAGCACTTGCAATGGGTGTGGCAGGAAAGTTTTTAGCAACTTCATTATATAAGCGTGTTTGTTCATGAATTTGAGTAGAGGCTAATTTAAAACTTTGCTCATATTTAAACCCTTGCCAGACATATAAACCTGCAAATAGTACGCCAGCAAACGCTATTACTGCAGTGGCTATGTGAACAGCTTTACGCGTATTGTTTAGCTGGTGGATTTTACTATATAAGGCAGGTGCCAGATTATCGGGCAAATTGCCGTTAGCCAATAATTGCATGTGCAGTAGCTCGGGATCAGCTAATAACAGATTTGGTGCAAGATTATAATCTTTCGCAAAAGCTAAGATATCGACAGTTTTGCATTCCAAACCCTGATCTTGGCTAATACTGGTTGCAATCAAGTGATGAGAATCGTTTTGTGAAGGCAGCACCATTTGCAGCGATGTATCATTAGTAATTAACCGCTGGCTGGCTAAATAAAGCCGGGTTTTTTCTATTTCTACCAAATAATTGCTCGCACAATAAAATATGTGGCGCCATTAACTTCATTTGGCGCACAATGGCTTGACTTAACATAGGCAATAAATACACGCCCACAAGTGGCAATTGGTTTGCTTGAATTACGTTTAACCAAGCTTGTAGCCATTCTGGGTTGCTAAGTGCTACAAATAAAAAATTGTCGTCGCGGCGTTTATCAGCGCTGCGATTAATAAAATGTGCTGCCCTAAATATACTATTGCGATTAAATTGATTGAGCTTGCGCTCTATGAGTTCGCGTCGCGCATTACCTTGAGTATGTGGCAAGCTTTCTAACTTGTAATCTTCTTCTACCGCGTCAACAATTAAGTAAACTGGCGTATTTGGGTTTTGCGCTAAGTATTCGCTAAAGGCGCTATAGTCTTGTTCTGCTTGAATAAATACAGTAAAGCTAAGTAACTTTGAGCCACGCCAAATACCCACCGTTAAACGGGTGTTACTGACACATAAAATGAGTTTTTTAGCGCTTGTAAACATTTTTATTAATCAATTAACCATTCAAAAATTGTCATTTAAAAGTAATTTATTCAACAGGATGATGGGTAATATAAGCAAAATGATTATGATCAAAGTTTCATTTTGCTAAATGAATCATACACAGGGCCTAATACCGACAACATAATAAACGCTAAAATTAACCCCAATACAACCGTTAAGGCAGGCTCTAGCAGTTTAAGCATCTTTTGCATCAACTCGTTTACGTCTCTATCATAAAAATAGCTGACATTAAGTAGCGATTTATCAAGCGCACCTGTTGTTTCGCCCACTTTTATCATACGCACCACCATTGGTGGAAACAAACCAGCATTGTGAAAACTCTCGCTCATGCTGTCTCCTGCATTAATTTGCGCATGGGCGCGGCTTAACGCATCGGCCACCACTTTGTTACCCACGATTTTTTCACATGTTTTGATGGCTTGCAAAATGGGAATGCCTGTTTGGTACATTAACGCAAAGTAACGGGCAAAACGCGCCATGATGATTTTTTGCAGAATTTCACCGGTTATGGGCAAATTAAGCTTAATGTGATCGAATTTATAACGCGCTTGTGGGCTTTGCTTAAAAATCGCGGCTGCGCCAACGAACAACACGATTGGCAATGAAATAATCAACCACCAGTATTTTACAAATGCGTTTGATATAAAGATCAATATTTTGGTATTCAATGGCAATTCTTGGCCTAAACTATTTAAAAATTTAACCATTTCTGGCACCAAATACACCATTAAAAACGTCACTGCCGCCATCACCACTACAAACACAAAAGCTGGATAAGCTAGCAAGCGTTTAGTTTGGCTTAATAATTCGTCTTGCCATTTAAGCGTGTTTGATAAATTCTCAAATACTGTAGGCAGTTGGCCAGTTTGCTCGCCTGCACCGATTAGATTAACGAACACTTCATCAAACACGTCTGGATGCTCCGCCAAAGCTTGGCTTAACATTTTGCCACCTTCTACCTCGCCCGCAATTGCGCCTAATACTTTTTGAAAATACCGGTTTTGCGTACTTTCACGTAGATCATTCAAGCCGTCTAATATTGGCACACCCGCGCTGGTTAACTGCTCAAGCTGAAAACAAAACATGACTAGATCACGATTGCTGACTTTTTTATTTGTAAATGTACTATTGGTTTTTTTGCTCGTTTTAAACGTAATTAAATCTAGGCCCATGCGCGCTAAGCGCAGTTCTAAATCTACTGCATTTAAGGCGTCTATTTGGCCCTGTGCGCGCTTGCCTGTAGTATCTACTGCTTGATAATTAAAAGTAGCCACAATGATTAATTGACCGAAAAAGGATTAAATTGAACCTTGAATTAGTGGTAAAGCTTTGCAGTTAAATCGATTACGCGCATGACTTCTTCTATGCTGGTATAACCTTCTAAAATACGGCGAATGCCATCGTCTGCCAATGTAATAAAGCCTTTATCATTAGCCACTTTGCGCAAATCGTCAAAGTGCGCGCGACGTGCAATAAGCGAATCTAATTCTGCATCGATTCGTAAAAGTTCTAAAATAGCCATGCGGCCGCGATAGCCCGTTTGGTTACAACGTTTGCAACCTTTGGGTTTGTAGATTTGAATAGCCTCGTTAGTTTTAACGCCTAAAATTTTACGCTCATCGTCTGTCGGCCTTGAGGGTTCTTTGCACTGCGGGCAAAGTACGCGCACCAAGCGTTGAGCAATAATACCGATAATATTGCCCGCCATGATATCGGGCGATATACCAATGTCAGCCAATCTAGGAAAAGCCCCTAGCGCCGAATTGGTGTGTAGCGTACTAAATACTTGATGGCCGGTCATTGCAGCGCGAAAAGCCATAGTGGCGGTATCAGCATCTCTAATTTCACCTACTAAAATAATATCGGGATCCTGACGCATAATGGAGCGGATTCCGTTGGCAAAATCCACTTTATTCACTTCAGCTACCGATGTTTGACGCATCATGGTCACAGGATATTCCACCGGATCTTCTAGCGTCATGATATTCACAGTTTCGTCATTTAAATGCGATAAAAGTGAATATAATGTAGTGGTTTTACCACTGCCTGTTGGCCCTGTCACAATCAAAATACCCTCAGGGCGGGTCATCATTAATTGCAATTGAGCTAACGTATCAGCCCTTAACCCCATGCGTTCTAGCGGAATAATTGATTTTTCGCGGTCTAGCACACGTAATACAATGTTTTCGCCATGAATAGTGGGGTGGGTAGAAACCCTAAAATCAATGGGGCGGCCACATAAATTCATGTTTAATCGGCCATCTTGCGGAGAGCGTGTTTCGGCGATATCCATGCCGCTAATCACTTTTAAACGCACCGCAACACCTGGCCAATACGACTTGTGCAGGCTACGCACTTGTTTTAATACGCCATCAATTCGATAACGGATGCGTAAAAATGCAAATTCTGGCTCAAAGTGAATATCTGATACACCGCGCTTAACCGCATCCATCAACAATGCGCCCACTAAGCGCACCACAGGCTGCGTATATTCATTGCCATTGGCAGTTAAACTTTGATAATCAATTTCACCAGTCTCTAGCTCGCTTAAAATACCATCAACTGAGAGTTCATATCCGTAAAACTGGTCAATATGTTCTTCAAGCTGAGCCTCTGCTGCCAACACAGGTTTAAGCTGAATTTGCCCGCCCAACATGGCGCGTAATTGATCAAGTGCGACCACGTTAAACATATCAGCCATGGCTACGATCATGGTTTTAGTGGCGTCTTCATAAGCCACTGGCAACAAATGATAACGACGTGAAAAATCCTCTGGCACCATTTCAAGCGCATCAACATCGGCCACCACTGTGCTCAAATCGATACTTTCTTGACCAATAGTATGCGCAACCAAATCGCGAACCATGCTTTCAGACACAAAGCCCAGGCGCACTAATTGGCGTCCAAGCGGTATCTTATTTTGCTCTTGCTCTATTACGGCTATACGCAATTGGTCATCTGTAATAAGACCCTGTTGCACCATAAGTTCGCCTAAGCGAAGTTTGCGACGTTGCTCTGCCATCAGTTTATTTTTACCATTCTTGGCTTTACCATTATTGAAAACTCATTTTCGATTGATTTATTTTCATTTATCAATTAATCGCTTTAATACGCGCCTCAATACTTGTTTTGTCAATTTGGCTACCACCAGTTTGCGCCCGGTCTTGGGCTATAGCCAGAGCTTGTTGGTAATACGGCAAAGCCAAGGCTGGTTTACCCATTTGATCTAAACTTACTGCTAAATTAAGCGCATTGTGTGCGCTGGCATTAAGTCGATAAGCATCAAAATAAGCTTGTTGCGCGGCAGGCCATTGATTATTTTGTGCATGAAAATTGCCTAGTAGCGCATGCAAGTTGGCGTCATTTGGCTGTATTACCAACATATTTTTTAACTGCGTTTCGGTATTTTCATTTTGATTTTGATTTTGCGGCTGGTTTTCTAACAGAAAAGAAATCGCAACACTATTTTTTGGATCCACTTCCAGCACTTTGTTATACCAACCGTTAGCATCTGCCAGCCTGCCTTGACGCTGTGCTATTGCACCCAAACCTAACAGCGCATCACTATTTCGAACATCGCGTTGCAACACTTGCTTGTACAGCTTAAGCGCAGCCGCATCGTTACCAGCGTTATAGGCTTCAAAGGCGCTTGTTAACACAGGGTTAATGCTATTTTGCGATTGTGTTCTGGTTACACGCATCGATGCACTCTCTGATGCAATCGCTTGCGAATTAAATGCCAAGTCTTTATCTTTTTGGCTTTGCTTATTAGGTCTTGCGCTGCTATTTTTGATTGTTTTAACTGCAATCAAAACTTCATCTGCATTTAGGCTATTTTCTATTGCCTGCTTATTAACAAGCAAGATTTCATCTTTTGAATGTTCAAAGGCCAAAACTTGTGATGCACTAGTCTTTAAATCATTTGTAACTGTTTTCGGCGCGGGCTTGTAGGGTTTCTCAAATAATTGATCTTTTTTTTGCGCTATTTGTAAAGATTCTATGGCTTTATTCGCTGCTTTAAACTTGGCAGGTGATAATTCACTTAACGCTAATATTGGCTCTATAGATACTTTTTGTTCAATTGTTGTAGCTAATGGCTCAGATAATGCAGTTTCATCTTGCAATGGCTGTGGCGCAACTGCTTGTAAATTTATTGATAGTGGCAAAGGTCTTATTGTCGCAGTGTCAAATTGTTTATTCTTTAGTTGGTAAAAGTACACACCAATCGCTAGTAAAGCTAATAAGCCTGCAACTGCAATAACGATAATGGTTTTACTGTGGCTAGAATGTTGACTATTTTTTGCATTAAATACATTCGCAGCACTTTGTGCAGCGGTCTTATTAATTGCTTCGGTATTTGATGGCTCGGTAGAAAGTTGACTGGTAGGCAAATTCAGCTGAGACATAAAACTGGTTTGTAAATGCAGTTCTTCAACGCTACTACCTAAAATATTTTTAGGTTCAGCCGATGGCTCTAAGGTTAAATTTGCGCTATTGGCTAGTTTTACAGGTAACGGTTTTTGCTTGGCTGGTATATGGCCTTGTGTGTTGACTGGCAACGAATCTGCTTGCGAATTTTTTAGCGCATTGTTGTTTTGTGCTTGTTTTAACTTAACAAGTTGCGCTTGCTCTTGGGCTTTATCTAGCGCTTTTATCAGTAAGCTCATGGGTTAATATTCTAGCCAATTAGCCTACAAATCAATTCGCTTCTTCAAGCGCATTTTGCAATTGCTGTGCGGGCAAGTACTGTTTGTAAGCTTGTAATTCATCGCTTTCTAAGCTGGCATTGGAAATCACAGTTGGCCGCAAAAATATCACTAATTCAGTTTTGCGATTTGCATCATCGCGCCCAGTAAACACTTTACCTACAACTGGTATTTTAGATAATCCTGGAACTTGGTCAGAATTGCGTTGCGTTTCATCTTGCATCAACCCGCCTAAAATAGCCGTGTTACCACTGTTAACTTGCAAAATTGATTCCATCTCGCGCACTTGAATTTGCGGAATTTGACTTGGAATGACCAATGCGCCATTAGCACCGTTAAGTTGCGGGTTTGGGTCGCGCACAAAACTTAACACGCGTGACACTGTTGGCCGCACATTGATATTCACCGTGCTGGTTTCATTAATTTGTGGCGTTACACTCATCACTACGCCCACAGGCACCGTATTAGGCGTTGTGGTCACAGTAGATAAAATGCCACCACCAACTGCGCCTTGTGATTGCTGCGCTTGAACGGTGAAATAAACTAAATTATCAACCACTTTTAAAATGGCTGTTTGGTTGTTTAGCACCATCAGTTTTGGGCTTGAAATCACTTTAGTATCGCCAAATTGTTTTAGCAAAGTAACCGAGGCTGCAATATTGCCTAAGGCGCTAACGGGATTTAGATAGCCAATGGCAAACCCTACCCCAGTAGCGGGATTAACCGTTGGGCCAAGTGACTGTTGAAAAGTAAAACCGCTACTATTAGCATTATTGCCAAAACGACTCCAATCAATACCTGCTTGAAAGCTATCATTCAAGCGCACTTCTACAATGGTGGCCTCAATCAACACTTGGCGCTTGGCGCTATTCATCACTCTATCGATAAACTCTTGCACTTTTTCATGTTGCTTACTTGTAGCTCTTACACTTATCACGCCAGTTTCAGCATTGGCAATTACTTTGGCGGCAAATAAAGTTTTGTATTCATTTTTTTCACTCTCACGCGATTCTTTGGTTTTGGTGGCATCTACTTGAGCATTAACTGAACCCGCTCCACCAGACAAACTGGAGTTGGCTTGACTTTCTGTGCCAATGCGCGAAACCAATACTTCCTTATCAGTCTCGTTTAGCAACTCACTGATATTAACAATCAAAGATTCCCACAAGTGGTTTTTGGATGAACTTTCAACTGAAGTGCGCGAACTGTTATTTGCTCCGTTACCCGATGAATTAGTATTCACTGAAGTACCCGCCGCACCTGTACTTGCACTTTGGCCAGTGCTAGAAATCTCTGCTGCAGCGCCAATAAAGCCTTTAGTATCACGGTTCATATTGACATAATCGATTTTGTAAATACGTAACACTGGCTGATCTGGCGCAATGTAGAGCACATTACCCTCCATTTTGTAAGTCAAATCTACTTGTCTTGCCAGGCGTTCTAAAATAGCGGGCAACGTTTGATCTACTGCATTTAAAGTCGCGCGGCCTTGAATGCTGGGGTGAATGTCAATGTTAAGCTTGCTTTCGCGCGCTAGCGCAAATAAGATTTCTTTAACAGGCACCTCATTGACTACTACGCTGTAAGTTTGCGATTTTCCTGCAGTTTTTGGTATGGGTAATTGGGGATTATTTTTGATCAGTTTGGGAATAGGCGCTGTATTGGCAATTGCGGTTTGATTTGCGCTTGGCTGATTAACGCCACTTTCAATATGACCAGATGATGTTGGCACACGGGACTCATGTGCACAATTTGCCAGCATCAAACCAATGATTACTGGCAGAAAAGTATTAATAAAAGTATTTTTAATTTTATTGCACAGCACGGTAAGCTCACCCTTAAATATTCTGCTCTTTATTTTTGTTCTATGGTTGCATTCTTCGGTTATGTTATCGCATAATTTTCATTCAAATGCAATATTAACTGTTTGAAAAGCTTATATATTTACAAGATTTAACAGTTTATTTGGTTTCTTGTAAAATACCTGCAATAGTACGCAATTGAGGTTTGTTCTTTTGTATGCTGGTGGGTAACTTTTGCATTTCCTGTATAGCTTTTTGCCGATTGGCAAAGCTACCATATAACACCGTAAAATAAGGCCGTTCAACAAGAGCGCTATTAATAATTTTTGTGCGATAAACGTGAATATTATCGCGTTCTATTTTTTGAGCCAGCAAAATCAGCTCTGTTTCAAGCTGCGTTTCGTTATCTATCCCCATCAATTGAATCGTTACAGTAGTGGGTGATTGGGCTAATAGCCAAGTTGATGTCGCTTGTAAACGATTGCTCAATGCATCGTGTTGAATTTGATTTGCCGACTCGACTACCTGCACTGATGTTAATGCAGGTATTGTTGCTGGCAAAGTGGCTGTGGCAAGCAAAGTTGTATTGTTAAGGGCGGTTGCTGGGATTTCTGTTTCTATTGTCGCTAGTGAGGGGCTAGATTCAATCGCACTATCACTGGCATTACTGTTTGTGTTTAATGCAGCCTTTATAGCTACAGGTTTAACGGCTAACGGCTTGATTATTGTTGGATTTTGGGCTCTCAATTTATGAAAACTTTTTGTCTCATAACGCGCAGTAACCTCAGCTAAATTAAAAATTGGATAGTGCTTAAACTGACTAATCAAATAACCTAAACTTAAGCCCGCAAGCAGTATACAAGCGCCAATAAACAAATGATATTTTTTGGGTGTTGTTGATAATTTCGAGCCGAATTCGCTGTCATTGATAGCAGCGTTCACATGTTTTGGCGTAACAAGATATTCATTATCTGCAAACGTCGCCAACAAAGCTTTTTCGGCCAAAATATTGACGCGCCTTACTAAACCTTGTGCAGATGCTGATATTTTTTTAATCGCTGCTTTTGTGAATAAAGGTGGGCCAAAATAACCTGCCGCGCGTAGCCTAAAAATCAAATATTCGCTAATCTCTTGTGCACTAAGTGGGCCAAGATTAAAGCTATGCGTAATGCGTTCGCGCAGTTGCCTGATATTGGTTTGGTTAAGATTTTCGTCTAATTCAGGTTGGCCAAATAGCACGATTTGCAATAGTTTATCGTGCTTGGTTTCTAAATTAGAAAGTAGCCTTATCTCCTCTAAAGTGGCAAGCGGCATGCTCTGCGCTTCTTCAACAAACACAACCACTTGCTTACCAGCAGCATGGCGCGCAAGCAAATAACTTTGCAGCATTTGCATTACTTTTAAACGGTCGGCATTTTTGGGTATTTTTAGCTGTAATTCAAAGGCAATGGCGTGTAACACATGTTCTGGCGCCACGCTTGGGTTGGCTAAAAATATACTTTCAACTGTGCCTGGCAGCATGGCTTGCAGCATACGGCACAACATAGTTTTGCCGCTACCTACTTCGCCCACTACTTTAACGATGCCTTCGCCATTGGTTATCGCATAGATCAAGGCATCTAATACCGCGCCGCGATTAGCGCCCGTAAAAAAAACTTCCGTATTGGGCGTAATTTTAAATGGGGGCTCTTTTAAACCAAAATGTGCGTAATACATGGTTTTTTAAGCAATAGTTAAATTAAAGCCGTCGCAAAAAACGGTTTTGATCTAATTGAAATGTATGGAATTTGAGATGTTCTGTGCTGTAAACCCACAGGCGCAATGTTTAAATACGCAATGTTTAAACACAAAGTGCCAAAACCAATCATTTACTTTTCTTCTTGCAGTTGAATGCGACTGTAAAGCGTGGTGCGATTTACACCCAGCATTTTAGCGGCTTGGCTTAAATTTCCATGCGTCATGCGCATAGCGGCTTCTACATAAGCTTTTTCCCAAGATTTTAATACTTGATCTAAGTTCACATTGGCTTCATTTTGTAAATGTTGCAGTGCGTAACCCGATAAATCGCCCGTATTGCTAATTGCTATATTGTTAGCACCAGCATTACCAAAGCTGGTATTGCTAAAACTAGGCCCGCCATCAATCTCATGTTGACGCGATAAATCTAGCTCAGCTGATAACTGCACTTCATTAACTGTTTCACCTGCATATTTAGCGATTAAGCGAATAATAATATTACGTAATTCGCGCACATTGCCAGGAAAATGGTAAGTTAGCCAACGTGATTGCGCTTTTGCATCTAGCTTGAACGATTGTTGGCCAGTTTCGTGCGCATAAAAAGCATTAAAATGGTGAAGCAAAATCAAACTATCATCAAGCAAATCACGTAGCGGCGGCACTTTAATGGCAAATACGCTTAAGCGATGATACAAGTCTGATCTAAAATTACCAGCCCGCACTTCGGAACGTAAATCTCTATTTGTTGCGGCTACCACGCGCGCTTTACTTTTGCGCACTTGGGTTTCACCCACGCGGGTGTATTCGCCATTTTCTAGCACACGCAATAATTTAGCCTGCATTTCAAGCGGTAATTCGCCGATTTCATCTAAAAAAAGCGTACCTTCCATTGCATCTTCAAAGTAGCCAGTGTTTGCATTATTTGCACCTGTAAATGCGCCTTTTGCATGACCAAAAAGAATAGATTCTGCCAACATGGGCGAAATAGCCGCACAGTTAATCGATAAATAAGGCTGTTTTGTACGCTTACTAAAACGGTGAAAATTATTGGCAACGCGCTCTTTACCACTACCAGATTCGCCTTCAATCAACACCGGAAAAGGCGAGTCAGCAAACTGTCGTATTTGCATCAGCAGCGTTTGCATAGGTAAACTGTCGCCAATCATGCCGCCATTTTTATCTTCTACGCTATTGGCAACGCCTTGCTCGGTTAACTCTACATGTTGCACTTTTAACGAATTAAGCAACAATTGCCTTAATTTATCCACATCACACGGCTTAGCAATAAAATCTAACGCACCCAAAGCAAGCGCATGCTTAACATTAACTTCATCGCTTTGGCCAGATAATACGTGGATTTTTATGTTTGGCGCATGAGCAAGTAGCTCGCCAATCATTTTAAAGCCCTCATCGGGCTTATGTTGTGATGGCGGCAAGCCTAGATCGACCAAGGCAAGCGCTGGTGGCTTATCAAGTTGGCGTAATAAACTTTTAGCCTGCGCGCGTGAATCGGCCACGCACACTTCAAAATTTTTGCTCAATACAAAATGCAGGGTATCGGTTATAAGAGGATCATCATCAATGATGATTAACACTGGCAATGACTCAGCCATCAAATGTCCCTATCGCTTTAGCGTTTGATTATTGTAGTTAATAACACTATAACTGTTAAAAAGCAGGCTATCAATGAGAAGTGCTTGTTTATAGTAGCAAGCCAGATAAAAGAACAAAATATGAGGAAATTAAAAGTGATAGGGTGGCCGAGATGATAGCTCTGGGCGCTAATAAGATAAAATTTTG
>ENA-OFCX01001082-OFCX01001082.1-metagenomes-genome-assembly--contig:-NODE-1082-length-11828-cov-3.609870_pt1 | contig 11828 bp, 9 predicted proteins | sample MGYA00153384_OFCX01 | MGnify analysis MGYA00153384
ACAGCCCGCCTGCTGCACGCCCGTTAGACAAAGGCATGACGGCACCCGCCCCCGTCGCGCGCGCTGCGGCGTGCTGCACGGGGTCAAGAAGCCCGGGCCGGCGCCGATAAAGCTTCGGTAAGCAAACCCTTGCCCGCAACGGGAATCCGCACTGCGCCTGTGCCTGCCCCTTTGCGTGCGCCTTGGGCGTAGGGCATGCACCGTGATGTTCAGCCATAGAGGAATCTGCACATGTTGGTACAACAACGTTCGGCGCGATCGGTCATCGTGGTCTCGCTGCTGGTGGCCGCCGGGGCCGCCGCAAGCATTCATGCACTGAACAGCTGGGCCCTGCGGGCCGCCGAGTCGGCTGAACGCCTGACCGATCTGCGCGGCAGCCTGAACGGCCTGGACGCGCTGGAGTGGCGCGCCATCAGCGCTCGGCAGGTGGACGAGGCATTGGAAAAGCGCATCCAGGCCGCATCGCAAAACATGAAGTCGCTCGTCGACCAGTCGGCCGACGGCAGCGAGGACGCCCGCACTATCGACACCCTGCTCGCCAGCTACTTGCAGGCCATCGACAAGGGACTGGCGCTCATCCGCGCCGGCGACATCGACGAGGCGCTGGAGTTCGATGAAACCACGGTGGACCCGGCCTTCGACAAACTGGCCGATGCCATCGGCGACAAGGCCACGGAAGAGCGGGCCACCGCACGTGCCGTCGGGCGCTATGCCAGCGCGGGCATGGTGCTGGCGCTGCTGGCCGCCGCTGCGGTGGTGGGCGGCATGTTTGCCAGCTTCACGGGCAGCCGCGCAAAACATGCCGAAGCATTGCAGAAGGCAGTGGCCGACCTGCAGCAGGCACAGGAACAACTGGTGCAGTCGGGCAAGATGGCCGCGCTGGGGCAGTTGGTGGCCGGCATCGCGCACGAGGTCAATACGCCTCTGGGCGCCATTCGCGCCGCTGCCGGCAACGCGACGAACGCGCTGTCCGCGGCACTGCAGGCGCTGCCGGAACTCGGGCAACGGCTCGACCCTTCGCAGCAAGCCGCCTTCTTCGTGTTTCTTCGGGAAGCTTTGTCGTGCGGTGCGCTGCCCGGTACCAGCGAGCGACGGGCGCTCCGGCGCGACGTCGCCGTCAAACTCGAAAACGCCCGCATCGCAGATGCACGGCGCCTTGCCGACCTGTTGATCGACATCGGCGTGCGCGACAGGCTCGACGCGGTGATGCCGATCTTGCACCACCCCGACCGCGACTGGCTGCTCACGCTGGCCTACGACCTGACGCGACTGCAAGGCAACAGCGACACCATTCTCCGCTCGGTCGAAAGGGCGTCGAAAGTGGTCTTCGCGCTGAAGAACTACGCGCGCGTCGAGCACAGCGAGGACAAGCAGCCGGTTGATGTGCGGGCCAGCATCGAGACCGTGCTTGAGCTGTATGGAAGCCAGATCAAGCAGGGCATCGACGTGCAGCGCGAATTCGCCGACATGCCGCTTATCAGCGGTCATGCCGACGAGCTGGTGCAGGTCTGGACCAACCTCATCCACAACGCGATGCACGCGATGGACGGGCGGGGACGCCTGCACCTTGCCAGCGCCCAGCGCGACGGCCATGTCGTGGTCAGCGTCACCGACTCGGGCCCGGGCGTGCCCCCTGAATTGCGGGCCAAGATCTTCGAGCCTTTCTTCAGCACCAAGGCACGTGGCGAGGGTACCGGCCTGGGGCTGCACATCTGCCAGCAGATTGTCGCCAAGCACGGCGGCGCTATCCGGCTGGACAGCATGCCGGGGCAGACGACCTTCAGCGTGCGACTGCCGCTCGATCAGCCCGTGACGGCTTGAACACGATGTCGAATCCCGCATCTCCCAGCCCAAAGTCAGCGATCCTGTGTGTCGATGACGAAGCCATCATCCTGACCAGCTTGAAAGAGCAACTGCGCCGGCGCTTCGGCGAGCGATACCTGTACGAAACCGCCAACAGTGCGGCCGAGGCCTGGGACGTCATCAACGAACTGTGGGCTGACGACATCAGCATCCTGATCATCGTGTCGGACTGGTTGATGCCAGGCATCAAAGGCGACGAGTTCCTCGCCCAGGTGCATCGGCGGCATCCGAAGATCGTCACCGTGCTGCTAACCGGGCAGGCCGACGAGGCGTCGATCGAGCGTGCCCGACGCGATGCAAACCTTTACGCCTGCCTGCACAAGCCCTGGAGCGAAAGCGAACTGGCCCAGGTGGTGGAGTCGGCGCTGCAATGAACCGCCACGCTCGCTCCATTTCGCTGCTCCCTGCGGGGCGCGTTTCAGGACCTTCGCACGGCTGGGCGGACCTGAGATGAAGCGCCAGCAGCCCGAGTCGCCGCGCATGGCGCGGGCCATCGTCTGCGTCGATGACGACCTGACGATGCTGCGCAGCCTTCGCGAGCAACTGATGCGCGGGCTGGGCGACGGCTGCACGATCGAACTGGCGTCCAGCGGCGAAGAGGCCCTGCAACTGCTGGCCGAGCTCTGTGCCGAGGGCACGCACGTGCCGCTGCTTATCTCCGACCACATCATGCCGGGCATGCGCGGCACGGAACTGTTGGCGCGCGCGCACCAGGCCTACCCGCAGATGCTGACGATCCTGCTCACCGGGCAGGCCGATGTCGACGCGGTGGGTCATGCGGTGAACCGGGCCAACCTGTACCGTCTGCTGACCAAGCCCTGGCAGGAGGGCGACCTGATCCTGACCGTCAAGGAAGCACTTCGCCGCGTCGACCAAGAGCAGCAATTGGCGCTGCGCACCGCCACGCTTGCCGCAGTGAGCGACCGGCTTGCGCAGTCCCTTCAGTTCTTGCAGGCCACGATGGACGCCACGCTCGACGGCCTGCTCATGCTCGGCCCGAACGGCGAGCCCGTGCAGTTCAACCGCCAGTTGGTCGAGTTGTGGTGCATTCCTGAAACACTCGTGCTGCCGCAGGACGGGCCGGCATTGCTGGAGCACTTGTGGGCCCAGGTTCGCGACCCGGCCAAGCTTGTTCTCGCGCCGCAGGGCGGCCCTCACGCGCCAAGCGTGCTGGAACTCATCGATGGCCGCGCCGTGGACTACGTGAGCCGCGCGCACGTCATGGACGGCGAACGCATCGGCACGGTCTACAGCTTTCGCGATGTCACGGCGCGGGAGCGCAGCGCCAAACTCATTCGCCACCAGGCCTTGCACGACACGCTGTCGGGCCTGCCGAACCGGCTTCAGTTCGGCGAGGCGCTGGACCGGGCCGTCGAGCAGGCTCGGTCGGTCGACGGTGGCCTGGCAGTCTTGTTTGTCGATCTCGATCATTTCAAGCGCGTCAACGACACGCTGGGCCACGACGTCGGCGACAAGCTGCTGAAAAACGCAGCCGAGCGCCTGGCCGGCTGCTTGCGCGAAGGCGATCTGATCGCCCGTTGGGGTGGCGACGAGTTCACGGTGCTGGTGCCACAGTTGCGCAACGGAGACGAAGCCGTGGCGCTGGCGAATCGCATCCTGGACGCGCTCGAGGTGCCTTTTCTACTGGGCGGCATGCCGCTGCAAATCAGCGCCAGCGTCGGTGTCGCCCGCTATCCGGCCGATGGCGAGGACGGCCAGGCCCTTTTGCGGCGCGCGGATATCGCGTTGTACCGGGCAAAGGAAGAGGGCCGCAACGGCTTCCAGTGTTTTCGACACAGCGCGTTCGCGGACGCCGGGGCTGACAGCGGCCTGGCGCTGGAGGCCGACCTGCGGCGCGCTGTCGAGCGCGGCGAACTGCTCTTGCACTATCAGCCACAGATCGATACGCGCACCGGCATGGTCACTGGGGTCGAGGCATTGGCCCGCTGGCGCCATGCCGAGCGCGGATGGATCGGCCCCGACATCTTCATCCCGCTGGCCGAGCAAACCGGGATCATCGTTGCGCTTGGCGAATGGGTGCTGCACACCGCATGCCGCCAGGCCGCAGATTGGCGCGCGCAGGGACTCGGCGACATTCGTGTATCGGTGAACCTGTCGGCGGTGCAGTTCGATCGCTGCAACATGGAAGCGGTGGTGATGCGTGCCCTGTCGAGCAGCGGGCTTGCACCGCAAGCGCTGGAAATCGAAGTGACCGAAGCGGTTGCGCTGCGTCATCTGGATTCCACGGCATCGACGCTGGCTGCCTTGCAGCGGTCTGGCATCCGGATCGCGCTCGACGACTTCGGCACCGGCTATGCGTCGCTGACCTACCTCAAACAGTTGCCCTGCGACACGCTGAAGATCGACCGGTCGTTCATTGATGGGCTCAAGGTAGGCAGCAAGGACGCCGCGATCATCGCTGCGCTCGTGACACTGGCCAAGGGCCTGGATCTGCGCGTCGTGGCCGAGGGCGTCGAGACGAAGCAGGTGGCCGATGTGCTGCAGCAACTGGGCTGCTGGACGATGCAGGGTTACCTGCATTGCCGACCAGCCGCAGCGCACGAAGTCGCGACACTTCTTCGACGTCAGTCGCAGCGTCGCATGCTGGCGCGGCAACTTGCAAGAGGGGGTAGCCGCCTTCAAGTCGGGCTCGCGGGCGTGGAGTCCTGAGGCGCGACCGGCAGCCTGAAGCGCGCGAATCGGCTCGCCGCCGACGATGCGGGTCGGCATTCCCCGCACGCCGGGCGGCGCGGGGCGGCGCGTCGCAGTGCTCCGTCAACACCTGGGGCCGTTGCTTCATGCCGAAAAGCAATGCATGGCGCGTGCCAGGCAGGGGACTCGTTCAGCGTTGCCTCAGCAACTTGGCCACGGCTTGCGCTCTACTCCTTCTTCTACATTCCCCAGCGCAGCGCTGGCGTGTGCAGGGGTGCGTCCCACAGCGCCAACATCGCCGAGTCCGCGGCGCAGACGGTGACCGAGCAACCCGCCATCTCCAGCGATGTCACGTAGGAGCCCGTCAGGTACCGAACGGCCTTTACGCCTGCGCCAGCCAGAACCTGGTTCGCCGCATTGACCATCACGTACAACTCCATCAGCGGCGTTCCACCGAAGCCATTGATCAGCAGAAACACTTCTTGCCCGCGCTTCAGCGAGAGGTCTTTCAGCACGGCGCCGGTAAGTTCGGCGGCGATCTCTTCTGCGCTGGTCAGCTTCACCCGACGTCGCCCGGGTTCACCGTGGATGCCCACGCCCATCTCCATTTCATCCACGCCAATTTGAAACGTGGGCGAACCCGCAGCCGGCACCGTGCAGGAAGTCAGCGCGACGCCCATGCTGGCGGTGCTCTTGTTGACCGCGTCGCCCAGCGCCTTGAGGTCGGCCAAACCGACGCCCCGCTCGGCCGCCGCACCGACGATGCGTTCGACCAGCAGCGTGCCCGCCACGCCGCGGCGCCCGGTGGTGTAGGTGGAGTTCTCGACCGCGACGTCGTCGTTGATGATGACGGTGTCGTTTGCGCGGTCGAGCATCTCGGCGGCCATCTGGAAATTCATCATGTCGCCGGAGTAGTTCTTGACGATGAACAGCACACCTGCGCCGGTGTCCACCTCTTGCGCGGCGGCCAGCATCTGGTCGGGCGTGGGCGACGTGAACACCTGCCCCGGGCAGGCCGCGTCGAGCATGCCGTGACCGATGAACCCGGTGTGCAGCGGTTCGTGGCCCGATCCACCCCCTGAGATCAGCGCGACCTTGCCGGGCTTGAGAGTCCGTCGGCGTACGAACTGCAGACTCGGGTCCAGAGTCACGATGTCGGCGTGGGCGGCTGCAAAGCCTTGCAGCGACTCGGCCAGAACGGTGTCGACGTGGTTGATGAGTTTCTTCATGCAGCTTCTCGATGTGATGGCGTTGCAGCCGGACCGGCTGGGGTTTCAGAGTTCGTCGCAGATGCTGCCGATGATCAGGGCCATCGAGCGCGAACCAGGGTCCACATGGCCCAGGGCACGTTCACCCAGGAAGGACGATCGGCCCCGGCCCGCTTCCATATGCGCGGTGGCTTGCACGCTGTCGTCGGCGCACTGCCGAACGCGGGCCAGCAATTCGGGGCCTTTCAGGTCACCGGCAGCAGCCAGTACCTGGCGCACCGGGTCCAGCACATCGAGCAGCGTCTTCTGGCCCACTTCGGCCTTGCCCAGACGGGTCAAGGCCTTGATGCTGGCATCCAGCGCCTGGGCAAGATCGGCGGCGTTCGGCAGTGCCGGCAGTTCCTTGCCCAGCGTCACCAGCAACGTGCCAAAGACGGGGCCGGACGAGCCGCCGATTGTGGACATGCAGGTCATGCCCATGGTCTTCAGCGCTTCGTTGAGCGTTTGGGTGCTCAACGCTTCCATCTTGGCTTGGATGGCCTGAGCGCCGCGGCGCATGTTCAAACCATGATCGCCATCGCCGATGGCCTGGTCGAGTTGCGTCAGTTCCTCGACATGATCGATCAGCGTTTGCGTGGTGGCACGAATCAGCTCGGTGTGGTCCATGGGTCGGGTCTCGGGACGATGAGGGGGCGGGGGGTGGCGTGTTGCAGTCGGGCCTTCGGCACTTCAGCCCAGGCGCTGCCCCGCGGCGTCGAACCAGAGCGGCCGGCCGAACTCGACGTGCACCAAGCTGCCGGGCGCCACCCAGCCGGCGGCTGGCGCGACGCTGATGAGTTCGTGGTCACCGCCTGCCAGCGCCAGGTGCACCAGCCGCTGGTCGCTCAGGATCTCGATGCGCCGCACCTGCGCCGGCTGGCCTTGGGCCGCGCCGTCGGCGTGCAGGTGCAGGTGCTCGGCGCGCACGCCCACGGTGGCGGTGCCGGCGGGTGCGGCCAGCGCCGCCAGCGCGGCGCGCGGTACCAGGTTGATGCGCGGTGAACCGAGCCGCGCCGCCACGGTCGCGCTGCGTGGGTTCTCGTAGATGTCGCGCGGACTGCCCACCTGCACCAGGCGGCCGTGGTCGAGCACGCCGATGCGCGAGGCCAGCGTCAGCGCCTCGGTCTGGTCGTGCGTGACGTAGAGCATCGTGGCACCCAGGTCCTGCTGGATGCGCCGCAGCTCGAGCCGCAGGTCGTTGCGCAGCTTGGCATCGAGCGACGACAGCGGCTCATCCATCAGCGTCACGGCGGGCTCGCGCACCAGCGCCCGGCCGATCGCCACCCGCTGCATCTGCCCGCCCGACAGCTTGGTGGCCGGGCTGGCCAGCTTGTCGTCGATGCGCAGCATTCGCGCCACGTCCATCACCTTCTCGCGCACCTTCGATTCGGCGATGCGGCGCATCGGCGAGCGCAGCGGAAAGGCCAGGTTGTCGTACACGCTCAGGTGCGGATAGAGTGAATATTGCTGGAACACGAAGGTGACGTCGCGCAGCGCCGGCGCCATCGCCGTGACGTCCTCGCCGCCGATGTGAACCTGCCCGTGGTCGGGCGTTTCGAGGCCTGCCACCAGCCGCAGCGTGGTGGTCTTGCCGGCGCCACTGGGCCCGAGCAGCACGATGAATTCGCCGCTGGCGACGTCCAGGCTCAGGTCGCCCACCGCCTGCACTGCGCCGAAGCGCTTGCCGATACCCTGCAGACTCAGATCAGCCATGGGCAACCTCGCGCTGCCGGCGTACATCGGCCGGGCGGTCGAGCGCCAGCGCGCGGCCCGACTGTTCGTCGAAGAGGCACACCGCCGCCGCCTCGAACGCCAGCCCGACCTGGTCGCCACGCTGCGCCGGCACGTCGACGCCGACCTTGGCGCGCAACATCGAGCCCACCGCAGTGGACAACGTGACGATCTGGCTGTGGCCCAAATACTCGGTGCCCACCACCTGCGCACGCAGGTCGGATGCATCGTCGAAGCGCACGTGCTCGGGCCGCACGCCGAGCAGCAGCGCGCGTTCCGAGTGCCCCTCCAGCACGGCCGGCACCGACACCCGCGCCGGGCCGATCGAAACAGCGCATGCGCCCGTCTCCAGCGCGCCGTGGAACGGGATGAAGTTCATCGACGGCGAGCCGATGAAATCAGCCACGAACACCGAGGCCGGCCGGTCGTAGACGTCCTGCGGCGCGCCGAGCTGCTCGATCACGCCGCGGTTCATGATGGCGATCGTGTCGGCCATCGCCATCGCCTCCATCTGGTCGTGCGTCACGTACACGGTGGTGGCCTTCAGCCGGTCGTGCAGGCCACGCAGTTCCTGGCACATCAATTCACGAAACTCGGAGTCGAGCGCGCCCAGCGGCTCGTCCATCAGGAAGGCCAGCGGATTGCGCACGATGGCCCGGCCCAGCGCCACGCGCTGCCGGTCGCCGCTCGACAGATTCGAGACTGAACTGTTCAGCAGCGGCGTGATGCGCAGGATGCGCGCGGCCTCTTCCACCTTGGCGTCGATCTCGCGCCGGGGCATGCCTTGCGAAACCAGCGGAAAGGCGATGTTCTTGCGCACGTTCAGGTGCGGATAGAGAGCGAACAGCTGGAACACGAAGGCGATGTCGCGCATCGAGGCGCGCTTGAACGTGACGTCTTCCTGGCCGAGGAAGATCTGCCCCGAGGTCGGCAGTTCGAGGCCGGCGACCATGCGCAGCGTGGTGGTCTTGCCGCAGCCCGACGGGCCGAGCAGACAGAAGAACTCTCCGTCCTTGACGGTGAAGGTCGAATCCTGCACCGCGACGAACTCGGCGAAGGCCTTGTGCAGGTTCTGGACGCGTATTTCAGCCACGTTCATGACCCGTGATGGTTGTTTTCGATGGCGATCGGCGCGGCCAATGCGCGCCCTGGCCGACTGTGGTGCTGCAAAGACGCGGATGGGCCGGCTGCGGTGCTGCAGGGACCCGGCGAACTGCGGTGCGGCCAAGGCGCGCCCGGGCAGGCTGCGGCGCTCCGCCTCGGCGGTCAGCGCTGCGCGCCGACTGCCCTGCGATGCTCGGTCGCGTGACCGCGTCGCCGGACTCACTGCGCTCCCTGCGGTCGCTGCGTTCAGACAGCGGCGACGAATCAGTCGACGATGCGCGCTGCGCGCGCGGCCACGCGCCCTGCGCTTCTCGGCGCCTCAAAGGCGCGCCGCAGCCTGCCCGGGCGCGCCTTTGGTGAATCATGAATGGCGTGCGGAGCGAGGCGCCGCGTCCTGCCCGGGCGCGCCTTTGCGGAGCCATCGATGGCGTGCGGACGGAGGCGAACTCACGGTGGACTTCACGGCAGGCGCTGTCCGCTGCGGGCGATTGCTGTGGCGACGAGAAGCGCAGAGCCGGAGTCGGCGCGCGACCGCGCGCCTCAAGATCATGCTTGCCGCAGCTGTTTGAGCGAAGTGAGCGCAGCGAACGGCGTGAGTTCTGCGGCACGACTCCGGTGCGAGCATCGCAGTGCAGTCGGCCTGCAAGGCCGACCGCCACAGGATGATCCCGCAGCGGACAGCGCCTGCCGTGATGCACCCTGGCGGAAGTGAAGTGGCGTCGCATGCCAATTACGCGGGAAACTTCGAGACGATGGTGAACATCACCACGCCCGTCAGCGTGGTGACGAACGACCATGTGTAGAGGATCAGTGCAAACGGCTGCAGCATCATGAAGATGCCGAGTGCGATGACGATGCAGGCGGCCAGTTCCATCGGCCCGCGGCGCGCCCAGCGCGGCCACCGCGAGGAGGTCGGATCAGCCTGCATCGTCACTTCCTCACAGCGCCGAAGGTGATGCCGCGCAGCAGATGCTTGCGCAGCAGCACGGTGAACACCAGGATCGGCACCAGGAACAGCATCGTGCCGGCCGCCACCGCGGGCCAGTCCTGCCCGCCCTCGCCGATGATGATGGGGATGAACGGCGGCGCGGTCTGCGCTTCGCCGCTGGTCAGCAGCACCGCGAAGGCGTATTCGTTCCAGGCGAAGATCAGGCAGAAGATCGCGGTCGCCACGATGCCGGTGGTGGCCTGCGGCAACACCACTTTGCGGAAGGCCTGCAACCGCGTGTAGCCGTCGACCATCGCAGCCTCTTCGTATTCGCGCGGAATCTCGTCGATGAAGCCCTTGAGCAGCCACACCGCCAGCGACACGTTGACCGCGCTGTAAAGCAAGATCATTCCGAGCCGCGTGTCGGACAGGCCGAGTTCGCGGTACATCAGGTAGATCGGGATCGCCACAGCGATCGGCGGCATCATGCGGGTCGACAGGATGAAGAACATCAGGTCGTCCTTGCCTGGCACCTTGAAGCGCGAGAACGCATAGGCCGCCATCACACCGAGACCGACCGACAACACGGTCGAACCGACCGCGATGATCAGCGAGTTGGCGAAGCGCGGCAGGTAATTGGATTGGCTCACCACCACCATGCTGTTCTTGCGTGCAATTTGCTCGCACGCGCTGTCGGCCGGAGGCAGGTTCTTGATGTATTCCTCGGTCTGCCGCGAGCGCGTCGTGAACAGGTTGCAATAGCCCTCGATCGAAGGCTCGAACAGCACCTTGGGCGGGTAGCTGATCGAGTCCGGTGGGCTCTTGATGCTGGTGAGCAGAATCCAGGCCAGCGGCACCAGGGTGATCAGCGCATAAAGCACCACCACGGCCATGGCGAGTCGCTTGGACAGGGTGGTGGGCTCGACCACCGAGTGGGCGGTGCTGATGCCTCTGCTCATTTTGTGCTGCCCTTGGCTCGGTGGATCCGCGCGCCCGCGGCGGAGGATCGGTCCGAGTGTGCTGAAAGTCTGGCGTGATCTGCAACACTGCCATCGAACGTTTTGCCCATGCGATGGTTGGCGCGCGCGTCGGCAGTGGCGATCCGGCCCGCGCGGGCTGAAGTTCTGTCTTGGCCTTCACGGCCACGACTGCAACTTCTTGATGCCCGCTGAGGCCGGTTCGCCCCCTCCGGCACCTGGACCGCGAATGACAGCGACGAGCTGCCCCCTCGGCCGCGCCGCGCCAACAGCAAAAAGAACCGAAACGTCATCGGTTCTTCACCGCATTCAAAGCCTTCACATAGATGTTCGCCAGCCCGAACACCGCGACGAACAAGATGATCGCCAGCGCCGATGAGTATCCGGTGCGCCATTTCTCGAAGGCCTCGCGTTTGAGCGTGATCGAGACGACTTCGGTGGTCGAGCCCGGCCCGCCGTTGGTCAGCAGGTTCACCAGGTCGAACATCTTGAAGTTCTCGATGCCGCGGAACAGCACGGCGAGCATCACGAACGGCAGAACCATCGGCAGCGTGATGCTCCAGAACTGACGCCATGGCGAGGCCCGGTCGACTTCGGCCGCTTCGTAGATGTAGTCGGGAATGCTGCGCAGGCCGGCCAGGCAGATCAGCATCACGTAGGGCGTCCACATCCAGGTGTCGACGATCACGATCGCCCAGGGCGCGAGGTTGACCGAGCCGAGCATCTCGAAGCTCGATGGTGGGATGCCGGTGAAGAAGCTGACCACGTAGTTGAACAGGCCGATCTGCGGCTGGTAGAGGAAAGCCCAGAAGTTGCCCACCACGGCGGGCGACAGCATCATCGGAATCAGGATCAGGGTGGTCCAGAAGCCGTGGCCGCGAAACTTGCGGTCGATCAGGTAGGCCAGCGTGAAACCAATCAGCGTCTGCAACGTGATGGTCCAGAACAGGAAATGCGCCGTGGCCTGCATCGGCCCCCAGATCTCGGGGTCGGTCAGGATCGACACGTAGTGATCGATGCCGACACTGACGACTTCGGCATTGGGTCGGTTGGCGCGGAAATTGGTGAACGACAGCCGCACCGTCCAGATCAGCGGAAAGATGTTGATTGCCAGCAACAGCAACATCGTCGGCGCGATGAACAGCCAGGCGATGGCGCGGTCCGACAGCCCGCGCATGCGCCGCGCCAGTGGGGCGGGCGTGGCCTTCGCGGCGCGGGCGATTGTGGAGGGCGATGTCATTCGTTGGGGATGAAAGGGACTGAGCCGCTGCATCATGCAAGCCATCGTGCACAGGCTCTGATGGCCGCGGGTGGCGCCCACCGGCA
>ENA-OFCX01001083-OFCX01001083.1-metagenomes-genome-assembly--contig:-NODE-1083-length-11823-cov-2.758753_pt1 | contig 11823 bp, 13 predicted proteins | sample MGYA00153384_OFCX01 | MGnify analysis MGYA00153384
AAGGCAAAAGGCAAAAGGCAAAAGGCAAAAGGCAAAAGGCAAAAGGCAAAAGGCAGGATGGTATGGATGAACGGGGCAGAGAGTTTGGGCAACTTTGCTACGGGTTCTTTTTTTCAAACAAGGCTGCCAGCAACTGATTGGAACGAGCTGCATCACGCAAAAACGGTGGCACGGAAAGCGCCAGTAACAAAGCCGCAAGTGGAACAACACAGAAGAACCCTACGTGCTTAAACCCCAGTGCACCCGTGATGCCACCCAGCACAAACATGGCAATCAGCCCTGCTGAAGTGCGCATGCGCGTCCAGTCGTGCAGTACAGGCACTGCTTGCGCTGGGCGGGCCAGTGCGTGACGCCGCCAGAAAATCATCTTGCCAATTTCCATGCCCAGGTCTGTGAAATTTCCGGTCATGTGCGTGGTGCGTGTACTGCCACCCGATGTTTTAGAGCCGACTGCGTTTTGCAGCCCCATCATGAAAGACAGCAGCAACACCGTCAGTGGCACGGCAAAGGGGGTGTTCCAGGAAAGTGTGGCCGCACCCATCAGCCCGAAGGGGAAGAGCATCAACGCTTCCAGCATCAGGGGCAGGGCGTACACACTGTGCAGGCGCTGCTGTCGCCCCCAGTTGACCAGCATGGCGCAAACGGCAGAGCCTGCGGTAAATGCAAGGATGGCGCCCAGCGCATTCAAAAGCAGCTTGCCGTTCTCCATCACCAGGCCGTCAGCCACTTGCGACGCAAATCCTGTCATGTGTGAGGTGTACATGCTCAGCACCAGAAAGCCGCCGGCGTTGACGGCACCTGCGTTGAAAGCAAGCAGCCATCCGAGAGCCACGTTGGTTGAACGTGACCGGTGGCGGTTGGTAAGGTGGCGAAATCTGCGCATCACAAAGCTCCACGAACCTAATTGCATGCCGACGATTGTCGGCCAACTTGTGTGGGTGGTCTGCTCGGGGGCAGTCGTTGATGGCTCCTGCAGGTGTTTCAGATATGCAAACAAGTGCTGCTCGCACTGCCATCTGGGCAGGGCCACGTCGGATGGGGTGGCGCTTTGGCTGCAGGGGCAGCACTGTGTTTTTCAGGCCAGGCAATGCATAGTTGCTGGTTGCCCAATGAAAGCATGTGGCACATGCCGCTACATGCCACCACATGCCACCACATGCCACCACATGCCGCTACACGCAACTACACGCAGCTGAACAAGAGAACACAAGACAAGAGAACACAAGAAGAACACGCCCCGGGCATCCGTAAGTGCGCCTTGTGAGGCTGAACGCTGGACCTCAGCAGGTGGGATGGCGGGATTGCGCTTGTGGCTTGCCACGCGCGCTAGCCAAAGTCCAGTTCGGGCAACAGTTCTTGAAGTTTTTCCAGCGCAGATGCCCCGCAAAGACAAGACACTTCACCCAGTGGATCGGTGCTCTCTAGCAGTACATAAGCCATTGACCAGCTCGGAAACCAGCGCTTGTCTGTGCGTGGTCCATTGTGCTGGGGGGTGAAGTTGATGTGCCGGGGGTCGCGGGCCAGTTGCCCTATGAGAAAGTCAATGGCCTGAGCCTCTCCCTCGATGTACTGGGCAAAACGTTGACCATCGAATATCAGCACTCCAGTGATGGCATGGAGCTGATTGAAATCCCGCGCTGTTTTCACAATGTCCGCCACACAGCTGAGCTCTGCGGTTGGAGCCAGTTCGCTGTGGTACATAAAGCACTGAAGTTCTTGGTGCATTCAATCCTCCTAACACCAGGAAGTATCGCGATGTTGTGAGCGATGGATGTCGTTTTGGTGTCTCATCTGCGCAAATGCTGTTTGCGTCGCTGTGCTTGCTGCATATGCAAGCCGCGTTGCGATGCCGGACAGGCGTGTGCGCCCCGGTGATTTTTGGAGGGTGCTGACCAGCGCTAGCGGCGCAAAGCGTGACAATGCGCGCTGTTGCTCTATATGGAGATCATTGTGACTCACCCCGCTGACCATGCCGAACTGATAGCTACCTACCGCAGGGCGGCAGCTGATGCATCCAAAAAACATGACCTGATCAAAACCGTGGCTAACAAGGGTCCCAAAGCGATCGAGGCCGCTGTAGATACTGCAGCCAAAGCTGCAAAGCGCCGCGATTCTTTTGCTGCCAAGTTGGCCAAATTGGGCGTGCAAGTGCCAGATTGAGCGGCTCTTTGGCTTTGCGCGCGCTGCAGCAAAGTGCAGTGCAGGACTTTGCCGTTTTGAGAGTTCTCTGAAAGAAAGCCCAGTCGTTGCTGTGCATTAAAAAAGCCCCGAGGTCACACCTTCGGGGCTTTTTTTGATGAGAGAGCTGCAGCGTGCTTAGAAAGGCTTGGCGCCCATCAAACCTGTCAAAGCGATCAACGCAACGAACTGCAGCAGCAGAAAAATGCGCCGCATGCCGGTCTTGCCGGGTTCTGCGCTGCGTTTGGCAAAGCCAATGCACAGGCCGTGAAGGACGTAAAGAATCAGGCCAATGTACGGATACATCATGTGCTGCCAAGGGCCCACAAAGGTGACGGCCAGACCGGTCAGGGCCGCGATGCCACCAAAGATGCGGGTAAAGACATAAATCAGCGTGGACTTGGCTGCGGGCGTGGGCTTCCAGGCCATGGCCAGATAGACGACGGATGCGAGCAGTGTGAGCACTGCGAACAGCATGTGGGAATGTTTGAGTGCGGCGTACATGGGGCAGGTTTAGTCAGAGGTAAAAATAAAAATATAGCTGTTAACGCTTATGTATGCTTGATTTGAGTAATGTTTGTATTTGAAACCAAGCATGGGTAAGCGCTATAAGCTCTCTTTTTTGTTGTGGGCTTTGTGCACCTGTCGAGCCAGCCGTGCTGTGCCCAGGTGCTGTGCGAGTTTAGCGTCCAGCGGAAGCGGCTCGCCATGCAACTGCGCAGCAATCAACTCGCCACACAGCACAGACAGGCTCAGGCCGCGTGCGCCCAGGGCTGTCAGCGCCCACAGCCCCGGTGCGGCGGGGCTGACCAGGCCAGCGATGGGCAGGCGGTCATGGCTGGCGCAGCGTACCCGGCCCCAGGTGGGCTGACAGCGGCTGTCGGCAGGGTCAAACCAAGGGGCCAAAGGTGCACCGCTGGCAGGCAGCAGCGTAGAAAGCTTGGCGTAATTGGCGGTGTGTGCGGCCACCTGATCGGCCGCAGAGATGGGCATCTCAGTGACGTCGCGCTCAAACGTCGAACCCATGACCCAGCCTTGACCTTGAGGCAGCGGAATGTGGGTGACCAGGTTGCCATTGCCATTGACCGGAAAGGGCGGCAGGGCGTAGGCGTTGTGCAGGCTGTGCAGCCCCCAGGTGATTTGCCCCCGGATGGCTTGCAGCGGCCAGGTGGTATCGGCGGGCAACAGCTCTTGCGTTGCAGGGCCACAGGCCAGCACTGCGATATCGGCCTGCGCCAGCGTGCTGCCGTCAGCGGCCAGCGCCTGCCATGCGCTATTGGCGGTGGTTTGCAGGCGTGCCACATGTGCATGGGCCTGAAATTGAATGTTTGCATGGGCCAGCTGTGCCTGCACCAGCTGGGCAGGGCGTACCCAGCCGGCCTGGGCGTGCCAGCAGGCCACGGTGTCATCAGGCAAGCCTGCAGATTGCAGCTGGGCGCTGTCGGTGGCGTGGCTCCAGTCAGCGCCGGGGCCCTGGGCCCAACTGGCGGGCAGGCCCGTGCCGCCGTCGGTGCAATGCTCCAGCACGCCGCTGTGACCCCAGTCGGAGCCTTCGGCGCACAGGTCTTTCAGGCGTTGCAGTGTCATGCGCACGCCGCTGCGCGACAGACGCGAGAGCACGCTGTCGTCGGGCGAGACGTGTGGGCAAAACAGGCCCGCGGGCAAGCCTGATGCACCGTCGGCCGGGGCATCGCCAGCAGCCAGTACCGTGACGCGCCAGCCCCGCAGCGCCAGACTGTGGGCCACGGCAGAGCCGGCTAAGCCGGCACCAATGACCAGTGCGGTGCCCGCTTGAGCCACGGGTGCCGGCTCTGTCGATGCGCGCGCACGCGGCTGCCAGGAAGGGTTGAAGTAGGCCTGAAGGTTGTCGCGCTTGGGCGGCACACCGGGTACTTTGTGTACTTCAAAGCCGTGCTGCGTCAGTTGGTCGCGCACAGAACGTGCAATGGTCCAGGTGGCAAGGCGGGTGCCACGGCGGCAGTGGCGGGCCAGCGCTTTGAGGGTGTGGGTGTCCCAGATATCGGGGTTGGTGCTGGGGCTGAAACCGTCCAGATAGATGCTGTCGGCCACCGTGTGCTGCTGGCGCAGCATGGCTTGTGCATCACCGATCCACAGCGTCAGCTGCACACGCCCGCCTTCAAAGCTCAGTCGGTGCACACCTGGAAGCAGCCCGTAAAAGCGCGCAGCCAGTTGCTCGGCCAAATGGCGCAGCTGCGGCTCTTGCGGCGCCGCGCGCAGCAGATCCTGTGCGCTGACAGGGTAGGCCTCGATGGAGGTGAAGTGCAGCATGTCGGGGCGCTGGGCATCGGCCCTCCAGGCTGCCCAGGTCACCAGAAAATTCAGCCCCAGGCCAAAGCCAGTCTCCAGCACGCGCCACTGCGTCTGTCCGCCCCAGGCTGCGGGCAGGCCGCATCCTGCTACAAACACCTGCTGCGCCTGTGACAGCCCTCCGTGCTCGCTGTGGTAACGATCACCAAAGCGGGGGCTGTAAGGGGTTCCGTCGGGCAGCCAGTTCAAGGGTTCAGACATAAAAAACGTAGCAAATAAGGTAGACGCCAGTGGCACATCAGGCCGTAACAGGCATGCTTGGGGTGGCCGCCTTTACTCCCAGCGCTGCTGGTAGGAAAACACAGGCAGGCGCCAGCCAAAGCGGATGGCGGCCAGCCGCAGCGCCAGTCCACCGGCAAAGCATATGGCGGTGCTGATGCCCAGCGACACTTGCAGCGCCTGCAAGCCCAGGTAAAGCAAGCAAACGGCCATGGACACACTGGCATACAGCTCTCGGCGAAAGACCACGGGTACCTGGTTGCACAGCACATCGCGCAAGATGCCGCCACTGATACCTGTGATCATGCCGGCCATAACGACCACCAGCGGGTCATATCCCAGCTTGATGGCCACGTTGCTGCCGATCAGCGAAAAGGCAATCAGCCCCATTGCATCCAGCAGCAGGAAGACATGTTTCATGCGTTGCATATAACGCGCAATGACTGTGGTCAAGAGACCGGCAGACACCACCAGATAGACATAAACGGGGTGCTGGGTCCAGCCAATGGGGTAGTTGCCCAGCACCATGTCGCGGATGGTGCCACCGCCCAGAGCGGTCACGAAAGCAATCACCACCACACCGAAGATGTCCATATTGCGCCGCCCAGCAGCAAGTGCGCCGGACATGGCTTCGGCGGTGATGGCGATCACATAGATGACGAGAATGATGTCCAACTGCACGTTGAACAGAGAATGGAAAAAGTCGGAGAGGGCAGACACAACGCAAAAGTGTGAGTCCATGCACCAGCCAAGACACTCTTGAAAAAAGAGTGACTTCTTGGGCATGGGTAAGCCTCTCCCGCTGTCCTTTTACCTGAGAGTTTCAGCGCTGCGCATGTTCGTCATGCGCGCGCTTGCCCCTTCGGTGAACCGGCTGGCCTGGCAGGGCCCCGGTTGCTCTCCAGTCGGCGATAGTGTTCCGTGGTGCTGGGTGCCTGAGCGATTATGGGAGTTTGCGCCTTCGGCGGAGGCTAGCGCTTGCGCAGCCTCGCTCTCCCACGGAAAACAGAAGCCGCGATTATGAACTGCCGCGAAGACCCAATCTTGCAAGCGGGCATGTTGCACGCAAAAAAGCCCGGCACTTTGCGGGCCGGGCTTTGCGACACCCGTGCTGGGTGCCTGCCTTATGCCGACGGTGGTACGTAACCTGCAGCAGCATCTGCACCGCTGCCAAAGAAGTGGTTTTCCATCTGGCGGGCCAGATATTGGCGCGCACGTGCATCGGCCAGATTCAGGCGGTTTTCATTGACCAGCATAGTCTGGTGCTTGAGCCAGTCGGCCCATGCCTGCTTGCTCACGCTTTCATAAATGCGCTTGCCCAGCTCGCCGGGGTAGGGAGGAAAGTCCAAGCCTTCAGCTTCTTGGCCCAGTTTGATGCATTGAATGGTACGTGCCATGGGGGTTCCTCGTGCGAATTCAGATGTTTGGGTAATAACGAACTGAAATCTTATTGGTTTAAGTTTTGAAGACGTGCTTTCAGAATGCGTTCCAACGGTGAAAGGACCGTTGTCCCAACCAAAACCCGAAAGCAAAAATGAACAATCGCCGCAACTTTATCAAGATTCCTGTTGCCCTCAGCCTTTTGGCGGGCTTCACCTTCTCGGCGCTGCCTGCTTTGGCGGCCGATCCGGTCACTTTGCTCAATGTGTCGTATGACCCCACCCGTGAGTTGTACGTGGAGTACAACAAGGCATTTGCCAAGCACTGGAAAGAAAAGACGGGCCAGGACGTGGCGATCAAGCAGTCCCACGGCGGCTCAGGCAAGCAGGCGCGCTCCATCATTGATGGTCTGGACGCCGATGTCGCCACACTGGCACTGGCCGGCGATGTGGATGCCTTGGTCAAGAACGGCAACTACCTGGCGACGGACTGGCAAAAGAAGCTGCCTTTGAACAGCGCGCCTTACACCTCCACCATCGTTTTCCTGGTGAAAAAGGGCAACCCCAAGGGTTTGAAGGACTGGAGCGATCTGGTCAAACCCGGTGTACAGGTCATTACCCCCAACCCCAAAACCAGTGGCGGTGCTCGCTGGAACTATTTGGCTGCGTGGGAGTTTGCCAAACGCAAAAACGGTGGCGATGAAGCCAAGGCCAAAGATTTTGTGAAGCAGCTGTTTGCCAATGTGCCTGTGCTCGATACCGGCGCACGCGGCTCCACCATCACTTTTGTACAGCGCGGGGTGGGTGACGTGTTGCTGGCGTGGGAGAACGAAGCATTCCTGGCTTTGCGCGAATTTGGCCCAGAAAAGTTTGAAATCGTGGCGCCCTCGCTGTCCATCCTGGCAGAGCCTAGCGTGGCGGTCGTAGACAAAGTGGTCGACAAAAAAGGCACCCGAAAAGTAGCGCAGGCTTACCTGGAGTACCTGTACTCCGATGAAGGCCAGCAAATTGCTGCACGCAATTTCTACCGACCCACCAACGACAAGGTGAAGGCTGACTTTGCCAAGCAGTTCCCCAAGCTGGAGCTGTTCACCATCGACCAGGCCTTTGGTGGCTGGGACAAGGCGGACAAGGCCCACTTTGCCGACGGCGGCAGCTTTGACCAGATTTACACCAAAAAGTGACAGTGCCGCGCAAGCGGCTTGAGGGTGGCCTAGGAGCCACCCATTGTTTGAAGGAGCGCACCATGTCCCACACCCTTGTTCCCACCGATGCTCACAGCGTATTGCCGCATGAAGCGCTGTGCGCCCATGCAGCCCATGTGCTGCGCACTACGGCGCAGGCGTGGGGCATGTGCTCGCAGCAGCCGCAGCGTGCCTTTGCTGCAGCCGTGGTGCGCAAGCACAGCGTGGCCGCTCACTGTGCCGGTTTGCTGTGGTGGCAGGTGGCGGCATGACAGAGCCCAGCTTGGCAACGCTCGCTGCGGTGATGGGGGTGCACCATGTGCAGCTTTCGTACCCAGCCCATCTGCAAGCGCAGATTGAGCGTTTTTATGGGCAACTGCTTGGCCTGCCGCGCGTAGCGGGCAGCTCTTGCGCACCAGCCCCTGTTCTGCGTTACATGGCAGGCAGCCAGCGCCTGGATCTGGTGCCCCGCACCGCAGCCAGGCATGCTTGCGAGTGTCAGGGCCACCTGGCTTTACGGGTGGCTGGGCTTGATGCCTTGCATCAACGGCTGCTGGCCCACGGAGCCACGGCTTTGGCGGTGGTGCAGGTGTACGAAGGCATGCGCTTTTATGCCAAAGACCCAGCGGGCAACACGCTAGAGCTGCTGCAGCCTGCGTTGACAGAAATTACCCGGCCATGCATGGGCTGTATGGCCGCAAGGCGTGCCCGTAGAAACTGCTGAGAAAGCGGTGGCGCTGGGCTAAGTGCGCGGTGGCAAACGGCTAGATGTGCAGCAGTTTGCCTGTGGTGAGAGCTGCGCAGAAACTGGCTGTTAGCGCGGATTGGATAGGCGCTAGAAGCGCTTTTTTATAAGAAGCTATATGAATTTTCAGCAACTGCGGTCGGTACGCGAAACGGTGCGGCGCAGCTTTAACCTGACCGATGTGGCGCAGATACTTCACACCTCGCAGCCGGGCGTGAGCCGCCAGATTCGAGAGCTGGAAGAAGAGCTGGGGGTGGACATTTTTCTGCGCGCTGGCAAACGCCTGACGGGGCTGACACCACCCGGAGAGGTGCTGCTGCCCATTGTGGAGCGGCTGCTGCTGGATGCTGACAACCTGCGCCGTGTGGGGGCCGACTTCAGCGCCAGCGCACAGGGGCGGCTGTCGATTGCCGCCACCCACAGTCAGGCACGCTATGCCTTGCCGCAGGTGGTGCATGAGTTTCGCCAGCGCTACCCACAAGTGCGTTTGCATTTGCACCAGGGCTCACCCAAACAGGTGGCAGAAATGCTGGTCAGCGGTGAGGCTGATATTGGCGTGGCTACGGAGGCCCTGGCCAGCTACGAAGGGCTGGTTACGCTGCCGTGCTACCGCTGGACGCACAGCGTAGTGCTGCCGCAGGGCCACCCTTTGCTGAAGCTGCAAGCGCCCATTACTTTGCAGGATTTGGCGGCCTATCCCATCATTACCTACGAGCAAGGCTACACAGGCCGTGCCCACATCGATGAAGCGTTTGAGCGCGAAGGTCTGGCCCCTGATGTGGTGTTAACCGCCATGGATGCCGATGTGATCAAAACTTACGTAGAGCTGGGAATGGGCGTGGGCATTGTGGCTTCTATTGCTGTGGATGCTGCGCGCGACCAGCACCTGCAGGCGCTGGATGCCGGCCATTTGTTCCAGGTGAATGTCACGCGGCTGGGGCTGCGCCGCGGTGCCTGGCTGCGGGGCTATGCCTACGACTTCATTGAAAGTTTTGTGCCCACACTCCAGCGTCAGCTGGTGGAGCAGGCCGTGCAAAGGGCAAAGCCGGTGTAGAGTGTGCTGGTGCTGCGCGTTTATCCACCCCCGAATTTCTGGATCTTGCATATCGATGGCTCGGCCATGCCCAACCCAGGGCGGATGGCGATTGGGGTCGTGCTGACCGGGCCAGACGGCTCGCAGCACACCATCGGGCAAGTTCTGCATGGCAGGGGCTGCAACAATGAAGCAGAGCTGCGCGCTTTGCAGGCAGGACTGCTCAGGGCGCAGGAGCTCGGGGCCAGCAGCCTGCGCATTTATACCGACAGCCAATGGGTGATTGAACAGCTGGCACCCCGGACAGTGCCGGGCGTGCACGTCAGGCCCACCTTGCGGCTGGCTCCCTGGCTGGAGGTGGTTCAGCCTTTGGTGCACTCATTTGAGCAGGTGCAGTGGCGCTGGATTCCACGCCACCTCAATACCGAAGCCGATGCGCTGGCGCGTCAGGCCAGTCTGAGCGCACAAGAAGCTTAAAAACAAGAGCGGCCAGCAATGGCTGCATAAGCGTAAAAGGCCTTTTTGCTGCGTATTTCTGTGTGCAGCGCTGCGGCGCAGTACGCGCAGATCGAGGTTTTCGTTGCCGCCAATATCCTGCAGCCTTGCGAGCCTGAGACAATGTCGCCCATCATGAGTGCTCAGAACGACAAGATTTCCCCCGATTCCCCCTACGTTGATATGCCCACTGGCGACCCCAGCCTGCCCGAGGGCTGGCTGGAAGTGGTGTCCATGGACATGGAAGCCAAAGGCATTGCCCGCAAGCCCGATGGCAAAGTGGTGTTTATTGACGGAGCTTTGCCCACTGAGCTGGTCACGGCCAATGTGCACCGCAAGAAAAACAACTGGGAAGCCGCCAGCCTGTTTGCGATTCACCGCGAATCATCGCAGCGCGTAACGCCTGGCTGCCCGCATGCCGGGCTGCACGAGGGTGCCTGCGGCGGTTGCAAGATGCAGCACCTGCACATCAATGCCCAAGTAGCCGTCAAGCAGCGCGTGCTGGAAGACAACCTGTGGCATCTGGGCAAGGTCAAAGCCGAAACCATGATGCGCCCCATCGAAGGCCCCACTTGGGGCTACCGCTACCGTGCGCGTCTGTCGGTTCGCTATGTGATCAAAAAAGGCAAGGTGTTGGTGGGCTTTCATGAGCGCAAGAGTCGCTACATCGCCGATATGGAAACCTGCAAGGTATTGCCCCCCCATATTGATGCCATGTTGATGCCCATGCGCGCGCTGGTCGCCAGCATGGATGCGCGAGAGCAATTGCCGCAAATCGAAGTGGCCTGTGGCGACCACGTTACCGCTTTGCTGCTGCGCCACATGGTGCCTTTGACTGAGGCCGACCAGCAGCGCCTGCGTGACTTTGCTGCTGTCCACAATGTGCAGTGGTGGCTGCAGCCCAAGGGCCCAGAGACCGTGCACAAGATGCAAGAGGGCGGCCCTGAGCTGTCGTACAGTCTGCCGGACTTTGGCATCCACATGCCTTTCAAGCCCACGGACTTCACCCAGGTCAATCCGCACATCAACCGTGTGCTGGTGACGCGTGCGCTGCGCTTGCTGGATGTACAAAAGCACGAGCGCGTGATCGACTCGGCGCAGGCGGCCGACATCGAGGTCGGCGGGCGGCACGTCCTCAACTTCTGCGCCAACAACTACCTCGGTCTCGGCGGCGACGATCGGGTCGTCGTGGTCACCCGCGAGCTGACCAAGCTGTACGAAGAGGTCGTGCGTGGCCCGCTGGGCACGATCGACATCGGGGGTCCGCGAGGCGAGTATGTGCTCGTGCTGGACGGCGCCCCGATCGACGATCGCCCGATCACCGACGAAGATGTTCGCAACGCCCTCCGCGACGAGATCGCCGCGGGGTCGTCGACGCGCGATGCCGCAGCCGTCGTTGCGAAGGACGTCGGGCGGCCCAAGCGTGAGGTGTACGCACTCGCGCTCGGCCTCAACAGCGAACCCGGAAAGGTTCCGTCATGAGTGAATATGTCAACGTCGCCAGTTCTGGTCCGAGCGCCGCCTTCTTCGACCTCGACCGCACGCTCATCTCTGGTTCGTCAGCGTTCACCCTCGCGCTGCAGGCACGCAAGGCCGGACTGATCCCCAACCGCGAATTCGCTCGCGACGCTGCCGGAGCGATCTCGTTCCAACTGTTCGGTGCCGACGACGACATGACCGCCGAAGTCAGAGCTCGCGTCCTCAAAGCGGTTGCCGGCATGCGCCAGAGCGACCTGCAGGCGTTGAACGTCGAGGTGCTCCCCCGGCTGCTCGCCAAGCTCCGACCCGAGGCGCGCCGATTGCTCGACCGGCACCGCCACGCCGGACGTGACACGTTCATCGTGTCGGCGGCGCCGCAGGAGATCGTCGAGCCACTCGCCCACTCGTTCGGGATGACCTCCGGCATCGGCACCCGGAGCAAGGTGGTCGACGGCCGCTACACCGGCGAACTCGACGGACCGTTCTGCTACGGCGAGGGCAAGGTCGAGGCGATGGTCGAACTCGCCAACTGGAACGGCTACGAACTCCACCAGTGCTACGCCTACAGCGACTCGGCGAGCGACCTGCCGATGCTCGAAGCCGTCGGGCATCCCGTGGCGGTCAACCCCGACGCGAAGCTCGAACGCCACGCCCGACGCAACGGCTGGCCCATCGTGATCTTCAGTCAACAGACCAAGTCGGTCGTGCGGCGTACCGCGGCGTCGGTGGGCACGATCGGCATCGCCGGCGCGAGCTTCGCCGCCGGCATCGCCGTCGCCGCCC
>ENA-OFCX01001084-OFCX01001084.1-metagenomes-genome-assembly--contig:-NODE-1084-length-11788-cov-3.232166_pt1 | contig 11788 bp, 7 predicted proteins | sample MGYA00153384_OFCX01 | MGnify analysis MGYA00153384
CCTGCGCGGGCTGGGCAACAATTTCACGCAGCTGCTCATCGACGGCCAGCGCGTGCCGCCCGGCTTCAGTTTGGAAAGCCTCAGCCCCGAGCAGGTCGAGCGCATCGAGATCCTGCGTGCGCCCACGGCCGAGACGGGCGCGCGGGCGATTGCCGGCACCATCAACATCATCACGCGTGAAGGTTTCAAGCGCCGCCTGAACGATCTGCGGCTGGGCTTCGGCTACGAGAACGGCAAGCTCAGCCCGGGCGTGAACTGGTCGCACAACGACAACGCGGGCAACCTGAACTACACGCTGTCGGCCTCGGCCTTCAGGCCGATGCGCGAGAACACCAACCTGACGCGCACCACGGTCAGCGACGCGATCAACGGCGCGCTGCTCGAAGACCGCAGCAACCGCAGCGTCACCGAGGACCGGCGCTACGGTCTGAACCTGAACGGGCGGCTGCTGTGGCGGCTGGGCGAGGGCGGCGACTCGCTGTCGCTGACGCCGTCGGTGTTTCATTCCTCGGCCAGGGGCGACGGCCGCTTCGTGCTGGACCAGGCCCTGCGGCGGCCCATCACACCGGTGTTCTACGACACCGCCACCAGCCGCACCGACAGCAGTTTCACCAACGCACGCCTGGGTGGTCAGTGGCGCCAGCGCATCGACAACGTGCGCTATGAACTCAACGGTGGCGCCGGCACCTTCCGCAACGAAAACGACACGCTGCGCCTGGAAAACCTGAAGACGAGCAGCGCGCCGCTGCGCACGCTGCAAGACCGCAGCAACACGCGCGAAAACTCCTTCAACGCCACGCTCAAGGCCACGTCGCTGTTGGGCGGCACGCCCGACAAGCCCGGCACCGAACACACGCTGGTGGGCGGCGGCGAGATCGACACGCAGCAGCGCACCGAAACCCGCAGCTCGCAGCAGAACGGCGTGCCGCAGTTGTCGGACTTCGGCGACGACTTGAAGGCCTCGTCGCTGCGCCTGGCGGCCTACATCCAGGACGAATGGACCATCACGCCCCAGTGGGGCGCCTACGCCGGGCTGCGCTGGGAAGGCATCACCACGCGGGGTGACGCGGGACAGGCCGGCAGCGCAGGCGTTGCAGCGCGGCCCACCAACCGCAGCAGCGTGTGGACGCCGCTGTTCCAGACGGTGTGGAAGCCCGACCCCAAGAGCCGCGACCAGGTGCGCCTGGCTTTGACGCGCAGCTACCGCTCGCCGAGTTTGGGCAACCTGATCGCGCGGCCGACCATCAACCGCGACTTTCCCGTCAGCGGCCCGAACCGCGAAACCAGCCCCGACAGCGCAGGCAACCCCGCGCTGAAGCCCGAACTGGCCACCGGCGTCGACCTGGCGCTGGAGCGTTACCTCAGCAGCGGCGGCGTGCTCAGCGTGAACCTGTTCCACCGCAACATCAGCAACCTGATGCGCGGCGTGACGACGCTCGAAGCAGTGTCCTGGAGTCCCGTGCCGCGCTTTGTGCGGCGCATGCGCAACATCGGCGACGCCACCACCTCGGGCATCGAGATGGAGGCCAAGTTCAGGCTCGACCAGCTCATCACCGGCGCGCCGGGAGTCGAACTGCGCGGCAACCTGTCGCTGTTCGATTCCAAGGTCAGCGCCGTGCCGGGCCCCGACAACCGGCTCGACCAGCAGGCCAAGGCCACCGCCAACATCGGCGCCGATTACCGCTTTCGCGGCACGCCTTTTACGGTCGGCGGCAACGCCAACTGGGTGCCCGGCAGCACCATCAAGCTCGACCCCGACCAGTTCGTCACCACCAGCACCAAGACCGTGTGGGACGGCTACGCGCTGTGGACCATCAACTCCGCCATGGGGCTGCGCCTGCTGGGCAGCAACCTGGCGCCGCGCGACTTTGCCACCATCAACCAGAACGACACCCTCACGCCCGCCGGCAATGAACGCACCACGCTGCGCAACACCGGGCCCAGCTACATGAACTGGCAGTTGCGGCTGGAACTGAAGTTGTGAGCGAAGTTGTAAGTGAAGGGGCCCAGGCCGACGCGCCCAGTGCATGGGTCACCGGCGCCTTGACGCTCCGCGTCTCAACCAGCGGACGCAGTGTCCTGGCGACTCATTGACATGACCATGTGCAAACGTTTTCGGCGGTGGCTGCCCCGCACACCAGAGCCGTTCAGATAGCAGTGGCGAGACGCGCCGGCACGGCAAGCGGCGCCCGTAACGACAAGCAGTCCTGGCGTTTGGCTAACGTAGCCAAACCCATGCAGCGCCACGTGGCGGTGTCGTGCGCGCTGTTGTGCAGGCGGCGCTGGCTGCCTTGTTCAACACCCGCGTGCACCACCATGGCGAAGGCCAGCAACAACGCCAGCACAGCCGCCACCGCGGCGCCGCCGGCCCACACGGCGGGTGAACCCGACAGCGCGGTGTCTGCTGATTCCCGTTCCCTGTCCATCGCTTCTACTCCTGCCCAATTGCCGCCGACGAGAAAGCCTTGCGTTCCCGAGGATCATGGGCAATGGCGCGCCATGGCGCCGTCGGACGAGGCGCTGTCAAACTGCAGGTGTGGATGTGGCTGTGGATGTTGCGCTGGCATCATCGCGCCAACGCAATGAGAAACACAGTCGGATGGGCGCAAGCAAAGTCGTGATGGGGGGGCAGCGGGGTTGGATCGTCCCCATCGGCGGCGCCGAAGAAAAGGAAAACTCGCCGCAAATCCTGAAGCGCTTCGTGCAACTGGCCGGTGGGCGCGACGCCGACATCGTGGTCATTCCCACCGCCAGCCAGTTGCGCGGCACCGGGCCGCGCTACGAACGCATCTTCGGCGATCTGGGCGCCGAGCGCGTCACATCGATCGACTTCGACACCCGGCGCGACGCCGAAGAACCGGGCCGCCTGGCACGCCTGCAACACGCCACCGGCGTGTTTTTCACCGGCGGCAACCAGCTGCGGCTGGGCACGCTGATCGGCGGCACCAGCGTCGCCAAGGCGGTGCGCCAGCTGAACGCCGCTGGCGTGCCGGTGGCCGGCACCAGCGCCGGTGCGGCCTTCATCAGCGAACACATGATTGCCTTCGGCGACGAAGGCAGCACGCCCATAGCCGGCAGCGTGCGCCTGGCGCCGGGCCTGGGGCTGACCAACCGTTTCATCATCGACCAGCACTTTCGCCAGCGCGACCGCCTGGGCCGGCTGTTGACAGCGCTGGCCTACAACCCGTTTGCAGTGGGCATCGGGCTGGACGAAGACACGGCCGCTTTCATCGCGCCCGACAACACCGTGCACGTGGAAGGCAGCGGCGGCATCACCGTGGTGGACGCCGCCGGGGTGCGTTTCAGCAGCATGGACCAAGTCAACGAAGGCCACCCGGTGTGCCTGCTGGGCGTGAAGCTGCACATCCTGACGCAGGGCGCCACCTTCAACCTGCACACCCGCCAGGCCGACGCCGGCACGCTGAACCAGCCCAAGACCTGAAGCGACCGATTAATGTTTAGACAGTGACAACTGTCCTGACCCTGACCCTGACCCTGGCCCTGGCCCTGCTGCTGTCCACCACTGGCCGTTACGCTGAGCCAGGTCCGTCGCGCGCAGGAGCAAGCGCAACGCGTCGACCGCGAGAAGCAAAACGCGCTCGTCGATCTGGGCCATGCCGAGCCCCTGAGCACCACCCTGGCGGCGTTGTTGGTGCTGGGCGTGCCGCGACCAGGCCAGATGGATATGGCACTGAACCTGCGTGGCATCAAGGCCGGCGCCCTCAGCTGCCTGGGACGCCTGGGGCCGGCGATAGCCGAGTACGAAACCGTGTTGGCGGAGGTCAAGCGCCTGGGGCGGATGGAGCAGGCGCGGACCAAAACAGTGCTGAACCAGTACGGCTTGGCATTGATGCGCGGCGGTCAAAGCCTGAAGGCCGCCGATGCGATCGGGCAGTCGGTGGCCATGTCACTGACCCAGGGCGACGCGGAATTGGTGGACATCGGCACCCAGACCAACCTGGCACGCGCGCTCGTCGAAATCGGGCGCGGTGCAGAAGCGCTGCCGCACTTTGAACAGGCTCTGGGCAATGCCCAGCGCACGGGAGACCGACGGGACTGGTGGAGATCACCATCGGGCGCGCCCGGCTGGCCCTGGCGCAGGTGCAGCTACAGCAGGGGGACGCAGCGTCCAGCCTGGCCACGGCCCAGCGCGCGGTGCAACTCGCGCAACGCAGCGCCCGCAAATGGGGCGTTAAGCTGCGCAGTCCCTGCCCACTTCGGAGCCTGCCGGCCATGCGCATCCTGGAACGCAACGTCTATGTGGGCCCTTCGCTGTATGCGCACTTCCCGGTCATCAAGCTGGTGATGGACCTGGGCCCGCTTGAAGCCTGGCCGACGGCGCGGCTGGGTGTGGCTTATGTCGATGCGCTGGTGGTCAAGCTGCCCGGGTTGCAGGAACACGGTTGCAGCTACGGCGAGCCGGGCGGGTTCATCCGCCGCATGCGCGAAGGTGAAGGCACTTGGCTGGGCCATGTGTTCGAGCATGTGGCCATCGAGTTGCAGAACATCGCCGGTGAAGATGTCACTTTCGGCAAGACGCGCAGCGTGGACGGCCAGCCAGGCGTCTACACGGTGGTTTATGAGTACGCCCAGCGCGATGAAGGCATCGGCGCCGGCGAACTGGCCCGGCAGTTGCTGGCGTCGCTGCTGCCGCCTGCACTGCAACCGGCCGGCAGCGTGCCCGAGGGCTGGGCCTGGGCCACCGCGCGCGACGAGTTCATCCGCTACGCGCAGCGGCGCGCGCTGGGGCCGTCCACGGCCAGCTTGGTGAAAGCGGCTGAAGAGCGCGACATCCCCTGGCTGCGCTTGAACGAACAAAACCTGGTGCAACTGGGCCACGGCAAGTACCAGCAGCGCATCCAGGCCACCGTCACCGGCCGCACCAGCCACATCGCGGTGGAGCTGGCGCAAGACAAGGAAGAAACCAACAAGATCCTGGCCAACTGCGGTCTGCCCGTGCCGCAGCAAGAACTGGTGCGCAGTGCCGAGCGCGCCGTGCACGCCGCACAAACGCTGGGCTACCCGGTCGTCACCAAGCCCCACAACGGCAACCACGGCCGCGGCATCACCGTCAGCCTGGCCACGCCCGAGGCCGTGCGAGCGGGTTTTGCGGCCGCCGCCGAGCATTCCACATCGGTCATCGTCGAGACCTTTCTGCGGGGCGACGACCACCGGCTGCTGGTGGTCAACGGCGAGCTCATCGCCGCCACCAAGCGCACGCCCGGCCTGGTGGTGGGCGATGGCGTGCACACCGTGCGGGCACTGATCGACCTCGTCAACCAGGACCCGCGACGCGGTGTGGGCCACGAGAAAGTGATGACGCGCATCGAGCTTGACGCGCAGGCCCACACCATGCTGGCGCGTGCCGGCCTGACGGCCGATAGCGTGCCCGATACGGGCCAGACGGTGCTGTTGCGAAGTACCGCCAACCTGTCCACCGGCGGCACTGCCACCGACGTGACCGACGTCATCCACCCCGACAACCGCGAGATGGCCGTGCGCGCCATCACCGCCATCGGGCTGGACGTGGGCGGTGTCGATTTCCTCTGCCCCGATATCACCGAGAGCTACAAATCGGCCGAGAACCAGGGTTCAGGCATCTGCGAGGTCAACGCCGCGCCGGGTTTCCGCATGCACGTGGCGCCCAGCGTGGGCACGCCGCGCGACGCCGCCGGGCCGGTCATCGACATGCTCTTTCCGCCAGGCAGCTCGTCGCGCGTACCGATTGCCGGCATCACCGGCACCAATGGCAAGACCACCACCAGCCGCATGCTGGCGCACATCACCAAGATGGCCGGCTACAAGCCGGGTCTGACCACCACCGACGGCGTCTACATCGACGGCCAGCGCACCGTGGAAGGCGACATGACTGGCCCAGTTGCTACGCGTATGGTGTTGGCCGATACACAAATTGACATCGCGATTCTCGAAATAGCCCGTGGTGGACTGCTGCGCGCGGGCATGGGTGTGCCGTTCGTGAACGTCGGCGCGGTGCTGAATGTTCAAGCCGATCATTTGGGCATGAAGGGTATCGACACCCTGGAGCAACTGGCGGAGGTAAAACGCATCATCGTTGAAGTGGCGAAAGATTGCGCAGTGCTCAATGCGGACGATGTAAACGTTATCGAAATGTCGGCCGACACTGAGGCGAAGAGTATTTGCTACGTGACACTCAATCCGCAACACGCGGTGGTGCGCGAACACATCCGCGCTGGTGGCCGCGCCTGCGCGCTGGAGGCGGGCGTAAACGGCCATATGATTACCATCTACGACAAGGGTGGACACATTCCGCTGATGTGGACGCACCTTATTCCTGCGACCCTGGAAGGCCGCGCCATGCATAACGTGCAGAACGCCATGTTCGCGGCGGCGATCGCGTTCTCGATGGGTATCAAGCTCGATGCAATTCGGCAGGGCTTGCGTACGTTTGACACCACTTTCTACCAGGCTCCGGGCCGCATGAACGTATTCGATGAGCATCCCTTCAAGGTGATCTTCGACTACGGTCACAATGCGCATGCCGTAGGTGTGATGGCAGACCTTGCAGGCAGGCTCGATGTGCAGGGGCGGCGCCTCATCGTCGTTGCAGGGCCAGGCGACCGTCGCGACGAGGATATTGTTGCTATCGCTGAAGCCGTGGCGGGGCGCTTTGATCATTACATCTGCCGCCGTGATGACGCGCTACGCGGACGGGACGGCGATGAAGTACCCGGCATGATTGCCAAAGTCCTGCGCGCGAAAGGCGTTGCTGAAAATGCGATCAGCATCATTCCCGATGAGCAGGAGGCGATTGATGCCGCATTGAAGATGGGGAAGCAGGGTGATTTGCTGCTGATATTTGCTGATGCGCTGGCGCGTTCATGGAAGCAGGTAACGAAGTTTCGTCCGGATGGTACGACTGCAGCGGTTCGGCCGGAGAACGATAGGCCCGCGACCAAAGCGGATAAACGTCGTGCTGGTAACCGCGAAGCCACGCCAGATGAGCAAGATGAGCAAGATGAACTCAGACTTTCTGCAGATGCGGCACTGGATGCGGCGGGATTCATTCGCGACGAACGCGGGTTGCGGTTTGTCAAAGAAAGCGAAGACTGAATACGTTAGTCGTGACAAACACACCGCCAGAGCCCAACCCCTGCTTCGCGGATTCGCGGCGCCTCACGGGCCATAACCGCTTCTTCGCGGGCAGCGGCGTGGTACTTGAAGCGCTCGGCCCCGCTATGCGAGACACTTTGGCACACGGACGTTGGTATGCATGTGTGTCATCGTTGTGTCGCGCACTGGGTTGGACCGGGGTAAAGCCTATTGTGAGACCACATGTAAGCGGCACTCTGCTCGCATTCGCTTCACCCAGAGATTTTCTTTTTACAGCCACCGAGATAAATGAATGGGCGTGGGAGCAGGCGAGCGGATATTTTGCCTTGGGATATGTTGGCGCGATCAACCCGCCGTTCGATCAATTGCACTTACCTAGTTCGAATTTTGAGAAAGTGGCAGAAATATTCGCGGCAAAAGCGTTAGCTGAAAAGAATTCTTTGTTGGTTGCGTTGCGCGCGGCCGCGTTGCGACACGGCGTGCCGATGTTTGTCGATGACACCGACGTTTCGCTTGGTGCCGGCGCGGGTAGTCAAACATGGCCGCTGGACGCTTTGCCCGTCGCTGAATGTGTGGCCTGGTTGACCCTCCGTGATATCCCGAAAGTATTGGTCACGGGCTCAAACGGCAAAACCACCACCGTGCGGCTACTCGCTGCAATGCTGCAGGCGAGCGATGCGAAGTATCAGGGACATATCGGCTATTCGAGCACAGAGGGTGTCGTCATCGCTGGATTGCCAGCCGGTGAGGGCGATTTCTCCGGTCCCGCGGGCGCGCGGCTGGTGTTGCGCGATATCCGCGTCGAGGCCGCGGTGCTGGAGACGGCGCGCGGCGGGATATTGCGACGCGGACTGGCTGTTGAAAGTGCGGATGTCGCCATCGTGACCAACATCAGCGCCGATCATTTTGGTGAGTACGGCATCGATAGCCTCGACGATCTTGCGGATGTGAAATTGGTTGTTCGGCACGCACTGGGCACGGATGGCACACTTGTTTTGAATGCGGACGACCCTGTCTTGCTTGCCCGTGCGCCGGATCAGGTTTGCAAGGTCGCACTATTTGCTTTTGACGATGCGCACCCGGCGCTGGTGGCGCATCGCTTGCGGGGCGGTGCTACTTGCGGCCTGGTAAAAGAGCAACTTTACCTTTCTCAGAAAGGCAATCGTCACTCGCTCGGTAATCTTCTTCAAATGCCGTTGATGCTTAAGGGCGCGGCAAAGTTCAACATGGGCAATATCGCTGCGGTAGCGCTCGCGGCATCTGCGCTTCTTGTTTCGCCGACGGTGATTACTGCACAACTCAAATGCTTCGGAAGCTCCCGCCAGGACAATCCCGGCCGCCTCGGCTATTGGAAGCTGGCCAACATTACGGTGCTGGTCGATTACGCACACAATCCGGGTGGCCTCACCTTGTTAATGAGAAGTATCCAGGGCATCCTAATGCAACAGACACCTGAAACTGGCATTGAGGGGCGCATCGGCCTGCTTCTCGGTCAGGCTGGCAACCGCAGCGATGAAGCTATCGCTGAACTTGCCCGGGTTGCGGCTATCGCAAAGCCGGATTTCATCATCGTAAAGGACATCGCCAACATGCTGCGTGGCCGTGCGCCTAGTGAGGTTTCCTCCCTGTTAGAAAGCGGCCTGCGCAGCGCCGGCTATCCCGCCGAACGAATTCATTTTGTAGCGGAAGAGGTAGAAGCGGCTCGGCAGCTTTTGCGCTGGGCGCGACCAGGCGACATACTGGTGTTGCCGATACACCAGTCTGCTTCGCGAAAAGATCTGTCGGCAATACTGGATCAAATGGAATCGGAATCCTGGCATGCTGGTGCCGCGTTGCCCCCGGCGCGAATCGGCGATGTTTTTGCCGGGGCCTGACACGCATTTATGCAGATCGCCATTTGGCGGGCATCGCAGGCGTAAAACGCGCCATAAGCCGCGCCAGTAATAGACTTTGATAGACATCAAGCCAATGAGTGGAAATGAGGACGAAACGAAATGTCGGCTTGCGCAGTGCACAAATTCCCTGCTAGTATCAGAATCATGAGCATTCGCGCTTTCTATTTCTGGCACTACTATTTTTCAAAGCCTATGGCGGAGAAAGGTTAGTGCGCAGGACATAAGTGCACCACAATTTCTAAAAACCGCCAGCCTTCAAAGCTGGCGTTTTTTTTGCCAGTGCGTTGGCTGCAAGACTGGAATTTATATGACACCATCAACTATCAAAATATCCGGCGTTAAGCCTATGCTGCAAGTTGTTCAATCGGAGCGCGACATGGCGTACAACACTGATGACGTTCGCATTCGCGGCGTCAAGGAACTCACCCCTCCCTCACATTTGATGCGCGAATTTCCCGTGACCGACCAGGCTTCGTCAACGGTTTATCGGGCGCGTGAAGAAATTCACCGCATCATGCATCGCGGTGATGATCGCCTGCTGGTCATCGTTGGGCCATGTTCTATCCACGATTACGACGCAGCGATGGAATATGCCACCCGTTTGCAAGCTTTGAGGTTGAAGCTGGAGCAAGACCTCACGATTGTGATGCGCGTCTATTTTGAGAAGCCACGCACGACGGTAGGCTGGAAGGGCTTTATCAACGATCCAGACATGAATGAGACACACGATATCAACAAGGGCTTACGGCTGGCGCGAAAGCTGTTGCTCGACATCAATTCGTTGGGTCTTGCCGCCGCGACCGAATATCTGGATCTTATTTCGCCGCAATATTTCGCCGATTTGATTGCGTGGGGCGCAATTGGTGCGCGCACCACCGAGTCGCAATCTCACCGGCAGTTGGCCTCGGGGCTTTCCTGCCCGGTAGGATTCAAGAACGGAACAGACGGCAATATACGCATTGCCGTTGATGCCATCAAGGCATCTTCCACACCACACCACTTTTTGTCAGTGACCAAAGGCGGACACTCCGCCATTTTCTCCACCACTGGAAATGAGGATTGCCACATCATTCTGCGTGGTGGTAAGACGCCGAACTTTGATGCCGTCAACGTCAATACTGCATGCGAGGAACTGGCGAAAGCCGGGCTCGCGCAGCGCGTGATGATCGATTTTTCGCACGCCAATTCGAGCAAGCAATTCCAAAAACAGATGGACGTATCCACCGATGTTGCCACCCAGCTCACAGGCGGCGATGTGCGAATCGTCGGTGTGATGGTCGAAAGCCATCTCAACGCCGGTCGCCAGGACATCATCCCGGGCAAAGCACTCGAATATGGCGTTTCCGTGACTGACGCTTGTATAAACTGGGGGGACACCGAAATACTGCTGAATCAGCTTGCCAATGCAGTGCGCGAACGCCGCCTGCAATCAAACACGCAGGATTAGTCGTGGCCACCGAACTACGCATTCTTGGTCGTCATCAGGCAGACGAGCACGACACCGGATTCACCTATAACGGCGTGACGTTTTCGCAGGATAACCTGCATACGTTTGCCGGTCTCAACGCGGTCGATACACGCGATTTTGTCGAGGAAACCTTTGCCTGTCTGCGCGATCATGGTCAAGTCTGCGCGCGCATGGGTGCATACAAGCCGCGTACCAGTCCATATTCTTTTCAGGGTATGGGCAGTGAATGTCTGCCTTGGGTATTTGAACTGGCGGGCAAATACGGCATCAAGGTGATTTCGATGGAGGTAACGTCTGAAGCGCACGTTGAAGAAATCAACGCGGCACTCGCACTGACCGGGCAACCCACGGGCGTGATGCTGCAGATTGGTACGCGCAACACACAGAATTTCGAATTGTTGAAGGCCGTCGGTCGCCAGAGGGAATTGCCAATTTTATTGAAGCGCGGTTTTGGCATCACGCTCGATGAATCCTTGATGGCTGCGGAATACTGTGCGTCTGAAGGCAATACGAAGATTGTCTTTGGTCTTCGTGGCATGAAAACCAACTTTGGCGATCCGCATCGCAACCTGGTTGATTTTGGCCATGTGCCGGTAATCCATCGGCTGACGCGGATGCCGGTATGTGTCGATCCTTCGCACTCGGTCGGCATCCGTGCCGCGTCGCCCGACGGCATTCTCGATGTTTTTCACGTTGCCGCGCAGGGCGTCATCGCCGGGGCAAATATGTTGCTCGTCGATATGCATCCGAATCCGGACAAAGCGCTTGTGGATGCAGCACAGGCGATCACATTAAAAGAACTGCCATATTTTTTGGATGACGTTCTCATCGCGCGTGAGGCTTACGAAAAGCGGCGGGCGCTGGTTGAATCGTTTCGGGGCGCGGCTCCAAGGGATGCGAGCAATTAGCGTGAAATTAAATTGTCTGTCTGGTACTTCCGTCGTTTGGCTTGTTACCTCGCTATCGCTCATTATTTGGAGCACACAGGCGTTAAGTGTCACGCCCGTGCCCCCGATGTACGACGACGCTGGCCGCCCAAAGAATATTACCTATTCTGCAAAACGTGTGATCACACTTGCGCCGTCACTAACCGAACTCGTTTACGCGGCAGGTGCTCAAGACCAGCTCGTTGGTGTCTCCGCTTTTAGTGATTTCCCGGAACCCGCACGACGCAAACCGCAGGTGGCTGATGCCGCAGGAGTTTCGTTTGAAGCATTGCTGGCATTGAAACCTGATCTTGTCCTGGCTTGGAAGGGTGGCACCAACGCGGCCGACATTGCGCGACTGGAGACACTGGGCGTCAATGTGTTTGTGATTAACATTCGTACTTTGG
>ENA-OFCX01001086-OFCX01001086.1-metagenomes-genome-assembly--contig:-NODE-1086-length-11782-cov-4.672465_pt1 | contig 11782 bp, 12 predicted proteins | sample MGYA00153384_OFCX01 | MGnify analysis MGYA00153384
TCACTCAAGCGGCAACTCGAGCAGACGGTGCTCGAACAAACAACAGGTTTGCCATGAACGCCCTGCGAGCGGTACGCGAAACGCCCGTGGTGCCAGGCCTTGACGTCGAGCGCATTCGCGCCGATTTCCCCATACTCAAGCTGCAGGTCAACGGCAAGCCGTTGGTCTACCTCGACAATGCCGCATCAAGCCAGATGCCGCAGCAGGTCATTGATCGGCTGGTGCGCTACCAGACCACGGAGCACGCCAACATCCACCGGGCGGTGCACACCCTGTCTGAACGGGCGACCGCCGCCTATGAGGAAGCGCGCATAAAGCTGCAGCGTTTCATCAACGCGCCCGACGAGCGCGAAGTGATCTTCACCAGCGGCACCACCGAGGCCATCAACCTGGTGATGCACGGCTACGGCCGCAAGTTCATCAAGGCCGGTGACGAGATCATTTTGACCACGCTGGAGCACCATTCCAACATCGTGCCGTGGCAAATGCTGGCCGAGGAAACCGGCGCCAAAATCCGCGTGCTGCCCATTAACGACGCTGGGGAGTTGTGCCTCGACGAGTTCAAGCAGCTGTTGAACGCCCGTACCAAGCTGGTCGGCGTGAGCCATGTCTCGAATGCGCTGGGCAGCATCAACCCGGTCAAAGAAATGATTGCACTGGCGCACCGCCATGGCGTGCCGGTGCTGGTTGATGGCGCGCAGGCCGCGCCGCACATGGCCGTGGATGTGCAGGACCTGGACTGCGACTTCTATGCCTTCTCGGGCCACAAGCTGTGCGGGCCAACCGGCATTGGCGTGCTTTACGGCAAGGCCGCGCTGCTTGAGAAAATGCAGCCCTTCAAGGGCGGCGGCGACATGATCTTGTCGGTGTCGTTCGAGAAAACCATCTACAACACGATTCCCTACAAGTTCGAGGCCGGCACGCCGCCGATTGCCGCCGCCATCGGGCTGGGCGCGGCGGTCGATTACCTGTCGGCCCTTGGCATGGAAGCCATTGCCCGGCATGAGCACGCGCTGCTGCAATACGCCACCGGCCAGCTCAACGCGCTGCCCGGCTTGCGACTTATTGGCACGGCCAGGAACAAGGCGGCGGTGCTGTCCTTCACGCTGGATGGCATCCACCCGCACGATGTCGGCACGCTGCTGAACCAGGAGGGCATTGCGGTGCGCACCGGCCACCACTGCGCGCAGCCGGTAATGGCGCGCTTCAAGGTTCCTGCCACCACGCGCGCCTCGTTTGCGTTTTACAACAGCATGGCAGAAGTCGATGCCCTGATTGCCGGCATCCGCAGCGTGCAGAAAGTATTTGCCTGATGGCCGACTACAAAGCGCTTTACCAGGAAGTCATCCTGGACCACAACAAAAAGCCGCGCAATTACGGCACGCTGGAGCATGCCAGTCACCACGCGCAAGGCCACAACCCGCTGTGCGGCGACCACCTCAGCGTGGCGCTACAACTGCAGGGCGAGACCATTGACCAAATCGCGTTTCAGGGCGAGTCGTGCGCCATCTGCAAGGCATCGGCCTCGATGATGACGGCTGCCGTGAAGGGCAAGACGCGCGAGCAGGCCCAGGCCTTGAGCCAGGAGTTCCTGGCCATGGCCACCGGCAAGCTTGATTTGAGCCAGCCCAACCAGATCGGGCGGCTGGCCGTGTTTGCCGGCGTGCGCGACCTGCCCACGCGCGTCAAATGCGCAATTTTGCCGTGGCACACGCTGCAGGCCGCTTTCCATTCGCAGGGCACAGCCTGCACCGAAGCGTGATGCGGGTGATAACCCCTAACCCATTGAAAGGCCCTCATGCTGACTGCTCATCAATTGAAAAACTACATCGTGAACGGCCTGTCATGCGACCACGCAGAGGTGCAGGGCGATGACGGCCAGCACTTCCAGGCGGTGGTCGTGAGCCCACTGTTTGCGGGAAAAACCCGGGTGCAGCAACACCAGCAGGTCTACCAGGCGCTGGGCGAGCGCATGCGTTCAGAAATCCACGCGCTGTCGCTGCAAACCTTCACGCCCGAGGCCTGGGCGAAATCGATCTCTCAATAACTTTGGAGTCCACATGAACGTTCAGGAAAAAATTCACGCGCAGGTCAACGCCAACGCCGTGGTGCTTTACATGAAGGGAACGCCGCAGTTCCCGCAGTGCGGTTTTTCAGGCGCCACGGTGCAGATGCTCCAGGCCTGCGGCGTGCGGGACTTTGCCGCCGTCGACGTGCTGGCCGACCCGGACATCCGGGCCGGCATCAAGGCCTATGCCAACTGGCCGACCATTCCGCAGCTCTACGTCAACGGCGAGCTGGTGGGGGGCGCCGACATCGTGCGCGAGCTGTACGAGCTGGGTGAATTGCAGCCGCTGGTCAACCCGGCAGGGGCGTCATGACCTTGCCATCACGCCTGCGCGGCCCTCGCCAGGCGACCTTTTTCCGGAGGCTTGAATGCCAAAAATTGCCGAAATAGACGACACCCCAAACCCGAACGCGGTCAAGTTCACGCTTCACGAGCCGCTGACCTGGGGCATTTCGCATTCCTACGAGAACGCCGAGCAGGCCAAGGACGATGCGCTGGCCTCTGCGCTGTTCGCCATTCCCCATGTCAGCAACGTGTTCTACGTGGACCGCTGGCTTACCGTGACGCAAGACGGCGAGGCCGACTGGCCTGCTCTGGTGCGGCTGATTGCCGTGCCGCTGCGCGCCGCCCCAGCGGCCGCTGCGCAATCGGCTGCTGCCGTATTTGCCGCGCGCGTGTCCATCGCCGATATGAGTGAGGAGGACCAGGCGCGGCTCGATGTGATCAGCGACCTGCTGGACCAGCGCATCCGGCCGTCGTTGCAGGCCGATGGCGGCGACCTGCATGTGGTCGGCCTGGCCGGCAACTACCTCAGCATCCACTACCAGGGCGCCTGCGGCAGCTGCCCGAGCTCGATCTCCGGCACGCTAAGCGCTATCGAAAACCTGGTGCGCACGATTGAGCCGGACCTCGCCGTGGTGGCGGTGTAGCCTGCCGCCGGGGCAGGCCAGCAGCGGACCTCCGTTTCAAGCGCTATTTCAACGCCCTGCGCGCGGCAAAGTTAACCAGAAGACTTACAGCATGACCCTTGAAACCATTAGCTTCCGAAACGTCGTGTCGGTGCTGCCGCAGGCTCTCGCTCTTTCAGACCGACCGGATCAGCAAAGGGGCAGCCTCAAAACCAAGCGCGAAGCGACCGACCCCGCCGACCGCCTGCCCAAGCCCGACTGGATCCGCGTCAAGGCGGCAATTCCTACGGGCCGCTTTCGCGAGACCAAAGACATCGTGCGCGCCCACCAACTGGTCACGGTGTGCGAAGAAGCCTCTTGCCCCAACATCGGCGAGTGCTGGAGCAAGGGCACGGCGACCTTCATGATCATGGGCGACAAATGCACGCGCCGCTGCCGCTTTTGCAACGTCAGCACGGGCCGGCCCGACCCGCTGGACCAGGACGAGCCGGAACGCCTGGCCCAGACCATTGCGCTGATGAAACTCAACTACGTCGTCATCACCTCGGTAGACCGCGACGATTTGCGTGACGGCGGCGCCGGCCATTTTGTGCAGTGCATCCAGCGCATACGGGCGCTGGCGCCGGCCACCACCATCGAGATTCTGACGCCCGACTTTGGCGGCCGACTCGACCTGGCGCTGGACATCCTGGGCGCTGCGCCGCCGGACGTGCTGAACCACAACATCGAGACCGTGCCGCGCCTGTACAAGGAAGCGCGGCCCGGCGCGGATTTCCAGAACACGCTGAACCTGCTGCAGGGCTTTAAAGACCGGCATCCTGCGATCCCGACCAAATCCGGGCTGATGGTCGGGCTGGGCGAGACCGACGACGAAATTCTGGAGGTGCTGCGCGCGCTGCGTGCCCACCGCGTGGACATGCTGACCATCGGCCAGTACCTGCAGCCGTCGGGCGGCCACATGCCGGTGCTGCGCTATGTGCATCCCGATACTTTCAAAATGTACGCCGATGCTGCCTACCAAATGGGTTTCAAACACGCGGCATCTGGACCCTTGGTTCGCAGCTCCTACCATGCCGACGAACAGGCGCGAGCGGTGGGCATTCTTTAGCTTTGACGTAGGTTGGCGGGCTTGAAACCGGCTCATTCGGGCTGTTTGATCGACTATCAGGGTCGAAAACTGCCTTTTTGAGCTGTTTTGAGGCTTTTTTAGGCATCAAATAGGCCTCTAGCCCAATAAATACGGGCGCAAGCAGCTATTAAATATATATCGTTTAAATCTCCTCAGGTCCAGCTTAACCCTGCGCTCAGAACTGTAAAGAACTGCAACTAAGATAGCCGCCGAAGCGCGGGCGTTTTGCTGGGCGTATTGATTCACGCGCAACAACTCGCCCATGCACCACACCATTTTCGACACGCCGATTGTCAACACCTTGCTGCGCTGGCTGTCCATCGCCTTCTTGCGGCTGGCGGGTTGGCAAGTCGTCGGCAAGTTGCCAGCAAATGCCGCTAAAAGCGTGCTGATAGCCGCTCCGCACACCAGCAACTGGGACTTGCCCTACACCCTGATGGTGGCATTTGCGCTGCGTCTCAATGTGTATTGGATAGGCAAATCGTCACTGTTTAAGCCGCCTTTTCGGGGTGTGATGATGTGGCTGGGCGGCATTCCGGTGGACAGAGCGCAAAGTAATAACCTCGTTGTTGCGTCCAGCGCCGCCATCATGCGCGCTACCGGTCCCCTGCAATTGATCGTACCGCCCGAGGGCACGCGCAGCGGGACCCGTTACTGGAAAACCGGCTTCTATTACATCGCGGCCGGCGCCAGCGTACCTATCGTAATGGCTTACTTAGACTACGACAAAAAAATTGGCGGCTTGGGACCAGTCTTTGAAATCACGGGCGATATTGAGGCCGATATGGTTGCCATCAAGGCTTTTTATGCCGGTGTGAAGGGCAAAAACGCTGACCAGTTTCGTTCAGATTAAATTTTATCGAGGCGGTTGCTTGTAGGCAGTCCTCCTTGCCGTCTCACCGACTTCGGTAGCACGTCATGGCGTAGTACATTGTCAACCTCAAAAACTGGCGGCAAGCGCGGGCCTAATGCACTATTTCATTGGCATTAAGCATGGTGATGTACGGTCAGAACAGTGTTTTTTACTCAGCGAGTACGAAGTACCGGATGCAGGTTGCGATTTCATTTTTAATATTCAGGCGGCCTACACACCCCGGCAAACCGGGTCGATGAATCGCTCAATTTAAACCAGGGCTTGACGGTCAGTTAATTACACCGCCGCGCAGACGTAACGCCGTTTTATCGCACTACACCCTGTACAAGGGTGCTTTGCCATGCGATACCACGCAGTGGTTGATTTAACGCATTTTGAGGCCGCCCCCAGGCTTCTGGCACTTTATTTGAAGTTAGCCCCCAAGCGCTGCCCGGCCACGTTCTGCCGTCCCTGTACCCCACGCTACTGCCAATCTGACAGACTTTTGACCTTTACTGAATAGCAGTTTGGCAGTCTGCCCCTACGTTACAGCCGCGCGCAGGCCATTTGTGACTGGGTTTACAGCAACGTGAGCTTTCAGGGCAACACCAGCAGCAGCAACACAACCGCACTCGACACACTGGTTGAGCGCGTCGGCGTGCGCCCCGATTTTGCGCATTCGATGATTGCCGTGTGCTGCGCCGCCAATTTGCCAGCGCGCATGGTCAGCGGCATGGACTACGGCGCTGACCCTGTGCTGGGCCCGCCAGACCTTCATGCCTGTGTTGAGCTGCATCCGGCTGACGCTTGTGGCGCACGGCGCTGGTATATGTTTAACCTGTCAGGCACCGCTGTCCCGATGGGTTTTGTGCGCTTTTGTACCGGGCGCGAAGCGGGCGACATTGCCTTTTCCACCCATCTTTGGCAACGTCAATGCGGCGCAGCCGGCCATCAGTATCGGAGCAGTAGCCGACTCAACGGGTAACTTGGCCCTACCGCAGCATGTCAGCCATGCGCTGTCGACGGATGGCGCTTAGCTGGCTTGCAGGGCCGCATTGCGCCGACGTTCCCTGAAGGCCTGCAGCTCGCCCACGACGCCTTTGCGAAACGCCAGTACGCAAACCACAAAAATCACGCCGATGATGACGGTGACCCAGGAGCCGACCTTGTCGGCCAGCATGTTTTGCAGCCCGATCACGACTGCGGAACCCAGCACCGGCCCAAAGAAGGTGCCTACACCGCCGAGCAGCGTCATCAAAATAACTTCGCCTGACATTGACCAGTGAACATCAGACAGCGTGGCAAAACCCATGACCAGTGTTTTCATTGAACCAGCCAAGCCAGCCAATGCCGCCGACAGCACAAAAGCCAGCAGTTTGTAGCGGTCAACCTGATAGCCCAGGGAAATCGCGCGTGGTTCGTTTTCACGAATCATCTTGAGCACCTGCCCAAAGGGCGAGTTCACGATGCGCGAAATGAAAAGAAAACAAAGCACAAACACCGCCACAACAAAGTAATACATGACGGTGTCTGACACCAGGGGCAGGATGCCAAACAGCTTGCCGCGTGGCACGCCTTGCAAGCCGTCTTCCCCGCCAGTAAATGGCGCCTGCAGACAGACAAAATAGACCATCTGGGCAATCGCCAGCGTGATCATCGCAAAGTAAATGCCCTGGCGCCGAATCGCCACCGCGCCGACAACCAGGCCAATCAGCCCGGCGCCAATGGCGCCAGCCAAAATCGCCAGCTCGGGTGTCCAGTTTTGCGATTTGACAAACCAGCCGGTGATGTAGGCTGCAGAGCCAAAAAAGGCAGCGTGTCCAAACGACAGCAGACCGGTAAACCCCAGCAGCAAGTTAAAGGCGCAGGCAAACAGGGCGAAGCACAGCAGCTTCATGACGAACACCGGATACAGCCCGAGCGTTGGCGCTGCCAGCGCCAGCACCAGCAGCACCAAGTAGGTGATGCGGGTGATTCTGGCGGATTTGGCGGCAAGGGCTGGTTGGGTAGAAGATTCAGTCACGGGTGATGCGTGGTCAGTAATCGTGTTGTTCATGGCTTCAAGCCTCCTTGCCGAAAAGACCTGCGGGGCGCACCATCAGCACCAGCACCATGATGACAAACACCACAATGCTTGACGCCTCCGGGTAAAAAACCCGGGTCAGTCCTTCAACCAGACCCAGTCCGATACCCGTGATCACCGAGCCCAAAATCGATCCCATACCGCCAATCACCACCACGGCAAACACCACAATGATAAGGTTCGAGCCCATCAGCGGATTGACCTGGATGATGGGGGCAGCCAGCACGCCGGCCAGGGCGGCCAGCGCTGCACCGGCGCCATATGTCAGCATGACCATCATCGGCACGTTGATGCCGAAGGCCTGTACCAGGGGAGCGTTTTCAGTGCCGGCGCGCAAATAGGCGCCCAGCCGGGTGCGCTCAATGAGGTACCAGGTGCCCAGGCAAACGACCAGCGACACCAGCACCACCCAGGCGCGGTAGTTGGGCAACACCATGAAACCGAGATTGGTAGCACCCTGGAGCAGTTCCGGAACCGGATAACTCTGACCCGAAACGCCGTACAGTTCACGAAAAATGCCTTCCGCAATCAGCGTCAAACCGAACGTGAGAAGCAGGCCATAAATTTCATCGAGTTTGTACAGATGCTTGAGAAACACGCGCTCGATCACCATTCCCAGGATACCCACCACGAGCGGCGCGAGAATCAGTGCCGCCCAGTAGTTGATGCCGAGTTGATCCATCATGATCCAGGCAGCAAAAGCGCCCAGCATGTAAAGTGCGCCATGGGCAAAGTTCACGATGCCCAGCAGGCCAAAAATGACCGCCAGACCCAGACTCAACATCGCATAAAAAGCGCCATTGACCAAGCCTAAAAGCAATTGGCCTAAAAAAGCTTGCAGGGGGATACCGAAAATTTCCATGAGGTTGTCAAATTAGGTGCTTCCTCTTCCCATCAAATTGATGTGGAAGAGGAAGAAAATACCAGTTATTTTTTAAGCAACGCGCACTTGGACTCGGCAACTGTTGTGAAGGCTTGCTCGCCTGGCACTTTGGCAATGGTTTTGTAGTAGTCCCAAGGTGTGATGGATTCTTTGGCGCCTTTAACTTCAAACAAATAGATGTCGCGGAGCATACGGCCGTCTGCACGGACTTGCCCTTTGCCGTAGAAGTCATCGAACTTCATGGATTTGAGCGTGCTCATCACCTTGTCGCCGTCGGTGGTTCCTGCGGTTTGCACAGCCTTCAAATAGTTGGATGCCGCAGAGTAATCGGCTGCCTGAATGCTTGATGGCATGCGCTTGTATTTTGCAAAAAAGCGTGTCGCAAATTTGCGTGATGCATCGTCCTGGTTCCAGTACCAGCTGTCGGCCAGCTGCAGGCCTTCGGTGGTGGCCAGACCCAGGCTGTGAACGTCATTGATAAACACCAGCAGACCGGCAACTTTCATGGTTTTGGTGATGCCAAATTCTTTGGCTGCTTTCATGGCGTTGATGGTGTCGCCGCCTGCATTGGCCAAGGCTAGGATTTGCGCTTTGGACGACTGCGCCTGGAGCAGGAAAGATGAAAAATCCGATGCATTCAACGGGTGGCGTACGGAGCCTGCCACAGTGCCGCCATTGGCTTTGACCACGTTCGATGCATCGTTTTCAAGTGAGGTGCCAAACGTGTAGTCAGCGGTTAAAAAATACCAGCTTTTATTGCCAGCATTGACCAGCGCTTTGCCAGCCACTTTGGCCAAAGCGACGGTGTCGTAGGCGTAGTGAACGGTATAGGGCGTGCAGTCCTCGTTGGTCAGACGGGCAGAGCCTGCACCAATGGCAATGAAGGGGCGCTTTTTCTCTGCCATGACTTTGGACATTGCAATCGCCGTGCCTGAGCTGGTGCCGCCAATCAGCATGGACAGACCATCTTTGTCGACCCATTCGCGGGCTTTTGACGATGCCACATCAGCCTTGTTCTGATGGTCGGCCACTAACACCTCAACCGGGCGTCCGAGTACCTTGCCGCCAAAGTCCTGCACGGCCCACCTGACCATTTCGGCTCCAGCTGGGCCATCGATATCGGCGTACAAACCTGACATGTCGGTGATGAATCCAATTTTGACAGGACCGGTGTTTTGCGCCAAAGCTGGCGCGCCAGCAAGGCTCAGGCCAAGGGCCATGGCAGCAATGAGCGGTTTAAGTGTTTTGAGTGATGCGAATTTCATGGTGTTTCCAATTCAAGGTGTGGTCAGGTTAAGGAAAAAAATGCAAGCTGCCGTTCAGTAGGTGGTACTTTCTGACCGGTCAAACCCCCAAATACTCTTGCAGCATGCCCATGTTTTGGGTCAGCTCGGACTTCTCAAATTGTTTGACGATGGTGCCGTGTTCCATCACATAGAAACGGTCTGCCAGCGGCGCGGCAAAGCGGAAGTTTTGTTCGACCAGTACAATGGTATAGCCCTTGATCTTGAGTGTATGGATCATCTCGGCAAGTTTTTGGACGATAACGGGCGCCAGACCTTCGGAGATTTCGTCGAGCAGCAGTAGCCGGGCGCCAGTGCGCAAAATGCGCGCTACCGCGAGCATTTGTTGCTCGCCACCCGACAGTCGCGTGCCAGGACTGCTGGCGCGTTCTTTCAGGTTCGGAAACATCGCGTAGATCTCATCAAGACTCATGCCGCCGGGTGCAATTGTGGGCGGCAGCATCAGGTTTTCCTCTGCGCTCAACGAGGCAAAAATCCCGCGTTCTTCCGGGCAGTAACCCACGCCAACACCCAATCTGGCAATCTTGTGCGCCGACATATTGATGGATTCTTCACCGCTGATCTTGATGGAACCTTTGCGTGCGCCCGTCAGGCTCATGATGGCGCGCATGGTGGTGGTGCGACCCGCACCGTTGCGACCCAGGAGCGTGACCACTTCGCCTTTGTTAACGGTCAGGTTAACTCCATGCAGTATGTGCGACTCACCGTACCATGCGTGCAGGTCTTGTATTTTGAGGAGTTCTTGGGTCATGCAGGACTCCGCAGGGCCGCCCCAAGGCAGGCCTGAGCCCCCACGGGGGGCAGCGCATTACACAAAGTGAAAAGTGTGGGGGTCATATCAGTGGGCGCCGACAAGTTCTGTATTGGATGTACCCATATAGGCTTCAATGACCAGCGGATTTCTAGCCACCTCGTCATACGGACCATCAGCAATGATCGCTCCGCGTTGCAGTACAGTGATCCGGTCAGCAATGGACGACACCACATTCATGTTGTGCTCCACCATCAAAATAGTGCGGCCTCCAGAGACTTTTTTTATCAGCTGGGTGACGCGGTCCACATCTTCATGACCCATGCCCTGGGTTGGCTCATCGAGCAACATCAGCTCAGGTTCCAATGCCAGGGTGGTGGCCAGCTCTAACGCCCGTTTACGGCCATAAGGCAGGTTAACCGTCATCTCTTCAGCAAAGCTGCTGAGGTCTACCTCGGCAAGTAATTCGCGCGCACGTTCGTGCAGGTGGAAAAGTGAATCTTGCGGTTTCCAAAAATGAAATGACGTGCCGAGATTGCGTTGCAATGCGGCCCGGACATTTTCAAGCACGGTCATGTGCGGGAATACGGCTGAAATCTGAAACGACCGGACAATGCCGCGTCGGGCTGTCTGCGCAGGCTTCTCGTGTGTGATGTCAACGCCGTTAAAAGTAATGCTGCCACGCGTGGGCGGCAAGAACTTGGTCAGCAAATTGAAAAACGTGGTCTTGCCTGCGCCGTTGGGCCCAATCAGTGCATGAATGTGTCCGCGCTGGACTTTCAGATCCACGTTATCGACGGCGACGAATCCCTTGAATTCTTTACTCAGACCACGCGTTTCAAGAATGAACTCAGATGACAAATGACTCTCCGTCGTGAAGTTGGGCCGAGGGCATGCTCAACCTTGCTGTGTTTACACATTGATCGTATGCGTCTTTGAGACGCAGCACTACCGGGTAATACCATTAGTGGTCGTGCATCATGTGTGACTCTGAGTGACTTCAATCGGATTTAAATGCGTGTTGCATCATTTGACGAAATTTTAGTAATGCATTGTTTGGCTTAAGACGATTGCATCCATGCAACATTCAATGGCAAAAATATTTCTGGTTCGCCGGACTCAAGACCTACTGAGCGCGCATGGCTTTAGCCTGTAGACTTTTTCCGGCGCTTTTTGGCTCGACCCGAACTTGCGCCCGTGTCCCAATTTTTTTGCGGCTGAACTCTCCCTGCATACGGCTTTCGACGATGTACCGGCAAGACTTGTTGCGTCTGAAAAATTGTCGGCATTGAAAGACCTGGATACACGTGAAAGCTTCGCGCATTTTTTGCATTTACGTGTTGGACTGCTGGCACGCTGCAAGCGTATTGCCTGCAACTGTTCCCGCTCAGCGGGGCAGGCCAGGTCAACCATTCAGCCCTTGTTTGTTGACATTGCTGGTCGATGCCATCACGTACAGCATGTTTTGCGATGCAGCCGATGCGTATGAGGCCAGAGCACGCGAGATGTTGTCTCGAAGCCTGCGCATCAGCACGCAAAACGGCCAGGTTTTAAGCGGTGACCAGCCCACGCTGGTCGTGCCGAACGAAACTGGCAACCTTGGCAACCTTGGCAACCTTGGCAACCTTGGCGATAGTGGGCGAATTCTGGCAGAGGCCAAAGCACCTATGGCTACTGCCAACATGCCGGTGCTGACAGACGAGAACGCTGCCCCTTACTTTCAGCAGGCAGCAGGCCGATACACCTTCGTGCCAGACCTGACGCCTGAAGTGACCAGCGATTTAAGCCACGGCCTGACCTTCA
>ENA-OFCX01001087-OFCX01001087.1-metagenomes-genome-assembly--contig:-NODE-1087-length-11775-cov-2.156314_pt1 | contig 11775 bp, 9 predicted proteins | sample MGYA00153384_OFCX01 | MGnify analysis MGYA00153384
AAGCCTTGCCGACGTTCGATGGTTTCGATGTACTGGGATGCTTCGAGCAAAGATTCGTGAGTGCCCGTATCCAGCCAAGCCATGCCGCGACCCATCACTTCGCACTTCAATTGCTGTTTATCTAAATACAGGCGGTTCAGGTCGGTGATCTCCAGTTCGCCACGCGGTGAGGGTTTGAGGGCTGCAGCCAGATCACACACTTGTTCATCGTAAAAGTAGATACCCGTGACCGCGTAGCGCGATTTGGGGTGGGCGGGCTTTTCTTCGAGCGAAATGACTTTCCCGGCGGCATCAAATTCTGCCACTCCGTAGCGTTCCGGGTCCTGCACCGGGTAAGCGAACACCGTGGCTCCGTTGGAATTGCCGTTGGCACGCTGCAACAATTGCGAGAGATCGTGTCCGTAGAAAATGTTATCGCCGAGAATCAACGCCGAAGGCGCGCCATTCAGGAATTTCCGCCCGATCAGGAAAGCCTGCGCGAGACCGTCCGGGGAGGGCTGCACCTCGTAGGAGAGCTTCAAGCCCCACTTTGAACCATCGCCCAGCAATTCTCGGAACAACGGTGTGTCGTGCGGCGTGGAAATGATAAGAATCTCGCGGATGCCAGCCAACATCAGTGTGGTGAGAGGGTAATACACCATCGGCTTGTCGTAGATCGGCAGGAGCTGTTTGGAGATGACCTGTGTCACTGGATAGAGCCTTGTTCCGGATCCTCCGGCGAGGATGATGCCCTTCCTGTTCATTACGCGGCTTCCTTGTCGTTGGCGTACTGCGTGTCCATCCACTTTAGGTATTCGCCGCTGGTGACCGATTGCACCCAGTCCTGATTATCCAGATACCATTGCACCGTTTTGCGGATGCCGCTCTCAAAGTTCTCTGCGGCCTTCCAACCGAGTTCGCTTTCAAGTTTGGTGGCATCGATGGCATAGCGCTGATCGTGGCCAGGTCGATCCTTGACGAACGAAACCTGCGTTGCGTAAGACTTGCCGTCAGCGCGCGGTTTTAGCTCATCCAGAAGCCCGCAGACAATATTGACGACATCGAGATTGGTGCGCTCGTTGCGGCCACCAACGTTGTAGGTTTCACCCAATCGCCCTTTTTCGAGCGCGAGTCGAATGGCTGAGCAGTGATCAGTTACGTACAGCCAGTCACGCACGTTCTGCCCGTCGCCGTACACGGGCAGCGGCTTGCCCGCCAGCGCGTTGAGGATCATCAACGGGATGAGTTTTTCTGGGAAGTGATAGGGGCCGTAATTGTTTGAGCAATTGGTCGTCACGACCGGTAGGTGATAGGTGTGGAAACAGGCACGCACTAGATGGTCGGAAGCAGCCTTTGATGCGGAATAGGGACTGTTGGGCTCGTACCGGTGGGTCTCGGTGAACGCAGGCTCGGTGGCGGTAAGTGAGCCGTAAACTTCATCGGTGGAGACATGCAAAAAGCGGAAGTTTTCCTGCCCAGTTGCCGGCAGGGCATTCCAGAAAGCGCGAACCTCTTCGAGCAAATTAAATGTGCCGACGATGTTGGTGGCGATGAATTCGGCGGCGCCCTGAATAGATCTATCTACGTGGCTTTCGGCCGCGAAATTGACGATCGCGCGAGGCTGAACCTCATTCAACAAGGCGGCGACCGCGACGCGATCACCGATATCGGCGTGCACAAATCGATAGCGCGTGTCGTGCGCCGTATCTGCGAGGGATTTGAGATTGCCCGCGTAGGTGAGTTTGTCGAGGTTGATAACCGGCTCCTGGCTGCCGGCCAACCACTCGTGAATAAAATTGGAGCCGATAAATCCGGCGCCGCCTGTGACAATAATCATGGGAATTTACGAGTTGAGCGTCTTGACGCAAACGCGGGTTGAGGGAGCCGCATTTTATCAGCTCGACCGCTTCAGAGGTGCGCGCAGTTAATCGACTTTGTTCGTCAACTCGATCAACTTCGCATACTTGGCAAATGCCGCAAAACAACCGACGGCGACATGTGCAAATCCCGGCCCCCCATCGAGAAACCCCAGGCGTATAAAGTAGAACTTGATGAAGCGGGCAAGCGGGCTAAGGAATAGTTTGAAGTAGCCTGCGCGCACACCTTGTTGGAATAAAGCCTCAGCATGAAGGCTGGAATAGCGATTTTGCTTGTCCAGGTACGTTTTCACGTCCTCGGCTGAATCGTGAAGCAGGTCGCCGGCCATCGTGCCGACATCGACCGTTGTAATGACCGCTTCATGGACCGGGTCGTTGCTCCAGCTCGCAAATTGCCGGTGAAACATACGTAATGACCAGTCCGGATACCCCTCGCCATGCTCTAGCCACCGCCCCAGAAAGCGGTTGCGCCGTGGCATCCGCCAGGCCTTGTGCGTCTGCGTGTGCAATGCGGCGCGAATCGAGTCTTGAAGGCGAGGCGTGACACGTTCGTCCACATCAAGACACAATACCCATTCATGCCGCGCCTCAGAAACTGCAAATTGCTTTTGCCGCCCGAAGCCTAACCACTCTTTTTCAATGACGCGGCAGCCACGCACGTCGGCAATCGCACGGGTTTCATCCCCAGAACCTGAATCCACCACCAATATTTCGTCCGCAAACGCGACGCTATCAATACACGCGGCGATTTGCGTCGCCGCATTCTTGGCAATAATGACAACGGAAAGAGGGATTTTATCGGCGGACATGGCGATGTTGGCTTAATTGTAATCGAGTGCGAACGCAGTTTTCTAGACATCCTCCGCTACAATCGACCGATGCGCGTCCTGCTGGTCAAACTGTCATCGATGGGTGATGTGCTCCACAACCTTCCTGTGGTGAGCGACCTCGCGCGAGCCTACCCGGACATCGAGATCGATTGGGTGACGGAGGCGCCGTATGCACCGCTGCTCGCGTTGCACCCCAAAATTCGGCGCGTCATCTCATCAAATCTTCGCGGTTTGAAAAAGTGTTGGTGGTCGCCCGCTGTCTGGCCGACGTTTTTTAAGTTCAAATCACAGCTTGGCCACGATAAATACGACCTCATTCTTGATACGCAGGGCCTTATTAAGAGCGCGCTTGTCGCACACTGGGCCAACGGGCCGATAGGCGGATTTTCACGCGACACCGCTCGCGAGCCTCTTGCCGCGCGCGCCTACGACCGGAGCGTCGCGGTACCGCGAAGTCTTCACGCAGTGGTGCGTAACCGAACTCTGGCGGCGGGTATTTTCGGTTATGCGTTATCTGGCCCGGTCGACTATGGATTACGCCTGCCCAAGACGACAGTTAGTGTAGACGCCCAGCACCCTTACTTCGTCTTTTTGCACGCCACCAGTCGCGCCGACAAAATGTGGCCGGAAGCGCATTGGATTGCGCTTGGTCAGCGTGTGCTTGAAAACGGGTACGGAATATTTCTACCCTGGGGAAATGCTGAAGAAAAACGCACCAGTGATCGACTCGCTTCAGCAATCCCCGGCGCAATCGTGCCTGCAGCGATGTCGCTTATGGAGGCGGCAACATTACTTGCAAATGCACGCGGCGTGATTGGTGTAGATACCGGTCTTGCACACCTCAGTGTCGCGCTCGCACGCCCGACGATGGGACTGTACCTCACGACGTCCCCTGAGTTAACCGGCCTCTATGGCAACAACCTCGCCATCAACCTGGGCGGTGGCACGCGACAACATCCTGTCACTCCAGACATTGATGCTGCGTGGCAAGCGCTTCAAGCGCTGCTTGGTGGGAATTAGCACCTGTTCATGCGAACGCTCTACAGCTTGATACTCGTGCTAATGCTCCCGCTAATTCTGGCGCGACTGTATTGGCGCGGTTTGCGACAACGCGGCTATCGCGAGAACATTGGTGAACGCTTTGGATTGCAAAGCACGCCGGCACGCAAGAATTGCATCTGGATTCATGCTGTCTCGGTCGGCGAGACGCGCGCGGCAGAGCCGCTAATCCGACGTTTGATCGCGCTTTACCCACAGCATTCGATCCTCCTGACCAGCATGACCCCGACAGGCCGAGCAACTGCGGTCGAACTTTTCGGCGATGCCGTCACTTGCACCTACTTGCCTTACGATTTGGTCTTGTTGCACCAACGTTTGATCGAACACTATCGACCTTCATTGTTGCTGATCATGGAAACGGAAATCTGGCCAAATCTTCTTCAAGCATGCAAACAAAATAAAATTCCTGTGCAGCTGATCAATGCCCGCATGAGCGAAAAATCAGCCAGAGGCTATCTTCGCTTCGCATTAATTCGCACGCTGGTGAGGCAAGCTCTGCAAACGCTGTGTGCTGTTGCCGTGCAATCGGAGGCGGATGCAAATCGCTTCCGCAAGCTTGGCGCCAAAGACATTGTCGTGGTCGGCAACATCAAGTTCGATGTCAATCTGGATGCCGAAATTGTGCAATCGGGCAAAAGTTGGCGCGCCGGTGTGCGAAACCGAAACGTACTGCTTTGTGCAAGTACGCGTGAAGGTGAGGAACCTCTATTACTTGCCGCATACACGCAAGTATTCAATGCCGCCGAGCGCGTTGACACGCTATTGGTGATCGTGCCCCGTCATCCACAACGATTTGATCAAGTGGCGAACGATATTGAACGCGCGGGTTTACGGTTTTCGAAACGCAGTCAGATGATATTGGGTGCGGCAAGAGAATGGCCCGAAGTTTTGCTCGGCGATTCGATGGGTGAAATGGCCGCCTATTACGCGTTTTGCGATGTGGCGATCATCGGTGGCAGTTTCCTTCCCCTTGGCGGCCAAAATCTCATCGAGGCTTGCGCCCTTGGCAGGCCAGTAATCATGGGCTCATCCACGTTCAATTTCAACGACGTCGCGCGCATGGCAGTTGAGGGTGGCGCCATGTTGCCTGCGCTGGACGCGTTCGACGCGATGCGAATTGCGCATCGCCTGCTACTTGACGGCGAAGCGCGGAAGTCTATGTCCAGCGCTGGATTGGAATTGGTTGCGACCAATCGTGGCGCGACCAAGAGGATGCTGGCGCTCATCAATACTGCGCTAGGGAAATCGTAAATTGAGTGTTGCTGATTTGCTCAATCGGGGAATGCAGATGCTCAAGACCGGGCAGCTTGCGGAGGCTGAGCGCATTTTCCTTAGCGTTCTGGTGGTCGACGTCAGGAATGCGCACGGCCATTTTGCACTTGGTATTGCCTGCTATCAGATGGACCGACTCAAGGACGCCGAACGTCATTTATCTGAATCGATTTCAATTAGCCCGGAATTTTTACCCGCCTATAACAATCTCGGCCTGGTACTCAAAGCCATGGGATACCCCGAACGCGGCATGTCAGTACTGCTTCGAGCGCTATTGATTCAGCCGAACTACGTCGATGCCATTTATAACCTCGGCTTGATACAAGAAGAAAGCGGTGATCGCCAAGGAGCCAGGCAGTCTTATGAGCGGGTGGTTGAACTCAGGCCGGATTTCTTTCGCGCGCACACGAATCTGGGTTTATTGCTTCGCGCTGATGGCGAGACGGCTAAGGCACACCGCCATCTGGAGATTGCCACCACACAACAACCGCACGACGTCACGGCGCTAGTCAATCTCGCACTGGTACTCACCGATCTCGCACGGTATGCAGAGGCGATAAGCGCCTGCCAGCGCGCGCTGAAGCAGGAACCAGATAATTTCAGCGCATGGGAAGCCTTGGGCAATGCGCAACGCCTTGCGGGCGACGCGACTAATGCGACGATCTCACTGCGACGGGCTCTGACCCTCAATCCCGCATCGATTGAGCTTCAATATGAGTTGGGCCTCGCACAAGCGGCCTCGGGCGACCTCGATGCGGGACGTGCTACGTTTAATTCTGTCGCGCGCGCGCGGCCTGACTGGTTGAAAGTAGTGGTTGCAAGGGATCTTGCTCTGCCTATGCTTTATGAGAATGATCAGCATATTGCAGACAGCAATGCCGGATTCATGGCGGGTATTACCAGCATTGAAGCGCGACTGTTCGGTGACGGTTGGTCGGTGATAGAGGCGGTCGAGGCTGTGTCTGGCTACGCCCCGTTCTATCTGCACTATCAGGGGCTCGATAACACCGCATTGCAACAACGCTTCGGGCGCATCGTGGCGACGGTCACGAAGCGGGCATGGCCTCAATTTGCCGAGCCTGTGCCCTGGAAGACGCGGTCCCATGGCGGCAGGCTGCGAGTCGGCTTTGTGAGTGCCTATCTGCGCCGGCACAGTGTGGGGCTCTTTTTTGGGAACTGGATTTGTCAGCTGGACGCACAGAAATTCGAGTCGTTCGTTTGGTATACCGGTGAGGCCAGTGATTCAGTCACCGATAATATTCGCTCGCATTCGGCACACTTTGCGCACGTGGCGTCCGATATTGACGCCGTTGCCAACGCGATTCATGCGAGCCGACTCGACATCCTGATCTATCTGGATGTCGGTATGCATCCGCATGCGCAGGTTCTGGCATCACTCAAGTTGGCGCCCATCCAGTGTGCTACTTTTGGTCACCCGGTGACGACCGGGCTCGCGGGCGTTGACTATTTTCTTTCTGCTGACGCCGCCGAGCCGGAGATTGCGCAGCAGCATTACACAGAGAAATTGATTCGCCTGCCAGGTTTTGCGATCAGCTATGCGAAGCCCGAAGTTTTACGACAACGTATACCAAGCCGACTCACGAATTCGCAAAGACCATTCGTGCTCTGCGCTCAGCCGCTATTCAAAGTATTGCCGCATTTTGATCACGTCGTTGCGCGAATTGCTCGCGAGCTGCCGGGGTGCAGACTGGCATTCATTGAATCGCTTTGGCCGCTGGTGAATCTATCTTTCTTTTCGCGCCTCAGTGGCGTACTGCGTAAAGCAGGTATTGATCCCGAGAAGACGCTTGAGATGCTTCCAATCATGCCGTATGCGGATTATCTTGGCGCGCTGGCGACCGCCGATGTGGTGCTGGACACGTCAGGTTTTTCCGGAGGCAATTCGAGTTTTGATGCCATCGCGATCGGCGCTCCGATCGTCACCTGGCGCGGGGCCATGTTGCGCAGTCGGCAGACTGCCGCGATGCTCGACATTGTGGGCTTGGCGGAATTTGCGCATGAGTCTGACGAGGACTACGTGCGCAATGCCGTCGATACTGCCTCTGACAGGCAGCGGCAACGAGACATGCGAGCGCGTTTGATTTCGGGGGGCGATGCACTTTTTGACAACATCGGTACGGTTCGCGCACTTGAACGGACTTTGCTGGCCCTCGTTACGTAGAACGCCAATCTGCGCCGCTTCTCAGCCAAAATTATCTGGAACGGCGCGCCAATGCTGGTGTTTGCTATCCTAACGGACCAGCATGCGATTGACTTCGGCCAAATCCTCTTCCACCAACCTGCCCGCTGCCGACTTCAAACGCAGCTGGCTCATGATGGTGTTGTACCGTGCCTGCTGTAAATCGCGTTGGGCCTGGAACAACTGCTGTTGCGCGTTTAGCACGTCGACGTTTGTCCGAACACCAACCTCTTTTCCAAGCAACGTGGCGTCGAGCGAAGAGCGGTTAGACACCAATGCGGCTTCCAATGCTTTCACCTGGGCGACGCCGCTGGTGACGCCAAGATAATTCTGGCGCACCGTTTGCGCCACGGTGCGTTTGGCGTTTTCGAGGTCCGAATCTGCCTTGTCCCGATTGGACAGGGATTGGCGCACGCGCGACTGCGTGCCGCCACCTTGATACAGCGGTATGGTCAGCGTTAGGCCGACGCCGGCTGAACGCGTATCGAACGAGGGTCCCACGCTGCCTGAACTGGTCGTGGTCGGTGAGGAGTTATTGCCTAAACTGCCGGTGAGATCCAGGGTCGGCAGGTGGCCCGCTCTATTGCGATCTACTTCTTTCACTGCAATATCACGTGCCAGCCGTGACTGCGCAATCGCAGGACTCGCCTCTTCCGAGGCTCTCACCCATTGATCCATGTCGCTGGGCTTTGGCAAGGTCAACGCCGGGTTGTCACGCAGGACAGCGAGCCCGGTGGGCGTCTTGTTGATAAGCTGCTGCAGCGCCTGGCGTTTGATTTCCAGATCGTTGAGGTCGGAGATTTCCTTGGCGAGCGCCAGGTCGTACTTGGCCTGCGCTTCGTAGGTGTCGGTGATGGTCGAAGTACCGACTTCGAAATTACGTTTTGCTTGGGCGAGTTGTTCGTTGATCGCCGTTTTTTGTGCGCCGGAAAGCGCCACGTTGTCTTGCGCCAGAAGAACATCAAAATAGGCCTGCGCAGTGCGGACAATCAGGTTCTGCCCCGCATCGGCGAATACTGCTTCTGACTGTTTCGCAAGCAAACCTGCTTGATCGAACGAAATCCAGTTTTGCATGCGAAACAGCGGCTGCGTCAGGTTGACGGTAAAACTGCTGGTGTTGAAATCGGCTGAGGGGAAGCCATCTGTCGCACGATGGTTGCGGTTGTATCCAGCCGTTAGTCCGATTGAAGGCAACAGGTTACTGGCGCGCGATTGCGGGACGATTTCCTTGCTGGCGTCAAAGGCGAAGCGCGCGGAGGAGTACACCGGATCTTGCGCCTGTGCGTCACGATAAATATCCATCAGATCCGCAGCCATCGCCGATGTACCGAGAAGGCAGGTAATAACAAGCGCAACAGAGAGTTTGAGTTTCATTGTTTTTGGTTTCTGGTTATTCCTGGCGGCGGGATATTTGGGCCGTCGAACCACAGGGGATTTAATTAAAGGAGCAGGCAAGTAAGTGTTTAGGACGTACTGAAGCAATAACACGGATTTTGTCAGCACTCAATACACCGCCACGCGCGTATCGACTTGTCGCGCCCATGCGTCGATTCCACCCTGCAAATTATGCAGGTTTTCAAAGCCCTGGCGCTCCAGGAATGCGACGACTTGCAGACTTCGCATACCGTGGTGGCAAATTACGACCGTGGGATGCGTTTTGTCGATTTGGTCAATCTGGTCAGGGACGGTTTGCATGGGTAGCAATTGGCTGCCTTCGATGCGCGCCAACGCGTACTCCCACGGTTCGCGAACATCCAGCAAGCGTGGCCTCAGGTCCGGTTCGCCCGCCATCATTGAATGCAATTGCTGAACGCTCATCTGGCGCATCGACTGCTTAAAAGTCAAAACGTGAGGGCTGCCTGGCATTTATCAGCGGAGCAACAACGGTTTCAAATATTTCTGCCCGTGAAATTGCCTTGGTGCCGGTGCGGGTAAATAGTGTCGCCTTCATGACCGGGGCATCACCGACAATGACAAATAAACGTCCATTTTCCTGCAGCGCATCCAAATATTGCTGCGAAACAGTGGGTACGGATCCGGTTAGCACAATCACATCGAATTTTTCGCTTTGCCCGGTAAAGGCGGCTGGCGACTCTGCACCGTCACCGACTTTAAGAATTGCGTTCGGGATGCCGGCACGGGCAAGATTGCTGGCGGCAACGCGCGAAAGCGCGTCAAAGTACTCAACGCTGGTAACGGTTGCCGAGAGACTCGCCAACAGCGCTGTCAAGTAACCATTACCGGTGCCTACTTCGAGTACAAGATCGGTGCGTTTTGGCGCCAACTCCTGAATAATTCGCGCTTCCATTTTTGGCGCCATCATTAACTGGCCTTGCCCGATGGGGATTTCCATATCGGCAAACGCAATTGAGCGATAAGCGGCGGGGACAAAGTCTTCACGCTTGACCTGAAACAGGAGGTCCAACACATCCTGATCCAGCACCTCCCAAGTGCGGATTTGCTGTTCGACCATATTAAAACGCGCTTGCTCGAAATCCATGTCGGTCACGTCTGTCGGTTTGCGTTGATCGGGGAGGCGCACGCCACGTTTTGTTTGCGTCTACACATAGTGAATCACAATGCTGCGCTATTTTAGCAAATCAGGGTTATACGCCTGTTAAATCTGGCCTTTCGGCTTGTCCGCGAGCAATCCCCTGACCAACATATCAGTGTGCGTCGCCAGATATTCATCCGGATCCATTTGTTCAACGCCACACAAATCGAAGGAATTTCGCCATAGCATCAACATCAAAACGGGGGCAGCACAGATATGCGGCGTGTGCTTTAGCTCAATGGGCCTGAACTCACCGGAATCGATGCCACGCTGGATCGCAGCCGTAAATAGTGCGAATCCGCGAACGATAACCTCGGCGTGATAAAAGTTAGCGAGCTCCTGGAAGTTTCCTGCCTCTGACATCATCAGCTTGCTAATCCCAGCCAATTTGGTCGAGCCAATTTTTTGCCACCATGTCTTGACCAGAATGCGCATCAAATCCGCGCTGCTTCCCTGGTAAGCACGCATGCGGTCTTCAAATTCGACGATGCGCGAGACGATACCTTCGCGAACAACCGCCTTGAACAGGTCGTCCTTACTGTCGAAATAAAGATAAAGCGTGCCCTTGGATACCCCCGCACGCTTGGCAACATCGTCCAGCCGTGTGGCGGCAAATCCGCGTTCGACAAATAATTCCAGTGCCGCGCTCGCCAGCTCGCCGGGACGGGCGTCCTTGCGTCGCTCCCAGCGCGGTTCGATCACTTTGGCTAATACAGACATGGCAAACTATTAATGACTTAACGGTCATTAAGATACGCCGAGTACTTCAACCCGTCAAGCTCACGCAGCTTGGCGCATTGCCGGACAAACGGAATTGGGTTAAGTTAACGTTTGTACGCAGGGGTTCCGCCCAACTTTTCTCGCAAAACGCCGAGCGCAATGCGAGAGTGGTTGCGAGGATGAGAGACACCCTTTGAACCTGACCCGGATAACACCGGCGTAGGGAGCGTGAATCGGCCATTTCTGGTTCAACGCTCCCAGCCAATGAGGAGTATGACCATGAATGCCGTTCTGAATCCCGCAAAATTTCTTGAATCAACCGCGCACGTGGATGAGGCCGCAGTCCTGCCGCTGCCCAATTCGCGCAAAATTTATGTGCAAGGCAGCCGCGCCGATATCCAGGTGCCGATGCGCGAAATCTCGCAAAGCGATACGCCAACCGGTATGGGTGGTGAGAAGAATCCACCGATATACGTTTACGACACCTCGGGGCCGTACACCGACCCGACGGTCAACATTGACATTCGTTCTGGTCTCGCCCCGTTGCGCGAAAAATGGATCACCGAGCGCGACGACACCGAACTGTTGGCCGGCATCACCTCGCAATACGGGCTCGCGCGCCTGCACGACCCCAAGCTTGCAGAAATGCGTTTCAATCTGAAGCGCCAGCCTCGACGTGCCAAGTCAGGTGCCAATGTGTCGCAAATGCATTACGCGCGCAAAGGCATCATCACGCCAGAAATGGAGTACATCGCCATTCGTGAAAATCAGCGTCGTGACGGGCTCAGCGAATTGCTGACGAGACAACACCCGGGCGAATCGTTTGGTGCGTCTATACCTAAAATGATGACGCCTGAATTCGTTCGCGATGAAGTCGCCCGCGGCCGCGCCATCATTCCGGCCAATATCAATCACCCCGAATCGGAACCGATGATCATTGGCCGCAACTTCCTGGTAAAGATCAACGCCAACATCGGCAATTCCGCGCTGACCTCTTCGATTCACGAGGAAGTGGAAAAGATGACCTGGTCCACGCGCTGGGGTGGCGATACAGTGATGGACTTGTCCACGGGCAAAAACATCCACGAAACCCGCGAATGGATCATCCGCAATTCGCCGGTGCCGATCGGCACCGTGCCGATCTACCAGGCGCTGGAAAAAGTAAATGGCAAAGCTGAAGACCTAACTTGGGAAATTTTTAAAGACACGCTGATCGAGCAGGCCGAGCAAGGCGTAGATTACTTCACCATCCATGCCGGCGTGCTGTTGCGATACATCCCCATG
>ENA-OFCX01001090-OFCX01001090.1-metagenomes-genome-assembly--contig:-NODE-1090-length-11768-cov-3.095108_pt1 | contig 11768 bp, 7 predicted proteins | sample MGYA00153384_OFCX01 | MGnify analysis MGYA00153384
AGCGCGGCATCGGGGTCGATCACAGTCTTGGCCGAGGCGGCAGCCACATCCTTCTGCAGCCCGTCGTAAAAGGACTGGTGCGCGGCGTAGACACGCTGGCACACGGCTGGCGGCATGAGTTTGTAGCGCTGGCCGGGCGGCGGTGGTGGCGGCGTGCCGGCGCGCGTGACGCTGCCGCTGTGGCAACTGTCGGACAGCACCAGCAGGCGCACCCCGGCGGCAAAACGGCTGAGCTCGAAGTACAGCTCGTCGTCGATCAACTGGCCGTCGTAAAGACACCAGGTTTCGTCCTTCTTGTCAGGCTCGTCGCCGTTGCTGTCGCCCACCTGTCCGCCGTGGCCAGAGAAGCTCATGAAGAACAGGTCGCCCGGTTGCAGCGCGCGCGCTCCGGCGCGCAGGCTGGCCAACACCGCCGCGCGCGTGGCCTTCTTGGTGAGCAGCACGGTGGGCTTCATGGCTTTGCTGCGCGCAATGGCGGCCATGTCGTTGGCGTCGAACTCGCAGGCCGCCAGCGGCCCGGTCCATCCTTCATAGGCCGCGGCGCTGACCAGGTTCAGCCCGATGTGCAGAGAACGGGCGCTGCCTTTGCGCGGGGCGGCGGCGGTGCTTTTGCTGGCCATTGATGGCTCCTCTTGTGGTCGGCGGGGCCACATGATGAACGGCTGCAGGTGCCTGCTACAGCCCTGATTCTGCGCCCCTGGACTCAGCCGCCATTGGCCATGGGCCCGCGGCGCGCAGTCCGAGCGGTGGCGTACAGCGCCAGATACTCTTGCGCCGGGCCGGCCCACGAAAACCGCTGTGCCATGGCCGTGGCCATGATGCGCCGCCAGGCCGCTGTGTCGCGCCGCGCCACCAGGGCTGCGCGCACACAGCGTTCGAAGGCGGCCGGCGTGGCGGCGTCAAACACAAACCCGGTGGCACGCCCGCCAGCAAGGTTGTCGGGCGTGGCGTCGACCACCGTGTCGGCCAGGCCGCCCACGCGGCGCACCAGTGGCAGCGTGCCGTAACGCAGGCCATACATCTGCGTCAGGCCGCAGGGCTCGAAGCGCGAGGGCACGGCGATCACGTCAGCACCGGCGACCAGGCGGTGCGCACGCCCTTCGTCATAGCCGACATGGATGTGCACGCGGCCCGGGTGGGCTTGTTGCAAGGCTGCAAATGCGGCCACAAGCGCGGCGTCGCCAGTGCCTTGCACGGCAAACTGCACACCGGCGAGCAGCAGTTCGGGCAGCGCGGCCAGCACCAGGTCGAGCCCCTTTTGCGCCGTCATCCGCGTGACCATCGTCAGCACCAGGGCACCGTCGTCGGCGTCGAGTTGCATCTCGGCTTGCAGCGCCCGGCGGCAGGCCACCTTGCCCTGCAGCCGCTCGGCGTCAAAGCGCTGCGCAATGGCCGGGTCCAGCGCCGGGTTCCAGACCGCGTCGTCGATACCGTTCAGGATGCCGACCACGGGCACCTGCCGGCTGCGGATGACGCCATCCAGACCGCAGCCGAATTCTTGCGTGGCGATTTCGCGCGCGTAGCCGGGGCTGACGGTGCTGACCTGGTGCGCAAACTTCAGCCCGGCCTTCATGAAGCTGAGCTGGCCGTGGTACTCCAGCCCCGCGGGCGACATCAGCCGCGACGGCAGGCCGAGCAGCGCACCGTCCTGCATCGGAAACAAACCCTGGTAAGCCAGGTTGTGCACCGTGAACACGCACGCGGCGTCGGTGCCGGGGTGCTCGGCGATGTAGGCGCAGGCCATGGCGGCGTGCCAGTCGTGCGCGTTCACCACATCGGGCAGCCACTGTTCGTCGGCATCACCCGAGGCCAGGTGGGCGGCCACCCAACCCAGCAGGGCAAAACGTTGCAGGTTGTCGGGCCACTCGTCGCCCAGGCTGTTCTGGTACGGGCTGCCGCCCCGCCGGTACAGGTGCGGCGCGTCCACCACGTACACCGGCAGTTTGCTGCCCGGCATGCGCGCCAGCAGCAATCGCACACGCAGCGCCCCAAAGCACGAGCCGATGCCCACAACCAGCCGCGCGCTTTGCACGGCGTCCAGCACGGCGGGCAGCCCGGGCAGCAGGAGGCGCACATCGGCGCCCAGGTCGGCCTGGGCCACCGGCAGCGCCGCCAACACGTCGGCCAGGCCGCCGGTCTTGACGAGCGGAAATATCTCGGCCGCGACATGCAGCACTTTCATCCGTGCCCCTTCATGCGGCGCACTCTCCAGTGCGCCTTTCGGTCGGCCGTGCAGACTCATTCGCTACCCTCGTCGCGTTGTGGAAAGTTATTTCATGCGCAGCAGCATCTCGTGCGTCACCAGCGTGATGCCGGCGTCAGTGCGCTCGAAACGCGCTGCGTCGGCAGCAGCGTCTTCACCAATCACCAGGCCGTCGGGGATGCTGCAATTGCGGTCGATCACCGCCCGCGTGATGCGCGCATGGCGGCCCACCTGCACACCGGGCAGCAGCACGCTCCAGTTCACGCTGGCAAACGAATGCACGCGCACCGACGAGAAAAGCACTGAACGCCACACCGCACCCGACACGATGCAGCCGCCCGAGACCAGCGACTCGATGGCCGCGCCGCGGCGGCCGTCCTGGTTGTGGACAAACTTGGCCGGCGGCAGCTGCGGTTGGTAGGTCCAGATGGGCCAGTGGATGTCGTACAGGTTCAGCAGCGGATCGGTAGCCGTCAGGTCGATGTTGGCGTCCCAGTAACCGTCGATGGTGGCCACGTCGCGCCAGTACGGCGCGTGGCCTGGTTTGCTGCCCACGGCGCTCAGCGCGAACGGGTGGGCTGCCGCCTGGCCCGCGCGCACCAGGCGCGGAATGATGTCGCGGCCGAAGTCGTGGCTGGAATCGGCCAAGGCCATGTCGCGTTCAAGTTCGCGGTACAGAAACTCGGCGTTGAAGATGTAGATGCCCATGCTGGCCAGCGACCGGTCGGCGCTGCCCGGCAGGCACGGCGGATCGGCGGGTTTTTCGACAAAGTCGGTGATGTTCCACTGCGCGTCCACGGCCATCACGCCGAAGGCCTTGGCTTCCTCGCGCGGCACCTCGATGCAGGCGACAGTGCATTCGCGGCCCTTGGTCACGTGGTCGGCCAGCATCACGGCGTAGTTCATCTTGTAAATGTGGTCGCCGCCCAGCACCACCACGTATTCAGCGCCGTAGCCGTCCAGGATGTCCTGGTTCTGGCTCACCGCGTCGGCGGTGCCGCGGTACCAGGTTTCTTCGTCCATGCGCTGTTGCGCGGGCAGCAGGTCGACAAACTCGTTCATCTCGCTCTTCAAGAATGCCCAGCCACGCTGCAGGTGGCGCAGCAGGCTGTGGCTCTTGTACTGCGTGATGACGCCGATGCGGCGGATGCCCGAGTTCAGGCAGTTGGACAGCGCGAAGTCGACGATGCGGAACTTGCCGCCGAAGTACACCGCCGGCTTTGCGCGGCGGGCCGTCAGGTGGTGCAGCCGGCTGCCACGGCCGCCGGCCAGCACCAACGCCACGGCGCGCTTGGGCAGGTCAAGCCGCGAGGCCAGTTCTTGTTGCGGCATGAAAACTCCGAGGGCTGGATGACAGGGCTGAAGGTCGCTGATTGTGCTCGCCACCACCCGGAGCGGAAGTCAGCGCATTGCCTACACCCCCACGCGCTCCAGTTCGGCGTTGGCATGGGCCAGCCACATCTTCAAGCGCTGACGCTCCATCAGGCCCAGGCCAGCGCCATCTTTGCCGGCGTGGTTGCGCGCGGCCCAAAAGCTGGCGTTGGCGGCGTCGATCTTTTGCGCCACCGCGTCGTGCAGGTGCTTCAAGGTGATGACCTGCGCGCCGAAGGCCTGCGCGCGGGCCTGTTCGCCCGAGCGTTCAAGCTGGCTGAAGTCGTCGCCGCGCAACTGGTTGCGCACCAGCACGTAATGCAGCCGCGGTCCAAACTGGTCGAGCAGCCGCGCCAGCAGGTCCACCGAATCGCGGCCCGCGTCCATCACATGCCAGTAAGTCAGGTTGATGCCTGACAAGTCGGCCAGGTCCAGCACGCCCGATTCCTCCATCCAGCGCACCAGCGGCGCGTGCGTTTGCGCAGCCAGGTCCACCAGCACCCGCCGCCCGGGCTGTTCGGCGGCACTTTCCACGATGGCGTCCAACGCTTCGTAACGGTCGGCCAGCACGGGGCTGGCAAAACCAGAGTAATAGCGCAGCAGCGCGCCGTGCGAGCGGTCGGTGTCGAACCCGACGAAGGGCATGGCGTGGTCGATGAAGTACTGCGCCATCAGCCGCGCCAGCATCGACTTGCCCACGCCGCCCTTTTCGCCGCCGATGAGGTGGATTCGCGAAAGGCTGGGCGTTTCAAGCACGGGCGGCGGTGTCATGGGGGTGATCATGGGTGCGTGGGCATTAGGGCGCGGGGAGTCGACGAAAACCGTCCGGGGCATTGTCACTGCAGGCTGGGCGCACAGGCCCTATCAACCCAGGCTCGGCTGGGCCTGGCAGCACACCGAAACCGCGCGCCGGCGCTGATCGCTCGGCCGTGTCGACAAATCGCTGACTGCCTGACTGCCTGACTGCATGACCGCCTCACCGCCTGACTGACCAATGGCCCAACTGCTCACTTGCCAGCAGGCTGGGCCAACACGGGTGCGGATGCACCGGGTTGCGCTGCCGAAAATGCACTGCCGATCCAGGCTGCAGTAACCAGCGCCGCCAGGATGGCCAACGCCAGCCAACCCCAGCGTGGCGGTTCTGCGGTGTCGTCGGCGGGGTGCAGAGGCGGGGTTACGCGTTGCGGTGAACTGGCGGTCGTTTCGCCAAAAGTACTGCGTGAATAACTCATGCGTTCGACGATAACCGCCTGATTTGACAAGGCACTCACCCCCGACCAGTTGGGCCTGCAACAGGTGTACCCGAATGTATCGGCGCCAAGCGGCCCCACAACGCCAGCCCGCGCCAGGGGTGGATTGCCTTAGATTCGCGACTTCGCGTGGTCGATATCCAGCTCAAATCACGCACAGACCCTTCACTATGGTGGCTCCTCAGCCCATCGACATGACCGAACCCGACCCCCCCAGCGGCTTTGGCAATCAACTGCACAGCCAGGCCGTGCCAGGCACGCTGCCAGTCGGCCGCAACAGCCCGCAGCGCCCGGCCCAAGGCCTGTACACCGAACTGTTGTCGGGCAGCGCTTTCACCGCCCCGCGCGCTGAAAACCGCCGCACCTGGCTGTACCGGCGCCAGCCCAGCGTGCTGGCCGGCACCTACCAGCCTTATGAGCAGCCATGGTGGAAAACAGGCGCTGCCGACGGTGAGTCGGCACCACCCGACCCGCTGCGCTGGCACCCCACCGACGTACCGGGCATCGAAGACCAGCCACTGGACTTCATCGACGGCCTGCGCACCATGGTGGTCAACGGCGATGTGCAGGCACAAAGCGGAGTGGCCGTTCACCTGGTGCTGGCCAACCAGAGCATGCAGCGCGCCTTCATCAACGCCGACGCCGAGATGCTGCTGGTGCCACAGCAGGGCGTCATCACTCTGACCACCGAACTCGGGGTGCTTGAAGTGACGCCTGGCGAGATCGCCCTGCTGCCGCGCGGCATGGCCTTCAGGGTGGCGGTGCACGGCCCTACGCGGCTTTATGCCTGTGAAAACTACGGCGCCGCGTTCCGTTTGCCCGAACTGGGGCCGATCGGGTCGAACGGCCTGGCCGACGCGCGCGACTTCATCGCCCCGCACGCCGCGTTTGAGGCGCAGCCGCAACCCACCCACATCATCAAGAAGTTCGGTGGCCGGCTGTGGCTGGCGCAGGCTGCCGCGTCGCCCTTCAACGTGGTTGCCTGGCATGGCAACCTGGTGCCCTTCAAGTACGACACGGCGCGATTCATGGTCATCGGCTCGATCAGCCACGACCACCCCGACCCGTCGATCTTCACCGTGCTGACCAGCCCCAGCGACACACCCGGCACGGCGAATGCCGACTTCGTGATTTTCCCGCCGCGCTGGTTGGTGATGGAAGACACTTTCCGCCCGCCCTGGTATCACCGCAACCTGATGAGCGAGTTCATGGGCCTGGTGCACGGTCAGTACGACGCCAAGCCGCAGGGCTTCCGCCCTGGTGGCATGAGCCTGCACAACTGCATGGTGCCGCACGGGCCCGATGCCGAGGCATTCGAGCGCGCCAGCTACAGCACCCTGGCGCCGCACAAGCTGGATAACACGCTGGCCTTCATGGTGGAAAGCCGTTGGTGCTTCAAACCCACGGCCTTCGCCCTGCGCGGCGGCGCGCTGGACACCGACTACGCCGGCTGCTGGGCGGGTCTGCGCGACCAGTTTGCAGTCGGCACGCCGTGAACCCGCTGCTCGACTTCACGCACGACCCCGCGGCACAAAGCTGGGTCGAGTCGGCCAACCAGCCGGACACCGACTTCCCCATCCAGAACCTGCCGCTGGGGCGCTTTCGCCCCGCCGGCAGCGAAGAGCCGCTGCGTGTGGGCGTGGCCATTGGCGACCAGGTGCTGGACCTGAAACTGGCCTTGCAGCTGTCGCCTTGGGCCGACGACTTGCTGCCCTTGCTGGCGCCGCTGGCCACAGGCGACCTGGCGGCCTACATGGCCCTGGGCCCGGCGGCCTGGAAATCGGTGCGGGGCGCGCTGTGGCGTGCGCTTCACGAAGGAAGCGAACAAGGTCCGTTTCTCGAGATGTGCCTGCTGTCGCAAGATCAGGCGCAGATGGCGCTGCCTTGCACGATTGGCGATTACACCGACTTCTTTATCGGCATCCACCATGCGCGTGCGGTGGGCGCGCTGTTCAGGCCCGACAACCCGCTGCTGCCCAACTACCAGTGGGTGCCCATCGGCTACCACGGGCGCGCGTCGTCGGTGGGTCTGGGCGGGCCGGTGCGCCGGCCGCAGGGTCAAACACGCAGCGACCAAGGGGAACCGCGCTTCGGCCCGTCGCGCCGGCTGGACTACGAACTGGAACTGGGCCTGTGGGTGGGGGTGGGCAACGACCTGGGCGCGCCGCTGGACATGGCGCAGGCCGAGCAGACGTTGTTCGGCGTGAGCTTGCTCAATGACTGGTCGGCACGCGACATACAGGCTTGGGAATATCAGCCGCTGGGGCCGTTCCTGGCCAAGAACTTCGCCACCTCGGTGTCGCCGTGGCTGGTGTCGTTCGATGCGCTGGCGCCGTTTCGCCGACCCTTGACGCGGCCACCGGGTGATCCGCAGCCGCTGCCGTATCTCGACTCTGCATTCAACCGCGGCCACGGCGCCTTCGACATCACGCTGGAGGTCTGGCTGCAAACCGCCGCCATGCGCAGTCAGGGCCAGCCTGCCGTGCGGCTGTCGCAGTCCAACATGCTCGATGCTTACTGGACGGCTGCGCAGCTCGTGGTCCATCACACCAGCGGCGGCTGCAACCTGCGCACCGGCGACCTGTTGGGCACCGGCACCTTGTCGGGTCCGGCGCCAGGGCAGGGGGGCTCGTTGCTGGAACTGTCGGCCGGGGGTCGCCAGCCTGTTGTTCTACCGTGTGGTGAACAGCGCAGCTTTCTTGAGGACGGCGACACCGTCACCTTGCGCGCTTGTTGCCAGTCGCCCGGCACGGCACGCATCGGCCTGGGCCATCTGACGGGCACCGTGGTGGCCGCCGGTCCTGGCGGGTAACCGGCACCGGTACAGGCAGGCCACGTCCAGGCCCTTGGCCCGCACGCGGCGAAGCGCGGGATTCGACCTGCGCAGCCTGGCTCATCCAGCGTTTGCTGCGCAAGGATGAGCTCCAGAATCTGTGGCGAACATGGACAACTTGCGCCTGCACGCCGTGGTCGCCCGTTTGGTGGCCTGGCACAACCGCCACCCCCTGGCGCGCCGCATCACGGCCGCTCAGGTGAAATCGGTCGGCTATGTAGCCCTGCCCTTCACCGCGCAAGGCCTGGTGCCGCTGGCATCGCCGACACCGCATGCGCTGCCACCGGCCGAAGCGATGACGGTGGCGCAGCCTGAAAAACGTGCCACGGTGGGCGCTAACGTGGAAGCCGATGCGGGTGTTGGTGCGGGTGCGGGTGCGGGTGCGGGTGAGATCGTCATCACCGTGCACACCGGGTCGCAGACCTTGGAAGTTGAACGGCCCGCAGCGGCCGCAACGACGTTGCGCACGCGCGCTGCCGCCCACCATGCCACCCCGGTGTCGTCCCCAACGCCCCACGCATCGAGCGTGAACGCCACGGCGGCGGCGGGAGCGCCGCGAACGCTGGTGTGCAGTGAAGACTTCATGGCGCCGCTGCCCTTGCGCCGCGTGCTGCGGTGGGTGCATCTGCATGGCCTGGCCCTGCTGCACGACCCGCTCGACACACCCGTTCGGCACGTGCCGGTTGACACTGCCTTGGTGCCGGCCGGCGCCGGTGTGGGCTGGTTGTGGGTGGCCACGGCCGCCGTCGAACTGGGCGGCCAGCGCAGCCGGCTGCTGCTGGGTGGCGGCGACGAGCCCGCCGTGCTGGGCCGGCGCCTGTGGAGCCGCCCGCGCCTTCTGTGCGCCGGGCTGGCGCCCAGTGTGTTGGCGGCGGCGGCGGTCGTGTGGCTGCTGCCCGCCTCACCGCCTGTCTTGCCACTGCCGTCGCCGCGGGCCTTGGCTGAACCGGCGCCGTTGGCGGTACCAGCCATGGCCAGCCTCGCTTCGGCCGCATCAGCGCCCGGGCCTGGCGTCATTGTTAGCGCGAGCGCCAGCGCCAGCGCCAGCGCCGCGCAGTTTGATCGTGAACCGCGCGGTGATCTCGTCGATCGACCGCGCCTGCCCGGTCTGCTGGACGACACCGCCAAAGTCCAGGCCCGGGACGCCGTGGCCGCGCTGCGTGCCACGCAACCCGGCGGGCCGCCGGCGCCATCAGCCGCCATAACGGCAGCCGCGCCAGTGCCCACGCCGTTGGTGCTGCCTGCGGTGCAAGCTGCATCAACTGCCGTGCTGTTCGGTTTGAGCACCAGGCCGCTGCGCACCAGCGCCGAGGCCGAACAACTGCAAAACGCCTTTCAGTATTGGCTGGGCCGCGCGGACGGTCAGTCGTTTCGGGTGGAGATGCTGCCTTCTGGCGACGACTGGCGGGTGGTGGTCTGGCCTTACGAACGCCGCGCCGACGCCGAACGGGCGCGCGCGCTGCTGCAATCACGCGGCATGCGGGTCGAACTGGTGGACTTCTGATGGTTGGCCAACGCCGCTGAGGTCACCACCAGTTCTGCCATTCAACGGCAAGGGAATGGCTGCCGATCAGGTCGACGCGACGCTGACCAAGTTGTCCGTTGCAGCCGGCACGCCGGACGAAGCGCAGTTCGCCACCGGGACACGCCAGCACAGCGTGCCGCGTTGATGCCGGCGCCGGGTCAGCTGGCGTGCAAGGCCGCGAACTCGGCATACGCTCGTCGCAAGCCGTCTTCCAGCCCGGTGCGCGCGCTCCACCCGGACCTGTTGATCAGCCCCACGTCCATCAGCTTGCGTGGCGTGCCATCGGGTTTGCTGGTGTCGTAGACGATGCCACCGGCGTAACCCACCACCTGCGCCACGGTGGCGGCCAGCTCGGCGATGGTCACGTCGTTGCCCACGCCGATGTTCACCAGCGGCGGCTCGAAGCGGCCGCTGACGGTTTCGTCGCTGCCCAGCAAGGCGGCGTAGCGGTCGTCGGGCAGGTTCATCAGGAATACGCAGGCGTCTGCCATGTCGTCGCTGTACAAAAACTCGCGCCGCGGCGTGCCCGTGCCCCACACCGTGACCTGGGCGTCGCCACGCAGCCTGGCCTCGTGGAACTTGCGCAGCAGCGCCGGTATGACGTGGCTGTGGGTGGGGTGGTAGTTGTCGCCCGGCCCGTACAGGTTGGTGGGCATGGCCGCCAGGTAGCGCGTGCCGTACTGCCGGTTGTAGCTCCAGCACATTTCGATGCCGGCGATCTTTGCCAATGCATAGGGCCGGTTGGTGGGCTCCAGCGGGCCGGTGAGCAAGCAGCTTTCTTTCATTGGCTGCGGCGCCAGCTTGGGGTAGATGCAGCTGCTGCCCAGGAACAGCAGCCGCTGCACGCCCGCGCCATGGGCGGCGTGGATGACGTTGGTCTGGATGGCGAGGTTGTCGCGTATGAACTCGGCCGGCAAGCTGTTGTTGGCCACGATGCCACCCACTTTGGCAGCGGCCAGGAAGACGAACTCGGGTTGCGCGGCCCGGAAGAAGGCCTGGGTGGCGTGTTCGTCCGTCAGGTCCAGCTCGGCATGGGTGCGGATGATGAGCGCGGTGTGCCCAGCGGCTTCTAGGCGGCGCACGATGGCGCTGCCGACCAGGCCGCGGTGGCCGGCGACATAGATGCGGGAATGGGTGGAAAGCTCGGACATTCGATGCTCAGGTACCGCGCACAAAAACGGTATTGAAACCCATGTCGCCGTAAATCTTGTGGCCATGGGTAAAAAGGTAATGCAAAGCCTCGTCGTTGCGTGCGCCCGCCGCAGTCGCCACTTCAATGCAAATGACTGCAGGTTGCCACCGATCCAGGTTCATAGATTTTAAGGCAGGCACTTCGTGGCCTTTGATGTCAATCGACAGCAGGACCACTCGAACTGGTGCAGTTCGATCTGCCCCGCGGTTTCGCCAACCGCTGTGCAGAAGAAGCGATCATCAGGTCGCCATCGCTCATAAAGTCGCTTGAAGCGCGGCAAGGGGTCGATGCAAACACGGCGCCAGCCCCTCCTGTAGAGAAGTTAAATGTTGCTGAGCTTTTCGTGCCGCACGGAACGTAAATTCACTCGTGATGGTCGTAGGCCTGGAAACCGGCCAGTTTCACCAGGCTGTCGCGTTTGGCTGCGGTGTAGTCGCTTTCCACCATTTCACGCACAAGTTCTTCGAACGATGTAGTGGGCACCCAGCCGAGCTTGGCCTTGGCCTTGCTGGGGTCGCCGAGCAAGGTTTCCACTTCGGTGGGGCGGAAGTAGCGTGGGTCGACGCGCACGATGACCTCGCCGGCCTTGCACTTGGCGCGCATCTCGCCGTTCACCGCAGCCACTTTGGCCACGACGCCGATCTCTGACTCGCCCGCGCCGCGGAATTCCAACGTGATGCCAAGCTCGGCTGCGGAGCGTTCAACGAACTGGCGCACGCTGTACTGCACGCCGGTGGCAATGACGAAGTCTTCGGCCACCTCCTGCTGCAGCATCATCCATTGCATCAACACGTAATCGCGGGCGTGGCCCCAATCGCGCAACGCACTCAGGTTGCCCAGGTACAGGCAATCCTGCAGGCCCAGTGCGATGCGCGCCACGGCGCGCGTGATCTTCCGCGTGACGAAGGTTTCACCGCGCAGGGGGCTTTCGTGGTTGAAGAGGATGCCGTTGCAGGCGTACATGCCGTAAGCCTCGCGGTAGTTCACCGTGATCCAGTAGGCGTACATCTTGGCCACGGCATACGGGCTGCGCGGGTAGAAGGGCGTGGTTTCCTTTTGCGGAATCTCTTGCACCAGGCCGTACAACTCGCTGGTGCTGGCTTGATAGAAACGGGTTTTCTTGGTCAGGCCCAGGATGCGGATGGCCTCCAGCAGGCGCACCGTGCCGATGCCGTCGGCGTCGGCGGTGTATTCAGGCTGCTCGAAGCTGACAGCCACATGGCTCATCGCGCCCAGGTTGTAGATCTCGTCGGGCTGCACCTGCTGCACGATGCGGATCAGGTTGGTGCTGTCAGTGAGGTCGCCGAAGTGCAGTTTGAAGCGCTGGTGGTCAACATGCGGGTCCTGGTACAGGTGGTCGATGCGGTCGGTGTTGAACAGCGACGAGCGGCGCT
>ENA-OFCX01001091-OFCX01001091.1-metagenomes-genome-assembly--contig:-NODE-1091-length-11767-cov-4.735997_pt1 | contig 11767 bp, 9 predicted proteins | sample MGYA00153384_OFCX01 | MGnify analysis MGYA00153384
CAAGCTACCACGCGGATGAGCAGGCCCTCGCTGCAGGCGTTGGTGGAAAATCCGCAATCTAAGTCGAGCAATATTTAGATAAATAATAGCTTTAAACCAATAAACACGGGCGCAAGCAGCTACTAAATTAATAGTAAATAGAACTACAACATACTGGCAGGGTCTTCGCTGGCCAGCACCGATTCAGCCCATGGCTTGAGTTTGCTGGTGTCTGAACGCAGGATTTGCTGCTTGACTGCCAGAATTTGCGATGGATGCATGGAAAAGCTGCGCAGCCCCAAGCCCAGTAGCAGTTTGGTCATGCTCACGTCGCCCGCCATCTCGCCGCAAATGCTCACGCCCTTGCCCTGTGCATTGCATTCAGTAATGGTGTCGGCAATCAATCGCAGCACAGCGGGGTGGCAGGGGTCGTACAGGTGCGCAACGGATTCGTCAGCGCGGTCAATCGCCAACGTGTACTGAATCAAATCGTTGGTACCAATCGACAAAAAGTCGAAGTACTTTAAAAACAGTTTGAGGCTAAGCGCAGCCGCCGGGATTTCAATCATTGCACCCAGCCGCACCGGGCCGTATGCCACGCCCTGGTTGTCCAGTTGAACTCTGGCGCGGTCTATCAGCAGCAGGGTTTGCCTGATTTCGCTGGCATGCGCGAGCATCGGCACCAGCAGGTTGACCTGGCCGTGTGCTGCCGCCCTTAATATGGCGCGCAACTGGGTTAAAAACATCGGCGGGTCGGCCAAACTCCAGCGGATGGCTCGCAGGCCCAACGCCGGATTCAAATGCGTGTCTTGCGCTTTTTCCATCCGGTCTGACAGCCTGTCGAGCGGTTTGTCTGAACCAATATCAACCGTGCGTATGGTGACTGGCAAGCCCTTCATGCCATCAATTGCCTGGCGATATGCGGTGTATTGCTCTTCTTCATTGGGCAGCTTGCCAGCACGGCCCATGAACAAGAACTCACTGCGAAACAGGCCCACACCTACCGCGCCTGCCTTGATCGCGTTGAGCGTGTCGCCAGGCAATTCAATATTGGCCAGCAACTCAATCCGCTGGTCATCCAGCGTGATGGCTGCCGTGTGTTTGAGGCGACTTAAACGCTCGCGCTCCAGCTCGCCCTGGCGTTGCTTGAAGCCGTATTCCGCCAGAATAATCGGCGACGGATCGACAATCAAAATACCCGCATCGCCGTCGATGATGACCCAGTCGTCCTGCTCAATCAACTGGCTGGCACTGCGCGCACCGACTACGGCCGGGATGTCCATGCTGCGCGCCACGATGGCAGTGTGCGATGTTTTGCCGCCTACGTCTGTCGCAAATCCGGCAAACAAGCTTTGCTTGAACTGCAGCATGTCGGCGGGCGAAATGTCATGCGCTATCAACACCAGCGGCACGTCAATCGTGTCGTCCAGCAGAAGCCCTTGCTGCGACTGCTTGCGGCTGGCTCCGGCTTGCGCCACGGGCTGCATCGGCGAGGCCATGCCTTTCATGGCGCGCAAAATACGCTCAACAACTTGCTCCAGGTCGGCCTTGCGCTCGCGCAGGTACTCGTCTTCCATGTCGTCAAACTGGCGCGCAATGGTTTCGTACTGGGTCGTCAGCGCCCACTCGGCGTTGTAGCGGCGATCAGTGATCCACTTTTTAACCCCGCTGATCAGCAGCTCATCCTGCAGCAGCATCAAATGCACGTCCAGCAGCGCAGCGATTTCATGCGGCGCATCTTTGGGCAAGTCACGCTGCAAGCGCGTGATTTCTTCAACCACCGCATTGCGGGCAATACGCACCCGGGTGATTTCTGCGTCCGTCTTGTCGGCATCCACAAAGTAATGCGCCACGTCCGCCCGGCTGGATGCCACCAGCACGGCGCGGCCAATCGCGATACCGCGAGAAACAGCCAAGCCGTGGACGGAGAAAGTCAAGCGCTTTCTCCAGCGAGCAAGACTTTCCCAACCCAGTCCGAGACGCGGAACCGGCTTTGCCGGGCCGCAGGCGGGGCGGCCCCCTCGGGGGGCAGGGAGCTACACGAAGTGAGCGACCGTGGGGGCAACATCACTCCCCTTCGCCGAACTTGTCGTTAATTAGCGCGAGCAAGGCATCCATTGCCACCTGCTCATCAGCGCCATTTGTTTCGACACCAACCGTGCTGCCAATTCCGGCAGCCAGCATCATCACGCCCATGATGCTTTTGGCATTGACGCGGCGCTCGCCCTTGCTCATCCACACCTCGCAGGCAAAGCTGCCCGCCAGTTTGGTGAGTTTGGCGGATGCGCGCGCGTGCAAGCCGAGCTTATTGCTGATGGTCGTGGTCGTTTGGATCATGTTTTCTTTTGGCTTGATTTTGTGGTGCGGTGACGGCGACTTGCATCACGCCCTGTGTGCCGCCTGCCAGTGCCCGCACGATCAGTGCGTCTAACGGCTCGTGGCGGTAAGACACGGTACGCAGCAGCATGGGCAGGTTGATGCCTGCTATGAGTTTTGAGTTGACACCATCGACCAGCTTTTGCGCCACATTGCAAGGCGTGGCACCAAACACATCAGCCAACACCAGCGCGTGCGAGGTGCCCATTTGCTTGAACAAGATCCGTGCTTGCGCAAGTGTTTCTTCGGGCGGTATGTTGGGCTGCACGTCCAGCGCGATCACACCTGCCGGGTTGTCGGGGAAAACATGCAGCACGCATTGGCGCAGGGCGGATGCCAGCGGGGCGTGGGCGATGATGAAAATGCCATTCATTGGGTTGAATTATCAACTTTCGTATACAGAAAATAACCGTAAGCAGCGATACAGCAACATAAAAACACGCTGAAAGCCGCCTGAAAGCTGGCAATTTGCGCCAGGCCCAGCGCGGCGAATGCATCGACCAGCAGCCCAATGCCCCACTGAACCGTGAATACGCCTGCAAAAATAATCAGATTGAAAGCCGACAACGCACGACCAGCCAGCGCTGGCTTAAACGCCATGCCGACTGCCGGTTGCGACAGGCTGATGACGGTTGATGCCACACAAAACACCGCCCAACCCACCCAACCCGTGGCAGCACCGCCCACAATATTGGCAGCCAGTGCCATCAGGCTGAAGGGAACGCCCCACTTGATCAGTCTGTCGGTGTGCCAGCCTGTTTTGGCAAGATACGGATTGACCAAGCCCCAACTCCAGAAGGTCAGCAGCATGACGGCGTTAATGTAAAACAGCCCAGTGGCCGCTTCAAGCGGGGTGTAGCCCGCGACCTTGACCATCCACGGGCCGGCCCACAGCGTTTGCACGGCCACCAAACCGCCGTAATTGAAAAATGCCAATGGCGACAGCTTTTGAAAATAACGGCTTTTCCAGATTTCGGCGTAGCCAGCGGGTGTGTCTGTTTTTGCGCTTGAATCAAGTGCCCATTTCGGCACGACGAACGCAATCACGACCATCGCTAAAAACACCAAACCCGCCAAACCCCAAAACAACGCCCGCCAGCCGACCAGCGGCAGCAGCCACTGCACCGGCAGGGTCGATGCCAGCATGCCGAGCGAGCCGCTCATCAGCATCCATGAGTTGGCACGCAGCAAACTGGGTGTGTCCAGCCATCGCCTGAAGCCGCTCAGCGGCGCCATCAGGCAGGCGCTCACACCCATGCCAATTAACACCCGGCCCACCAGCAAACCGGTAAAACTGCTGGCGCTTGAAAACATCAAGCAGCCCAGTACCGCAACGGCGAGAAAACACACAATCACACGCTTGGGGCCATGCTTGTCCAACCAAGTACCCAACGGCAACTGGGTCGCCGCAAAGCCCAAAAAGTAGCCCCCCGCCAGCAGCCCCAAGTCACGAGATTGCAAAGTAAATTCCTGACTGAGCACCGGCGAGAGCGTGGCAATGATGGCGCGAACCAGCGCAGACAAACTATAGGCAGCGGCAAAGGCCAAAAAAACAATGACGGCTGTTTTTTTATCAAGCAGGCCTGCTGATGTGGAAGTGGAGGATAGCGACTTATTCAAACTTAAAACCCGAAAAAAAAGTTTCTGCAACATCAGGCGAAATTTTGTCGGCATACATCACCGCCTGAAACACTTGTGAGCCCTGCGCAAAGTAAGCGGCCTGGCTACTGACAGCCTGGCCGCTGGCGCGCTGGCCAATGGCCTTGACAATGACTGCACCACTGGCTGAACCCGCCAGCTTGAATGGAACGCCCGGTGTGGTCGGCGCGGCTTTGATATTGGCCAGCGTCGCGCTTTGCCACTGAGCCAGCGTGACCGCTACTTTTGACACGTCCTTCACATCTGCCACCGTCACGGCAAAGGTCACGCCGCCCGCATCACAACTGAGCAGCATCAACTCGGTGGGCTGGCCAGCCATAGGCACGGTTTTTTGCGCTTTGTCAGGTTTGCACGGCATCAAAAGCGCCAGTTGCGTGCCGTCAGGCCGCACGTCGCGCCAGTTGAACGTCGGGTTGCAAGCCGCCAAACTGACCAACGCTAGAGCCGCATAAATTAAAAATCGCATCGATCTGATCATTGATAAGTGAACATGGCACTTTACAGGCAATTGCAGGCTGGCCTGTGATCAATCAATGCAAAAATGGCTAAATGACTTCATCCCATTCTTTAAGCGGTATCCGCGTCCTCGACCTGTCCCGCGTTCTGGCAGGCCCCTGGTGTACCCAAACACTCGCCGACCTGGGTGCTGACGTTATCAAAATTGAACGTCCTGAAACAGGTGACGACACCCGCACCTGGGGTCCGCCATTTTTAAAAGATAGAGAGGGTAACGACACGCCCGAGGCCGCCTACTACCTGGGCACCAACCGCAACAAGCGCAGCGTGACCTGTGACATCGCCCAGCCCGCCGGGCAAGCACTGATACGCGAGCTGGCCGTGCATTGCGATGTGTTTGTTGAGAATTTCAAGGTCGGCGACATGGCGCGCTACGGCCTGGACTACCCCAGCATCAAGGCCATCAACCCGCGCATCGTCTATTGCTCTGTCACCGGCTTCGGCCAAACCGGGCCTTATGCTGACCGGGCAGGGTACGACTACGCCATCCAGGGCATGGGTGGGTTGATGAGCGTGACCGGGGAGCGTGACGACTTGCAGGGCGGTCCGCAAAAAGTAGGTGTGGCGGTGGCTGACCTGATGACTGGCATGTACGCCACAGTCGGCATACTCGCCGCACTGCGCCACGCTGAAAAAACGGGCGAAGGCCAACAAGTGGACATGGCGCTGCTTGATACCCAGGTCGCCATGCTGGCCAACCTGGGTGCCAACTACCTGGTCAGTGGCAACGTACCGGCACGCATGGGCAACGCGCACCAGAACATCGTCCCGTATCAAGTATTTGAGGTTGCGGCTGCGGCGGATGGCAGCAAAGACCACGTCATCATCGCCGTGGGCAATGACGCGCAGTTCGTCAAGTACTGTCACGTTGCAGGTATTCCAGAGCTGGGCGTGAACCCGCTGTTCGCGCTGAACCGCGACCGGGTCAAAAACCGTGCGCAGCTGGTGCCCTTATTGGAAACCGTGATGCGCACCCGCCACAAAGCCGACTGGCTGGCCGCGCTTGAAGCCGCCAAAGTACCGTGCGGCGCGATCAACAACCTGGCCGAAGTGTTTGCCGACCCACACATTCAGTCGCGCAACATGGTCACGAACTGGCAGCACCCGCACCAGAATGATTTGCGGCTGGTGTCCAGCCCCCTCAAGCTCAGCGCCACGCCTGTTCGTACTGACCTGCCGCCGCCGCTGCTGGGCCAGCACACAAGCGATGTGCTGCGCAGCGTGTTGAACTACCCGGACGCGAAGTTGTCTGACCTAAAAGGTAAGAAGGTTATTTGACATGCAGATAGGCAGAAGGCGGTTTTCAAAAGCATTGGCGGGCGCATTGGCACTGTCCGCTGCATGGGCACAAGCCAAAGATACCGCCCTGCCCGTTCCCACCTCACTCTCGCAAGCAGCGCTAGCCGCCAAAGCCCAAGGCCAGCCACTGGTACTGCTCATCAGCCTGCCCGGCTGCGTGTACTGCGAGCTGGTGCGCCGCAGCTACTTGATGCCGCTACTGCCAGAAGCAGGTTTGCAAGCCTGGCAGCTAGACATTTCCAACCGCAGCGCACGCTTGATCGGTTTTGACGGTAAGCCCACCACGGCCGCAGCCCAAGTCAAAGCCTGGAAAGCCACCTTCACGCCGACCGTCCTGTTCATCGGCAGCCAAGGCCAGGAGTTGGCCGAGCGCCTGATTGGCATTGCCGTGCCCGATTTTTACGGCGCTTACCTGGAGCAGCGCCTGGCCATGGCGCGCAAGGTGCTGTAGGTTTACTATTATTTTAGGAGCTGCTTGCGCCCGTATTTATTGACCTAAAGGCTTATTTAATCACTACTGTCCGGTGAAATCAGCCTCAGATCAGCGCAAAGCCCTGCCCAGCTTGGGTTTGCGGGCTATTTTCGATTCGGACGACTTCAAACGCAGATGAGAATTTAGCAACTACGGTGGTACCTTTACAGGTTGCCACTGCTATGTTCAAAGGTCGTTCCGTTTTTGCGCAACTACTCGATTTCGTGCCCTACAAACACTTCGAGTATTTGGTTGACAAATCCAAAGCCAATCGCTGGAGCACGACCTTACCCGCATGGAGTCATTTTGTGTGCCTGGCTTACGCACAGATCACCCGCAGGGAAGGTCTGCGCGACTTGGTGGCCTGCCTGAACTCGCACAGGAGTCGGCTGTATCACGTTGGCATCAGGCACCGTGTATCACGCTCAACCCTGGCCGATGCCAGCGAAAGACGCGACTGGCAACTATTCGAAGCGTTAGGCCAGCGCCTGATTGAACAAGCCTTGGAGTTGTTCAAATCCGATGCGTACCCCCTGGGCTTGCAAGAGCCTTTGTATGCAATGGATTCAACCGTCATTGATCTGTGCCTGAAGCTGTTCCCGTGGGCCGAATTCAAGCAGACCAAAGCTGGGGTGAAGGCGCATACGGTCATTGATCTGCGCGGCTGTATCCCCGTGTTCCTGAGCATCACAGAGGCCCGCGTCAATGATCTGAATTTACTGGGAGAAATAGCTCTGCCGGAGCATGCAACTGTAGTTCTTGACAGGGGCTATATTGACTTCGCAAGATTGCATGGATTAACGCAAAGAAAGATCAACTTTGTAGTGCGCTCTAGAGGCAATTTACGTCACCGCGTCATCACCGAATTTGACGTTGATCAGACGACTGGACTACGCGCCGATCAGCGCATCACACTAACCCAACCGATGTCCCTTAAAAAATACCCTGATCAACTGCGCAGAGTCGAGTTCTACGACGACATTCACCGCACTGACCTGGCGTTTCTGACCAATCGTTGGGACTTGTCGGCCTTGACGGTTGCAAACATCTACAAGCAGCGCTGGCAAATTGAGTTGTTCTTCAAGTGGCTCAAGCAGAACCTGAGCATCAAGCACTTCTTTGGCAATTCGATCAATGCGGTGAAGTCGCAGATATGGATTGCTGTGTGCGTTTACCTGACGACTTTGATTGCTCACAAGTCGCTCAAACTTGATGTCAGTTTGCGTCTGTTTCTGCACCTCGTAGAGGTCAACATGTTCGAGAAGATGTCCATCACTGATATGGTTAAAACCGCCCAATCTGCCGAACCAGACCCTGCTTTGGACTCCCAAATTGAGCTGATTTAAATTTCACCGGACAGTAGTGATAAAAAGCACTTCTTAGCCAACAAATACGGGCGAAAGCAGCTCCTGAAAATATAGCATTTGCAGCGCTCCTGAAAGCGACCGAAACACTCCCCAAGCCGCCGTCCTACACCAAGTGCAGCGCCGTCTGATGCGCAATTCAAGGGTATTTGCGTAGGATGATTTCAAGGCTGAAGCGTGCGACCTCTGTTACCCGACATATCGCTGTGAAGTTGCCGCCAACATGCATTCGGAGCAGACCATGATCACGTTAACAACATTCAACCCACCCGCAGATTTTGTCTCGACTGACACTGCTGCCCTTGCCTCGCACATGGATCATTGCGCCAGCAAGCGCAGCCGGTTTTTTGGTTTGCATGCAGCGTTTGAGTTGGCGCATGCGGTGGTGTTTTCACGCATGGTCACCGCCGCCCTCATCGGTGTGGTTTTGCTGGCAGTGATTGGCATCGTTTGAGAATGTGAAAACTGCCGCACTTGACGCGCTAGAGACGCTAAGCCCTTACGCCAGAAAGATTCTCACCAGCAACCCAGGCGGACCAGAGCCGCTGATACGCGCTGAACTTTTTGGCACGCAGCGTTTTGAAGAGCATGGCCGCAGCCTGGCGCAGGCGCAAACGGTGCGTGCCAGCAGCAACTGGGGTGAAAGCCTTACCTTCTTCCCGCGCGTGCAAGACAATATTGCCGCGCTGCGCCAAGCCTACGATTATGTGGCCACGATTTCGCAAAGCGGCCAGTACGTTACGCCTGCAGCGGAGTGGTTGCTTGATAACTTTCATCTGGTAGAGGCGCAGCTTCAGCAAATTCAGGAAGGCGTGCCGCGCCGGTATTACGCTGACCTGCCCAAGCTGGCAGGCAAGCCGCTTGAAGGCTTACCGCGTGTGTACGGCATTGCCTGGGCCTATGTGGCGCACACCGACAGTGTGCTGGATCCAGCGCTTTTCACTGCCTTTTTACACGCCTACCAGGAAGTGAACCAGCTCAGCTTGGGCGAGTTGTGGGCGATGCCCACCACGTTGCGTGTGGTGTTGCTTGAAAACCTGCGCCGGGTGGCTGACCACATTGCTGAAGGCAAAGCCGCGCGCGAGGTGGCTCATGCGGTGTGGGATGCACCCGGCAGCCTGTCCGAAAACGATTTGAACGACTTGCTGGCCGGCATGCGCGCCAGGGGCCTTGAGCGCAGCTTTTTGACCCAGCTCTGGCAACGCATACCCGACCAGCCGAATGATGCAAGCGCCATGCTGGTGTACTGGATCAATTTGCATTGTGTCAATGGCCTGGCCCTGATTGCTGGCAGTCAAACCGCGCAGGTATCCACCAACCTGACGATCAGTAACATCATCAACAGCCTGCGCCTGATGGGCCAAGTTGAGTGGCGTGAATTGATTGAGCCTGTGAGCAGTGCCATGCAGGTGCTGCAGCAACTGCCCAGCTTTGCGCTCGAAAGCGAAGGCACGCGCCAGCAGATCACACAGGCGATGGAAAAAGTATCGCGTGACACCGGGCAAAGCGAACTGGCGGTGGCTCAAGCCGTCGTCAGTCATGCGCAGCGTTACGCCGGCAATCAAGCCAATAACGCTGAAAACACCACCGCATACCACCTGATAGGCGCTGGGCGTGATGCCTTGCTTAAAAGCTTGATGCCAGACAGCATAGTGGCAGGTAAAAAAGCATGGATATTGGCGGACATCAACATCAGTCCCGCATGGCGTTTACGCATTTATCTGTTGGCGCTTCTGGGCGGAACCGCCCTGCTGCTGGCGCTGACCAACAGGCCCCTGCATGACTTGATAGATTGGGACTGGGAGCATTGGGTGGCTTTGGTCTTGATGGCTTGGCCCGCGTCTGAAGCCGTGGCTGCGGTGATCCACCGCGTGATAGCCGAGTCAACCCGCATCAGACCCATGCCCCGGCTGGACTTTGCACACGGCATTCCGCCGGAGCACCGGGTGCTGGTGGTGATGCCGTGCATGTTGACATCCCCCGCGTCCATACGCGGTTTGGCTGAGCGACTGCGCCTGCACTGGCTCGCCAGCCTGGAGGCTAACGCCCAGTTTGCACTGCTGTCTGATTGGGTCGATGCCGACCAGTCCAGCATGCCGCCTGACAATGCCTTGCTCAAAGAAGCACTGGCACAAATTGCAGCACTCAACGATGAATATCCGTCAGCGACTGGCGAAGCACCGCGCTTTTTGGTCATCCACAGAGGGCGCAAATGGTGCAGCACCGAGGGCAAGTGGATAGGCTGGGAGCGCAAGCGCGGCAAGCTGGAAGCGCTGATACGGCTGATTGCAAATGCGGGTGTAAATGAGATGCCTGGCTTGCTGAGCCAAGGCGCGTTTTACTTTGCAGACGGCATGCACCTGGCCAGTGGCATCCAATACATCGTGACGCTGGACAGCGACACCGGCTTGCCGCCAACTGCACTGCGAGAGCTGGTGTCGATTGCCGCCCACCCGCTGAACACACCGCACATTCATGCAGCCAGCAGGCGAATCACTGGCGGTTACGGTATTTTGCAGCCGCGCGTGGTTACGCCACTACCGCAGCCTGAAGAGCGCACACCCTTTCACGCGCTGTTTGCTGGCCAATGCGGCATAGACCCGTACAGCAATGGCACGTCTGACGTGTACCAAGACTTGTTTGGCATGGGCTCGTTTACGGGCAAGGGGCTGCTGAATGTCAAGGCACTGTATGCCGTGCTGGACGAGCGCTTCGCTGATGAGTCAGTGCTCAGCCATGACTTGCTGGAAGGCAGCATCAGCCGCTGCGCCTATGTGAGCGATGTGGTGCTGGTTGAAGACCATCCTCACCATGCAGGCGTCGACGATTCACGCCAGCACCGCTGGGCACGTGGCGACTGGCAACTGCTGCCGCTGATGCTGCACGCTAGCCACTACAGCATTGACAGCCTCGGCTTGTGGAAGATGCATGACAATCTGCGCCGCTCGCTGGTGGCGCCCGCATCACTGGCTTTGCTGACATGGGTTATTTTTACCGAGACCATGCCGCTGTCAAAAGCGGTTGGCATGGTGCTTGCCGCCTTTTTGGCTGGGCCGTTACTGGGCGCATTGGCAGGCCTGATACCGAGCCGCAAGCGCATCGTGCTTCGGCATTTCTTTCATGTCGGCATGGCCGCTTTGTGGCGCTCATTTGGCGCAGCGGCTTGGCAATTTACCCAGTTGTTTCATAAGGCACACTTGCTGATCGATGCGATTGCGAGGGCCTTGTGGCGTATGGGCATCAGCCGCAAACACCTGCTGCAATGGACAACCGCCGCCCAGGCGCAAGCTGCCGCCAAATACACGTTGGTCACGTTTGTACGCAAACAGGCGCTCACATCGTTGGCATGTGTTGTGCTCGGCGTTTTGGCTCTCCTGTACAGTCCGCATCCGTCGTGGGGCGCTGCTTTGTTTGCGCTATGGGCGCTTGCTCCGGTCTTCGCGTGGTGGGTCAGCTTGCCTGCACGCCAGTCCAGAACACTGCGGCTTGATGGGGATGAGCGGGCTTACTTGAATGGCATTGCACGCGATACCTGGCGTTTTTTTGAACACTGCATCACGCCGCAAGACAACCACTTGCCGCCCGACAACCTGCAAGTTGACACGGAGCCGACGCTGGCGCATCGCACCTCGCCCACCAACATTGGTTTGTACTTGCTGGCGGTGACTTGCGCGCGCCAGTTTGGCTGGATCAGCACGGCAGATGTCGTAGCCCGCCTGCAAGCCACGCTGGACAGCGTTGAAAAATTGCCCAAGCACGATGGCCACTTGTACAACTGGTACCAAACCGAAACGCTGGAGATTTTGCAGCCCGCTTATGTATCCACCGTTGACAGCGGTAATCTGGCCGGGCACTTGCTGGCAGTCAGCGGTGCCTGTAGCAGCCTGGCACGCAAGGCCGACACCACAGGCATTGAAAAACACCTGCTGGAAAAAATCGCCGCGCAGTGCACGCGCCTGTGTATGGCCATGAATTTCAGCGGCCTGTACAACCCCAAGCGGCACTTGTTTCACATCGGCCTGAGGGTGCATGACCATATACTGGATCCCAGCTACTACGACTTGCTGTCGTCTGAGTCGCGGCTGGCCAGTTTTGTGGCGAT
>ENA-OFCX01001095-OFCX01001095.1-metagenomes-genome-assembly--contig:-NODE-1095-length-11744-cov-4.677817_pt1 | contig 11744 bp, 10 predicted proteins | sample MGYA00153384_OFCX01 | MGnify analysis MGYA00153384
CGCCGCAATCAGCGAACGTCGTGCCGCGCCAGTGCGGCTCGAATCCGTTCGATCGTCGCTTCCATCGGCGCGTCGACCGACACTTCCAGACCCAGCCGCCGCCCGATGTCATTGACCCGCGCGGGATTGAGCGGAATGCCCCCGGCGTCGATCGCGACGATCAGCTCCGCCGCCCGCTGCCGCTCCGGCGCTGCCTTGGCGCGGCGGGCGATCCAGTCCTTGAAGCGGTCCATCAGGCAAGTCTAGTGTGGTGCGCTCGCAGTCCTTGAACCTGTCGGCGCTGGGCCATGTCGGCTTCACCGCGGGTCGGGCTCAGCCTGCCGGCCATCAGCGGGTATTCGGCAGCGGCCGCTTCGGGGTCATCTGATTCGAGGGGGCGTGCGGTGAATCCGTGAACGTCTTGCCGACGGAGCTCAATGTGATCAGCTCGCGGGAGGGCTACATCCAGCACCTGATGCCGCTGCTGCGCGTGGACTTCGACTTGAAAGTCATCGAACCGATGCGGCAGTCGAGTTCTGAGCGGACCGCTCGTACATGGCCCGGCGCGCTCCCGGGCATTAAAAGGCCAAAAAGTCGGTTGCTCGCTCTTGCCAATGAGCACTCCCCACGGGACAGGCAGATCGCGCTTGTCTCGAGGCCGGGCTGCCAAGCGGGAAGGAATGGGAACATCGTGCCACGCGGACCGCGGCAGATGCGTCACTGGCATGGGCGGGCCGGGTGGAAGATTCGGGAACAGGCAGAGCGACTAGGCGACGACGCGCACGTTGAACCGCAAGCAGAGCGCATTGAGCACGGGGTCCGGCATGGGCGCAGCTCCGTCGACGACGACCCCGCTGCGGTCAAACAGGGCGTAGCAGAAGGCATCGTTGCGCTGCCGGCTGACGTAGCGGATGCCGTCGAGTTCAGGGCGCGCGACGTGGATTGCCGCGGCCCAGGCCTGCGAGACGCGGTAGTCGTCGCCGGCAGAGATGTCGTTGTTGAGGCCAAGTGCTTTCAGCCCTACCCCTGTAAGGTCTGCCAGCGTCAATGAGGGCTTGGTCGGGTGCTTGAAGCCGACCAGAGAGCGAGCCACCAGGCCGGCCTTCGAGACGACGAATGCGCCGTTGGCGAACAGGCTGTTTTCATGGATGACGGACTCGCAGAACGCGGTTTCCGGGTCTTGGCCCGCGTAGAGCACGCCAAACGTTGCGGCGCCGGGGGTGGCGCCTGCAGGATCGTCGAAACGAGACTGTGCGCCACGGGCCCAGTAGGGCTCACTCGCGGGATGCATGCTCAGCCGCCACAAGCCTGCTGTGGGCACCGCGACCGTCGTGACCAGCGTCTCGAACGTGCCGGGCTTAGGCAACCGCAGCATGCTCGACGTGTTCGCTGGCGAAAACCTCTGCGGCTCTCAGGACTGCCGCCGTCTTGCCGGCCTGCAGGGCCTGGGGGAGCGTCTGCCCGGCAAGAGAGCCGTGCTTGCGCTCCCAGAAGATGAACTGCGACACGGGGTCCACTCCTCGAAGGAGCAAGCACACCGCCTTGACGTCCTCGGCGGACAGGCCCATGAGGCCGGCCGGATACCAGCGCTTGTTGCCTATCTTCAGGCTGAACAGCTCCCCCCGGTCGCAAGCCTGCTCCAGCGCCTGCCGGGTGCGAGACCAGGACAGGCCGAAGGCCACGCTGCCGACAAGCAGGCCGTCTTGAATCCAGCCAGCCTTGACGCGTTCGGAGCCTTGTTCCAGCTCGGAGACTTGCTCAGCGCCGGTGCCGGGAGCCACGCCAAGTCGCACCTGCAGGTCAGCGAGGGCTTGCGCCGCGCGCCTGTTGCCTGCCTCATCCGGTGTTTCTTGGAGCAATGAGCGAGGCGCGTTCGATGCGAGGCTGGCCTGCTGGCGCTCTTGCTGGAGCACCCGGATGGCGTGGGCTTGCTGGACCACGCTCACGCGCAGCAGCCGGACCTCATCCTGCAGCTGCTGAAGCTTGCGGCTCTCGACGACGACCTGCCCCGTCTGCGGCGGCTTGCTCCCGGGCGTCTTCACGGAGGTGCCCTTGCAGTGTGGCTTCTTGAACGCCGTGATCTTGGACTTCAGGATGCCCGAGGCCCCGACGCCCCGGTTGGGCGCCCCGGACCCGACTTTGGACTTGCCGGAGAGGCCGCCTTGCGCGAGTGCGCTGGTGAATTTCGATGCCATGGCCGCAGTCTACGCCGCGTGGAAGAATGTCGCAAGTGATTGAAGCAAGCAGAGCAAGTTTCAACATCGCTGGATCGCGCAGCACTGCGTAGAGCGTTTGGCGCAGGCGAGGCTACGCCGCGGCAGGCGGCCGCGTCAGCGAGGCGACTGCATCAGCCACCCGTTAGCGAGGCGCCTGCGAGAACGCACTTGTGCGCGGCGTCGCCTTCCGCAACCGTGCAGGGGGTGTTCGCAAGGGCTTGGCGCGGTCACGGGGGGCATAGACCAGGTTCTTGTGTGCCGGTCCGACCGGCAGCTTCGGGGCCGCTAGAACGGGAGAGTGAATGTCTCTTCAGGTTCGCAAAAAGCCCCTCGACTTGCCGCCTGGCAGCAGACATTTGGACTTGCGAGCAACGACTGTGCCGGTACAGGGATAACCAAACAGACCTGCGCACCACCACAAGCCGGAAGGACCCGGCCGAACGTGCGATGCCGGACCGGCCGGCCCAGCGGCGATCGGCATCCGGATCGCTGGCCCGGCGCCCGACGCTTGATCACGACGGCCCGGTTAGCATTCCAGCGCCCTTTCCGCCACCAGCGAGTCCATGCAGAGCATCCTCACCGTTTCCCATTTGAGCAAGACCTACGCGTCCGGCCATCACGCGTTGGACGACGTCAATCTGCAAATCCGTTCAGGCGAGATCTTCGCCCTGCTCGGCCCCAACGGCGCGGGCAAGACGACTCTGATCAGCATCGTCTGCGGCATCGTGCGCGCCAGCAGCGGCAACGTCGTGGTCGATGGCCACGACACGGTGCGCAACTACCGCGCCGCCCGGGCGCTGATCGGGCTGGTGCCGCAAGAGCTGACCAACGACGCCTTCGAGACCGTGTGGGCGACCGTGTCCTTCAGCCGCGGCCTGTTCGGCAAGCCGCCCGACCCGGCGCACATCGAGCGGGTGCTGAAGTCGCTGTCGCTGTGGGACAAGAAGGACAACAAGATCATGACGCTGTCTGGCGGCATGAAGCGACGGGTGCTGATCGCCAAGGCGTTGTCGCACGAGCCGCGCGTGCTGTTTCTCGACGAACCGTCGGCCGGCGTCGACGTGGAGCTGCGCCGCGACATGTGGGCGCTGGTGCGCCAGCTGCGCGAGACCGGCGTGACGATCATCCTCACCACGCACTACATCGAGGAAGCCGAGGAGATGGCCGACCGCGTCGGCGTCATCCGCAAGGGCCGCATCATCCTGGTCGAGGACAAGGTCGAGCTGATGCACAAGCTCGGCAAGAAGCGGCTCACGCTGCAGTTGCAGACGCCGTTGCAGCAGGTGCCGGCGGCGCTCGCGGCGTATGCGCTCGAGCTGTCGGAGGGTGGCAGCGAGCTGTCCTACACCTACGACACCCGCAGCGAGCAGCTCGACATGGTGGGCTTCATGCAGCGCCTGGGCGAAGCCGGCGTGGCATTCAAGGACCTGCGCACCACGCAGAGCTCGCTCGAAGACATCTTCGTCAGCCTGGTGCACGGCGGTGCGTCGTGAACCGGGCCACGCTCGCATCGATCTGCGCGCCGGCTCAAGTGCGCGCCGCCGTCGGCACGATCATCGGCAAAACCGTCAGCGCGACGGTCCACACAAGACATCCATGAACCTGCACGCCATACGCGCCATCTACGGCTTCGAGATGGCCCGCACCCGCCGCACGCTGATGCAAAGCGTCGTCTCGCCGGTGATTTCGACCTCGCTGTACTTCGTCGTGTTCGGTGCCGCGATCGGCTCGCGCATTCCGGAAATCGGCGGCGTCAGCTACGGCGCCTTCATCGTGCCGGGCCTGGTGATGCTGGCGCTTCTGACGCAGAGCATTTCCAACGCCTCGTTCGGCATCTACTTTCCACGCTTCTCCGGCACGATCTACGAGTTGCTGTCGGCACCCGTGTCGTACGTCGAAATCGTCGTCAGCTATGTCGGTGCCGCAGCCACCAAATCGATCGTGCTCGGCCTGATCATTCTGGCCACCGCCGGGCTGTTCGTGCCGCTGCGCATCGAGCATCCGTGGTGGATGCTGGTGTTTCTGGTGCTGACCTCGGTGACGTTCAGCCTGGTCGGTTTCATCATCGGCATCTGGGCCGACAACTTCGAGAAGCTGCAGGTGGTGCCGCTGCTGATCGTCACGCCGCTGACCTTCCTGGGCGGCAGCTTCTACTCGATCGACATGCTGCCGCCCTTCTGGCAGACCGTGGCACTGTTCAATCCCGTGGTCTACCTGGTGAGCGGTTTTCGCTGGAGTTTCTACGGGTTGTCCGATGTCAGCCTCGCGCTCAGCCTGGGCATGACCGGCCTGTTCCTGGCGCTGTCGCTGATCGTCGTGGCCTGGATCTTCAAGACCGGCTACCGGCTCAAAGCCTGAGCGCCGACCCCCGCCCGGCAAGTGGCGCGTCAGCCGGCCGGTCGTGGTCCGTCAAACCCAACCTGACCGCGGCTGCCGACGGGGGCACGGCCGTTGCCCGTCACGTCGGCCAACACGTCGTCAGCCGCGGCGCCCGGCAAGCCGCCAGCGCCTGCCATGTTCCGGGCGCGCTGATTTTCCCGGCAGCATCGCGCCTCGCATCGCACGCTGGTAACCTGTGGCCCTTGTCGACCGGGAGTGCACACATGGGACTGTTGAGCCAAATTCTTGCGGGCTTGTCGGGCAATGCGGAAGATCCGTCGCGGGGCACCAGACGCAACGATTCGAGCACCAGCCAGATCGTCACCGCGCTGCTTCCGGTGGTGCTGGGCATGCTGGCAAACCGCTCGAGCGCAGGCGCCGGCGCAGGCATGGGTGGGCTGGGTGGACTGATCGAGCAATTCGCCAATCGGGGCTACAGCTCGCAGGCGCATTCATGGGTCGGCACGGGTGCCAACGAACCCCTTTCGCCGGCGATGGTCGATGACGTTTTCGGTGACGACCGGCTGGCCCAGATCGCGCAGCGCGCCGGTATCAGCACCGACGAGGCGCGCGCGGGTCTGTCTCAGATCCTGCCCGATGCGATCGACCATCTCACGCCGGACGGCGAGGTTCCATCGATGGAATCGCTGTCTTCGAACGTCGATGACTTCTTGAGCCGCCTGTCGAGCGATCCCGGCGCACGGTGACCGGGTACCGGGTACCCGGTGTCGGGTACGGGCCAAACTACAGTTGGCGTTGCGCCTTCGGTTCCGGCGCCATCTCTTCTGGCTGGCTGATGATGTCCGGTGCCCCTGTCGTCAGCTTGGAATACTCTGTTCTCCGGGGGTCGATCAGCACGATGCCCTTGTCCGTGATCAGGTATTCGCGAATGTCCTTGCTGTGGTTGCTACCGCGCATTTTTATGACAACCAACACCTTTCGCAACTGGCCATTGATCTCCACGTATCGCATCCGGATGATGTCGTCCGTCAGAAACGAAATCACGTATTGGCTGAAAGGCAACGCGGTGAATGTGTCTTCCACTTCGACGGTGCTGAGGATCGTGATCCCGGCCCCTGTCAACGCCCCGATCATCCGGTAAAGCGACTCCCGAAAGTCCGTTCGGAAGTCGGGCGCCAGCGCCATTTCGAAACCGACCAATGAGTCGATCACCAATCGCTTGGCACCCAGTCTTTCGACCGCATCCAGAATCTCCTGCATCGTTTCGTCCACCGAAAGGTCGAGCGGACGCACATAGAGGACTTCAAGCTTTCCCGTTTTCTGTGGATTTTTCAGATCCAGACCGAAGCTCGCAGCGCGGTCTACATAGCCCACCGGGCGCTCCTCGAAAATTGCAATGATGGCCGATTCGCCCCGGCGCAGACCTTCGTCAATGAACTGCGTTGCCAGCGTTGATTTACCCGTCCCGGACGGACCTGCCACCAGGCAACTGTCGCCCTCGAAAATCCCCCCACCCATCATTTCGTCGATCGCGGGCACACCAATCGAAAGCCTGCGGCGCCCGGTCGGGCGGTTTCTTTTGCCAACCAATCCGAGCGTGCGCGAGAACGCTTGCAACCCGTCAGCGCTGATGCGGATCGAGTGCAGACCCGGCACCGAGTCCTGCCCACGAAGTTTCATGATCTGCAACTTCCGCACGACAGAATTTCTCTCGGTCACTTGAGAAAGCCAGAAGATGCCGTCGGCGACGATGAACAGTGGGTTGTCGCGGACTTCATCCTTCTCATACTCACCCACCAAAAACGTCGTCGTTTGCCAACTGGTGAGAAACTGGGTAAGGCCCTGAATGAACGACTGCATTTCCGTCTCGCTGGTGGTGGCGGTCGCTTTGCGCATGACACTGCGAAAAGAGTCCACCACGACAATCGCCGGATTGATCGCCGTCACTTGTTTGATGATCTCCTCGAGCACCATGTTCAAGTCTTGTGCCAATACCAATTCGGTCAGATTGATAAAGCGAACTGCCTTTCCTACCTTTGATTCGTCGAAGAAGGAATACTTTTGCTGATAGCGCAGCATCTTGATGGCGGGTTCGCCAAGGACGGTGAAATAGATCGCCGGCTTCTGTGCTGTCGCATTGGAAAAAACGATCTGGTGAGCAAGCGTGGTCTTGCCGCATCCCGGTGCCGCAGCGATCACATTGAACGAAAACTCCGGAATGCCGCCACCCAGAATGTCGTCGAGTCCGCGCACGCCCGTAGACAGTTGGTGGATCGTCATGCCGGCCGGTTGGTTGGCCGCTTTTTTGGGATTGCGGTTGTCCGCATCAGTTTTTTTCACGTTCATTCCTTTTACCAAAATAAAAGTCGCGCTTTGACTCTTCCGGAAAGGCCTGGCGCACCCACTGCAACAGCAGCCGTTCGCCAATCAGTTCCACCAGCAGGCCGATGAATTGGGCGAGCAAGACAACGCTTCCCTCGGCAATCTCCGAACGGTCGACATGGTCCTCGAGCCGCTCCAAGCCGTCCCAGAATCCATCGGGCCTGACGCGTACCGAGCGCAGCCAGGCAACATCCACTTTGGCTGAACCAAGCGCGCGCGCAAGAAAAGTCCCGAGGCCCTGATTTCCGACAACTTGCGTCAAGGTCGGACGGAGCTTTTCGATCGCAGCAAAGACTGCCGCTGGCGTTGCCGCGGAAGATTCGGCCTGGGTCGCCCCGATGAAAATGAGCCGTTCGGCGAAATCCCGCAGCCTCGGTGTGGCGCGGGTCATCGAAACGCTCGGATGACGAGCCCAGAAATGTCGTCGAACCGGCTTGGCAGCAAGACGAGCCGATTCGCCGCATTCGCTGTGAGCCCTGCGAAGGGCGCCTGACCGCAACCCGTCAAGTCGGGGTCAGCTTGCGGCATGGTCTTTGACTTCGAGCCACCTTCACAAAACATCGGCCCCGAGCGCTGCAGGGAACTGTTTTTGCGCGCAAGACATGACCGAAACCTGCGACGTTTAAAAACGGTGGTTCCAACCATTGCAAATGGTATGTTCATGCTGACTTCAACGTCTGTGCGTTGGCGCACTCCTTGCCACCACGCCGACCGTGCGCGCCAGTGCATCGTGGATCGGGAGGCCGCGGGCACCCACGGCCTTGTACGGTGGCTGCGCCGGGGTCCGCATGCGTTTCTCTGATTTTTTTCACAGCCGCGTCATATTCGGTCTGCAATCTTTGGTGGATGCCGATTTGGCCAACCCCTGGAGTAACGATGGACCGCATTTCAAGCCTTTCACCGCTTCGTGTCGATCCCGATGATCTCGATAACAACCCGAGCACCGCACCGCACCTGAACGACCTGGTGGCGACACGCCTGAATCGCCGTCATGTCATACAGGGTGGCGTGGGCGCGCTGGCGATGGCCGGTTTCGGCAGTCTGGTCTCGGCCGCGCCTGCCTCACCGGCGGCCGTTGGCACGGCGGCCGGTGGCATCAAACAGGCGAACTTGCTGGACTTCGAGCCGGTCGGCAAGTCCACCGCCGATGGCATCGTCGTCGCTGCGGGTTACAGCGCCACGGTGATCTATGCCACCGGCGATTCACTCGACCCGAGCCTGCCCAGCTACGCCGGCGACGGCTCGGAGACCGACTACGCGCGCCGCGCCGGCGACCACCACGACGGCATGAACTTCTTTGGCCTGCGCTCGCGCACGGGTGTGCGCGACCCGGCGAGCTCCGAGCGCGGCATCCTGGCCGTGAACCACGAAAACATCAGCGGCACCGCGCAGTTTCTGCACCCGAAGGGCGAAACCAACCTGGGGCTCGCTGCGGGGCCGCGGCCTGAAGCCGAGGTCGTGAAAGAACAAGAAGCGCACGGCGTCTCGATGGCCGAGATTCGCAAGCAAGGCGGGCAGTTCGCGCAGCAGAAGGCCTCGCGCTACAACCGCCGCGTCACTGCGCGCACGCTGGTCGACATCAGCGGTCCGGTGAAGGGCAGCACCTTCGTGAAGACCAAGTTCTCGCCCACCGGCAGCACTGCGCGTGGCACGCTGAACAACTGCGGCCACGGCGTCACGCCCTGGGGCACCTACCTCACCTGCGAAGAGAACTGGGCTGGCTACTTCAAGCGCGACGCCGGCGACGACACGAAACGCAGCCAGCGCGAGAACACGCAACTGCTGCGCAACGGCATCCGCCCCGGCAACGAAGGTTTCGCGCACCGCCGCTGGGCCAGCGTGGTGCCGGCCGACGTGGCCTCCACCGAGTACGCACGATTCAACTGCAGCGTGCTGGGCGCCACGGCGACCGACGACTTCCGCAACGAACACAACACCTTCGGCTACATCGTCGAAATCGACCCCTACGATCCGCTGTCGCGGCCGAAGAAACGCACGGCCATGGGCCGGCGTGCCAACGAAGGCGCCTGGGGCAGCCTGGCGCGCCCGGGCCGGCCGCTGGCGTTCTACATCGGTTGCGACTCACGCAACGAGTACGTTTACAAGTACGTGACGGAGGCCCGCTGGAACCCGTCGGATGCCATCCGCGGCGGCCTGGACGTCGGCGACAAATACCTCGACCGCGGCACCATCTACACGGCCGTGTTCAACGCCGACGGCAGCGGCCGCTGGGAGCCGCTGACGCTGGACAACCCCAAGGTCGCCGCTGGCGTTGCGGTGAGCAAATACAACCCTGAGGGTTACTCGTTCGAAAGCCTGGCCGACATCTGCGTCAACACCCGCCTGGCCGCTGGCGCTGCCGGCGCCACGCGGATGGACCGCCCCGAGTGGACCGCAGTGAACCCGTTCAACGGCGAGATCTACATCACGATGACGGAAAACCCGGACCGCGGCAACGCGGGCCTGAGCAGCAACAACGTGCCGAACCCGGGGCTGGACGCGGCCAATCCGCGCTATTGGGCCGACCCCAAGGCCGCCACCAGCCAGGGCCCGGCTGTCGCCGCGCAGCGCGGCAACGTCAACGGCCACATCGTGCGCATTCGCGAAGACGGCGACGATGCCGACGCGCTGAGCTTTCGTTGGGACATCTTCCTGTTCGGCGCACAGGCGGTGGCCGACGCCGGCTTCGACGACGTCAACTACCAGGCCAACGTCAACCTGTCGGGCCTGACGCCGATGAACGATCTGTCCAAGCCCGACGGCTGCTGGTTCTCGGCGGTCACCGGCATCCTGTACATCCAGACCGACGACAACACCTTCACCGACCAGACCAACGCTCAACTGCTTGCCGTGATTCCCGGCCGTCAGGGTGACGGTGGCCCGGTGGACGTTGTCAACCTGGCCAGCGGCAGCCCCGATCCCGCGGTACGTGCCGCCGGCCTGCCGGTCACCCAGCGCACCCACGCCGGCCGCAAGATGACCGAGGCGACCTTCAAGCGGCTGCTGGTGGGCCCGCGCGGCGCCGAGATCACCGGTCTGACGGAAACGCCAGACGGCAAGGCCTTGTTCGTCAACGTCCAGCACCCGGGCGAGAACACCGGCCGCTCAGGCGCCGTGCCGGCGTCGGTGGCGCTGACGCCGACAACGCTCAACGGCCCGTTCGAAAGCAACTGGCCTGGCAACGCCGGCTACGGCCCGGGCGGCGCCGCAGCGCGGCCGCGTTCGGCCACCGTCGTCATCACGCGCGACGACGGCGGCGTGATTGGCTTCGATCCGTCGAAGCGCATGATGGGCTGACGCACTCGGAAAGCCCGACCCGGGCGCGTCCCATCGCGCTCGGGCCTTCACCGCCTGCTGCGGCGGACCTGCCGGCGCGCCATGCGCCCGCCAGGAGTTGCAGCTTCGCTTACTGTCCAGGCATGCCGGCGTTGTTATTCCTCGTTGGGGGATTCGGGCCGCTCGTGGACTGTTCGCAGTGTTTTTGAACCGCCTCCGCAGCTGCGCGTCGTGCGCCAGCGCGGCCGGCAGACCCAAGCGAGCGGTTGGCTACAACGAGCGACTTGGCCGCCGAGTCAACGTTTGCACTGCCGCCCGCGACAGGTTGCGGCGGTGAGATGCTGGCGGTTCGAGGGTTGTGGTTTGGTGGTTTGTCCTTGTCCGATTTACGCCGGCATGGCGAAGTTTTGCCGAGTAGGGTCGCTCAGGCGGCGACGATCCAGGTGTCAAAGACAACGATCTGCATCGGCTCGACGGTCCTTGTGTTCAATCGGAGAGGCGGATCTCAAAAGCGGTCGTTCCGGTGCGGTTCCGACGTGTTCTCAGTGTTCGGCCTTCTGGTACCGGCACTGCTTTTCTTTGGCTTGTGCTAGAACAGTCGCGCCATTTGAAACAGGGCAAAGCGTGAAGAAGCGCCAACGGGCGGCTTGCCGCAAGATCCGACAGGCCTCGACCATGACGAACGTGATGCGGCTCCACATCCTGCTGTGTGGGATCGAGGGGATCGCTGAAGGGCATCTTCCGAGGGATCGTGATCTTTGCGGCCTGTTCTCCCGATTTGTCTCACTCTGAAGTTTTCGCGACGAGCGCCAGCGACACCGCTGGCTTCTTGGCAGCGTGACGACGGGCGTCCACTCGCGCGGTCGCGCAGAAATTTTCACAATCCTTCGGGACCGTTGGGGCAAAGCAGTTTCACGGTGCCGCCTGCAGACTTCTCGATGCTCGGCTTGCTCAAGGTCCGGGCGTTCGATTTCAAGCGCCCGACAAAAAGAGCGAGTAGCTCCGCGCCGGTCTTCAGGCTTTGGATGCCATGACACCGACCAAGCCGCGGCAAGCGCTCGAACAGCTTGCAACGTTCGAAACGGGTCGGCCCAAGCGGATCAACGGACGTCGTGTCGAGGCCGCGTGGCCGGTACGCCGCGCCCGACCCGACAGGGTCGTTCTGGTGATTGCCGGGCTGTGCCGTTCAATAGGCGTGGCGATCGAACAGCACCAGTTTGACGGTGCGCATGACGATGTGCAGGTCGAGCCCCAGTGACCAGTTGCGCAGGTAGTCCAGGTCGCATTCGACGCGGGCGCGCATCTTTTCCACGGTGTCGGTCTCTCCCCGGTGCCCGTTGATCTGGGCCCAACCGGTGATGCCGGGCCGCACCTTGTGCCGCACCATGTAGGCCTTGATGAGCTGAGCGTATTGCTCGTTGTGTGCCACCGCGTGGGGCCGCGGCCCGACGATGCTCATTCGGCCTTGCAACACGTTGACGAATTGCGGCAGCTCGTCGAGCGAGGTGCGCCTGAGAAACGCCCCGACCCGCGCAGCCCCGCATCGTCGCG
>ENA-OFCX01001096-OFCX01001096.1-metagenomes-genome-assembly--contig:-NODE-1096-length-11741-cov-2.089509_pt1 | contig 11741 bp, 9 predicted proteins | sample MGYA00153384_OFCX01 | MGnify analysis MGYA00153384
TTGGCCGGCTGGACATCCTTGTCAATTGCGCGGGCACCACTCGTTTTGTTTCTCACGGTGATCTGGACGCGCTCGACGACGGACTCATCGATCAGATCCTGGCGACCAACGTGCGCGGTCCCTTTGCTGCGGTGCGCGCGCTACGTCACCTGCTTGAACGCAAGGGATGCGGCCTCATTGTCAATATTTCGTCGATCGCGGCCGTGACCGCCATGGGCAGCAACGTCATTTATTGCGCCTCGAAGGCGGCGCTGGACAACCTGACCAAGTCGCTGGCGCGGGCGCTAGCGCCAGCGATCCGGGTGGTATCGGTGTCGCCGGGCCTGGTCGATACGGAGTTTGTTAAGAAAATGGATGCCGACTGGCGCGACGATCAAGTTGCTTGCACCCCGCTGGCGCGCCTGGCATCGCCGGCCGATGTAGCGAAAGCGGTGGTCGCGGCGGCAACCCACTTCACGTTTTCCACCGGGACCGTCTTCGCCGTCGATGGCGGGCGGCCCCTGGCCTGAAGAAGTACGAAGGAGTTCAAGTGTCTCTATCCCCCCCACTGCGCGACCGTCTCGTTCGTTACGCCGAACTGCGGCCCTGTACCAACGCGTTCATCGATGCCCGCAGTCCCGGCAGCGACAAGAAAGAAAATTTCACCATCATTGGGCCCGGTGTGGCTGAAAATCCCCATCAATACGTACACATCAATGTGCCGCACGGCTTCAATATCGGTGCCGCCCGCCAGCCCCCGGGTTGCACCAATTCGCTGCACAGCCACCATAGCGAAGAAGTGTTCATCGTGCATGAGGGTACATGGCGTTTTTTCTGGGGTGAGCACGGCGATGCGGGTGAAGTGGTGCTGGAGACAGGCGACACGATTTCGATTCCCATCCATGTCTTCCGTGGATTCGAGAATATCGGCAATGATGTCGGCTTCATGTTTGCAGTCCTCGGCGGCGACGATCCCGGGCGGGTGCATTGGGCGCCGCAGGTAATCATTAATGCGCGCGAATTCGGGCTCGTATTACTCGAAAATGGCAGTCTGATCGATACCACGCTCGACGAGAAAGTGCCGCCGGGTGCTTTGGTCGTGCATCCATCGACGCGAGAGGACATTGCGTACATCCGCACGCCTACCGTTGCGGAAATGTCGGGCAACGTGGTGCGGCACGGAGCACTGAACGGGAATCCCGCGTCACCACTGACAACTTCCGGAATACGTGAGGCCGCAATCATTGGTGCAGGACATTCCGCGGACGGATTTAGAGCGGCACCGATTGACACCCCGCATGGTTTCGCATTGCGACACCTCACGCTCGAACAGGGCGCACGTACCCCTTTGCATTCGCGCAATAGTGTCGAAGTATTGCTGGTTCATCGCGGCCAGGTGCTTTGGCGTAACGACGCCGGAGACAGCGTGGAGCTCAATGCCGGTGACACTTTCACCATCCCTCGCGGGATGCTGCGGCAGATCGAGGCGGTCACGCCTGCGGAAATCTTCGTTGTGCGTGGCGGCAACGACCCCGGACCCGCGCACGTTCTGCCGACATAGCCTGCTTGTTGCCAACGCTGCTATTGCTGCCGGGCACGCTCTGCGACGCTCGCGTGTGGGAATCGGCTTGCAGGGCGCTTCGCCGCGACTGGCGTTGCGCATACGTTGATTACCGGTTCGAAAATAGTATCGCCGCGATGGCGACGGTCGCACTTAAGCAGGTAGATGGACCCATTGTTCCCATAGGGGTGTCGATGGGGGGAATCGTGGCGCTGGACATCTGGCGCCAAGCGCCTGAACGCGTCGCGGCGATGGCATTATTCGATACTGATCCTGGTGCCGATACGGTGGAGCGAAGGGCGAAGCGCGACACACAGGTCAGTATGGCCATGCGCGGAAATTTTCTTGAGCTGATTGAATCTCAATTCATCACCACTTATTTTTTCAACGCGTGTTCGCAGCAAGTTTCGGATCAATCGCTGCGCTCGACTGTCATCTCGATGGCAATCGATCACGGCGCAGCGGCATACAGCGCGCAGGCCCAAGCACTTGCGACCCGGCCAGATTCGTGGCCGCTGCTGGAAAGTATTACCGTGCCCACCCTGATTGCGTGTGGCGCGGGTGATCGAATTTGCTTGCCGGAGACCCATATTCGAATGGCGTCGCGGTTGCCGTTGGGTGTGGCAACGTTCAGATCGATTGCAGCCGCCGGACACCTTGCTCCGCTGGAGCAACCAGAGGCGACCGGCAGTGTGCTGCGTTCCTGGCTGGAGGGTCTTGTTTCGACAAAATAGGCAGGCTTAGGCAAGGCGGCTCGATTGCTGGCCATCACGAAGGTTTGTTGCGGATCAAAAGAAAGGCTTGTACTTTCTGCTTGATATCCGCTTATCAGAGCGTGCAAATGGGTTCTGGGCCAAGTGAACACGTAAAATGCGCGCAGTATGTCTTCTGAAAGAATCGATTTTGAACAAGTGCTGGTGGCCGACCGTGGACGCCTGATCGCGCTCGCTAAAAAGCGTCAGGACTTCGTGCGCTTGAAGAAACCGCACGATCAGGTCGATCAACAGCTGGAAACGGGGTTGAGCGAGGCACGCGAGCGATTTTTATCGCGACAACAGCGCCACAATAACATTGCCCACCCGACGTTCGACGATGCGTTGCCCATTGCCGAGCGCCGCGCCGAAATTGCTGCACTCATCCAGAAAAATCAGATCGTTATCCTCTGCGGTGAAACCGGTTCGGGCAAAACCACGCAGCTACCGAAAATTTGCCTGGAACTCGGGCGCGGCATTCGCGGCATGATCGGCTGCACGCAGCCACGCCGGATCGCCGCACGCACACTTGCCGCACGGCTGGCGCATGAGCTGAAACAAACCGGCACGCATGCGGTGGGCTACAAGATTCGTTTCAACGATCGCACCGACGACACTACATTTGTTAAGGTGATGACCGACGGCATTCTGCTGGCTGAAACCCACAGTGATCGCGGATTGTGGAAATACGACACGCTGATCATCGATGAAGCGCACGAGCGCAGCCTCAATATTGATTTCCTGTTGGGGTATGTGAAGCAACTCGCGGTGAAGCGGCCGGATTTGAAAATCATCGTTACGTCAGCAACGATCGACCCGCAGCGGTTTTCGAAACACTTTGATGATGCCCCGATTATTGAAATATCAGGTCGCACCTACCCGGTAGAGGTGCGATACCGTCCTGAACATTTCCTCGATGAAAGTGATGACGCTGTACCGGTCGAAGATGCAGTGCTGAAAGCCGTGGACGAAATCTTCCTTGAAACCAGCGAAGGTGATGTGCTGGTCTTTCTGCCTGGCGAGCGGGAGATTCGCGATTGCGATGAGGCCTTGCGTAAACATCATCCAGCACATACAGAAATTCTGCCGTTGTATTCACGTTTGTCGAACGCCGAACAGGATCGCGTCTTCCAGCCATCGAACCATCGTCGCATCGTACTCGCCACCAACGTCGCCGAGACCTCGCTCACGGTCCCCGGCATTCGCTACGTGATTGATACCGGGGTGGCGCGCATTCACCGCTATTCGCCGCGAAGCAAAATCAATCTGTTGCAGATCGAGCCGATTTCACAGGCGTCGGCCAAACAACGTTCTGGTCGATGCGGGCGCGTGAGCGCAGGCATCGCGATTCGCTTGTATAGCGAGGAAGATTTCAACGCACGTCCGGCATTCACGACCCCTGAGATCCTTCGCACATCGCTGGCCGACGTGATCCTGCGTATGAAATCACTCGGCTTGGGCGACGTACAGGATTTCCCGTTCATCGAGCCACCGAGTCCACGCATGATCGAGGACGGTTACCGACAGTTATTTGAGCTTGGTGCGGTCGATGACAACAAGGGTCTCACGACGCTGGGTTGGAAGCTCGCCAAATTTCCCGTTGATCCGGCAGTCGCACGTATGTTGATTGCCGCTGAACATGAGGGTGCACTCAAGGAGGTGCTCATCATTGCGGCGGCGTTGTCGGTGCAGGACCCGCGCAACAGACCCCATGACAAGCAGCAGGAAGCTGCACTGGCGCACGAAAAATTTGTCCATCCGCAATCTGAATTTTTGAGTTTTGTGAAGCTCTGGGAGTTTTATGAAGATGCGTTCAAACACAAGAAATCGCATCGCAAGTTCGATCAGATGCTGCACGAGAATTTCCTGTCGCCGCTGCGCATGCGCGAGTGGCGCGATGTGCATGCGCAGCTGACAGAGGTGTGTGCAGCGGCGGGGATGCGAGTGGCGGCGCAAGTGGCTACTGGCCCTCATCCCCCTTTGGAGGGCGCGCCTTCGATTGCACCGAAAGGCCGTTCGGCGAGCGCGGCGCATGCGCTGCGAAACCCTCGCCTCACCCCGCAAGCTAGGGAAGGAGCAAAAGCACAGCAAGCTCGCGGACGTAATCTCTCTCCTCCGCTTGCGGGGGAGGGCCGGGGTGGGGGAGTGCCCGCAAAATACGAAAACCTCCATCGCGCCCTCTTAACCGGTCTCATCACCAACGTCGGTACCAAGGGCATCGAAGGCGATCACTATCTCGGCACCCGTGCGATCAAATTCCAGCTTCCCCGTCAAAGCCAGCAACACGCCGCACAGAAGGCCACCCGCATGAAATGGGTCATGGCGTTTGAGCTAACTGAAACCACGCGCGTCTACGCACGCACTGTCGCCTCGATCGAGCCGGAATGGATCGAGCAGCTGGCCCCGCATCTGGTGACACGTACCTATTTCGAACCGCACTGGGAACGGAAAAGCGGGCAGGTCGTGGCCTTTGAACAAGTTGCGCTTTACGGCCTCATCATCACTGCGCGGCGCCGCGTGCATTACGGCGCCATCAATGCTGTCGAGGCGCGCGAGGTGTTCATCCGGCAAGGGTTGGTGGCAGGTGAGGTCGATACGCACGGTAAATTCCTGCGCCACAACTTGAATCTTATTGAGGACATCGAAGACATCGAGGCCAAGGCGCGACGGCAGGATGTGCTCATCGACGATGATGACATGTTCGCCCTCTACGATGCAGTCATTCCTGCAGATGTGGTGAATATGGCCGGGTTCGAGCGCTGGCGCAAAGACACCGAAAAAAATAATCCGCAGGTGTTGTTGTTCACACGCGAACAGTTGATGCGCCGTGCTGCTTCTGAGATTACATTTGAGCTTTATCCAAAGGCGCTCAGGCATCGTAGCGCTGCATATCCACTCGCCTACCGTTTCGAGCCCGCACACGTCATGGATGGCGTCACGATTACTTTGCCGGTATCGGTGCTGAATCAGGTAAACGCCGCGCGTTTTGACTGGCTGGTGATGGGCATGCTGCGCGAGAAGGCAGCGGCGCTTTTCAAAACTCTTCCGCAGCGATTGCGCAGTCAGATCGTCCCCGTCCCGGATACGGTCAGCGAGTTCATCAGCTATCTCGCGAAGCAGGAAGGCATGAGCGATCTCACAAAAGCCGAAGTGCCATTGACGGATGCGCTGGCAACTTTTTTGCATCGCGAGAAAGGCTTGGAGGTGTCGCGAGAAAGCTGGGACCCGGCGCGCCTCCCGCCACACCTGAATATGAATTTTCGCGTAGTGGATGGCGACGGCAAAGAGCTCGCCATGGCGCGCGACTTTGCCGCACTGAAGCTGCGGTTCGCCGATGCGTCGCGCACCGTTTTTTCAACACTGCATAAGAATCGCCTCGAACGCGAGGGCATCACGCGCTGGGATATTGGCGATCTGCCGGAAACGATCAATTTTGAAAAAGCCAGCGTGCGCTACGATGGTTTTCCCGCATTGGTAGACAACATCGATTCTGTCGAAATCAAGATCTTCGACGAAGCACTCGCTGCACAGTATCAGCATCGCCGCGGACTCACGCGACTGTTTTTGCTGGAGCTGGTCGAGCAGGCGAAATTCCTTGAGCGTAGTGTGAAATTTTCGCCAGTGGCAGCCTTTCAGTACGCGCACTATTTTCCAGAAGCCAAGAATCACGCGCAACAGGCGCTCGCGCACGAGTTGGTCTTCGCTGCTTTCACCGGCACCTTTGTCGATTCGCAGCCCGCGCTGATCCGCACCGCTACTGCATACGCCGCCGCGCGCGACGCGGGGAAAGACAAGGTAATGGCAGTGGGAGCGTCGCTTGCTAAAGCGCTGGATGAAACGTTGACCCTGACAGCTGAAGCGCGCAAGTTGCTCGAGGAGCGTTACGTGAAAGACTGGGAGCACATTGGTCCGGATATCGAAGGGCAGCTACGGACGTTATTCGGCAAACAATTTTTGCGCGACACCAACGTTGAGCAATTGCTGCACTATCCGCGCTATCTAAAAGCGATTGTGCTGCGATTAAACAAAGCACGGCAGGGCGCCATGGAGCGCGACCTGGAGCAGCACAAGGCCATCCGGCCGCTGTGGCAGAATGCGCTCTCGATGGCGGGCTCGCTGGATCCGAAAGACATTGAGTACCGGTGGATGGTTGAAGAGTTGCGCGTGAGTTTGTATGCTCAGGAGCTACGCACGCCGCTGCCGGTCAGCATCAAGCGCGTGAGCAAAGCATGGGATGAACTAAACAAATGAAACCAGAAAAACACCATCGCCTCGCCGCCCGCATGGCCCACATTGCGCCTTTCGAAGTCATGGAAATACAGACCGCTGCGCGTGAGCTAGAGCGGCACGGTAAAGACGTGATCCACATGGAAATCGGCGAGCCTGATTTTTCTACGCCGCAGCCGATCATCAATGCGGCCATCAAGGCGCTCAACGACAAGCCCATGTTCTACACATCGGCATTGGGTATCCAGCCCCTGCGTGAAGCCATCGCGCATTTCTACTGGAACAAGTACCACGTAAAAGTTTCGAGTGACCGCATTATTGTCACTGCGGGTTCCAGCGCCGCGTTACTGATGACCATGGGCGTGCTGCTCAATGCAGGCGATGAAGTATTGATGGCCGACCCGGGCTATCCGTGCAATCGCCATTTCGTGCGCGCAATGGAGGGTGTGCCAAAGACGATTCCGGTAGGCCCCGACAGCGACTATCAAATGGCTGCGCGGCACATTGCGGCCAACTGGAGTGAGCGTAGCGTGGCCGCATTGGTGGCGTCGCCATCCAACCCCACCGGCACGCTGGTAGCAGTGGAAGAATTGCGGCGAATCCATGCGGAAGTGGTATCGCGCGGCGGCACGCTGATCGTCGATGAAATTTATCAGGGGCTTACGTACGGTGTTGCGCCTTCGACCGCGCTTTCAATCGCTGATGACATGTTTGTCATCAATAGTTTCTCGAAGTATTTTCAGATGACCGGCTGGCGTCTGGGTTGGCTGGTGGTACCGCCGCAGTACGTGCGTGAAGTGGAGAAGCTCGCACAAAATTTATTCATCTCGCCTTCAACACCGGCGCAATATGCGGCACTCGCCGCATTCGATGCCGACACGATCAATATCGTCGAACAACGCCGCATTGAATTTCAGGCGCGCCGCGATTTCCTGATGCCCGCATTGCGCGGACTGGGATTTAAAATCCCCGTCGAGCCGCAAGGCGCTTTCTACATTTATGCGCAAAGTGACCGGATCGCAACGGATAGTTTCGCGTTATCGCGACGCATTTTGCAGGACACACATGTCGCCATCACGCCGGGCAAGGACTTCGGCGCGAACGCACCGGAAAAGCATATCCGCATCGCGTATACGCAGACGATTCCGCGGCTGACTGAGGCCATCGAGCGCATGAGTACATATTTGCGAAACCGCACAGGCTGAACCGTTGCGCGCTGTCGCGCATTCCGCCATCGATGCTTTTAGAATGAGATTCACGCAATATCAAACACGCAACAGGAGTTACACCATGTCGATCTCTTTCAGGAAAGCCGTAGTCCTGCTCGTCTTGTCCCTGGCGTCGTTCTTATCAATGGCTGATGAACGTGCCATAAACGAGAAAATCACCGTCAAGGCGAACGTCGATGAGGTATGGAAGGCGTGGACCACCACCGACGGCATCAAGTCTTTCTTTGCGCCGGATGCGAAAGTGGAACTGCGCGTCGATGGGCCGTTTGAGATTTACATGAACCCCTTCAGTGTGCCCGGCATGAAAGGCGCAGACGATACGCGCATCATCGGCTTTCAGGAAAAGAAAATGCTGTCGTTCACCTGGAACGCGCCGCCGTCATTGCCCGAAGTACGCAAGCAACGGTCAGTGGTGATTGTTCGTTTTATTTCGCGTGGTGATGTGCTCACTGATGTGACGCTGCACCACATCGGCTGGGGCGAGGGCGGCGAATGGGACAAGGCCTATGACTACTTTGCGAAGTCCTGGCCGAATGTGATGAAGAATCTCAAGAAACGTTTCGACGATGGGCCGGTGGACTGGAAACCTTGGCTGGATCGCCTGAAAACGCCACCGAAGAAATAGTGCCTCGTAAATGAGTCAGCCCTTCAGCCGCCACGTTTTCAGCACTTCGTATTCAGGGCCCGAAGCGCCCGAACGCGCAGACACGAGACAAAACTGATCGACCGGCCATCGGACAGGCGCAATCGCCCTGTCTGGAAATGACGTTTGAATGTCGCGCACGACGGTGATGTGTGGCCGAAAAGTGCGGGTGTCGTGGCCCAGCCGTGCGGCTGCAAGAAGAGATTGCAGACTTTTCTGCAGCTCAAATAAATGCCACGGCGTCTCCTTGGCACCAAGCCATGCCACCTTTGCTTTCGGGAAACACCCGGCCACGTCGACTGCGTAGTCAAATGGCGCCGCTTCCAGACGGTTGCCGATCTTTTCTACCAGTGGCACGAGCGTTGCATCAATGTCACCGAGAAATGCCAGCGTCATGTGCAACGTCACCGGAAATACCGCGCGGCCATTTCCTTCGCGCGCCAGTTGCAGCCGGTAGCGCGAAAGCTGCAAACGAATGCCATCGTCGGGCCACAGGGCGAAGTAGAGGCGAATATTCATGGAGCCGCAATGCTAACATTTGCAACAGCACTAATTACCATTTCCCACAGCGCAAATTGCAAAACGCTAGCGCCAGCGGGCTTTCCAGGCGGTAAATGCCTGAAAAAGCCCGTGGATACTAGACATTGTCTATTTGCTTTAGAGCTTGATGTCGCGATGACCATCGTGATGGCGCAGCGCGTAAGGGGCGCACTTGCTTCGGCGCTTGGTTTGATCTGGCGGGCAGTTAACTAATAGCAAGCGTCCTCCTCACCGATATCCTCGTTCCAGTCCTCCGGATTTGCAGCAACATACGCCGCGAGCATTTCTTTACACTCGTCGGAATGCATTTCGACGACCTCGACGTCGCGTTCCCGCAGCCAGTCGATCCCGCCACGAAAGTTTTTCGACTCCCCCACCACCACCTTGCCGATTTTGAATTGCACGATGAGTCCGCTGCAATACCAGCAAGGCGCGAGTGTCGTAACCATGATCTTGTCGCGATAGGTTCGCTGCCTCCCCGCCTTGCGGAACGCATCGGTTTCACCGTGCACAGAAGGATCATTTTCTTGAATACGCCGGTTGTGGCCGCTGCCGAGCAGTGCGCCGTGGCGATCGTAAAGCGCCGCACCGATGGGAATGCCGCCTTCCGCGAGACCAATGCGGGCTTCACTTATGGCGGTAGCAAGCATGGCGGCGTGATTGGGAGCGGGGTTCATGATCTGAGCGGGAGACAAAAGAGCGGCGCGTAAGAGGGCACAAGTCATTCTATGCGGATTGCCGCGAAGCAATGCCTGCAACCCCAGCAGCCAGCAGTAAACACAGCGGCGAATATACCAGCGTATCCAATCGCGCGAACCGGCTGCCGCAAACGCGCTTGAAAAATCCTACGTATTTAAAATCAACCACTGCACGGGCAAACAGGCCGAGCGCAAGTGCGTACGAAAGCCAGACCAGCACCATTTTCGGTATGCCGATTTGCAGCATGCCGGACGTGGCCGCAGTTAAAAGCCCGCAGAGAATCAGCACAATTCCCACCGCAATCGTCGCTGCGCGGGAGGGCCTGAAGAGCGGCTTGCCCTCGAAGCTGGGTAGCGCAGCGCAAAGCCGACAACGTGAAACAGGCAAATCGCCTTGCGCTCGTCGACCGTTTCGAGCTTCGTCCACACCATCCAGACCTGAATCGCCAGTGCGACGATCAACAACAAATCATCGCGGGGAATCCCAAAAACACTTTCACGCGGGATCGTAAATATTGCAGCAAAGAAAAAGCCGACGAACAGGCGGGCGCGTGCCTCCTTGATTCCGAAATACAGGAACTCAATCGCGAAGCGGGAGATGCCCGTTAGCGTATTGCTGGCGGGCTGGTTGAGAAAGTGGGTATCCAGGGTGAGCAGCCGCATTTGCTTGCAGGGACGACTTGGCGTTGTTATGCGATCACGCTAGATTGCCCGCCAGTCGTGGCAAAAGAAAGTGGCGGGCTGCAATCGGCACGAACACTGGCGGACATCGCAGGCATAAAAGGCTTCAAAAAGCGCACCAATGCTGGTGTTTGTATATTTATTCGGCAAAAACGACGCAGCTAACCGAATGGGTGTACGTTTGTCGCGGGACGCCGCAACAGTCCAGCGCCCTTTACCTCAGTCGTTCGGCGGCCTCCGCCATTATCGGACTACAGTGCGCCTATGAATCGTAACGACAAGTTGCCGCCTGGTTCGGACCCACTCGCCTTCCTCGCCGGCGGCGGCGAGATGGGCCGCTTGATCCGGTCGATGGACTGGTCGAAGACCTCGCTAGGACCGGTGTCCGGGTGGCCGCAGAGCCTACGCACGACCATCAACATTTGCCTCGCCTCGGACCTGCCTATCTGCGTCATCTGGGGACCGGGCCTCGTCCAGATCTACAACGACGGTTATCGGGTCATTTGCGGCGACAAGCATCCTCGGTCGATGGGGCAGAACTTCCCCGACTGCTGGAAAGAGGCGTGGCCGGTCATCGGCGCGGCGCACGACTCGGCCCTGGCTGGCGACACTGCTTTTCTGGAGAGCCAGCACATTTTCCTCGAACGGCACGGCTACTTGGAGGAATGCTTCTTCACATTTTCGTTCAGCCCCATCCGGGACGAGGCCGGGCAGGTCTGCGGCCTGTTCCACCCCGTCATCGAGATGACGACCAAGATGATCGGCGAGCGGCGGACACGAGCGCTGCGTGACCTTGCCGCCCGCGCCAGCAAGGCGAAGTCCGTCAAAGAAGCCCTCACCTTATCCGCTGAGGCCCTTGCCGAGTACCAACTCGACCTGCCCTTCGTCCTGCTCTATGCACTGGACCCTGACGGCGACCAAGCACAGCTGGTCGGTGAGACCGGCCTCGATGCGGATACGGTCGCCAGCCTAAGCACTGTGCATGTGGGAGAGCAGGATCAAACTTTCTGGCCGTTGGAAGAAGTGGTTCGTTTGGGGTTGGTGGTACAGGTAGACAACGTCAGGCAGCGGCTCGGTGCGGCCGCCTTTGGCCCCTATCCCGAAAGCCCCGACGCAGCATTGGTTATGTCGATCATCCTGCCTGGCGCCGACCGCCCCGCCGCCATCTTCATTGCCGGGGTTAGCCCTCGCTTGCCGATGAACGAGGCCTACCGCAGCTTCTACGACCTGCTGGCTTCCGGCGTGACCACCGCCGTCGCCATGGCCAGTGCCTACGAGGACGAGCGGCGACGGGCAAAGGCATTGGCCGAACTCGACCGGGCCAAGACTGATTTCTTCTCCAACGTCAGCCACGAGTTCCGCACGCCACTGACCTTGATGCTGGGGCCGGTCGAAGACGCGCTGGTCGCCGTGGACGAACCGTTGCCGCCA